>Ga0209212_1005585_pt1 | contig 14908 bp, 18 predicted proteins | sample RifGroC2_FD_183996 | JGI IMG/M metagenome (GOLD analysis project Ga0209212, IMG submission 183996) | Groundwater microbial communities from Rifle, Colorado, USA - Groundwater C2 (SPAdes) (version 2) | ecosystem: Environmental > Aquatic > Deep subsurface > Groundwater | place: Rifle, Colorado... | reverse complement strand
CAAATTCGTCATCGCCGAACTTCTTAAGAAGAACCTGCCCGAGCGCCAGATCATCCTGTCGCTGGAGCGGCATATGAAATGCGGCATGGGGAAATGCGGCCACTGCCAGATAGACCACCCCAAGAACTACTACTGCTGCAAGGACGGCCCTACCTTCACCTATGAAGAAGTGAAGGAAGCGAAGAAACTTTAAGTAACGGAGAACAACATGAAAAAAGAAACCAAACCCGTTAAAGCCGTAAGCAACAAGCCCAAGGTGGCTTTCTTTGACTTCGCCTGCTGCGAGGGCTGCCAGCTGCAGATCACCAACCTGGGCGAAGGCCTGCTGGACATTCTCGGCGCCATCGACGTGGTGGAATTCCGCGAGGCCATCAGCGAGAAATGGGACAAGGATTACGACGTGGTGTTTATCGAGGGTTCGATAGGCGACCACCACGCCGAAGAGCGCCTGAAAAAGATCCGCGCCCGCGCCAAGGTGCTCATCGCCTATGGCTCCTGTGCCACTACCGGCGGCGTCAACGGCATGAAGAACTCTTTCGAGCTCGACGAGATCCGGGCTAGCGTCTACGGCAAGGACTACAAGCTGTTCGACAGCACCCCGACGAAGGCCGTGCACCAGGTGGTCAAGGTGGATTACTCCATCAACGGCTGCCCGATCTACGCGCCGGAACTGGTGGAAGTGCTCAAGTGCGCGCTGCGGGGCCTGCCCTACACCGTGCCGGACAATCCCGTCTGCGCCGAGTGCAAACTGAACGAGAACGTTTGCATGTACGAGCGCGGTATCTCCTGCCTGGGCCCCTGGACCAAGGCCGGCTGTAATTCCTGGTGCGTCAATAACGGCAATATCTGCTACGGCTGCCGCGGCGAGGTGAAGAACCCGGCCAAGAACGCCAACGACATCATAGGCAAATACAACCTGAAGCCCGAACTGATCAAGAACAAGTTCGACATGTACAACAAGTGCAAGGAAGGTGACAAATAATGGCAACCGCTAACAAGAATCTGGACATCAAGGTGGAGTACGTCACCCGCGTCGAGGGCCACGGTAATATCGTGGTCAACGTCAAGGAAGGCAAGATAGAGAAGTGCGAGTTCCACGTGGTGGAGACGCCCCGCCTGTTCGAAGGCATGCTGCGCGGCCGCTCCATCTTCGAGGCCCAGCACATCACCAGCCGCATCTGCGGCATCTGTTCCTGCGGCCATACGCTCGCCAGCATACAGGCGGCGGAAGACGCCCTGGGCGTGGTCCCCACCGAACAGACCGTGAAGTTGCGCAAGCTCCTGCTCGACTACGAGTTCCTCGACAGCCACCTGCTGCACGTGTACCTGCTGGCCGCGCCCGACGTGCTGGGCGTGCCGTCCTTTATTCCGCTGATCGGCACACACAACGCCGTGGTGCGAAGAGCGCTGCGCATGAAGAAGGCCGTTAACGACGTGTGCGACATCCTCGTCGGCCGCCACATCCACCCTATTACCGCTATCGTCGGCGGCTGGACCAAGCTGCCCTCCAAGAAGGACATCGACACCCAGATAAAGATCCTGGAGGATATGGCCCCCGATATGGGCGAGACGCTTAAGCTGGCGAAGGTCCTTAAGTTCCCGGACTTCCACCGCGAGACCGAGTACGTGGCCCTGGTGTCGGACGACGGCGAATACCCGCTGCTCAACGGCGATATCGGTTCCACCGACGGCAAGCGCGTCAGCAAGAAGGATTACCGGAAGTCCACCAACGAGTTCATCGACCCGCGCTCTTCCGCCAAGTTCACCAAATGGAGCCGCGAGAGCCTGTTCGTGGGCGCGCTGGCCCGCTTCAACCTGAACTCCAATAAACTGCACCCCAAGGCCAAAGCCGTGGCCAAGGACCTGGGCCTCAAGCCCGTCTGCTACAACCCGTTCATGAACACCGTGGCGCAGGTTGTCGAGATAGTGCACTGCTACTACCACGCCCTGGAGATCCTGAAGGATCTGAAGAAGAACGGCGTGGATTACAGCCAGCAGCTCACCGTGGGCGTCAACGAGAAGGGCGCGGTGCCCGTGCGCGCCGGCAACGGCGTGGGCTCGGTGGAAGTGCCCCGCGGCATCCTCCATCACAACTACGAGACGGACAAGGCCGGCATGATAAAGTTGGCCAACTGCATCATTCCGACCAACCAGAACGTGAACAATATAGAGCACGACTTCACCAAGTTCCTGCCGGAGATCATCACCCAGCCCAAGGCGGATATAACGCTGAAGCTGGAGATGCTGGTGCGGGCTTACGATCCGTGCATCTCGTGCTCGGCGCATTACCTTGATGTTAAATACGTGGACTGACGAGGTAAAGGCGGCGCTGGCCCCCAAAGGCCGCACGCTCGTGATAACGCTGGGAAGCATACTAAGGGCCGACGATGGCGTCGGCCCTTACGTTTGCGCCAACGTTAAGTTCAAGTCCCCGCAGCTGCGCCTGCTGGACGCCGGCACCACGCCCGAAAGCATAGCCCAGACCGCCATAGACTGGAAGCCCGACAAAATAATCCTCATCGACGCGGCCCACTTCGAAGGGACGGCGGGGGAGGTCCGCGTTATCCCGCTCAAGGCCATAAACCAGGCCACCGTCATTTCCACGCACAGCTTCCCGCTGTCCGTGACCTTCTCCATAGTGCAGGAAGACACCGGCGCCGAGCTGGTGGTGATAGGCGTGCAGGCCAAATCCCTGGATTACCAGGAAGGCCTCTGCCCCGAAGTGGCGGCTGCCGCGGCAAAATTGGTAAATTACTTTAATTCATTGTAGGGGTCAGGTCTTGAATTTTAGCATGAGTGCTAAAATTCAAGACCTGACCCCCAGGAGAATAAATGTCGATCTTCCAGGTTAAATCCGTAGACGAGATAATGGCCGAGTCGCACGAGCGGGGGCATAAGCTGCCGCGGGTGCTGGGCTCCTTCGATGTGACCATGATAGGCATCGGGGCCATCATCGGGGCCGGCATCTTCGCCATGCTGGGCGAGGCGGCGGTAAAGGGCGGGGCCGGGCCTTCGCTTATAATCTCCATCATCCTGACGGCCGTGGCCTGCGGCTTTGCCGCGCTGTGCTACGCCGAGCTCGCCGCCATGGTGCCCATATCGGGCAGCGCCTATACCTACGCCTATGCCACCATGGGCGAGCTGGTGGCCTGGATAATCGGCTGGGACCTGATCCTGGAATACGCCATAGGCAACGTGGCGGTGGCCATCAGTTGGTCCGGCTATTTCAACGACTTCCTGAAGAGCGTCTTCGGTTTCAGCGTGCCGCTGTGGCTGAGGATGGACTATCACACTTTCCTGAAGGCGGGGGGAGATATCGCCTCGGTGCCGCATATCTTCGGCTTTCCCGTTATCTGCAATCTGCTGGCCGTTTCCGTGGTGGGCCTGCTGACCTGGCTGCTGGTGTACGGCATAAAGGAAAGCACGCGCTTCAATTCGCTGATGGTGGGGATAAAACTGCTGGTGCTGGCGATATTCGTGGGTGTGGGTATATATTATTTCAACCCCAATAACTGGGTGCCTTTCGCGCCGGGCGGGTGGAAGGGCATACAGGTGGGCGCGGCGTACATCTTCTTCGCTTATATCGGTTTCGACGCCGTGTCCACGGTGGCCGAGGAGACGCGCGACCCGCAGAAGAACATGCCCATAGGCATCATCGGCTCATTGATCATCTGTACCATCATCTATGTGCTGGTGACGGTGGCGCTGACCGGCATGATGCCTTTCACGGAAATGAAAGATAAAATAGCCGAGCCGCTGGTAGCCGGACTGCAGTACAACCACGCGGCCCAGTGGCTGGTCGGCCTGGTGTCCCTGGGCGCCGTGGTGGCAACCACCGCCGTGCTGCTGGTGTTCCAGATGGGGCAGCCGCGCATCTTCTTCTCCATGAGCCGCGACGGGCTGCTGCCGGCTTATTTCGCCAGGGTGCACCCGGTGCACAAGACGCCCCACGTGACCACCATCTGGACCGGTATTTTTGTGGCGAGTTTCGCGTCCTTCTTCAGCCTGGATACCATGGCCGAGCTGTGCAATATCGGCACGCTGTTCGCTTTTGTGGTGGTGTGCGCCGGCGTGATAATATTGCGCGTCAAGGACCCGCTCCGCCCCAGGCCCTTCAGGGCGCCCGGCGGCTACGCCACGCCGGTGCTGGGGATCATATTCTGCCTGTTCCTGATGCTGGGGCTGGGGTTCATGACCTGGGTGCGATTCTTCGGCTGGCTGGCCGCCGGCCTGGTGATCTATTTCTTCTACGGCTACAAGAATTCCCGCCTGCGCACGGGGGACCTGGCGCTCAAGGGGCCGGGCCACAAGGCGTAGATATATTTTAAGGAGAACTTATGCTCGACAAAATGAAGCAGCTTTGGGAAATGAAGAAGAAGATGGAAGAGATAAAGAAGGAACTGGACGGCCTGGTGCTGGAGAGCGAAGATAATCTTGTGAAGGTGGCCATTACCGGCTCCCAGGAGATAAAGGCCGTCACTATTAAAGTGGACCTGGCCACCGCCGACAAGGCCAAGCTGGAAGCCGCGCTGACCGAGACGGTGAGCCGCGCCGTGCGCGAGAGCCAGAAAGCCGCGGCGCAGAAGATGAGCGCGCTGGGCGGCCTGCCCGGTTTAGCTTAGCCCCCGTGAGTTTTGCGAAGTTCCTGACGGCTACGGGCGTGGCCTACAGGAAGACCGCCCCCGCCGTGTGCCCCTGCTGCGGCGTAAAAGCGCCGGCCTATAGAACGGCCGGCCTTTTTTTCGGCCGGCGGCTGGCGCCCAGGAACGATCTGTTCTGCGGGGCCTGCCTGTCGGCGGCCCGCCACGCGGCGCTGGCCCGGGCGGTACTGGCCTCGGCCGGCGCGGGCTCCCCCGGCGCCCTGGCGGCCGCGCTTAAAAAGAAAGGGCTCAAAGTCTTCGACGCCGGGTGGCCGCCGCTGTTCAGGGTGCCCGGCCTGGCGGGGCCGCGCTACGCGGTTTCCGGCTACGGCCTGCCGGCGGGGCTGCGTTCCCAAAAAGGGCTGCGGCGCGAGAACCTGGAGCGCCTGTCCTTTGCCGACAACAGTTTTGACCTGGTGATAACGGCCGACGTGCTGGAACATGTGGGCGACCTGAAGGCCGCGCTGTTCGAAATAGCGCGGGTGCTCAAGCCCGGCGGCCGCCATGTATTTACCGTGCCGGTCAATTTTTCGGCCGTGCGCACGGTGCCGGCGCGGCCCGGCGGCCCCCACCTGGACGGGCTGGGGGGCGACGCGCCCGCCGTGCGGGATTTCGGCGCCGACGCCCAGGCAATTTTAAGCCGCCCTCTGCCCTGCTCTTTCAGGCGGCTGCGTGAAAGAGGGACTTATGTCCATGTTTTTGAATGCGTTAAGCCGGTTTAAGCCGGCCTGAAAAATAAAAAACCCGGCTATGGAGCCGGGTTTTTTGTTCGCTCTGGCGGTATCAGTTCATGCCGGCGAATCTAAGCTGGTAGGAAGTCAGTTTGATGGTCTGCTGGGAATCCTCGGCGTTGATCTGCTCGTAAACCAGGCCTACGCCGGGGGCGTAGTAGCGTTCAGCGGAGCCGGCGTCCCCACCGCCCAGTTTGGTGGTGATCCTGAGGCAGCCGCTGTAGGTGCCGGCCGGTACGGAGATCTTGGCATTGAGGGCGGCCACCCTGTTGCGGTCGGACCCTTCGTTCCAGACCTGGTTGTAAGCCAGGGGGAAAGGTAGCTCGAGGCGCGGACCCGAGAGCGGGGAATCCGAGGAGCGGATGCCGGAAGCGTCGGCGGTCATGACGAAGTTGGAGACCCTGGGCTTGGTCTTGTTGAATATGATCATGCTGACCTGCACGGTGTGCTCGGTCTGGGAGTAACCCGTGTATTCCAGGCGGATGGTCTTAACGCCGGTGAACTCGCTGGAGGTATATTCGTATTCGTAGACGGAGCGTTTATTGAGGGGCAGGTAGTCGGCGGCCGGGGTGTCCGAGGCGCGGCCCTGGTCCGGGGAGATGCTGACGGGGGGCGGCACGGTGAAGGGCTGCATGCCGACCGCGGCCTTAAGGAAGTCCGCCGCCAGCGCGCTGTCGGTGCGGGCGAGTACGTTCTCAATGGCGCCGGCCTGGGCGAAAACGCCCAGGGGGGCGAGGATAAGGGATATAAATACAGCTGAAGTTAACGATCTTTTCATAGCAAAAAGCCTCCGAAATATAATTTACTTTTATATTCCCGATACTTTGTGCTAAGTTTCGAACTAGGTGGGTGAAACTTAACGCGCTCGCCTGTTTGGAGAGACATCACCGCGCAGGTAGTCTTTGGACTTTTGGGATACCGTTGCGGCTTGTAAGGTACGGAACTACCAGAATAGGATAGCAAATGGGGCCGGCCCATGTCAACATTTGTGGTTTTTGAGGTTTCACCGCAGTTGGGACGGCTCATGCCCTACATGGGGCGACCGGAACGCAAAACACGCTCGGCCACACCGTGGCCTCGCTCGGTATTCGCCCGCCGCGCTATGCAAGCGGCGGGCTCAACGACGGTTTTGCTAATCCGGTCGTCCCATGTGGGGCCAGAGTGTAATACTTTCCCGGTAGCGCCGTATTTATTAGTATAGAGGAAATGGCCGCCATGGATTTTAACGATATTTACGACCGGTATTTTAATAAGGTCTACAACTATGTGCGCTACCATGTGCGGCTGGCGGACGAAACGGACGATATCACCGGCAGGGTATTCGAGGCGGCGCTGAACAGGTTCGAGACTTATGACGCGGGGAAGGGACCGGTGCAGGCCTGGCTGTTCACCATAGCGCGCAACGCGGTAATAGACTGGGCCAGGGCCAGAGACAAACGGCGCGAAGTGCCGCTGGAAGACGCGGGAGAGCGGGCAGGCGGAGAAGCCGGGGCCCAAGCTATCCTGGAAGGAAAGGAAGAAGCCGGCCTGCTGCTTGAAGCGGTGGCGGCGCTGGACGACCGCTCAAGGGACATAATAGCCCTTAAATTCAGCTCCGGCCTGACCAACCGCGACATAGCGCTGATGACCGGGCTTGGCGAGAGCAATGTCGGCATTGTTATTTACCGGGCCGTTAAGAAGATGCAGGCGGCTATAGAGGCCAAAAGAAATTTATGAACGAGCAGGAAACAGCCGAACTTTTCAACAGGGAACTGGACGCCCTACTGCAGGGACGCGCGGCGTCCGAATTTGCCCCTGACCGCGGCGCCATGGCGCTGGCCGGGGCATTGGCCAGCGCCGATTTCAGCGGACAGTCCCTTATAAAGGAAAGGCTGCGCGCGCGCCTTTCAGTAAAGGAAGGCGGCGGCCTGCCGGCAGCCCTGCGCCGGGCGTTCTGCAATAATTACCTGCGCGCCGCGCTGGCCGCCGCGGTGCTGGTGGTGGCGCTGCTGCCGCTAGCCCGCCGTGCAGGGCACGCTCCGGAGATCGCGGTCCCCGCGGCGGTGGCGCGTCTGCCTTTACAGGCGCCGCCCGCCGGCGCCGGCCTCCCCCGCGGGGCGCGGGCGAAGGGGCTTTTCGCCTCCATCCCCATGGCCGTACCGGCGGCCGAACCCATAAACGATTTCCCGATAGCCCCGGCCGGCGCCGGGTCCCCGATAACGCTGGCCGCGGGGCGCGAGGTTATATTAGAGAACGGTTCCGCCATAGTATTCGAGACCGGCGGCGCGGTCTTCGCCCTTGAAAGGCGCGCCGTTACACAGGAAGAGATCTTCGAGCGCAGAGTAATTTAAATGAAAGTATGAAGGGAGGCCTTATGAAAATAATTGAACTGGTGATGGCGGCGGCGGTAGTGATGACGGCGCCTGCGGTATTGCGCGCGGCCGACGTAAAAGCGGCGCAGCCGCCGGCGGTTTCCACCGGCACCCAGGCGGCGGTGCCGCAGGGGCTGGTGAAGGGGTACAGGGGCACCACCCTCTCGGTCGGCGGCGACCAGCTCCTTTATATCAAGAAAGGGGACCGCGTGGACGTGCTGGTGACCTTCGACGCCAGGAAGGAGGACAAGGACAAGAAGGAGTACAAAGAGAAGACCACCTCGACCATACTGCAGAACGTGGTGGTGATAAACGTGAGCCGGCCCGAAAAGGCGGACGATGAGGGCGCGGTCGAGCTGCTGCTTAACCCCGTGGAAGCCCAGTACGCCGCCCTGGCCGCGGCCCAGGGAACGATACATATTACCGTGCGCGCGTTCAACGACCTGGAACTGAAACCGATGGAGATGGCCAGCTTCCGCAAGCTGATAAAGTAAGGGGCCCGAGGAGGACTTATGAAACTTAATATGAACGTTCTTATGTTAGCGGCCTTGCTGGCCGCCTCGGCGGCGGGGTTCTGCTCCGCCCAGCCGGCCGGCCGCGGCGTCTCGCAGTTCGCCGTGGACGTCAATTGCGCCTCCGAGGATATGCAGGTGCTTTATTACTACCTGACGCCTGACCCCGGTAAGGATATAAAAGAGCGCGCCACTCTGTGCCACGGGGCGCAGCCCACGCTTAAAATGCCGGCCTGGCTGGAGAGTGAGCTGCCGGTCATGCTCGAACATAAGGTGTGGGCCGACCCGGAGGGGGAAAAGCTGAGCGAGGCCGATCTCTGGCAGGCTTCGTTCTCCATTCTTTATGAGCTGGCCGCCGTCACGCATAAAACACTGCCAGCCGCCGACAGGGGGGAGGGCGTGCCGCCTTCCGAACTTGAGGCGCAGTACAACGATCTGCGCCTGCGCTTCATTCTCAGCGTCGACCGCCTCACGCGGACGGGACTGGAAGGCTCTTTCGGCGGCAGGGGAACGGCCCTGCTCTCGACCATGAATAGCGTGGAGGAGTGCCTGGACGGTCTGACCGCGGCTATCGCGAAGGGTGACAACGAGGCCTTCAACAAGAACGCCGCCGGCGCGCTGAAACTCAGCCGCGATGTGTTCGCCCAGATGTTCGAGGCCCCGAGGCCCGGCCCTGCCGGTAAATTCCAGCCCAAGTACGTGCCGGAGGCGCGAGTGCTGCCCGGATACAGGGGGGTAAGTCTTAAAGTCTCCGGCTCGCAGGTCATGTTCCTGGAAAGCGGGGACAGGGCGGACATGCTGGTGACCTTTGACGCGGTTATGGGGACCGGGGCCAAAGAAAAGGTTACCGCCACGATACTGCAGAACGTGCTGGTCGTTAAGGTCCACAGGCCGGCCACCGCCGCCGGCACCGGGGTGGTGCAGTTGCTGTGCAACCCGGTCGAGGCGCAATATGCGGCGCTCAGCTACGCGCAGGGGAGCGCCATAACCTTAGTGCGGCGCGCGGCCGGCGATACGGAGATGCGCCCGATGGAAATAGCCAGTCTGCGCAAACTGTTTAAATAAGTATAGGGGACGCTCTTAGTTAATTAGTTTTTCCAAAAACTAATTAACTAAGAGCGTCCCCTCCCTTTTGTATAATTACCTTATGCATGAATGGGCATTGGCACAATCCGTTATAAAAGCGGCGGTGGAGCACGCCGGGACCGAGAAGCTTAAAAAGCTCAAAGAGACCGGCGTCGTCTTCGGCGAGCTGCAGGCGATAGACAAGGAGATCTTTGTCTTCGCGCTGGAAGAGCTGCGCAAGCAATTCCCGGCCGCCGCGGCCTGCAAATTCAAGATAATACTGGAGCCGGCGGCCTTCCGCTGCAAGGCCTGCGCCCACGAGTTCCCGCTCAAGGGCCTGAAGAAAACCAAGGACGAGGCGGAGTTCATCCACTTCGTGCCTGAGATGGCGCATACCTTCATGAAATGCCCCAAGTGCAAGAGCCCGGACTTCGAGATAGCCAAAGGCCGCGGCGTGAGCATCAGCTATATCAGGGGCGATAAATGAACATCGATCCCCGCCCTTCCGTAATAGAGGACAGACTCAAAAATATAAAGCGCGTTATCGCCGTGACCGGGTGGAAGGGCGGCATAGGCAAGAGCGTCACCGCCACCACGCTGGCGCTGCTGCTGGCCAAAAAAGGTTATAAGACCGGCCTGTTCGACCTGGACTTCGCCGGCGCCTCGGACCATATCATACTGGGCGCGAAGGGGCTTTTTCCCAAAGAGGAAAAAGGCTTGGAGCCCCCGGTGTACGAGGGCGTAAAATTCATGTCGGTCGTTTTCTTTTCGGAGAACAAGGCCGTGCCGCTGCGGGGCGCCAACGTCTCGGACGCCATCATAGAACTGCTGGCCATAACGCAGTGGGGGGAGTTGGATTTTCTGGTGCTGGACATGCCGCCGGGCATTAACGACGCCGCGCTGGACGTGATGCGCTTCGCGCGCGGGGCCGAAGTGCTGGCCGTTACCACGCCTTCCATACTCGCTCATGACGTGCTGGCCCGCTCAATGGCGCTTTATAAGAACCTTCATGTGCCGGTACTGGGCGTTATAGAGAACATGTCGCCGGGTCGCGCGCGGGCCGGCGTTGCCGCCGCCATAAAAACGGACCCCGGCCTGGAAAAAGCCCTCGGGCACCCGTCCGCACTGCTGAAGACCGCTTTCGCGCGCGACCTCTCAGGCGCTCTTAAACGCCTGAAACTTCCATAATTAGAAAAAACTTGCTATCATTTCCGCCGGGGGATAATAAGACAACATGCCGGTTTACCTGATAACCTACTCGGTGCTCTTCTGGGTCCCTGCCCTGCTGTTCATGTTTTTCATCCTCAAGACTTTCGACGGCGGCATTAAAAAGTCGTTCTGGGCGGCTACGGCCGCCATGGCCGTTGTTTCCGTCATAATGGAATATCTCTTTCTTAAATTCGACGTCTGGTTCTTCTCCGAGAAGATAGACCGGCTGATCGGCCTGTGGATAGGGGCCGCCCCCGTAGAAGAATTCGTTTTCTGGTTCGGCGCCACGCCCTTCTGCCTGGCGATCTACCTGAGTTACTCGAAGTTCTTAAAGAAAAATGCCTGATATAGACGAATTATTGAGCGAAGAGGACAGAAAGAAAAAGGACGCGACCGCCCAGAAAAAATGGCCGGCCAGCGTCATCCTTGCCGCCCCGTTCTTCCTGCTGATCATCCCGCTCTATAAGGCGGCCAAGGAGCGCGTCAACTGGAAAGCCGCCCTGGCCATGGTGGGGACCTTCGAAGCGCTGATGTTCTGCGCCGAGGCTTTCTCCGTTTCCCGCGGTCACTGGATCTGGAACCCCAACCGCACGCTGGGCCCGACGATCTTCGGCATCCCCATCGAAGAGCCGCTGCTCTATTACTGGTTCCCGCCGCTTTTTGTGGTGATCCTCATGCACGCTTTTGAGAAATATTTTATAAACCGTGCCGCGGATAAACGCTGAATTTATGAAACTGACCATTATCGAACTTCTCATGTATCTTCAGATCCCCGTGGTATGGTATTTGTTCAGGCGTTACGGCAAGAAAGACGTGTCCGGGAGCATGATAGCCGGGTTCCTGATAGGCATCTTTAACGAATTTGCCACCGAGCCGCTCTGGGATTACCATCTTGGGCTCAATATTTATAAAGATACTCCCTTCGCGATATTGCTCTGCTGGGCGGTCATGTTTACGGTGGTGGTGAGCCTTTCAGACTGGCTTTACCGGACTGTTCTGAAAAAGGACGCTTTGGACCCACATGATAAAAGGATACTGCTATTCGACGTGGCAGCGGCCGTGGTCATCGCCTTTCCAATGGAGACCCTGTGTCTCAAACTAGGGATCTGGAGTTACAGGCTGGATAAACTGAACTGGGACTGGGGCAATATCCCTTTGCTAGGTATGCCTTGGGAGGCACTGGTCGGTTATTGTCTCTTTATGCTGATAGGTCCCAGTTTCGTCCGCGCCTGGGAAACGCAATTCTCATTCATGAAGATAGGGGGTGGAGCATGAACCCGACGCTTATAGTGCTGGAGGTCATCGGCTGGATACAGGCCCCTCTCCTGTGGTACCTGTTTAAACGTTACGCGAAGAGGAACGTGCTGGGGGAATTAATCGCGGGCGCCATATTCGGGGTCTTCTTCGAGGTGGCGACGGAAGCTCTGTGGGACTATCATTTTCAAATAACCTTTTACAGAGATACTCCGGTCGGAGTGCTTACCGGCTGGATGGTCATGTTCACGCTGGTGACCTTCATCTCGGAAAAGTTGTATTGCCGCGTGCTGCGCACCGACCATATCGCCCCGCGTGACAAGCGGATATTCATATTCGACCTTATAGCCGGCACTATCGTGGCCTTGCCTATGGAGACCCTTGGGGCTAAACTGGGCGTCTGGACCTACCGCACCGACCTGCTGAAGTGGGATTGGAACCATCTCGTCCCGTTCTTTCATATGCCGTACGAAGTCATCTCCGGCTATTGCCTTGTCATGCTCATTGCGCCGACTTTTGTAAGGTATTGGGAAAAAAGTTTTGAGTAGTCCGGGGGGGATATTTTGCGCGAATTGGATATAAGTAATGTGAATTTCTCGGTACTCCCGTGCCGCAGGGAAATTCAGTTTATCCGCCAACAGGCGCTGTTCAGCAGTATACTGAGTTTCCTTACGTTCCTGACCTGTTACAGCATACCGGATTTTCCTTTCAGCCCCGAACTCCTCTGGCTGGTCCTGGCCTTATCCGCGCTCTACCTGGCCACGTATCTCTTCCTATGGAAATTGTTTGAAAACAATTTTCAATATATGATCAGCGGGTTGAGTATTTCTGGACTGATCTTCATGTCCATCCTGGTGCATTTGAGCGGCGGGATAGCCTCCCCTTTTATATTCCTCTATTTTCCCGTCCTTATCTCCGAGGCGGCTTACGGCGGCAAGATAATCTATTCGACTATATTCGCCGTCGTTTCCTACGTCACCGTGGTCGCTCTTGAGTTTTTCGGGCTTTCCCCCGTCTCCAATCCCTTTTCGGTGATCATCTATGCCAGTTCCGGCACGACCTTCTGGATCGCTTCCTTCGTGGTGTCCTTCCTGGTGATATCCGGCTTCGTCGTCAAATTTATCGTGGCCAAGCTGAGAGCCCAGCTTCTCCGGGAAAATGATGAGAAACACGCCATTCTTTCCAAGTTGAGCGAGCTGGAGGCGCATTCCCAGATAGGAGTGCTCGCCCACAGGATAGTGCATGACCTGCGCGGCCCTATCTCGTCTATTTCCGGCTATATCCAGGTGGAGATGATGAAGGCGAAGGCCGGGGAGGACAGGGAGATGCTCAAAGATCTTAACGACGTGGTCATGAGCATGTCCGAATCCCTGAAGGGGATAACGCAGTTCGGCAGGGTCTCCTGCGGGCCGGCCGAGAAAATCCTCGTCGGGGATTTTATGCGCACCCTGATCGCCATAATTTCCTATTCACCCCAGGCCCGCGGGGTGAAATTTGTAAAACTTTATCCCGAAAATCTTCCCTTGACGGTCTCCGCGTCCAGGGCCGACCTGCAGCAGGGCTTTTTTAACATCATCAGAAACGCGGTCGAAGCTGTCCGGGACAATGCTGGTACAAGGCAGATAACGGTTTCCATAAAAGCCGTGGACAAAGAAGTAGAGGTGTCCGTATCGGACAATGGCCCCGGGATGGATCCTAACGTTCTTAAGAACCTTTTTCGGAAATCCATAACTACCAAGAAGGACGGCACCGGCGTGGGGCTCGTGATCACGCGCGATCTGTTTATCCGCAACTCCGGTGATATTGAGTTTCATAATCTGCCGTCCGGGGGGCTGTGGGTTATGACTAGGTTCCCGCTGGTCTAATGCGGATCTAACGCAGAATAATTCTGCAGTTTTCTTCGACCGCGCATATTTAGGTATAATTCAAACAGTCATATGATTCGGGGGTAGGACACCGAACAAAGCATCATTGCTGGAGGGACCATGAAAAAAATATTGTCCATTAACGGATTTTCGCTGCAGACAGCCGGGATCGCGCTTTCCGGTTTTTTTATTTGCGGCGCCGGCGTGACCGGGGCTGCGGCTTCAGGTTATGAATTTGACGGAATAGGCGCGCGGGCCATCGCCCGCGGCGGCGCGCTGATAGCAGACGCCGGCGACTGGACCGGTATTTACTGGAACCCCGCCGGGCTTGCCGCAACCGGGGAAAAGCAGGCGGGCCTTGAACTGCGCGCCGGCAGGCAGTATACAAAGGACGGCAACTCTTTTAACGTGCCTGGAACAGATTTCGACAAGACCAGGGCGGCCGCGGGTTTTGTTATAGGTTCGATGGGCACAGTGATCCCTCTTAACGAGAAAAGCGCCCTGGGGGCAGGCGTCTACACGCCCCTGCTGCAGGGGTCTGACTTTAAAGATACTAATCCGGCCAACCTTATTGCCACGTCGCTGGATTACAAGGGCGGCGTTGTAACCGGCGTAGCTAACGTGTCTTACTCCCGGAAGTTGACGGATAACCTCTCCGGCGGCCTGGGGGTGAACGCCATGTACGCCTCGCTCTCTTCCGACTCGGAAATAATCTGGGGCGCCGCAATGGTCCCGCTTAACGGCATGACACAGAAGAATAAATCAGACGCCGCCGGTATCGGCATGGAAGGCACGGCTGGGCTGACCTACAGGATAAACGACGCCTGGACGGCAGGCGCGGTAGCGCGCAGCGGCGCCAAGATAGTTCTGCACGGCGAAGAGAAAGTCTATCTGAACGGCGCCTTTCAGCAGAAAAGCGATTTTACCATGCCGGTGCACCATCCCGCCACCACTGGCTTGGGCGTTGCCTGGCGGGCCCGCAAGGACCTGAAGGTTACCTGCGACGTCGCCCAGACATGGTGGAAAGGTTACTCCAGCCGCCTGACCTATAAGGACGCCGGCGGACTTCTGAACGATAAACCTAACGCCTATCACTGGTTCAACTCCGTTAAGGTCAGGCTGGGAGTTCTCAAACGGCTCGACAAGAAGACCGAGGTGATGGCGGGCTACGCTTTCGACACCTGGGCCATTGACCGTAAGAGCGTGGACTTTTCTACGGCCATAGACGTCCCCATGCACCGCTTCTCGGCCGCCGTCACGCGGACTTGGTCCCCCGTCGAA
>Ga0209212_1005582_pt1 | contig 14911 bp, 14 predicted proteins | sample RifGroC2_FD_183996 | JGI IMG/M metagenome (GOLD analysis project Ga0209212, IMG submission 183996) | Groundwater microbial communities from Rifle, Colorado, USA - Groundwater C2 (SPAdes) (version 2) | ecosystem: Environmental > Aquatic > Deep subsurface > Groundwater | place: Rifle, Colorado... | reverse complement strand
ATATCGAGCCAGAGAACTTTGTGGAGATACACCCCGATGACGCCGCACGCCTGGGTATAACGGCAGGCGATAGAATTGAAGTCAAATCGCGCAGGGGCTGTGCCTTTGGCAATGCCCGAATCACTGACCGCGTACTCGTTGGCACCGTCTATATGAACATGCACTATGGCAAAGCGCTCTGGGTAGGTGACGGGAAGCTGGCCAACCTGGTTACTAACGCTGTTTATGACGACTTTTCAAAACAGCCCGAGTTTAAGTTTAGCGCCGTAAGTGTCTCAAAAACCGCGCCCGAAATATAATGTTCAGGAATTTCAAACTATTACTCCTCCCCCTTGACTTCGTCGTGAGCTCAGTCGAACGAGGGGGGATTGAGGGGGTTGTGTTTTTTTTGGGCTATCCCCGTTTTCACGAGGACAAGTTTACAACCCCCTAGCCCCCTTTTTTAAGGGGGACTTAAACGGAATAACTTAAATTTATTATGGAAATAAAACAAGAAAAACAACAGGTAGAGCCAAGACCGGAAACTGCAAAGTTCTTCCAGCGTCTGCTCTCCGCATCTATTGACGGCATACTGGTTACCGATGAGACACAAAACATAATCGTGGCTAATGAGTCGTTCTGTTCGTTCTTTGGACAAGTTCAAGGCAATATGTTAGAGACTAATTTATTGGACTGGCTAAAGCGAGTTCATGAAGATTGTGTCAGAGGTTGGACTGAAATTGATAAGAATGTCCACCTGAAAGGGTCTTGCCATAATATCGAGTTCAAAATGATATTGCCTCACAAGACAAGGTTTTTCAGTATTAACGCATCCATCCTGGAGCGATTGAGATAAAATTCCATACAATATGCGCATCTGCCCATGACGCAATTATCACGATCGATAATGAAGGCAGGGTTTCATACTGGAACGAGGCTGCTGAGAAGATGTTTGGGCGTACGAGTAAGGAAGTCACCGGGAAAGAAATCCATGAGTTAATAATGCCCGAAAGGTTCCGTAAAAGGCATCAGGAAGGATTCAAGGCGTTCCAGGATACAGGGGTGGGACCCGTTGTTGGGAAAGCTGTTGAGTTGGCGGCTCTCAGGAAAGATGGAAATGAATTCCCGATAGAACTTTCTGTATCGGCTATGCAGATACGAGGCGAGTGGCACGCAACGGGTATTATCAGGGACATCACGGAACGAAAGCAGGCCGAGGAGAAGCTGAAACAGCAGGTAGAAGAGCTGGAACGATTCAAGAAGGCCACCATCCAGCGGGAAATCAGGATAAAGGAATTGAGGGATAAGCTGGAGAAATTCTCGTAGAGACGCCCCGGTGGGGCGTCTCCCAAACATACACGACGGAAAATGACAGGACATCGAATGATTGCGTGAAAACGTTGGAACAAAATAAAAAGGAGACGTCCCAGCGGGACGTCTCTACAGGGGAATGTATTGTGTAAAGGTCAATACCTATGATTTTTAAATCAAAAATATTCCGTCGTTTCCTGTTTGCATATCTCCCGGTAACATTGATACCGGGATTTATTATTGCATTTATTGCTCTATGGTACGGGCGGATTGAAATACGTGACCAAACGTTTAGACAACTTCAAATAATGGCAGACGGGGCGGAAGCGCAGGTGCTTGATTACCTGAACTATTTGAAAATTCAGACATCGGGATATAGCGCATCAAAGCCTATTATAGACGCCTTAAAAAAGCGCTATCGCCGTACAGGTAGTAACCATAGCGACAGGGTCTTAAACAGGTATTTAGCTGCTGGTATAAAGAATTTTCCTGAATGTGTTGAGATGTTTGTCCTTGACGTGGATGGCAGGGTTATAGCCTCTTCCAACGCCTCAAATACCGGGAAAGACCACTCAGAAACAGACTACTTTTTTAACGGACGAAAGGCCGTTTACGTAGGCAATATCTTCCGTGAGGAAGAAACAGGCCGGATTACGTGGCTGGTTTCGTGCCCTGTGAGGGATGCCAAAGTCAATAAGCTGCTTGCGGTGCTTGTGAGCCGTATTAACCCCATCACCTTGAGCGATATTACTACAGAACGCAAGATACGCGCCCTCGGTGCGAAATCACAGGCATTGCGAATAGGAAAAACCGGTGAGACCTACATCGTCAACAGAGATAATCTCATGATTACTGAATCGCGGTTTCTTGGCGACGTTATATTAAAACAGGTCGTTGACACCGAAATTGTGCGTTGCACAAGAAAAGAAGGCGAGACGAAGGCGGGTAATTATCCGGATTACCGGGGTATGCCTGTTGACGGGGCCTCCATGGTTATTTGGGAGACGTTGGGCTGGATAGTTATTTCGGAGATGGATTATAAAGAGTCGGTGATTCCTTTTCAAAGATTGCTAAATTTGTGTTTGGCAGGTATATGCGTGTTGATACCCTTAATCTTCTTTGCTTCGTGGCTGCTTTCCCGGAGATTAATAAGACCTATTATGCGGCTTGTTCAGGCAGATCGTGAAATAATTCAAGGCGACCCGTCACGTGCGTTTATTTCAGACCGTGAAATACCCGCGGATGAGCTGGGTGAGGTTATGCACATCAGGAACATCATGCTGACAAGCCTGAAAGAAAATGAGGCGGAATTGCGGAAACAGAAGGAAGAACTCCAGACAGTAATTGATGCCTCACCCGCAATGATTTTCTATAAAGATATAGAGAACCGATTTGTTCGGGTTAATAAAACCTTTGCTGAGGTTATGGAATTACCCAAAGAGTACCTGGAAGGAAAATCATGCTTTGATATCTTTCCTCCCAGTCAGGCACAAAAATTCTGGAAGGACGACAAGGAGGTATTGGCATCAGGCCATCCAAAAGTGAACATCATTGAGCCATTTGAAACCAAAAAAGGTATGCGATGGGCTCAGACGGATAAGATTCCTTGTTTGGATGAAAGGGGAAATATCATAGGTATTATTGGTTTTGCCCAGGATATTACTGAACGCAAACAGGCAGAAGATATGCTTAAGAAACGGTTGGATGAACTGGAACAGTTCAGGAAGGTGACCATCCAGAGAGAAATCAGGATGAGGGAATTGAAGGACAGGGTGGAGGAGTTGGAGAAGGAGATTAAAAAGCTGAAGGATACAAGCGGCACCCCCCTGTAGAGACGCCCCGCTGGGGCGTCTATCTATCAAATGCATGCCGGAAAGCGATACGACATCGGATGATTACGTGAAGATGTCGTGGCAAAATAAAAAAGAGACGTCCCACCGGGACGTCTCTACAATAGGTGGAATCTATTATGACGCTGTACAAGGATAAATATCGTATCGAATCCACACGGTTAAAAGACTGGGATTATTCCAGGGACGGATATTATTTTGTGACCATTTGTACGCAAGACAAGAAATGCCTCTTCGGTGATGTGATTGATGAAAAGGTGCGGTTATCAGCCATCGGGGAAATTGTAGCGGACGAATGGCAAAAAACGCCGCAGATTCGCAAAAATGTTTCACTGGATGCATGGATTATTATGCCCAACCATTTGCATGGCATCGTTGTTATCAATAATGATGTAGAGACACCCCGCTGGGGCGTCTCCCAAATATACACGGCGCAAAATGACAAGACATCGAATGATTACATGAAAACGCTTTCACAAAACAAAAAAGAGACGTCCCTAGAAAAAAAGACGTCCCACCGGGACGTCTCTACAATATACACGACGGAAAATAACAAAACATCGAATGATTGCGGGAAAACGTTGGGGGGAAATGTAGCGTTTAATCGTGGTGGACAGGGTAAAATGAAATCAGATTCATTAGGTGCGGTTATTGGACAATTCAAAACACAATGTAAAAAACGGACAATTGCGGCTGGTCATAGTTTTTCATGGCAGACGCGATTTTATGATCATATTATTCGTAACGAAAAATCCCTGAATAAAATCAGGGAATATATAATTAACAATCCGCTAAAATGGGAAATGGACAAAGAAAACCTGGCAAATTTATTTATGTAGAGACGCCCCGCTGGGGCGTCTATCAAATATACACGGCGCATAATAACAGGACATCGAATGATTACACGAAAACGCTTTCACAAAATAAAAAAGAGACGACACAAAAGAGACGTCCCACCGGGACGTCTTTACAATTGTATTCACATTGCATCAAACCGGGGAAATTATGAACAGTGATGCCGAATTAATAACATTAGGCGCCAAACTTGAAAGGCTAAAGGGTGTGCTTGCGCGGAAAGACGCGGAAATCCAGGCGCTAAACTCCAGGCTGCAAAAAGATAAAGAACGTGAGTCTGAGATTGATGATGAACGTAAAGCCATGATCTACATGCTGGAGGATATAAATGAGACTACCTCGAAATTAGAGAAGGCAAAGAAAGAGTGGGAGTCAACTTTTGATGCCATATCTGACCCCATCTTCATCCACGATAAACAATTTAAGATTGTAAGGGCAAATAGGGCATATATAGAGGCAACAGGGATAATGCCTGATGAAATGATAGGTAAGTTGTATTACGAGGTCTTCCCAAAGATGGATAGTCCATTCAAGATGTGTAGTAAGGTGTTGGAATTGCAGGAGGAGGAGGAGGTACATCTGCCCTATCTTAATAAAATATTTAAGGTACGGTTTTATCCAATAAGAGATGTGGAAGGCAAATTCTTATATTCTGTCCACATAATGGAGGATATAACTGAGGCAAAGAGGATGCTGGAAAGATTGAGGCAGGAGATGGAAATTACCGCCAATCTTCTTACCATTGCTGAAATCACCTCCCATACAATTGATATTAATAAGCTTATGGAACAGGTAATGCAATATGGCAGCAAGACTGTGGGGTGTGATGTCTGTCTTTCGTATTTATGGAATAAAGAGATGAAGATATTCCAACCTGATCATTGCCATGGTTTACCATCTGGACTGATACCTGTATTTCATACACAGTCTCTGGACGAGCAGACGGAATTTGTTAAAAGGGCGATTGAGGAGAAAAAACCTGTAGTAATTTCTACTGCTGAATTAAAGGGTGAAGAATTGAGAACAGAAGTCCCCCAATCCAGGGTTTTTTCGTGGCTTCCAGACTTTAATACCGCAGTTTTGATTCCACTGATTGGTAAAGAAGGTTGTCTGGGTTTTGTGGTAGCTATCTTTAAGAATCACCGGGAGTTTGCCGAAAAGGATATGAGGGTAATTAGCGGTATATCAAATCAAGTTTCCATCGCCCTTGAGCAGGCGCGGCTTTATAAGGAGTCCGTTGATAAGACGATGGAGCTCTCCCATAAGACAGAGACCATCCAGGTGATGCACGAGATAGACAGGGGTATCCTCTCGACATTGGATACCCAGGAGATACTTGAGACGATATCATCGATGGTTACAAGGCTCATACCGGCAGAAGGGGTAACCGTTGTTTTGATAGACAGGGAGAGGAGCGGATTTGTTTATAAGGCAGGGTTTGGAGTCAAATTAGCAAAAGGTGCATTCGTTCCATTTCGTGATACCTCGGCTACTGAAGTTATACAGACGGGAAAGCCTCAATTTACCTCAGACTTTGCTTCAGAAAAGGACCTCCTGCCGCTGGAAAGGGCGTTGCTGGATGAGGGGTATCATTCGCACATAAGAGTTCCGCTTACGGTTGAAGGTGAGATAGTAGGTTTGTTTAACGTGGGGAGTAAAAAGGTTGGCGCCTTTGTTTTCGAACATCTTGCTGTCTTGGAGAGGTTGGCTGCACAGACATCTGTTGCCCTTAAAAATGCGAGATTGGTTACAGAATTAAAGGATATGTTTTTGGGTACGGCAAATGCTCTTTCTTCGGCCATAGACGCCAAATCTCCCTGGACTGCCGGTCATTCAAAAAGGGTTACAAAGTATGCCTTAGATATGGGGAAAGAGATGGGTTTACATGCGAAGGACTTGAAAGATTTGGAGATTGCAGGGTTGCTGCACGACATAGGGAAACTCGGCACATACCAGTCAATCCTTGATAAATCATACAAGTTGACGGAGAAGGAGACAAAAGTACTGAGGCTGCACCCGGCAAAGGGTGCGGAGATATTGTCTCCGATAAAACAAATGAGAGAAATTATCCCCGCCATAAGACATCACCACGAATTTTATAATGGGGGAGGTTATCCTGACGGTTTAAAGGGAGAGGAGATACCCTTGATGGCGCGTATCCTGGGAGTTGCTGATAGTGTGGATGCGATGAGCGCGGACAGGCCGTACCGGAAGGGGAAGTCAAAGGCTGCTGTTGTGGAAGAATTAAAGCGATGTTCAGGGACGCAGTTTGACCCCAAGGTGGTAGAGGCTTTTTTAAAGGTAATTCAGAAAAACAGCAAATAACGAGGTTGTCCAAATACGAAATCCCTAAACGTTAAATATGTACTGCAGATACGAAAATCGTGGCCGTTGTGAATTGAATAAAAAAGAGTGTATTCCCACTTCAAAGGGATGCGTTATAAAAACCGTTCCAGGTGTTACATTGATTGGTGATACAAAAAAGCAGTCATCCAAAAAAGAAGATATATCAGTTAAGCATAGGGCAGTAAAGCCTCATACATAGAACCCCTCTTTATCCCTCTTTGCAAACAAGGGGAAGTAAGGCGAACTTAAGTTCATGTACAGGGCCCTCCCTTAATCCCTCCCATCAAGGGAGGGAAAGTCCCCTCGCCCCTTGTGGGAGAGGGTCTGGGTGAGGGATGTTTTAGTATCGATACTATAAACAATCGGGTCATTAATACCTGCTTCTTTAAAGGCCTTTAGCCTTAAGAAACAACTATGACATACACCACAGGCTTTATCGGTGTTTTTGTAACACGACCAACTCAGATGTAGCGGTGCATTTAAAAAAATGCCCATTTTTACAATCACACTGCGGGTTCGGGTTTGCAACCTGAACCCTTAATTTGGAACAATGTATTATGCGCAACAGCATTATTGTAAAGATATTCATCTCATTCCTATCGGTCTCTCTGATCCCCATTGGGGCGCTCATTTCTTATAACTATTGGTCAAACCAATTTGTTGTGTACAACATGAAAATAGAAGATATTAAAAAAAACGCAGACAGACTTGTTAAGAGTATCGACCAGGAACTTTCCACAAGAAAAGGTATGATACAAAGCCTGTGCAATAACCACCTGATAAGGGTTGCTGACAAGGAAACTAATTCTCCTCTTATGAAAAGTCGGATGAAAAGACTGTTAAATTCCTTTGGTCAATCAGAGTCGGTTTTTATCCTCGATACTCATGGAGAAATCGTTGCCACAAAAACCGATGATATTCAAATAAGGAATTATAGCGCCCGTGACTTCTTTAAAAAAGCCATACATGGCGATACCTATGTCTCTGAACCTGCCGTGGATCGGAGGAAAGGGTACGTTTATTATAGTACGCCCGTCAGGAATTATAAGAAAGAAATCATAGGCGTCCTGGTAATGAGGCGTCAGCTCGAGGAGGGCATATGGAGGTTAGTTGAAAGGGAAAGGGATTATCTGGGAAAAGGAAGTTTGTGTATCCTCACGGACGGCTACGGCGTGAGGATAGCCCATGCGACGAATAGGAGTTTGGTCTTTAAATCCTGGATTAAGCTTGATCCAGAGGTTAAAAAGAATCTGGAGATGGAACATCATTATGGTGAAGATATAAAGGAGATAGGTTTTACGGAAATACCGGAGGTTTCTAAGGCGCTGGCTCAAAATGCAGGGGGATATTTCGTCCACCCGCTGGTAATCAGTACCGAAGCCTATCACGGGTATTGTATGCCTTTAAAAGAGAAGGACTGGAAGCTTATCTATACGGTACCCGCCTCCACCTTCCTTGCACAGGTAAAGCATCTGACGAAATACGCCATCTTTTCAACAGGGATTGTGTTTGCTGTCGTTGTAGCCCTGACATGGCTATTTTCCGTAAGTTTAATACGGCCTCTTAAAAGACTGACTTACGCTGCCAACGAGATTGCCGGTGGCAATCTTGACCACCCCATTACCAACAGAAAACAAGACGAAATCGGCAGATTGATGCATTCCTTCGAGACAATGAGAAACAAACTCAAGGGTTCTTATGGAGAATTGAAGAAGTTCAATATCGAATCGTTGCTCATGCTGGCCAGGGCGTGTGAGGTGCGGGACGAGGATACAGGCAACCACGTTATGCGTATCAGTTATTATGCCACAGCCCTGGCAAAAGAACTGGGTCTGGAAGAATCCTTTATAAAGGCGTTAGGGACGGCGAGTATTCTGCATGATGTGGGGAAGATACACATCCCCGACTGTGTGTTGAGAAAACAAGGTCGTTTTACAGATGACGAGAGAAAAGAAATGAAAAACCACCCTCTGTACGGGGATAGGATATTCGGCGACAGTGAATTCTTTCGTTTAGCCAGGGAGATTACCCGATGGCACCATGAGAACTGGGATGGTACGGGATATCCAGATGGGTTAAAAGGCGAGGCAATTCCCATCTCAGCGCGGCTTGTAAGGCTGGCTGATACCTATGATGCCCTGGTTATGAAAAGACCTTATAAGCGTCCATGGCCTGACCAGGCGGCTTATGACGAGATCGTGAAGCATAGCGGCACGTATTTTGATCCAAAGGTAGTGGAAGCCTTTAAACGACTCTTCGAGAAGGGAATGATTCAGGAAATTAGAAAAATTGGTATATGTGGGCCTATTTAAAAAGCTAATAAGGGTAAATGAGCGTAACCGTCTCGATTGCGCATTTGCAAGGGTTCGGGTCTGTAACCCTGAACCAGCGCAGAAGGTGGGCAATCATGATGAAGTGTTGATAAATCCTTACATGGAAAGTAAACTTTATGTATTGCCGATACGAAAATCGTGGGCGTTGTGAATTGAACAAGAAAGAGTGCGTTCCCACTTCAAAGGGATGCGTTATAAAAACCGTTCCGGGTGTTACATTGATTGATGATACGAAAAAGCAACCGCCGGGTGAAGCAAAGCAACCACCAACTCCCCATTCTAAAAAGAAAGGTTGATGAGGATTTTGGCGTCATTACTAAACAAACATCTTCTGCTTTGTTAAAAATGTCATTGACAGAAGTAGCTACATTGAATTAAAATGTGGCCATGATGACCGTAGGCATTAAAGAGTTAAAAAATAAATTAAGTCACTATCTCCGTAAAATAAAAAAGGGAGAAAAGATTGCAATTACTGAAAGGGAGAGGATAATTGCTACTGTTGTGCCTGTGGAAAGATCAGACGAAGATTCCAAACTGCTTTCACTTATTAAAGAAGGTTTTGCCGTATGGAAGGGTGGCAAACCATCAGGAAGCAAACAACCTGTTAGAATTAAAGGAAAGACTGTTTCCGAGATAGTTATTGAAGACAGAAGATGATTGTTTACCTCGATACCAGCGACCTGGTTAAATTGTATGTTGAGGAGATTGGTTCTGAGGAAATAAAGGGTATTATCCTCGAAGCAACGGTTGTTTCCACTTCAAAGGTGGCTTATGCTGAGGCGAGGTCTGCTTTTGCCAGGAAACAAAAAGAAGATGGGTTTTCTATTGCAAGGCTGCGAAAAATTGTAGAGGATTTTAATAGAGACTGGGAAAGCTATTTTTTAATAGAGATTACGGATGGATTAATAAAGATTGCCGGAGATATAGCAGAAAAACATCTTCTCAGAGGTTTTGATTCCATTCATTTGGCGTCAGCCGTAATTCTTAAATGCAAAATCAAGTCAGAGGTATATTTTTCAAGCAATGACACCAAATTGAATCAAGCGGCTAGAAAAGAGGGTATTATTGTTTTATAAATAATTAAACATACGCAATCGGATCTTTCACACCGGCTTCACTAAATGCCTTTATCCTCAGGAAACAGCTATGACATACGCCGCAAGCCTTGTCCGTGTTTTTGTAACACGACCAACTCAGATGTAACGGAGCCTTTAACGAAATTCCCATTTGTACAATCTCAGATTTTGTTTTTTTGATAAGGGGGGTTTCCACCTCGATGCAGGTTGTGGGTTTCGTGCCTGCCTTGATAAGTTTGTTAAAGGCTTCATAATATATTGGCCTGCAATCGGGATAACCAGGACTGTCCTGTTCCACAGCGCCAATAAATACCTTCTTCGCCCCAATAACCTCTCCCCAGGAAACGGCAATGGTCAAAAAAAGCGTGTTTCGAAAGGGGACATATGAGGTGGGAATTTCTTTGCTGTTTAACTGTGCATCCTGAACGGTCATGCTCAAATCCGTTAGACTCGAACCACCAATCTTGCCCAAATAATCAATGTTAGATATGAGAATCCTTTCTTCTGGAATGTTGTAGAATGCTGCGATATCCCAAAAGGCCTTGAGCTCCCGTGATTCTGTGCGCTGACTGTAATTAACGTGTAAGAGCGCTAGCCGATAGTGTTCATTCGCAATAGCCGCAGTTACACAGCTATCCATCCCGCCACTGACCAGCACAATAGCTAAATCTTTCATGGGAAATTTATCTCACCGCTTCCTTTGCGTTCTCTGCGTCTTTGCGGTAAATATTTATTTTAAACTCCTCTTGTTTGTGGCTCCCAGATATATTTATGGAGTTGGAGTTGAAACCGTACATCGAGATTATCTTCCAAAATCCATTGAACAACCGTTTTAAGAGAAATTGCGCCAAAGACAGTTCCTACTAGTACTCTGGCAATTTCGGGTAAATTATATTTCTGAATTACGGCCTTCGTCCAGTCATAATCATTCCGTGAACTTAAGACAAATTTCACCTCATCCAGCTTGGCCAGATAGTCGATATTTTGCCAGTTCATTAGATGACTCATATTGCTGTCAGGACACTTGATATCCATAATTTTAATGGCTTTTTGAGGTATCGTGCGGATGTCATAGCTTCCGTTCGTTTCGACTAAAACAGTGTAATTTTTATCCAGTAACGCTTCAAGTAAAAACGGCGTGTCCTTATTCGACAGCGGTTCACCTCCAGTAACACAGATTATTTTTGTCTTGAATCCTGCAATGCATTCAAGAATAGCACTCAAGGACATTTCTTTCCCATCTTTATAAGCGTAAGTTGTATCGCAGTAGCTGCAACGTAAATTACAACCTGTTACACGTATGAAGGCGCAAGGGAGGCCGGCGTAAGATGTCTCTCCTTGAATACTCTTAAAGATTTCGTTAATTTTCATAGGTTTTAATTTTATTAAATATGTGGGAGTAAAGCAAGCTCTGTAATACGGTATATTTAAGTTAGGAAAAAATATTTATTGAATAATTCCATTAATTATGAGATATTATTGTACAAAACGGGGCAACGAGATTCTTCACGGAGTTTACCCTGAGCAAAATTAGACCCTTCGCGCTGCTCAGGGTGACAAAGACGAAGGGTTCAGAATAAATATAACTATTACCCTGCGGATATTTTCGAGACAAGAAAGGGAGGAATTATGGCAACAATTTTGAAAGAAGATATTTTACGTAGGAAAAATAAGGAAACCAGCAGCAAAGAAAAGGTCGACAAGATAATGAGCACGATAGTTACACCGCCCGTGCAATCGAACCTGCCAAAATCAGAAAGTAAAGAAAGCAAGCCAACCTCAGAAACAGTAAAACCTGCAGAAAGTACCGCAAGGCAGCATATCTTTAGTAGCGAAATAATAATAGAAGGGGAAAACGCATCTGAACTTGACGAGATCAGAAACAGGCTTTTAAAAGAATTAAAACCTTCCGGTGAAATAGAATCAATTCTTGTGGATCGCATCGTTTCCGGTGTTTGGCGATTGAAACGGTGTTTGAAGATTGAAAGCCAGGTAATAGAGTTTGAGTCGTCCGGCATTCAGGAGTACGAGCAAGGATTTTTTAGGACTAGAAAGAGAACAAACAAAGAACTGTCTCAATTAAGGGCTTTAAAAATAACCGAAGGTAAAAACAGGCTTGAGGAATTATCCAAATATGAAACCATCTTGGAAAGACAAATATATAAGGCATTAAGTGTACTGGATAAACTCAGACAAAATGGATCAGTATCAGAAAAGAGGGTGTCAAGGAAGGCAAAATAGGTGTGTTGCGTTTTGGACAGGTAGAGACAGGTTTAAAACCTGTCTGTACTTTGGGACACATAGCGAAAAAGAAACGAATATCCAAAGTTTGGCAAAACTTCCCAACATTATAACATAATATATATTATCAGACGTTATAAAATTGGTCAGGTGCGCGACTCTGCCGATGAAATTTTTGCAGTCGTGAGGTTTATGGATTTATAAGTTTCGGCTGCCATCGGCATGAACCCACTCCCCTCAATTTAATTTCGATACTCAATAATTTCTTTTCTATCAAGCTTAAAGAATATTATTGACAAGATAAATTATGTCTGCTACTATGTTTTCGTTGTTTTCAAAATTACTATGAATATATATGTGTCTTTTGTTTCGGTAGTTTAATAAAGGAGGATAATTTTGAACGCTGGAGAGATTGAAAAAGGTGTAACCGCTATTGTTGCAGAGGTTACTGAGTTAGACGAAAAGGAGATTTGGGACAAAAGAGATGCAAATTTCTTTAAAGACCTTGAGATAGATTCCCTTTTAGCCTTAGAGATTCTGGCACTCATTGAAAAGAAGTTTAAAGTGCAAATACCTGAAGAAAAGCTTGTTGACATTACCTCATTAAACGCGACAATTGATCTAACAAAATCAGTATTGGCAGAGAGCGGCAAACTCACCTCATAAGATGCTTGATACATAGCGCAACAAGACACAAACCAATTACCCCCCTTTATTTACCCTTCTTAATGAACGGTAGATAAAGGGGGGTAAAACTTTATTAAAAATTTAAAGCATGATATTTATTATTGTGTAACACGATTACCGAGTAATACTTTACATGATTAACATAAAAAAGGCATACTTAAAATGATATTATTTGAGGAAATTCGGTCTCTTCTTCCTCAAAAATATCCTTTTCTATTTATTGATAAGGTTGTTGAGTTCGAAGAGGGGAAAAAAATCGTTTGTGTCAAAAATGTATCCGGCAACGAACCTGTCTTTGTCGGACATTTCCCTGATTTTGCCATCATGCCAGGTGTCTTGATCATCGAGGCGATGGCACAGGCGTCCATTATATTATTCCGTAAGAGTCTCCCCCCTCAGCCAAACGACAAGAATACCGTTTTTTTATTAGCATCAGTCAATAATGCACGGTTTACAAAACCTGTATTCCCCGGCGATCAGCTCTTCATAGAAATCATCGTGGAAAAAATTGTCTCCAAGGGCGCTATTGTTCAGGCAACGGTAAAAGTTGAAGAAAAAACCGTTGCGAAGGCATCGTTGACCTTTGGCATTGCAGAAAAAAGTGCTTTGGTATAATTTATGAATAAACGTGTTGTTATAACAGGCGTAGGAATGATTACCCCTATCGGGTCAGGAAAGGACACATTTTGGAATGCCCTCATTGCAGGGGCGTCTGGTGTGGACAACGTGACGTGCATAGATACTTCCGGCTATAAGGTTCATAAGGGATGTGAAGTTAAAAATTTCAATTATGCGGATTACATAAAAAACGACATCCTCAAAAAAATTGGCAAAGGTTCGCAATTTGCGATAGCAGCCACGAAGCTAGCTTTAAACGATGCCAGGCTTGATTTGAATAAGACTAACTTAGAACGGATTGGGGTCTCTGTTGGAACAACCGCAGGAGAAATACAAATCCTGGAAAAAGTTAATTATATCAGGCATAGAGATGGTGAAGATAAGGTCGACCCAGACCTGTTTTTGAAGCATCCCTGTAATAACATCCCGGCTAATATTGCTATTGAGTTTGGTTTGAAAGGTCCCAATACGATCATACCCACTGCCTGCGCTGCGGGTAATTATGCAATTGGATATGCCTATGACTTGATTCAGTTTGGGAGGGTGGACATGATGGTTGCCGGTGGCTCCGATCCTTTTTCGAAAGTTGCCTATACGGGATTTGCCAGACTGGGGGCAATTGCTCCTGATATATGTCAGCCCTTCGATAAAAACAGAAAAGGCATGATGGTGGGTGAAGGCGCTGGAATGCTTCTTCTGGAATCATACGATCATGCAGTAAAAAGAAATGCGAATATTTATGCTGAAATTATCGGTTATGGTCTTAGCTGCGATGCCTACCATATTACAATACCCCACCCCGACGGCGAAGGTGTTGTCTCTGCCATGAAAAAAGCACTAAAAAGCGCAAACCTGAGTCCTGAAGACGTCCAGTATGTTAGTGCACATGGAACGGGAACTCCCGCGAATGACAAGGCTGAAACAATTTCAATTAAAAAGGTGTTCGGGGATAAACCCAGGAATCTTGCAATTAGTTCAATAAAATCAATGATTGGACATACCATGGGTGCAGCCAGCGCTATTGAGGCCATTACTTGCGCATTAGTTGTCCAGAACGATATAATTCCTCCTACGATAAATTATGAAACGCTGGATCCGGAATGCGATCTGGACTATGTACCCAATGTTATGAGAAAACAACGGGTAAATATTGCACTGAACAACGCCCATGCATTTGGCGGTAACAATAGTTGTCTGGTTGTAAAAAAGTTCACAGGATAAAAAAGGGTTGTGATGGAAAAAACGAGAATCGTTATTACAGGTGTTTCGGTTATCTCGCCTCTCGGGGCAGACAAGGATATTTTTTGGAAAAATTTAACTGAAGGCGTATCGGGTATAAAACCCGTAACCCTGTTTGATGTAAGTAAATTTAATAGCAAGCAGGCGGGAGAAATCTCTGGTTTTGACGCCAAGATTTATCTTGGTCAAAAAGGAATCCGACATATCGATAGAACCTCGCTCCTTGTATCATCGGGAACGGTTCTTGCCATCAAGGATGCAAACCTCGAAAACAATACCTATAGCGGTGATGAACTAGGCATTGTTGTCGGCTCTACCTATGGAAGTATTGACAGCATCAGTTCCTTTGATTTCCAGTCTTTGCGCGAAGGTCCCA
>Ga0209212_1005581_pt1 | contig 14912 bp, 14 predicted proteins | sample RifGroC2_FD_183996 | JGI IMG/M metagenome (GOLD analysis project Ga0209212, IMG submission 183996) | Groundwater microbial communities from Rifle, Colorado, USA - Groundwater C2 (SPAdes) (version 2) | ecosystem: Environmental > Aquatic > Deep subsurface > Groundwater | place: Rifle, Colorado... | reverse complement strand
CACAAAATTGCAGAACTGGCGTGATGCTTATGATGTATGGGATTATGGGGACAAAGGAGGATTCCCTGAAATACCAGAAGATATTGTTGAGATTGCAAAATCCGTACCAGAGTTAGATGGATATAGACCGGCTGTGGAAGTACATTTCTATCTTGCTACTCCTCAAGAACATTTGGATTTTGTGTTTGAGGTTCTCTGGAAAAATGAGCTCAAAAAAGTGTGTGGGAAGTATGGTACTGGCGGAGGTGAATTAGGCCCACACTTAAAGGATGGTGTAGTATGGCCATCTAAGTCAGTTCGTGTTGTCGGCATTGATATTGAAGCATATCTGGAAGAAGAGGGTGTTAGCGCATGGCGTGTTCGCGAGCTTGAAAGTGACCCGATTCACGTTGAATCATTCACGCATCTACTTATGCACGGTGTCGAGTATAAGGGTTACATCCCTATTCCAGGATTTAACTTCATAAGGAAACCGTACACACGCTTAGGATATCGTGTTATTACTGAGGCAGATGGAATAGCACTCGGTGGCAATGAAGAGTGTCTTCGAGGTTTTATTGCCTCACGAATATTCTAAGTGATTATGAAAACGGTGACAGTCAATCTTTAGACACAATCTTACTGTTCTTGTTTGGAGTAAGGGTGCTCCTATCAAGAGAAGTTGTAACGGGAACGAAGAAATTCGTTCCCGTTTTTGTGTGTATGGGTGGCAGCAAAAGGTGAGTGGTGCCATAAGGAATGCCAAAGAAGTGCTCTTTTGGTGAGCACTGTTCAATAACACAACCCGCACACAACAAAAGCCCTTTAGGGCTTTTGTTGTGTTGGTAAGAATAGAGATTAATTCGTCTTGTACACCTGATCTATAATCCCGTACTTCTTTGCTTCCTGTGCTGTCATAAAGAAGTCACGATCGACATCTTTTTCAACTTGATCCAAATTCTTACCACTGTTCTCTGCAAGTATTCTGTTTAATCGGTCGCGCGTTGCAAGGATATGCTTTGCGGTTATCTCTATATCTGCCGCTTGTCCCTGCACACCACCCCATGGCTGGTGAATCATTATTTCACTGTTTGGAAGTGCGTACCGCTTACCTTTTTTCCCAGCTGAGAGAATGATTGACCCCATACTTGCTGCTACACCTACGCACACCGTTGAAACGTCAGGTTTTATAAAGTTCATCGTATCGAGGATAGCAAGCCCGGCAGTGACTGAGCCTCCTGGGGAGTTGATATACAACTGCACATCTTTCTTTGGATCTTCTGAGGAAAGAAAGAGTAACTGAGCAATCACTAAGTTAGCTGTGTAATCGTCTATAGGTCCACCAATAAAGAGAATGCGCTCCTTAAGAAGACGTGAATAAATATCAAATGCTCGTTCACCAAATTGGGTTTTTTCTATAACCATGGGAACCAAGTTCGCTTGAATGTTTTCTTCTTTTTTCATCCCGTTAGAAATTATTTGATAAGTGACGTAAATATAAGCTTAATTATATATGCGCTGTCCCGTTTCCTATATAAACAAATCGTACCTGTAACGGGGCAAGTATTCCCTAGTGTACGCGATTTTTGACAAAATCGCAAGGTGTGTTTTGGCGAGCATGAGTCTTGTGCTCTAAAAAGAGAATGGTTGTCCCGTAAAGAGGGTATACATATAGGTGAGGGCAATGAAGAAGTAGCCGCCTACTAATTGCATCAAAAGCCAAAAAAAGAGTAAGGTGATAAGAATACCACCTGACATGAGGAGCGTTTCAAAACGTTGGAATGCCAAGCTTGCCCGATAGGGGAGGATAGACTTGAGAAGTTTTGATCCATCGAGGGGTGGAATAGGGATGAGGTTGAAGAAGGCGAGCATGATGTTGATAAACACAACGACACCTGCAAGCTCTATAAAGGCAGGAGGGAGCGTTCCTATTCCAAATCGCACCACCAAACCAAACACAAGTGCAAGGAGGATGTTGACGCCAGGGCCGGCTGCAGCAACTATTGCCTCACCCCATTTTTGGTTTCTAAGGTTGTACGGGTTGTAGGGGACCGGTTTTGCCCAACCAAAAAGGAATCCTGTATTCGCAAACACAAGTATTGCTGGAATAAGGACTGAGCCAATCGGATCAATGTGAGGAATCGGGTTCAGGGTGAGTCGGCCTTGTAGGCGCGCAGTCGGGTCACCTTGGAGTTCTGCGGCAAAGCCATGACTGACCTCGTGGACAATAATAGAAAATATGAGTGCGAGTAAGAAGAAAATAAGTAAAGGGTCCATAATGTGTTTATTTTAAGTTTATATCTTGTTCCGTAAGCAATTCTAAGGGATTTGCCCCGTAGTAGAAATTGATGATGCGCTTTGCGCGCTCGACATGGGTCGAGCTTCATCAATTTTCACTACGGGGTTTGCAAATCGTTCGTTATATGGTACCATGCGAGGACTTTTATGGCGAAACAATGTCCAATAACACATAAGACTTCACAGGTTGGCGGAAGCTACAGCAACCGTGTTCGTGCAACACAGTTTAACCCAACAGGAAAGCGTCGCCGACAGGTAAACCTTATCACGCAACGTATTTACGTTCCAGAGCTTGCAAAACATGTCAAGGTTACAGTATCTACAAAAGCTCTTAAAACCATTAACAAAAATGGTGCGTATAGGACGTTGAAAAAAGCTGGTTTAGTTTAGGATCTACACAAACGGCGCACCACAAGCCCGCACACACACAATGACCTTGTACATAAAACACCACTTTATAAGGTGGTGTTTTATGTACGCGCCTTGCGCAAGGTTTTTGTATGTGTGCGGGCAAGAGTACTTCATTTTTGTAAAGCCTGAGGCTAACAAAAATTGGTCGCATTTCATCGTTGCACTACACAAAATACCACTCACCGTACCATCAGTACGCCTTGTGGTATTTTATTTGTGCGCCTCGAACTGCATCCGTTTGTGTAGGTCCTGCGATGGTTATTTTCACCACTTCAATTTGACATACTCTCCAATATACCTAGTATGAGAGGCAGAAAACCAATATTTCGTAAGAGTAACTTTACACGAGACAGGAGGAATAGTGACAGAAATTATTTTGGAATATATTGTATTTGCATTGAGATGGAGTGGTCTGTGGTTCTTTCTAGGAATCGTTGTATCCTATCTTTTGTGGATATGCACCGATACAGATAGGACAAGTCACTTCGCATTAAAATTGAGCGTGACTTGTGGGGCACTTCTCATTTTGTGGGCTGCTTTTTGGGTATGGCGTGGGCTTCTTGTTTCTTCCTAAAATTATTCATATTTCATACAACCTTTTTCGGCCCCCACACAGGGGGTCTTGTTGTTTAAGCCTTTAACCCAGTACTGAAGTTTATCCTGTACCGAGCTCTGCTCTGGTACGGGGCTTTGCTCTAGTACGGGGCTTAGCCCTCTTCCATACTCCGTGATACACTACTGAGTAATGTCAAATATAATCCTTATTGCAAATTGGAAAATGAATCCGAAAACCTCTGTGGAAGCAAAGAAAATATTTTCTGGAATACAAAAAGATTCAGCAAAAATGAATGGAGTTGACGTATGTATTTGTTCACCAACAATTTTTTTACCAGAACTATCAAAACTTCTTAAGAGTAAGAAAATAAGTCTTGGCGCACAAGATGTGTTTTATGAAGGAACAGGCGCTTTTACTGGGCAGACATCTCCTGAGATGGTTAAGCCATTTAAAGTTACGCATACCATACTCGGGCATAGTGAGCGACGAGAACTAGGAGAAAGTAACGAGTTTGTGGCACGTAAGGTGCATCATGCTTTAAACAAAGGTATGACTGTTGTGTTGTGTGTGGGGGAAAGAGAAAGAACAGACGAGGGGGATTACTTTACCTTCATTCGTGATGAGCTTGAAGCTGTCTTGTCTGGTATGAAGCGTACAGAAATAAAAAAAATTATGATAGCGTATGAACCTATTTGGGCTATAGGAAAGCGAGCAGAGGAAGCGCTCGATGTGCCATCTCTGTATGAAATGGTTCTTTTTATTCGGAAAATTCTCACTGAGCATTTTGGTCGTGCTCCTGCACAAAAAGTGCCTATTCTCTATGGAGGTTCTGTTAAGGCTGATAATGCTGAGCTTTTTGTTAAAGAAGGAGGAGTGAATGGACTTCTTGTGGGAAGTGCATCACTTAATCCAAAAGAGTTTATTGGTATTAGCAAAGCAATAGTAACAAAAAAATAATATGTCTGGTTTTCGTACGTTACAAGATATGGGAGATGTTCGAGGTAAGCGGGTACTGGTGCGCAGTGAGCTTAATACACCTTTAGAACATGGTGCAGTATCTGATATCTACCGCATCGAAAAAGCTGTCCCGACTCTGAAATGGCTCAGTGAACGTGGAGCACGAGTTATTGTTATGGCACATCTGGGACGCGATCCAAAAGATTCCTTGAAGCCTGTCTACGAGGTTCTATGTACACTCATACCACATGCACGCTTTGTGGCTGATGTAGTTGGAGATGATGCGCATAATGCAGTTGAGAATTTACAAGATGAAGAGGTGCTTCTTCTCGAAAACCTCAGGAGTCATCCAGGCGAAAAAGAAAATAATCCTGAATTTGCAAAAATACTTGCGTCATATGCTGATTACTATGTTGACGATGCGTTTGGAAATGCACATAGATCTGATGCAAGTATGGTGAGTGTCCCCGCACTGGTACCTTCATTTGCAGGACTTTGTATGGAGCAGGAACTCACTGAGTTGCAAAAAGGTCTCACCCCAGAAAGCCCTTCGTTGTTTATTCTTGGTGGTGCTAAGTTTGAAACAAAAGAGGCGCTTCTTGAAGCGATACTCCCACGGTATGACACAGTATATATAGGAGGGGCGCTTGCTAATGATTTTCTTAAAGCGCAGGGTTTTGAGGTAGGACAATCGCTCGTATCAGAAAATGCAGAAAAAGCAGGAGCGCTTTTGGTAAGCGGCAAACTCTTGTTTCCCAAAGACGTACTTGTGAAAAACAAAAATGGTGCAGAAACGAAACATGTTGAGGAAGTCGGTGTCGAAGATACTATTGTCGATATAGGACCAGAGAGTATTACTGAACTAAGTGAACGAATACAAGGAGCCAAGTGCATTCTCTGGAATGGTCCCATGGGTCTCTTTGAGGAAGGGTATACGGAAAGTACTAAGCAAATCGTTGAGCAAATTGCGCATGCAGAAGCGCACACTATCGTTGGAGGTGGTGATACCGTCGCATCAATTCGTGAACTGAAACTTGAAGACAAAATGGGATTCCTCTCGACAGGTGGTGGAGCGATGCTTGATTACCTCGTCGATGGGAAGTTACCCGGGGTAGAGGCGCTTGAGACGGCGCCGACTCGGAGTTAAATGTTGAAAGTTTAATGTAAAAAGTTCACAAGCCCGCAGTTGCGGGCTTGTGTTTTCGCCGAAGGCGAGTGCTTTTAACTTTTAACTTTTAACATTCAACTCGTCGAGCTTTGCTCGTATCTTTTCCGCAACCCTCGCCTGTTCTCCTTCTGGATAGGTGCTACCTGACCCAGCTATACCTCCATCATCCTCATGTCGGGGAATGATGTGCACGTGGCTGTGAAAGACGAGTTGATTGCCGACGGGCTCATTGTTCATGACAATATTTACTCCTTCTGCATGCATAGCTGTTTTTACAGCGGGAGCAAGTAGACGTACCACCTCCATCACCTTGCCCCATGTCTCATTATCAATATCAAGAATATTTCGACTCCATTGTTTGGGGACGACAAGTGTACCCCCTGGGTTTATTGGCTTAATATCTAAAAAAGCTATCACTGACTCGTCTTCGTAGACAATTTCTGCAGGTAGTTCGTGCCGTATGATTTTTGAGAAAATTGTTTCTTCCATATGGTAAACTGTGGTTAGTTGTATATAAATGTATACAACTACTATTATATAGGACTTACACAAACGGATGCAGTTCAAGGCGCCCAAGCAAAATGTAACGAGTTGTATGAACAATACTACGAGAGCATTTTGTGCGGGGCAACAAAGAAATGCGCCGCTTGTGTAAGTCCTACGGTATACAATATGCACATGTTTTCAGTAGTTGCTCCGAGAACGAAATTAATTTTTAAGATGATTCTCGTTGGTATAAGCGCGAGTGTGCTTATTTGGTATATGTCGACACATGACACATTACCCAATCTTCAAACAGCTCGTGCTCTCGTGCCTTCGTTCTCGGGGGATTCTTCTGAAACAGGGAGTAGTACAGAGCTGGCTATAACAGGAAATTATATCGTACTGGATACGGTCGACATGCAGGTTTCACTTTTTGAGGATGAAGTGCTTGTGGGAAGGTTTGAAATACTCCATGCTCCCGACACTGGTTCTTCAGAATATGTGCCACAGGGATTGTACAGCATTGATAAAAAAACAAGGACAAAGCTTTCTACCATTACCATGGTACGGTTTCCTTACTTTATCCAATTTGGAGATACACACGCGCTCCACGCCACCCCGCAAAATGCAGAGGGAGTCGAGCTTGCCGAAGCACACATGGATGGACTCATTGAACTCTCTGCGTGGGATGCGGAACGTATCTATGCATTTGCGAAAGAGGGAATGTCTGTACGTGTAAAAACAGAAAAGGTCCTTGGTACAAATTCTGAACCAAAGAAAATGGATATTATATACGACGTTCTCCCGGCTACAAGTGCAGAAGCGTATGCACTCACAGACCTGGTTACTGGACAAACTCTTCTTACAAAAAATGCAGGTGATAAGTATCCAATTGCAAGTATTACAAAACTTGTTACAGCTCTTGTGGCGACTGACGTCATTGGGCAGGGGGCACAAGTGCTCGCTCCAGACGAACACTACTACACGTTGAGTGATTTGTACTACCCACTTTTGCTTCGATCAGATAACGCTGTCGCAGAACAAATAGCGATGCATGCAGGAGAAACGTATTTCATGAGTAACATGAATGCGTACGTGAAAGCACTTGGAATGGCGCAGAGTTCTTTTGCAGACTCTTCTGGACTCTCGCCTAAAAATATCTCCTCAGCATTTGATTTGTCTCTACTCGCCCATCACCTCTACTTTGAAAAAAAATTTCTTTTAGATATTACGAAAGAGGAAGACATGAGTATCACCAGTACCGACGGCGAATCATGGGACATTACCAATCAAAACGTTTTGGCACGAGACCCGTATTTCCGCGGAGGAAAACTTGGGTATACCGATGAGGCAGGGCAAACATCACTTTCCATATTTACTGTACCGGTCGGGTTGGAGGTTCGCCCCATCGCCGTCGTAGTTCTCAACTCTAGGGACTGGAAACACGACACACGTACACTCTTGCGATGGTTGGTCGAGACGACGAAGGACGGAGCCGTGAGTAATGAGCCTTGAGCCGAGAGTTAAAAAAGTTCCGAGTTCACAGTTCCTAGTTCGAAAGAAAGAAAATGAGTTTAATTAAAAACTTGTCACATGCGTTCATGTCTCTTTTCTCTTTTCTCTTTACTCTAGGCTCGCTACTAATTACTCAGGGCTCTCTTTTTTGTTACAATAGGTCGCATGTCATCGTACTCACTTCGACCGCTCCCAGAGCTTAGTGCAAAAAAGCTCACAGCATACTCAACTCTTTCCAAGCGATTGCTCCTTGCCCGAAATATTACGACGGAGGAGGAAGCAGAAATATTTTTACATCCAAACTGGGAACGTGATATGCACGATCCCTTTTTGATGAAAGATATGCAAAAAGTTGTCGATCGTATTGTGACCGCAATGACAAAAAAAGAAACAATTGTTTTGTGGAGTGACTATGATATGGATGGTATTCCTGGAGCAGTACTGCTCAGTGATTTTTTTCGTACTGTTGGGTATGACCATGTCCTACATTACACCCCACATCGGAACAAAGATGGGTTTGGGCTTAATGCTGATGGCATCGATGAACTTATAGAAAAGAAAGTCGGACTCATTATAACAATCGACTGCGGTATCGCCGACGTAGAGCATATTGCGTACGAAAAACGGTATTGATGTCATTGTTACGGACCACCATCTTGTTGGAAAGGAACTCCCAGAGGCATTTGCGATTTTGAATCCCAAGCAGAATGGGTGTTCGTATCCGGAAAAAATGCTTTGTGGTGCTGGGGTAGCATTCAAGCTTGTGCAAGCACTCGTAGCTCACATACGTACACATGCAAAAGAAGGCCTTGAGACCATTCCTGTCGGGTGGGAAAAATGGCAACTCGACATGGCAGGTATGGCAACCATAGCCGACATGGTTCACCTCTCTGGGGAGAATCGTACGATTGCATATTTCGGACTTATGGTGCTTCGCAAAAGCAGACGACTTGGTCTACAAGCCCTTTTAAAAAAGGCACGCGCAAATCAGGCGTATCTCATAGAGGATGATGTTGCGTTTACCATAGCTCCAAGAATAAATGCAGCGAGCCGTATGGGTCACGCGAAGGATGCTTTTGCACTTCTTGCGTCTACCGATATGACCGAAGCGGGAGCACTTGCCGAATCACTTGATGCTATTAATACTGAGCGGAAAACGATGGTTGCAACCATGAAACGTGATATACATCGAAGACTTAAAAAGATTGATACGATGAGGTCGGTTATTGTTCTGGGTAATCCAGAATGGAAACCTTCCCTCCTTGGTCTCGTAGCGGGTTCACTCGCGGAAGAGTACAAGCGTCCTGTGTTTCTCTGGGGACGGGAATCAGGATTCACTATTAAAGGCTCCTGTCGTTCTGATGGTTCATGTAGTATTTTTGCACTCATGGAAAAAGTACATGAGAGTTTTCTTGAGTATGGTGGACATACTATTGCGGGTGGATTTTCCTTGGCGGAGGAACAGGTACACACACTTGAGGAAAAACTAAGCCAAGCGTATGCACTTGTTTCACAGAAGGATATGTCTCATGACACTGAGTACGATGAGGAGCTAACGCTCGACCAGGTAAACTGGGATACCTATCGTGAGGTGAGTTCCTTTGGTCCATTCGGCGAAGGTAACCCAAAACCGCTTTTTTTATTTCGTAATGTCCTTATCCGTGAAGTGAGAACCTTTGGCAAGGGCAACGAACATCTAGAATTCAAATTCAAAAGGGAACATGGTGGTGACATATCAGCAATTTCGTTTTTTACAGAAGCGGACTCGTTTGGTTGCTCGTTTCACTCTGAAACGCCAGTTTCTTTTGTAGCACATCTTGAGGCGTCATACTTCAAAGGCCGTCCCGAGTTGCGTCTGAAGCTAGTCGACATTTTCCTTGCGTAGGTCCTACTAGTAATTTTTATCCTCCCCTCAATTACCCTCGCCTGTTCCAACCATGTTTAATTGGGTATGCACATGGAAATTGTGTGCATGTGTGTTGGGTGCTTCTCTTGTGGTAGTATGCTCTGTAGTAGAATTTCAATTTAGTTTCACTTGATTTCATGTGTATATCTACATATGATTGAAGAATATAAATGTACGTGTGTATTTATACAAAATCATTTATTAAATAATTGAAATTTCACTACGGGGTATGTTCCCATGAATCCCGTTAGAGACGAGAAAGCGTAAGTTCACCGAACATATTTGGTATTATGAAAAATATACAAGAAAAAAACATTATCAATGTAACCGACGTCCCGCCACGGCGGGGCTGTCTCTAACGGGATGAAAAAGAAACTTGTATTACATACGGACGGTGGAGCAAGGGGGAACCCCGGCCCTTCTGGTGCAGGTGCCGTGGTCTATGATGAGACAGGAAAGACGGTAAAGGAAACATCTAAGTATCTTGGTAGACAAACAAATAACTTTGCGGAGTATGCAGCTGTGGTGCTTGGGCTCGAGATGATTGCTAAACATTTTGGAAAGGCTCAATGTAAGAACCTCGAGGTACTCGTACGGATGGATTCAGAACTCATCTGCAAACAACTCAACAACGAGTATCAAATAAAAGAGGAAACACTTTTTCCGCTATATATACAGGTTCACAATTTGTTGGTCTCCACATTTCCTTCGGTCACCTTTGAACATGTTCCACGCAAAGATAATGCACATGCAGATAGACTGGCTAATGAAGCGATGGACCACGCCTCGTAGCACACTATGAGAGCATCCTTCTTCGTTCTTGCGGGAGGATTTTTGACGGGCGTTTTGTGGCGCTCGTTTTTTAGTATTTCGGTACAGGGTTTGGTGGTAGTGCTACTCACCATTGCACTCATTTCTATCATAGGTACGCTTGCGTCATTTGATTGGGGTACTGCGTATGTTGCACTTGCTGTACTCGCTTTTCTGTTAGGGGTAATTCGCACAGAGGTTGCATATTTTAATTATTTTGAAAAGGAAATATTTTCTGAGGGTGAAACGGTATCAGTAGTAGGCATTATTGTGAACGAAGTTGATGTTCGAGATGATTATGCAATTCTGTATGTTGAGGTTGATTCAGGCGAAGCAAAACACAAAACACGTCTTAGAGTGTCAGTTCCCCAGTATCCAGAATTTCAATATGGAGATCGAGTAGCACTACAGGGAGTAGTGCGCAAACCAAAATCATTTGAAACAGAATCTGGTCGCATTTTTAACTATGTGGGGTACCTCATGAAAGAAAATATTCAATATGAAATGCGGCCTGCTGAAGTCACAAATTTGCATGAACAAAAAGGCAACCCCATCATCAGCACTTTGCTTGGGTGGAAACAGTCATGGCTCGAATCTATCTCACTACTTATACCGGAACCCGCAGCTTCTCTCGCAGGGGGACTAGTGGTCGGTGCAAAACGCTCCCTTGGAGATGTGTGGCTTGCCGCGTTTCGTGACACGGGAATAATTCACATTGTAGTCTTGTCTGGATACAATCTCACACTTGTCGCAAATAGTATTGTGAGGACAACCATATTTCTCCCACGAACCATCGGTCTTTGCTTGGGAGTTTTGGGCGTCGCAGGATTTGCAACAATGGTTGGTGCAGGCGCTACGGTACTTCGTGCAAGTATCATGGCAATCATTGGTATGCTTTCTGTGTATCTGGTTCGGCCCTATATGCTTTTGCGAGCACTTGTTCTTGCTGCAGTAGTCATGGTGCTGTGGAACCCCTTCGTGCTAGTTTTTGATCCCGGGTTTCAACTTTCTTTTCTAGCGACCATTGGTCTAGTTTTTGTTTCACCTCATTTTGAAAAATATCTTCTTTGGGTACCTGAAGCAGCAGGGTTGCGTGGAATCGTAGCCGCAACTTTTGCGACACAACTTACAGTACTTCCGCTGTTGCTTTACCAGATTGGAGCAGTCTCACTCGTTGCTCCAATTGTTAATGTGTTAATCTTGCCGTTCGTTCCAACAGTAATGGCTCTTAGTTTTATTGCAGGCGTGGTGGGAGTGCATAGTCTTTTTTTCGCAACCCCGTTTGCATGGCTAGGGTACCTGCTTTTATCGTACATGTTTTTGATAGTAGATCTTTTTTCATCAGTGCCGTTCGCCTCAGTTAAGCTCCCTGTTATGTCTTGGTGGGTACTTGTGGTGTGTTACGGTGTTATTCCTCTCATGTACTGGTATAAAAAAACCACCCTAAACTGGGGTGGCCTTAAAACCAAATAGTAAATTTTTTGATTATGCTACAGCCTTGTCGAAGCGACTGCTTATTATTTCCCAATCAAGCGCGTTAAGATACGATTGCACGTACACGTCTTTATCTGGAGGAAGGTAATCAACAAGATAGGCATGTTCCCAGTGGTCAACTGCAAGTATGACGGGAAGTGATGCAAGATGACCTACCTCGTGGTCAGCAACCCATGTGTGGTGGAAGTGTTTAGCCACAGGATCATAGTTAAGCAGTGCCCATCCAGGACCACGTGCAGAAAGTTTTGAAAATATTTCAAGCCAGTTTGAAAAGCTACCGTACTGCTTTACTAAAGCTTCAAAAAGTTTTGTATCAGCGAGAAGCACTTTTGCGCCATGCTCAAGTGCTTCAAAATAGAGTTCATGCAACCGCATGCCGTTCCATTCAAAACCGAGCCTTCTTCGAAGTTCTGCAATAGAGTAAGCAAATTCATCGCTGGACTTTGCAAGCAAGTTCATTTGTGTCATGAGAATATCTACGTGCTTTACATACCCTTCATACAGCCCTATATGTAGCGCAAGCTGGTCTTTCGAAAGACCTTTAATTTCGGGGAACTCAAATGTTCTTTTTTCGTAATGCATGATTATTAAGTTAGTTGGTAAGATGTGGCACTGTTGTATGTATTAGTTTACCACAGAGTTATTTCCATAATATAGGTCATAGGACGCAGAATAGCGGAGAGAAGTCAAACTATGGTAGTATCGTATCCATGAATGTAAGGTACTTGTAAGGGAGATTTACGTAGTAGAAGTATAAAATGAAAAATAAAAAAACAGTTTCACAAAAAGCTCTTGAACTTCACAAAAAACACAAAGGGAAGATTGAAGTACAGGGAAAAATTACTATAACTCGCGAGTCATACAACTTACTGTATACTCCTGGCGTTGGTGCCGTTTCAACACATCTAGCTCATCATCCTGAAGAAACTAACGATTATACATGGCGCGGTCAAACTGTAGCGGTTGTTTCAGATGGTTCTGCGGTGCTTGGTCTTGGAAATATCGGACCGGAAGCTGCTCTTCCTGTAATGGAAGGCAAAGCACTTCTCTTTAAAGAATTCGGTGGGGTAAATGCTGTTCCGTTAGTGCTCAGTGTGCATACCCCAGAGGAAATAATTAAGACGGTACAAGCGATTGCACCCTCCTTTGCAGGGATAAACCTTGAAGACATTGCTGCACCACAATGTTTTGAAATTGAGCGTACGCTACGAGATACATTGGATATTCCTGTCATGCATGATGACCAGCACGGTACAGCAATCGTTGTGCTTGCTGCGCTTATCAACGCGCACAAAGTGGTCAAAAAAAATATCGGTACCTCCCGAATTGCTATTGTTGGTGCGGGTGCAGCGGGTACTGCTATTACAAATCTGCTCGTACAATATGGTGTCGGAGACGTGGTCTTAGTAGACAGTAAGGGTATCATAAGTCCGCTCCGAACAGATCTCTCTGATGAAAAAAATACACTGGCGCAAGTCACTAATAACGAAGAGCGTACTGGAGGTGTACTTGAGGCAATGATTGGTGCTGATGTAGTTATTGGAGTTTCAAAAAAAGGAATTCTACGAGGGGAGTATATTCGGATGATGGCTCAACGCCCTATTGTGTTTGCACTTGCAAACCCGGAACCGGAAATTATGCCTGAGGAGGCGCTCGCCGCAGGAGCTGCTGTAGTTGCGACAGGACGTCCGGATTATCCAAATCAAGTTAACAATGTGCTCGTTTTTCCTGGAGTGTTTCGTGGAGCGTTAGAAAACAAAGTGTCTAAAATCACAGATGAGATGAAAATGCGAGCTGCTAAAGCGCTTGCCAAACTGGTTATGCAACCGAGTGCAAAAAAAATCATTCCAACCGTCTTCGATCGTCGTGTTGCAAAAGCTGTTGCTAATGCAATCAGATAACCCTATGTTTATAGGACCTACACAAACGGCACATTTCATCGTTGCCCGTCACAAAATATCTCTCGTAGTATTGTTCATACAACTCGCTCCATTTTGCTTGGGCGCCTTGAACTATGTCCATTTGTGTAAGTCCTATGTTTATAAAAAATAAAAACCAAACAAACATGCGCGTTGTTTGGCTTTTACTTTTAATTCTCATCTGTGCGTGTGCTGTTATTTGGATAACAATCTTTGTACTCGAACGTGACGGGGTGCTGACAGTAGCATTCTTGGATGTGGGACAGGGGGATGCAATATATGTAGAAACACCTCATGGTAATCAAGTACTTATTGATGGAGGAAAAGGCAGGGCGGTATTGCGTGCACTTGGTACTCAGATGTCGTACTTTGATAGAAGTATCGATATGGTTATTGCGACACATCCAGACCTCGATCATATTGGTGGACTTCCTGAGGTATTTAAACGTTTTGACGTTGCCACTTTTATTGAATCGGGAGTGGAGGATCCTGGTGCAGAGAACAAAGCTCTGCATGAAGCGGTGCAAAACGAAGGCATATCTCTGGATACTGCTAGGCGGGGGATGACGTTTATGCTCGATACTGAAGTAATGCTCGAAATTCTCTTTCCTGATAGAGAAGTTACGACATTTGAACCAAACACGGGCTCAGTGGTTGCAAAACTTACTTATAAGGATACATCGTTTCTCTTTACTGGAGATTCTCCTGCTGGAATAGAAACATATCTAACTGCGGTATACAGGGAAAAGCTGAAAAGCAACGTGCTTAAGGTTGGACACCATGGTTCGAAGACCTCATCAGCGGAACTGTTTCTTGGTTTTGTTGACCCTGAGTACGCGGTTATTTCCGCATCGTGTGACAACCCCTATGGGCATCCTCATCAGGAAATACTAGACAGACTTGAACAATTTAAGGCACAAGTATTGAGTACATGCAATCTAGGGACTCTAACTTTTACGAGTAACGGGGAGACTGTGACTACACGCTAAAGGTAATGAGTAATGAGCCGAGAGTAACGAGTATCGAGTTGGCGAGTAGCGAGTAAAATAAGTTCCTAGTTCCTAGTTCGAAAAAAAGTTTTGTAACTTTTCGTCTCTGCAAGCCTAGCGTCTACCTGCCGGCGGGCAGGAAACAGTCCAATATTCGCCTTCTTCCGATGTTTACACCACGGATTGCTTCGTCTGCGCAGGCAGGCGCTACGCTTGCAAGGGTATGTATTTTATAGCTTTTGAAAAATGGTAGTGCTTGACATATATGAATATACATGTTATACTACTTGTTAGTTACCAGTACTTTGAAATACTGTCTTCTACAAGCCCTTATATTGAACTTATTTTAAGTTCAGTCAGGGGTCTGTAGAAGCCCAATACAGATTCTGGTCCTATCTTTAGGGCTGGAGGAAAGAAAATGAGTAAA
>Ga0209212_1005579_pt1 | contig 14918 bp, 10 predicted proteins | sample RifGroC2_FD_183996 | JGI IMG/M metagenome (GOLD analysis project Ga0209212, IMG submission 183996) | Groundwater microbial communities from Rifle, Colorado, USA - Groundwater C2 (SPAdes) (version 2) | ecosystem: Environmental > Aquatic > Deep subsurface > Groundwater | place: Rifle, Colorado... | reverse complement strand
TGGGACCGGGGCGCAGATCCTGAAGGATCTCGGTGTGGGCGATATCCGCCTGATGACGAACAACCCTCGTAAGATCGTCGGCCTTGAGGGGTATGGGATACGTGTTGTGGAAAGGGTACCGATCGAAACTGTGCCGAACGCTCGGTTCGCCTATAGGCCAGTGAGCCAAAGAGGCAGGCACAGTCTGGCTGGGTCCATAAGTGCGCAACAATACGGCACGCGGTGTCCGCGTCGAAAAAGGAGGCAGACGCCATCGTCATCGTGGGGATTGAGGGTACCGGATTCAAGAACCCGAATCAGAATACGACCTTGGTGAACATTACCGCGCTTCGAAGGATCGTTCCTGTGCCTCTGATCGCCGATCGATGGAAACAGGTTTTCAGGGGCCAAGATATTACTGCCCTCAAGTACCATGGGAGTATCCTGAATTTGGGGGGGGGAGGGTGCAGGTCGTACACTCAATGGCGTCAGGTGTGATCGACCGTGTCAGAACCGTACAGGAGTTTATCGATGACGTGATCCTTGAGATGAGCGAAGCATGTAACGCTCTGAGTTGAAGCATCGCAGCAGCCTGCTCACCGGCACGCCGGGAGGGGCGATCGCCATCGTCCGTGAAGGCGACCGGATCACCATCAACCCCGGGGAGAAGTCGCTTTCCCTCGATGTGGGGGAAGCGGAAATCGTGCGGCGCCTTTCGTTCCCCCCGAGGAGTACGAACTGGAATACTCACGGAAGGCGGGGCAAATTCCAGAACCCTGCCTGTCCACTTGATGGGGTTCACTCCAATCCTGGGTCAATATTGAATGCCGGTTGACAATAATCAAGGGATTGGACACTTCCGGACTGAATTCCGGGGTGAAACCCTGATTTTGGGCAGATTCATTGGCCAGCAAGTGCTGTCAGGTCTGCCCATAAATTCTGCCCTCCGCGCTTGATGGCGTTTTCCCCAAGCTCCTGTGCCCAGAAAGATTCACTACCAAACTCCGCACGCCAAGACCACAGGCGTTTTGTAGCATAGTGCAGGTTGTGTTCATAGGTGAAACCAATCGCACCATTGACCTGGTGAGCGATCCTCGCGGCGATTCCGGCAGCCGCTCCGGACCGAATCTTTGCGACAGCAATTTCAAATCGTGCATTGCCACGGTTCGCGGAATCGCACGCTGCTTGGGCGGCAGTGCTGGCTGCTGTCACTTCGCCTGCGAGTACTGCGAGGGCATGCTGGATTGCCTGAAACTTGCCGATGGGATGTCCGAACTGGATCCGATCATTGGCGTATTGGACGGATTGATGCAATGCGAACTCGGCAGCGCCAACCATGGTGATCGATCGGGCCAACGCACCGAACATTGAAACGGGATTGATCGGGAACCGCTCGTCAAGATACGCATGTGCGATGCACCGGCAATCGTCCAGGTCCACCTTGTCTCTCGGTTCCTGCGCGATGTTGGCGCCGGCGGTGATGCGTATGCTCCGATGCCCGTTCTCGATCAGGCCTATGACGCACTTCCCCTCGACCCGGCCGCCGATCACGAGGTGGGTTGCCTGCCGTGCCCAAGGTATGGATTTGGCGCTTCCGTCCAGCGCAAGCTGGCTGTCCCGCATGGCGAGAATCAGTTCATCTCCAGCGCCCTGCTGAAGTATTGTTATGGGCCCGTCGGGAACCGGCAAGCCGACGTATCCGAGCAAACCGTTGCCGACGATGGTCTCAACCAGCGGGAGGGGAGCTTGGTGGTAGCCGATCGCATGAAGGACGGGATACGCATCCAGCCATACGCCCCCGGTTCCCCCGGCGCTCTCCGGCACCAACAGTTTTGGGAATCCACCTTCTTCAACGAGGTCCCAGAGGGAGGAGGGCCATTGTCCCGCTTCGGCTTCCATTCTCAGTTTCTTGTCTATGGTTTCCGAAAACATCCTGTTGATGCTGTCAGCGATCATGTCCCGGATTTCACTCATCTCAGTCCCAATCCTCTCGCGATGATGCTCCGCAGAATTTCGCGGGTACCGCCCCGGATCGAAAAGGCCGGTGCCGCCTGAACGATGTAGGCCATTACGTTTGCCATGGAGGAATCACGGTAGCCCAGATCGATGTTGAACAAGTCGTGGGCGACTTCCGGAATCCTTTGCTCCAGGGTGGTGCCCAGGTCCTTGACGATTGCGGCGACCAAGGCGGGGTTCTCATTGCGCGATAACATCACCGCTACGCCCAGAGACATCTGACGAAGGGTTGCCATCTCCGCGACGAGCTTCCCGAGCGTGGTGGAAAAGCGGCTGTCGTTTTTTGGGGCAGCATCGAGCATCTCGAGCAACAGCTGGATGCTGCTCAGGTATCGCTCCGGGCCGCTCCGTTCCAGCGCCAGTTCAGCAGTCACCTGGTTCCAGCCGTCTCCTTCGTTACCGATCAGATTCCCTGACGAGATGTGGACGTCTTCGAACACGACTTCGTTAAAGTGTGTCTCGCCCGAGAGATCCCGGATCGGCCGGATCGTGATGCCGGGCGTTTTCAGGTCGATCAGAAACTGGGACAGTCCGGCGTGCTTGCCGTCCTTTCCTTTTCCCGTGCGTACCAATGCGATCATGTAGTGGGCAAGGTGGGCATTTGTCGACCAGAGCTTGGTTCCATTGATGACCCAGTCGTCCCCAACCCGTTCCGCCCGGCTCCGGATCGATGCAAGGTCGGAGCCGGAGTCCGGCTCGCTCATGCCGATGCAGAAATAGACCTCCCCCGCGGCAATCTTGGGAAGGATGGTGGTCTTCATCTTTTCCGTGCCGTATCGAAGTAGCAGCGGGCCGTGTTGCCGGTCTGCGATCCAGTGCGCCCCAACGGGGGCCCCTGCGGCCAATAGCTCTTCCAACACAACATAACGCTCCAATGCCGTGCGCTCGCGCCCCCCGTAGGCCTTCGGCCAGACCATGCCGATCCACCCGTGGGCTCCCAGTTTTTTGCTGAAGGCAGCATCGAAAAACAACCAACTGCGCGCTCTCTCCTGCCGGGAAAGATCTTTCAGTGCCTCGGCGAGAAACTCGCGGATCTCACGCCGCAACGCCTCACATTCATCGTTGAGTCTGCAGATGGGAATCGTCAATCCCTGCATGCAACCTCCCGTTCGGAACCGCTGATGAAATCAAAGAAGGGAAAGACAAGGCGCAACACGTCAGTCCTCCTTGAAGACCGGCTTCCGTTTTTCAAGAAACGCGTTGACCGCCTCCTCATGCTCCATCGTGTGATGGGCCAACGCTTGAAAGCCTGCCGACATTTCCAGCAAAGACTCGAGGCGAACGTGCTGGCCCTCGCGCAAGAGGCGCTTGGTCATGCGCAATGCATGGGGTGGGTTCATCGCGATCCGATGCGCCAGTTCCAGTGCTTCGTCCATCAGCCGTTCTTGAGGGACAACCCGAGAGACGAGCCCACAGGCAAATGCCTCGGCGGCCGTCAATGGGTCACCCGTGAAGGCTATCTCGCTGGCCTTCGCCATGCCGATGATGCGCGGAAGAAGCCAGGCACCGCCGTCTCCCGGGATGAGCCCAAGTTTGACGAAGCTTTCCGCAAAGACAGCCTTTTCCGAGGCGATCCGGATGTCGCACATGCAGGCGACATCGCATCCCGCGCCAATCGCCGGTCCATTCACAGCGGCGATCGTCGGGACCTCCAGATTGTACAAGGAGAGCGCGATCCTCTGGATTCCGTTGCGGTAGGCATAGCGGCTCTTGACCGGTTCGCCAAGTCCGGCTCCCAGGGAAGCGCGCATCGTCTTGAGATTGCCGCCGGAGGAGAAGGCCGTCCCCGCTCCGGTAAGGATCACGGCACGAATGCCGAGATCACGCGTGATACGGTCGCACACCTCGACGAACTCGGAAGCCACATTTTCTTCCGATAGAGCATTTCTTACTTCCGGCCGGTTCATTGTCAGTGTGGCCACAGAACCTTCTTTTTCGAAGCTCAGAAAAGAGCCCATTGCCCCTCCCCAAAGTGCGTATTTATGCCGTGGTTCCGCACACATCTTCCGATATTGTAAAACCGGATAGCAAGTGGCGAGTGTTGCATCAAGGATTCCTTTTATCGAGCGGCTCCTTGAAGAAATAGTCGCCTGGAATCGCTCATTGCAGGAGAACTGCTTCTTCAATGAACCTGCGCCCCCGAAGGGACTGGAACATGGGCTTGGCGAGGATCAGGAGCAATATTTTCCGAGTAACTGTTCAGGCAGCCATCTCATTTTACCAACGGCACGATAATGGAAGGCAATTGACATGCCGTTGCATCAGGCGACGATACTGATTGGCATAACAATCGAATATAAAAAAAGCATCGAAAGGATAAATGCCTGACAGAACATCATGTTAAGATAATTTTATTATAAGCCCCTGTTGTTTTAAAAATTCATGGCATGCTTGACACGCGCCGGAAATATCATTTTCGTGTAAAGTAAATTACTATCTCATGTTAATTTTAGTTTACAGATGGGCAACAACTTTATAAGGAGTGTTTTTCGATGAAACTTGAAGGCATTCGAGTTATTGATCTTTCGCAGTTTCTACCCGGCCCGCATCTCACAATGTTGATGGCCGATCACGGTGCGGAAGTAATCAAGGTCGAGCCGCCGGGAGAGGGGGAACCAGTGCGAAACATTGGTTACCGTGCCGGGGGGGAAAGCGTTTGGTTCCGCAACACCCATCGTGGGAAAAAAAGCATTGTGCTCGACTTAAAATCGCCCGAGGGCCATGAGGCGCTGCTCCGGCTTGCGGATACTGCCGACGTTATGGTCGAGGCGTTTCGCCCCGGGGTCGTGAAACGGCTCGGCATCGACTACGACATAGTGGAAAAGCGCAATCCGCGTATCGTATATGCGTCCATCACCGCCTTTGGCCAAACCGGCCCGGAATGTATGAGACCAAGCCACGACCTCGGGATGGAGGCGCTTGCAGGTGTCTTGAGTCTCAATCTCGGCCAGGACGGCAAGCCGACACATCCGCCCCTTCAGATTGCCGACGCAACCGGCTCTCTCATGGCTCTCGCCGGTATCCTGATGGCACTTTTTCGCCGCCAAGAGACCGGCTACGGCGACTACCTTGACATCTCGATGCACGATACCACGATGACTTGGCTGCCGAACAATACCGGCGCGGTATTCGCGGAGGATCGCCCACCGGTTGTCAAGGAGGAGCGCTCTTGGGGTGGTCACTCCTTCTTTAACATTTACGAGACCGGGGATAGTCGCTACGTCGTCCTCTCGGGTATAGAGAACAAATTCATATGTAACCTGTTAAAGGCACTCAATCGCGAAGACCTGATTCCGATTGCGATCCAGCCCCCGGGAAAGGTGCATGCCCCCGTCAAGGCATTCCTTGCAGAGGTTTTTAAGACTCGTACGCGTGACGATTGGGAGGAATGGTTCCATGGCCGAGACGTGTGCTTTGCACCTGTGCTCGATCTCGACGAGGCATTCAAGCGGCCTCAGGTCGCTGCACGCCAAATGCTTTTCCGTGATTCCGAAGGCAATCTTCACATCGGCAATCCGATCAAATTTCGCAATGAACCCGCGAACATCAACCCCCGTCTTCCAAAGCTTGGAGAACATACGGACGTGTTGATGAAGGAAATGCAAGCTCCACGTGCAAGAACGCGTTGACCGCGTGAGCGCCTGGGTGGCGGAACTGGCAGACGCACGGGACTTAAAATCCCGAGGCCGCGAGGCCGTGCGGGTTCGATTCCCGCCCCGGGCACCATACCATATGTTTTTGATGTAAACGCTAAATGAACTAAAGCACTTAGGTTCCGTTATCCCGACCCAGAAAATCAAGTATTTCGCGGTTGAAGGCGTCGGCGACCTCAGCGAAGAGACGATGGGGAGCTCCGGGGAGAACAACCAATTTTGCGCACGGGATCCGGTCCGCCAATCGAAGCGAATTCTCCCAGGGAACAAGCCTGTCCTGATCCCCGGTGATGACCAGCGTCCTCGCCCCGATCTCCCCGAGCCGAGACGATGCGTCATGGGTCACTGCGGCGGATGCTTGCGCGAGGTATCCTTCCCGCGGTGCGGGGCTGGCAAGACGCCTGCGGATGAATCCTTCGATCTCCTCCGGCCGCTCCCTGATCCATTTGTCGCTGTAGAGGAACGGGATCATACGGCGCAGTTCGGCCTCGGGGTCCCCACCCTTCGCAGGAGTGAACGCCTCCCTCGCCTCCAGGGACGACCGGACCGAGAGTTTCTTGCCGGGCGCGGTACATCCGAGCAATAACCCCTCCACCAAATCCGGGTGCCGCAGCGCCACCTCCTGCGCGATCATCCCCCCCATTGAGACACCCAGAATATGGGACCGGGCGATACCGAGGAACCGGAGCAATGCCGCAGCATCGTCCGCCATCTGAGCCGTGGTGTATGGACCGGGCGGGACATCAGTCTTTCCTATTCCGCGATTGTCGAAGACGATCACGCGGTAGTACGGCGTTGTGGCCGGGAGCTGGAACGACCACTCCATGTGGTCGCTCCCTAACCCGTTGATCAGCAGGAGCGGGAACCCGCTCCCGTACTCCTCGAAATACATCCGGAACCCGGGTGCGTCAGTGTATGGCATCCTGTGCATCCTCCTCTTGCTCATCATTCAGAAGTTAAAGAGATCTGAAGTTCCCCTGGCGGGATGTCGAATCCGGGAAGATCCGAAAACGGGCGGAAGAGACCTTCGGGTGGATAAAGACGGTGGGGAGGCTGCCGAAAAAGACGTGATACATCGGTCTAGAGAATGCTGCATGGTACTTCAGTCGGGAGAACAACGTCTGCTCTCTTTGAGCGAACGGCACGTGGCGCGCAGTGGCGAAGCCACTGCGCGCCACGCCTTGTACTCATGCATCATAGCGCCCGACAATGGCAACCGAGGCAACGTTCAGATGCGGAAAACCACCCAGGTTGTGGGTCAGGCAGGACTCCGGCATCTGCTTGCGCTGACGCTGACCCGCCCGGCCTAGCAACTGCAGATACATCTCGTAGATCATCCGCAGCCCCGAAGCTCCGATCGGGTGACCGAAGCACTTAAGACCCCCATCGATCTGGCAGGGGATCGTGCCATCGGCGTGGTAAAAACCGTCGAGTACATCCTTGATCGCACCACCCTCGGGCGAAATGTGCAAATCCTCCATGGTGACCAGTTCCGTAATAGAGAAACAATCGTGCACCTCGAGCAGACTGATCTCTTTGCGGGGGTTCTTGATCCCGGCTTCCGCATAAGCCCGTGTGGAAGCAATGCGGGTGGTGGACAAATAGCTGCCATCCCAGGAATTATGCTGTGCTTCCTGACCATTTGAGACTGCGAGTTGCAGTGCCTTGACGCTGATGATGTCGGATTTTCCCAAGCTCTTGGCCAACTCCGGAGTAGTGACGATGGCGCACGCCGCGCCGTCGGAAACGCCGCAACAGTCGTAAAGCCCCAGTGGTTCTGCCACCATGGGTGCCTTCAACACCGTGTCGACGGTGATCTTGTTTTGAAGGTGCGCTTTGGGATTGCGTGAGCCGTTGTCGTGGCTCTTGACCGAGATATGTGCCATCGCCATCTTCAGATCGCTGGCGTTGCAACCATGACGTGCAGCATAGGCGGCAGCGACGATACCAAAGGTGCCGGGCGCCGAAAGATTGGCCCAGAACATCGAGTTCAGCACTCCCCTCGAACGCTGCGGCAGACCACCGTAGCCGGTGTCCTTAAGCTTTTCTACGCCAAGAGCAAGCGCGATATCACAGGCACCCGATGCAACGGCATACACCGCGCCCCGGAATGCTTCTGTGCCGCTGCAACAGTAGTTCTCCACGCGCGTGACCGGAATGTATGGCAATCTGAGCGCCTGAGCAAGCGGAATGCCCGATTTCCCCACATGCTGCTCCTCGATCCCGGTGGCGAGCCATGCGGCCTCGATCCTGTTCTTCTCGATGCCCGCGTCCTTGATCGCCTCGTCGAAGGCTTCAACCATCAGATCGTCGGCTTCCTTGTCCCATCGCTCTCCGAATTTGGAACAGCCCATGCCGAGAATCGCCACCTTGTCACGAATGCCGATAGCCATCTCATGCCTCCTTCGCGGCACCGGCAGGTGTCGCTTTCCAGAAATAACGCGTAAATCCGCGCTGCGAGTCATAGTCTTTGATGCGGAACACCATGCGTACCGGCAAACCGACATGAACGTCGGACACGTCCGCATCGGTGAAGTCCATAATCAGACGCCCGCCGGCATCGAACTGCACCATTCCGCAGATAATGGGAGGATCGGGTGAATATGTTAGCTGATCGGCAGTATGGGAGTTAACCGTGGCGCTCATATCGGCGAAAGGATGATCGGCCTGGGTGTGAAACGCGTTGCAGTCCGGATTGACGCAGACATTCGACTTCGGAAACTGGAGCGTGCCGCATTTGCCGCATCGCCCGCCGACCATGCTTAATATCATGTCGCGTTTGCGATACAGCGCTGACAGCGCCGTCTGCTTGTCGAGTTCGGCACGCATGCCGCGCTCGAGCGTTACCAATTCGTTGAAGGCGAGGAATCGGTTGTAGTTGGTCTCCTCGCGGCGCCGCGCGAGATAGCCGCGTACGCCCTCACGTGGCGGCAGTTTTTGAAGTTCCGCAGTCGCTTCGAACAGAAGCGCATCGCAGCCCTGGCCGAAACCGACTACCAGAATGCGCTCGCCCGGCTTCGAAACCGAAAGTGCATCGGCCAGCATCAGCAGTGAGTGCGCGGTTCCGGTTTCCCCGCAGACGGCATGCAGGTTGTCTCGCACCGCACTCTCGGCAATACCGACCTTCTTCGCCACCGATGCGGCCACCTTGCCGAGCGTGCAGGGCATGCAAAAATGAGCGATCGAGCCAGGCTCCACTGCACATTTCTTGAACAAACCGGCGAGCGTAGCCGGCACGATCTTGCCGTAGCCTTCGTCGCGGATCCAGCGTTCTTCCCAGACGTAATTGTAGGCGAACCCCTGGCCGCGATAATGATCGACGAAATCCACGGTACGGCTATGGACGCCGATCAGTTTGGCTATTACCTTGCCCTCGCCGATCAAGAGCGCCGCTGCGCCGTCGCCGGTGGTCATCTCAAGCGTGCTGCCAGCCTTGGTGCGCCGTTTCTCCGAAGCGAGGAACAGCGTCTGCCCTCCGGCGCCCCCCGCACCTTGAAGGGCTGCCGACAGCCCGGAAGTGGCGGCACGCTGCGACGATCCGACGTCGAGAGTGGAAATCTCTGCCCCCAGATTCAGCGCCTGCGCGACGATGCCGGAGTTCAACCGTTCCTCGAACGGAAACGAGGTCGAGGCAAGCTGCACTGCGTGTATCTGATCCCGGGGAAGCCCGGTCAGGCAGTCGCGTGCTGCCTCGAATGCCATGGTTACCGCATCTTCATCCCAGTTACACATCGAGCGCTCGCCCCTGGCTTGGCCCGTGAGCGCGGGGTTGAACCACGCGTTCGCATCAGCGATCGACTTGCGCGCAAGCCGGCGCCGCGGGATGTAAGCGCCGTAAGCAAGTATGCCGACTTCCATAACGTGTCTCTCCTCTGTCTTCATAGATTGTGTCCCGGTCTTGAGGCCGAAGTGGATTCGAACGAAGCGACCGCTCTTCGTGAATGCGAAAAAAAGCGGCCGACGTGCACGAGACGTGGAACGCGATTAACAATTAGACATTGATCACCATGCGCCAAGCCAACCATGCTCATCTTGTGGTATTGCGAGCACATCAATGGAAAATTCTGATCGAGCCGGTTCAGCGCGATTACCCTAATGACTGCAATCCTCGTACCGGGGCTTCATGTAACCGGGGGCATTATCACCAAAGCACTTCAAGACGGAGATATATTACGATTGTACGATGCCTAATTTGCTAATTTTTTTGTAAAGCCAAACCCTTGACATGCCTAAATGTCTTGATGTTTTTGAAATATTCCAATTGTTCTTATTTAAGGCATCTAATATATATCGTTTTTCTGCAGTTTCCCTGAGTTCTTTGATTGGAGATATTCTTTGGTCATGTGCGATAGATACATCAAGGGGCAGTAATTTTTTATCGACATCAAATATATATTCAGGGATATGTTCAGGGAAAAGTGTTTCATTCTTGTTTGATAATACGATTGACCTTTCTATAATATTAATGAACTCTCTAACATTTCCTGGCCAGTTGTAATTTATGAGAATATCCATATAATCATTCGATGTTTTTTTTCGTGCCAACGATAAACTCATGCAAATTCTAGAAATATAATGATCCAATAAAACAGGAATATCTATTTTCCTTTCTCGTAAAGGAGGAACGTTGATTTCGATTACCTTTATCCTAAAGAGTAAATCTTCTCTAAACTTTCCATCTGTAATAAGATTTTCTATGTTCTTATTTGTAGCAGTGATCAATCTGATTTCTGATTTTATCTGCTTTGTTCCGCCAACCTTGAAATATTCCTTCTCTGCGATAACTCGCAGTAATTTTGCTTGGACTTCCAATGTTACGTCTCCTATCTCATCAAGAAATAAGACCCCCTCCTTGGCAAGTTCAAATTTCCCTATTCCACCTTTTTGCATCGAATTAGTGAATGCCCCTCCCTCGTATCCAAAAAGCTCGGATTCCACCAACGTTGCCGGTATTGCCGCACAATTTATACTTACAAAGGGGCCATGCTTCCGATTACTCCCGGCATGAATGGCTTGAGCTACTATCTCTTTTCCTACACCAGACTCACCTGTTATTAAGACGGGGAAATCGTTTTCCCAAGCTATCTCTATGAGATTTTTTACGCGTTTTATTTCATCAGAAATTCCAATTAGATCATTTGTCGAATATCTGCTAATAAACCCTCTTCGGTACTTCTCAGCCCTACTCTTCTCCTTGTCAAGTTGCACCATAAGATCTTCAACAATTCTCAAGTTTTTGAATAATATTTTACCTATAGCACCAATGATTTTTCCTTTACCATCTCTTATCGGTATCCTTCCAACAAGCTTTTTAAGATCCTTATCAAAAGGGAAATCCATCATCCATCCTATCTCGACTTTTCCAGACATGAGACACACATCAAGCCTGGTATTGCTAATAACATCCTTGATGTATTTGTTCAAACATTCTCCGGGTTGTAATCCTAGAAATTTTTCATGATATGGATTCATGTAAACAATCTTGCCATCCTTATCTATAACAACCACTGATTCGTATCTATTCCCAAAAAACACATCTAAAGTATATAGAAATATTTCTGTATTCGAGGCTAAAAATTTACTAAATCCAGAAATTAGTTCTAAATATCTATTGTTAATCTCGTATAAATATATAGTTAAAATATTATCGTCATTAAATACACCAATGTTATCTGCACTGCATATGTATATTGTTCCATTAATTACAATTTCTGAATATGTAATATTGGATATATCTGTTAATTTATGTCTTAAACTGTTCTCAAAAGTTTCAAATAGATTATCTTCATTAAGGAATAGATCGGTTACCATATTCTTGGAGTCGTCATTCATAAATAAAATTTTCTTTCCCTTAAAGATAAATTTATAAATTTTTCTATTATTTATAAATTGCAATAGGTGTTGCAAGGCAGGCCTCCAATGATCGTGAATAATTACTGTTTGGGAACTATAACATGTTTTCTTCTCCATTGTAAACAACATGTGTATCGTAACGGTTACATGGATATGCAAATTTATGGTAACACATGCAAGCATTTCGTTGAATGGCGGTACGGAGCGGATCGTCTCGATTCTGAAAGGGTCGGCAGACGGCGTGAAGACCGAAGAGGTTTCCCGCTGTCACGGGATCTGCCCGACACCTTCTTCTGCTGAAAGGCCGAATACGTGGACATGGAGATCTTCGATATCCGCAAGCACAAGGTCCTGGAGGACGAGATCACGCCTGAAGGGGATCGTGGCGGAACAGCCCCTGGATATCCATGCGCTGAAGGTGGTCGACTTAAAAAAAAGTTCTTCGCACCTCCAGCGCTGCGAGGCTGTGGGTGCGATTGTCCGGGAGACAGAGATCAGCGAGCGACGGACTTGCCGTTGGATCGAAATGCACCGATGGACATTCCGGTACCCTGGCAAGCCACGGGATGATCGAAGCCTTCGTGAACGGATGTGGGAGCCTACCGATGGCCTCGGTTCGGATATCGACGATTGATCGTTCTGCTCCACATTGAAAGTATCAACTGCAAGTTCAGGGGCGATCCCTTGGATCAGTACGTGTCCACAGACCTGTCGGATGCCAAGGTATGCCTGGTTGAATCCGTCGATCACCAGGAGCACCCGGTACGGCATCTTGATTGGTATATCAGCATCGCGCAAGTTGGAGATGATCTCTTCGGAGATGCAACGATTCCTGGAGATGACGGTTCCCACCTCGAATCGATCCGAAATGCATCTACACACCTCGAGACGGATCGAGAGTGACAGATCAGCGGCATACACCTTGCTTAAAAACCTTTACGAGATCTTTTTTCTTTATGAAATGGTTTCCGAGCCACTGGAAGGTGCGGTCTTCCGGGGGTCTCCCACACGGGCCAAGAAAGTCAGATCACCTGATTGTGAAGCACGAAAATGTTCAACGGAACGATTATGAGGCGGGAACTGAGGCGGCATGAAAGAAACTACGGATCTGTATCTTCAACCGAATGCACCTCTTATCGAAGAATGTGGGCCACCTGTAGCCCCATGGTATGCGGTTAGAGCAACGAATCCGTGTAGGGGGGAGTTCATTTTGCAGACCTCCCCTCAGGTGTGCAACCCTCTACACGGAGTTTTCTTCCCTTTTAAAAAAAAACAGGCTCATTGCGTAATCGGGGGATGTTTGTGGCCGTTTCAGACCCAGGGCAGAATGCAAATAAGGATTGTTAGGCAAATGTTCTCTTCATCCAGGAGGATGTACGCCTGCCGTTGGATAATCACGAACCCAAGGGAGACCATCGCTCTGACTCGAAATACACCGAGATGCCGCTCCAGTTCCACTCCATCGTAACAGGGGACTCCCCTTCTCAGTTCATGGCGTAGGATCCGACAGGCCGTAGAATCACCATAGATTCCCCGGATGGTTGAAATGGGACGAAAGTCATGGAATCAATGGACATCGTGGAGTCGGGGGTGTACTCACATGCGGAAATCATCCCGACGCCTGCCGTTGCCGGGCCCGAAGGATGGGAGCCCTGGGGATAAGATCGCCTCGTTGGGTAAGAATTTCGGATCGACAAAGAAACGTTTGGGAGGTGCATCGTGAAGATCCTGGTCGCCATCAAGCCGGTCCCCAACCCCGACGAGAAGGTGAAGATCAAGGGGGACGGGAGCGGGATCGTGCTGGACAACATCAAGATGGTGGTGAATCCGTTCTGCGAGATCGCGGTCGAGGAGGCGCTGCGGATCCGGGAGAAGCTGACCGGGGAAGTGGTCGTGGTGACGGTGGGCGCGAAGGAGAGCGAGCAGCAGGTGCGCACGGCGCTGGCGATGGGCGCGGACCGCGCGGTGCTGGTGGAGGCGGGGACGGATCTCGACTCGCTGGGGGTGGCGAAGGTGCTGGCGAAAGTCGTCGTCGACGAGAAGGCCGAGCTGGTGCTGATGGGGAAGCAGTCGGTGGACGACGACAACAACCAGGTGGGGCAGATCCTCGCGGCATTGCTCGGGTGGCCGCAGGCGACCTTCGCGTCGAAGGTCGAGTTCGCCGCGGACAATAAGAAGGCGAACGTGACCCGCGAGGTCGACGGCGGGCTGGAGACGATCGAGGTGGCGCTGCCGGCGGTGGTGACGACGGATTTGCGGCTGAACGAGCCCCGGTACGCGTCGCTGCCCGGGATCATGAAGGCGAAGAAGAAGGAGTTGAAGGTCGTTCCGGTGGCGTCGCTGGGCGTCGACACGGCCCCGAGGGTGAAGGTGCTCTCGTACGCCGCACCGAAGCAGCGCGCGGGAGGCGGCCGGGTGGCGGATGTCGCCGAGCTTGTGGCGAAGCTTAAATCCGAAGCGAAGGTCATCTAGGAGGATATCCATGGCGGACATACTGGTAGTCGTCGAGCATCAGGAGGGGGTCGTCAAGAAGAACACGCTGTCGGTGGTGTCGGCGGCCAAGGCGCTGTCCGGCCTCGTCGGCGGCGAGGTGGACGCGCTGGTGCTGGGCGACGGCGTCGCGGCAGTGGCCGACGCGGCGGCCGGCATGGGGGTGCGCAAGGTCCTGCTGGGTGAGGGGGCGGCATTCGCGAAATACCTCGCGGTGACGTACGCGGGGGCGGTGGCGCAGGTGGTGAAGGAAAAGGGGTACGGCGCGGTGTTCGCTCCGGCGTCGACCTTCGGTAAGGATTTCATGCCGCGGCTGTCCGGGTTGCTCGACGCCCCCCTGGCGAGCGATATCGTCGGGCTCGGGAAGGACGGGGACGCGCTGCGGGTGAAGCGGTCGATGTACGCGGGGAACGCGATCGGCACGGTGAGCCTGTCCGGCGGCCCGCTCCTGATCACGGTGCGGCAGACGGCGTTCGACGCGGCGGCGATGGGCGGTGTGAAAGCTCCCGTGGAGAAGGTGGCGGTCGCGGCGGAGGCGGGCGGCACGGCGTTCGTCTCCCGTCAGGAGACGAAATCGGAGCGGCCGGAGCTGACCGAAGCGAGGGTGATCGTCTCTGCGGGGCGGGGGATCAAGGCGCAGGAGAACTTCAAACTGGTCGAGGAGCTGGCGGACCAGCTGAGCGCGGCGATCGGCGCGTCGCGCGCCGCGGTGGACGCGGGGTGGGCTCCGAACGACTGGCAGGTGGGGCAGACGGGAAAGATCGTGGCCCCGGAGCTCTACATCGCACTGGGAATCTCGGGGGCGATCCAGCACCTCGCGGGGATGAAGGACAGCAAGGTGATCGTGGCGATCAACAAGGACGAGGAGGCCCCGATCTTCCAGGTGGCGGACTACGGGCTGGTGGCCGACCTCTTCAAGGCGGTGCC
>Ga0209212_1005577_pt1 | contig 14923 bp, 12 predicted proteins | sample RifGroC2_FD_183996 | JGI IMG/M metagenome (GOLD analysis project Ga0209212, IMG submission 183996) | Groundwater microbial communities from Rifle, Colorado, USA - Groundwater C2 (SPAdes) (version 2) | ecosystem: Environmental > Aquatic > Deep subsurface > Groundwater | place: Rifle, Colorado... | reverse complement strand
CACCAGCAGCACCAGCAGCAGGGTCATCAGGTCCAGATAGGTCAGCAGCCAGCCCTCCTCCTCCGGCTCCTCTTCCAGCACGTTCTCCTTGTCGCGCCTGGCCCGCCGCACGGCATGCCGCGCCCGAGACAGCTCCGCCTCCAGCTCGCGCTGGCGCTGCAGCAGCGCCTGCTTGCGCGAACTCGCCGAAACCGGGGCGGCCTCGCCCTCGCCCTGCGCCTCGCCCAGCGCCCCGCGCTCCTCAAGCACGGTCGACGTCCAGGTCGCGCGGACCTGCCCCGCCGTCGTTGATCTCGTCCTGGTACTGGGCCATGAACGACTTCAGCGTCTCGCGCATCAGGCCCGGACTGCGCTTGTTGCACATCATCGAGATGCCCTGCAGCACCATGTTCATCAGCACCACGCGCTGCTCGGTGCGCCGCTCCAGCTTGACCGCCACCGGCTTGAATACCAGGTTGGCCAGCAACACCCCATAGAAAGTGGTGATCAACGCGATCGCCATCTGCCGGCCGATGGAAGCCATGTCGCCGTCGCCGAGCAGGAACATCAGGTTGACCAGGCCGACCAGGGTGCCGACCATGCCGAACGCCGGAGCGAAGCTGGCCATCGCGCGGAACAGCTGCGCCTCCGCGTGCTCCTTGGCGCGCAGGCGGGAAATGCGCCACTGCAGCAGCTCGAGGATGTCCTCCTCCGGCGTGTTGTCCACTACCAGCTGCACCCCGGTGCGCAGGAACGGGTTGCTCACCTGCTCCAGCGCCTCCTCGACCTGGCGCAGATTGCCGGACATCCACAGCCGCGAGATATCCACCAGCTCCTCCATGTCGTCGCGGGTATACAGCTTCTCGTTGCGCAACACCGTGGCGAACAGGCCGAACACCCGCAGCACTTCGCTCAGCGGATAACTGATGAAGGTCGCCGCCAGCGTGCCGATCAGCACGATGCCCAGGCTCGGCAGGTCGAGGAACAGCGTCGGATCTTCGGCGGAAAAAATCAGCACCACCGCCAGCAGGGCGATGCTGGAGAGGATGCCGATGAGCGTTGAAGGGTTCATGGCGGACTCCGTGAACAGGCGGACAGACGTGCGCGTCGCGCGGGATATGGCCAAACAGCCATCACAATGGCCCGCGAGGGTATGCCGAAGAACCTTGCCACTGCAATCGCAAGCACCGCCACCCTTCAGGCAAGCTCGGGAAAAGTCGTCATTCCCGCGCAGGCGGGAATCCAGAAGGTCCCCAGCACCCGGGCTCCCGCTTTCGCGGGAGCGACGGTAAGTGGCTTTTTCTGAGGCGCCTCAGCGCTGACCGCCGCGCGCCAGCCGCTTCGCCGGGCGCCGACAAAAAAATTCCACCTTTCCCCTAAAGCTCCCGAGCCGGGCGCCGATACCTGAGATAACGGCCCACGGCGCCGTTGTCGCCAGCCGCGAAGCCACCGCGCAGCGCAGCTCGCCACTGGCGCTAAACCTTCAAAAAGGAATGCACAATGTCCGTCATCAATACCAACGTTACTTCGCTGATCGCCCAGAAGAACCTCGGCGCCTCGCAGAGCTCCCTGACCACCGCCATGGAGCGTCTGTCCTCCGGCATGCGCATCAACAGCGCCAAGGACGACGCCGCCGGCCAGGCCATCGCCAACCGCATGAGCTCGCAGATCACCGGTCTGTCCCAGGCCCAGCGTAACGCCAACGACGGTATCTCCGTTGCCCAGACCGCCGAAGGCGCGCTGAACCAGATCAACGACAACCTGCAGCGCGTACGCGAGCTGACCGTTCAGGCCCAGAACGGCACCAACTCCGCTGAAGACAAGGCCTCCATCCAGGCTGAAATCAAGCAGCGCATGACCGAGATCGACCGCATCTCCGAGCAGACCGACTTCAACGGCACCAAGGTGCTGAGCAAGGACCAGAGCCTGAGCATCCAGGTCGGCGCCAACGACGGCGAAGTCATCTCCATCGGCCTGAAGGAAATCACCTCCAAGACCCTGGGTCTGGACAGCTTCAACGTTTCCGGCCCGAAAGGCACCCTGAGCGCAGCTAACGCTACCGCCTACAAGGCCGCTTACGGCGACACCACTCAAGTCACCGCCAACACCGTTGCCGAAGCCACCGCTAACGGCCTGGCCACCAACCTGGGCGTTGCCACCGGTAGCGTTACCGTAGGCACCACCGCCCAGGTCGACGAGTCCGGCAACTGGTACACCACCGTCACCATCAACACCACCAGCGCTGCCGAACTCAGCACCCTGAACGCCAAGGGCCTGAGCGTCGAGTCCGGCGTCACCGCGACCTTCTACATCGCGCTGGACCCGCAAGCTGCCGACACCAGCACCACCGCTGGCACCGCTGCCTTCACCGTCGCCACCGACACCCTGAGCGCTGCCGATCTGCAGAAAGGCTCCAGCGCCAATCCGCTGGCCATGCTGGACGCCGCTCTCAGCGAAGTCGACACCCTGCGCTCCGACCTGGGTGCCATCCAGAACCGTTTCGACTCGGCCATCAGCAACCTGAAGACCAACGAAACCAACCTGTCCGCCGCCCGTTCGCGCATCGAAGATGCCGACTACGCAGTGGAAGTGGCCAACATGACCAAGGCGCAGATCCTGCAGCAGGCTGGTACCTCGGTTCTGGCCCAGGCCAACCAGGTTCCGCAAGGCGTACTGTCCCTGCTCGGCTAATAACCAGTCGGCAGATGGCAGGCTCGGGTCGGCGTCAGCCGATCCGACACGAAAAAAGGGCGCTTCGGCGCCCTTTTTTCGTTGCCAGTCCCCCTGATGCAAGGTGAATAAACTCCCACCAGCGTTAGGTTATCGGCGCTTTGAATCTGTAGCCGCCGACTGAGAATCCATGTTTTCCGTAATATCACCCAGGCCCCTCCATGAGTCGATCCCCCAAAACGGCTGGCAAAGCGAAGCCGCAACACCAGGCCCTGAACAAGACACAAGCCCAGCAGATGATTCGCCGCTCACCACAGCAGGTCGCCGGCTGGAAAGCGCTAGGCAACTGCCTGATTAAGGAGGGTCAACACGAGGAGGCGCGCGATGCACTCGAAAAGGCGCGCACCTTGGCCGAAAACGACCATGAGGTGCTGATTCTGCTCAGCATGACGGAAGCCACATTGGGTGACATTCGGGCAGCGCAGATCCTCGCCGAGAAAGCAGTGGAAATTTGCCCCGAGCACGTCGATAGCCGCTGCCAACTGGCAAGGGTCTACTACGAAAGATCGTGTTACGAGGAAGCTTTCCAACAGGTGGAGCATGCCCTGCGGTTGAGTCCTAACCGCGACGATGCCCTGGAACGGAAAGCTCTGATCCTGACCAAAATGTATCGTTACCAAGAGGCGATCGCTCTCTTCGAAGAGTTGACCCAGCGGCGACCGGACTATTACGCCTTCTGGAACAACATCGCCAACCTGCTCAAGGACATCGGCCAACTGGACGAGGCGGACGCTTACTATCAGAAATCGGTTCGCCTCGCAGGCAACTCCCCCGTCCCCTACTCCAACCGACTGACTACCCTTCACTACAATCCGGCAATCAGCCGCGAGGCGATCTTCGAGGCATGCAAAGAGTGGGAAAGCCGTTATGCCCCTCACGCCGTTCCCCCACGACCACAACCTGCAGACCTCTCGCCACAGCGACGCCTGCGCATCGGCATGGTTTCCGATGGTTTCCGCAACCATCCCGTCGGGCGCATGATCACCCTCATGCTGGAGTACCTACCGCGCCAAGAGTTCGAGATTTTTGCGTACAGCACCAATAATGCTGAAGACCCGCTGACACACCGCATCCAGCAATCGGTCAGCCACTGGGCCAGTATCGCCCACCTTTCCGATGAACAATTTGCTGATCGAATCCGCGACGAGCAAATTGACATTCTCATCGACTTGGCCGGTCACAACGCCGGCAACCGCATGCGCACCATGGCCATGCAGCCCGCACCACTGCTGCTCAAGTGGGTCGGCGGACTAATCAACACCACCGGCTTGAGTGCCATCGACTACCTGCTGAGCGACAACATCGAGTCGCCGCCGGGGGAAGACGCGTTCTACACCGAAAAGCTCATCCGCCTGCCCGACGACTACATCTGCTTCACTCCGCCGGAATACGTACCGGATACCGATAGCCTTCCCGCGCAGAGCAACGGCTACATCACCCTCGGTTGCTTCAACAACCCAACCAAAATCAACGAGGTCGTTCTGCGGGAATGGGCCAGGATCATGCACGAGCTGCCCAACTCGCGCTTGCTACTCAAAGGTATGCAGTACAACAGTGAAGATCTGTGCCTGCGAACCCGCGCCATCATGGCCGCACAAGGCATTGCAGCCGAGCGCCTGCTGATCGAAGGCCCATCGCCGCACCGGGAGCTGCTGCAAACCTACAACCGCATCGACATCGCCCTCGATCCCTGGCCCTACTCTGGTGGCCTGACTACCTGTGAAGCCTTCCTGATGGGCGTTCCCGTGGTGTCCCTGCCCGGCCCGACTTTCGCCGGCCGCCACTCCGCCACCCATCTGGTCAACGCCGGCATGCCGGAACTGGTGGTCAACAGCTGGGACGAATACCGCGCGCGCGTGCTCGAACTGGCCAGCGACCTGGACAGCCTAAGCACCATTCGTCGCCACCTGCGCGACGTGCTGTTGCAATCGCCGGTCTGCGACGGCCCCCGCTTCGCCAAGAACTTCACCATCGCCATGCGTGCCATCTGGCAGCGCTACTGCGAAGGCAAGCAACCGGCAGCCCTGACCCTGAACCAGGAGGGCCAAGCCTGGTTCGAGGGCGATAGCCAGCCGATGCAGCTGCAGCATCCAGCCCCGGCAGCGGATAACGAACAGAATTCCTTCAACTTCGCGTTCGAAGGCAAAGTCGTTACTCTGGATAACGGTGCACTGCTGGTCGGCACCAGCGGCTTCAGCAGCCTGCAGAAGCTGGGCGCCTTCGCCGCCATCGCCTTCGACCCCACCAGCAAGGTCACCAACGCCGCTCAGCTGCAAGCCGCCGGCGAACTGCACCACTTCCCCCACGTGACCTTGGGCGATGGTCGCGACGGCACCCTGTTCGCCTGTCTCGACCCGGCGATGAACGCCACCCTGGAGCCGCTGCCAGCGGAGCAGCAACTGCCGGGAAATCAAGAAGCCACACAAATCATCGCCAAACTGCCGATCACCACCCTACGCCTCGACGATATCGAAGGCCTGGAGAACATCGACTGGGTGCTGCTCGACAATATGAACGACAGCCTGGCGATTCTGGAAAACGGCGAGAAGGCACTGGCCAATACGTTGTTGGTTCAGGCGCGCATAAACTTCGTAGCGACCCATAGCCAGCAACCCGAACTGACTCAGATCAGCCACTGGCTGTCCCGCCACGGCTTCAGCTTCTACCGGCTGAACAATCTGCAGCACTACAGCCACCTGCCCAAGCGCGACGACCTGCTCAAGCAGCAAGCGACTCAGTTGACCTGTGCCGACGCCCTCTTTACCCCCAACGCCAGACGCATGGCCGAGCTGACGAATAATCAGCGGCTGAAACTGGCGTTTTTACTGCATACGGTTTATGGGGTCCAGGATCTGAGCTGCGCCCTACTGGAAAAGATCGATCCAGAGACCGCATCCGCCTACCTGAACACAAACGGTTTGCTCAAAATCAGGCCCGAACTTACAGAGCAGTCGAAAAACGCTCACCCATCAGAGAAATCGCCACACACATATAAATCTAAAAATCGAGCCCCAGAACTACTGCTCCCCAGGAGGAGCCAGCAAAAGATCTTCGTAGGCGTCCCCGTCTACAATGAAGAACAATATATTGAAGAGACCATCAAGTCCCTGAAAAACCAGGACATGGATGGTGCCAGCTACCTGATTTCCGACAACTGCTCAACCGACCGGACACTTGAAATAATCCGAGACACGGTAGGTCACGACGATCGATTCGATGTTTTCCAGCAGCACACAAACCTTGGCTCATTTGAAAACTTCAAATTCGTTTTCGAAAACACGGAATCAGAGTATTTTTTGTGGCTCGGAGCGCATGACTACCTGTCAACCGACTACTTGGCTTCAGCTGCAAAGATACTTGACGAAGACCAATCCACCTCGATGGCCTGCGGACTGCCCTATGCAGTCTTCAACAACAAGATAAGCGGACCAACCGAAGGTGCGATCTACGAGTTCAGCGAAGGCGCCCCGGCGGAACGCTATATAAGATCCGTAGCCGGACTGACGAACTGCACAGTATTCCATTCACTCTTCAGGAGAGAAGCCCTAAACAGCTTCGACTTCAGGAAAGTCATATCGTGCGACCACGTAATAATTAGCCACCTGCTCTGGCATGGCAAACTCAAGTACGCCAACAACGCAAAGTACTACAGAAGATACTTTGAGCAGCGCCAAGAAAGCTACCAGGAAAGACTTGCAGGGAAAAACCAGGAGCTACCAAGAAGCGAGTTCTACAAACTTTATGAGGACGACTTCAAGAGTCTTGCACATGGGAAGCTGGACGAAAAAGAAGTCGTAAAATACGAAAAAACGATACACAACATCCTTAAAGCCAGATTCGAATAACTGGGAGCCCTACAAAAAACCTGACCGGCGGACTTGGCGGCAGAGCATCGAAAAGCCACGCCAAGCCCACCGGCATCATGATAGCTGCAGTTTGATCGAGTACCTCCGGATTCAACCCCAGACAAAGCAAGTATGGCGAAACCCCTTACGTCTCCAGCGAGTGCCCCATGCCCTACCGGCGAAATCGCCGCCTCAGCCGAGCCTGCTCGCAAGTCGAACCTGTCCGCCGCAAGAGACCGATGAAACATGATCACAACTGCAAAACCTTAGGAGCGCCTGAAAAAGCCACTTACCGTCGCACGTGCTACGGAATTTCTAGATTCCCGCCTTCGCGGGAATGAAGAATTTTTCAGAACCCCATTAAAACCACAACCGACAAATCACTCCAGCACCGCATAACTCACATGCGGCTCATAAGTGAAGCGCTGGATACGCAAACTGGATAGACCAATTTTTTCCAGAACTGCGCGAGTTTCCCCAGGCCAAGTACGGTTGTTCAGCTCATCGAAAACGATAACAGCCCCCTTGGGCATGCGTGGCAAGAAGTTCTCAAGGCACACCATGGTAGGCTCGTAGAGGTCCAGGTCGAGATGCAACAGAGAAACGACCGTTTGTGGCTCACGCTCTAAATATGCAGGCACAGTCTGCGCAACATCGCCCTTCACCAGTTCCACTTTCTGGATATGGCCAATAAACCGGTTGGCATCGTACAACTCAACCGCTTCTTGCAAATCCGCAAGACTATCGGCCAGATATCCACCAACTCGGCGCTCTGCAGTTTTTATAACACTGTGCTCGTCTTGTGGCGCCACACCAGTGAAGCCTGAAAACGTATCAAAACCAACGATCCGACGCTGTAGATTGACAGGCTCGAAAATCGCACTAAGCTGGGCAAAGGTCATCAGGCCTCCCCCCCAGTTGACTCCGCACTCCATCACATCACCCTGCACATGCAGCGCCAGCTTAAAAAGCTCACTGAGGCACATGAATCGCGACAGCGACTGCCGCGGCACATAGCAGGAAAAGTTCTCCAGCTTTTCGACATTACTGCCACCGGCTCGCTCGTAAAACGCCTCAAGCGCTGCCCGATAACCCACTTCGGCAACACTGCTACGCCCTGTCTGCCGGTAACGCGAGGGATCGCTTACATGAGTCATGCGCTTATATCTCCAAATTCCTGCGCCCGGCGCGCGACCGAGTCATGCCCTGGATAGTCCACATAGAAAATATTGGTACGATCCCCCGTGGGGAACCGCTGCCGGCGGTACTCTGGATCCGCCAGATCAGTGATGCGCAGCTGCGCAGACCATCGGATCTGCTCACCGAGGTTGGGAGTACTGCGGTGCAACAACATTTGCTTGAACACCACCAAATCCCCACGCCTGGCCTCAATGGTGACAGGCTCATCAGTCACACTCTCCGCCAGACTGATATCACGCTGCAGGAATGGAACGTAAGGTGCTATCGCCTTTTCACTGATCCGCTTGAATGGCGCCAGACCGCGTCGGTGACTACCAGGAATCACCTGAATAGTGCCACACTGCAGATTCACATCCTGCAAAGGAATCCAGACCGTAACCGCGTTGACAGAGCCCAACAGGTATACCGTGTCCTGATGCCAGGCGAACAGGTGCTTGGTGTCATGCGGCTTATCTAGACGCATATTGCAGCACCCCATGAGCGAAGGATGCTCAAGCCCCAGCCCTCGGCACATCTGCCGTACCGCGGAACTTCCAGACATCAAGGAAAGTGCTGGAAGATATTTCAGGCGATCATACAAGAGCGATTGGTCAAGCGACGTGAGCTCATAGTTGCTTCTATCCCTCGATGTAAACTTCTCACCCACCACCAGCTTACCCAGCTCGTCTAGCTGGCTCTGCAGCTCATCCAACTCGCCGTGCTGCCAAAATTCGCGCAGAACGACGTAGCCGTCCCGCTCAAACTCTTCTAACCGAACCTTATCCGAAATAGAATCCATGCCACACATTTCATAACCCCGATTAAGCATCGCAGCGACGCAGGAATCCGTACGGAGCAACCGTCACCTGAAACTTTCGCTCTATTTCGGAATCCACCACGAAGTCCGACTGGGTAGCCAACCACTGCTGGACTGCGGTTTTCGGGTTGTTGCCCACATCCCATGGTCGATCGGCGAAGAACAACGGCGGCATGTCTTCCACAAATGTGTCGAAAACCACACAGTAGCTCCCTGGCGACACCAGCGGAGCATACGCTTGCAATTCGGCCAACACATGGTCATGGGTGTGCATGGAGTCGAGGAATACCAATACGCGCTTGTAGTTGGCTGCGAAATCCCGGACCTTCGCCACCACGTCAGCATCGATTGAGGAGCCCTGAATCATTTCGATACGACTCGCCATCGGATGTCCCTCGATGGCTGCACGATTGTGGGCACGAATGTCGATATCGACACCCAGCACTTTCCGCGAAGAGACCCGCGGATCGATAGTGGCCCCCAGCTCGATTGCCTCGCACATGTCCAGCATGGCCAGCAACGACGCGCTCAGCACCAGCGAGCCACCGTGAGCAATACCGGTTTCGATGATTAGATCGGGACGTACGCGCCATACCAGCTCTTGGATGGCCACCATATCCTGCGGGTACTGGATGATAGGCCGACCCAGCCAGTCAAAGTTATAAACGTACTTGCGCTGCATGGAGGCCTGCAGCCACTCCCGGGACAGTTCCGAGAATTCCTTGTCAGCACCGTAGGAGTCGAGTCTCTCGCGGCGCTCTTGTTCGAACTGATCAATAGGATTCATATCAACCTTCGTATTTTATTTGCACTTTCGGCAAAGATGTCAGCCAATCAAATATCGGGCGAGCCACGAAACCAAACTCCTCTTGCAGCCGCGTTACGTCGATAGGCGCAAACGTCTGCAGTTGCGCGTCAGATTGCACCGCATGACTACACCCCGTACTGGCTGACAGCCACTGCAGCCACTGCGCATGACTCGTTTGATTACCGCTTGCAACGTTATAAATAGACGCTTGCCCCTCGACAGCAATACGAGGAAGCAAATCCAGTACGTCTTCAATATGGATGTAGTCCTTTGCGCTTTCGGGGGCACTTTGCAGCAGCACATGCCCCGCACGCGAATCCTGCAACAGCGTTGCGATCAGATTACCGCTGGCAGGGTCCATCCCCGCGCCAACCACATTCGACAGGCGCGCAACCCGCACCCCAGCGCGGCCGCTGCAGCGGCACAGCGATTCGCCCGTGAGCTTGGTGAGGTTATACAGGTAGGAGGGATTGCCAGGCAGGACCGTCAGGGGCGCATCCTCATCGGTACGCTCAGCCCCCTGGTAGACGCGAGTGGACGACAGGTACAACAGCGAGTCGAACTTCGCATGCTGCAAGAGTTCGGCCAGTAGCCCCACATGCGCCTCTACGGTATCGAAAGGACGGCTACGGAAGTTGCCCGTCAGGCCAACACAATAAAGCACGTGTCCCAGCGGACGCGTCAGAATACTGCGGTCTCCGCGCTCAGGCGCCCACACCGCATAGCCATCGGCACGCAGCCGCGCCAGCAGACGGCTACCGATGTAGCCGGACGCCCCTAGCACCGTGAACTGACTCACTCACGCCTCCCGATAGGTAGCAGCGGCTGGCCCGCGTACACGGTGTACTCGGCCAGCTCGCCACGAACGATGCTGCCCGCAGCCACCACGCAGCCGCGCCGCAATATCGCGCCATCGAGCAGTACGCAGTTGGAGCCAATCCAGACATCGTCCTCCACCACGATGCCGCCCTTGCTGGGCAGAAACCCCTGCTCGCGAATGAGTCGACTCTTGTCGCAGTACGCATGATTGACTGGAGCAAAGGTGCAGTTCGCAGCAATCGCCACATGGTTGCCAATTCGAACGCCGTGTCCCGTATAGAACACGCACCCTGCGTTGATAACAACATGCTCGCCGATGATCAGATCGCCACTTCCGCCAGCGGGCTTGACCTTGACGAAGCTGTCGATCACCGAGTGCGCCCCCAGCACAATACGACTGCCGCGTACCGAATCCTCAATGTCGGCCAAATGCGAGACACGGGCAGTGGGGTGGACCTCGATCATGCAAGCACCTCCCAGGCCGGCACGGCCGTTGCAAAATGTCCGCCCCATTCGCGGATGTACGCCAGTTGGGTCATCACCTCATCCTTGAGGTTCCAAGGCAGGACCAACACCACATCGGGCCGATTGGCCCGCAAGTGAGTCTCGGCCACGATGGGAATCCGGCTGCCCGGCATGTACTTCCCCTGTTTGGCCGGGTTCTTGTCCACCACATAGGGCAGCAGATCCGGCCGCACGCCAGCGAAGTTGAGCAGGGTGTTGCCCTTGGCCGCGGCACCGTAGGCCCCCACTTTCAGGCCCTGGCGCTTGGCATCCAGCAGAAACGCCAGCAGGTCGTCTTTGACTCGCTCGGCCTTGGCCTGGAAACCGCCGTAGAAGGAGGCGCAGGTCATGCCTGCCGCCACCTCGCGATCCAGCAATGCGGCGACAGCAGGCGACACGGCATGCGTGCCAGTATCGCTGCGCTGGGCAAACACCCGCAGGCTGCCACCATGGGTCAGCAGTTCCTCCACATCGAACACGGCGAGACCATTCGCGGCGAAAATAGATTGCACGGCGCTCAGTGACAGATAGGAGTAGTGCTCGTGGTACGCCGTATCGAACTGCTGCTCCTGCACCATGCGCAGCAGGTGCGGGAACTCGAAGGTCGCCACGCCGGTGGGCTTCAACAAGCGGGTAAAACCTGCGACGAAGTCATTGATGTCCGGCACATGGGCCAACACATTATTTGCCGCAATCAGGTCGGCCTGCTGGCCGGCCTGGGCCAGCTCCTCGGCCAGCGCCACGCCAAAGAAGCGCTCGACAATTACGATGCCCTTGGCCCGCGCGGCTTGGGCGGTGCTCGCAGTCGGCTCGACCCCATAGCAGGGGATGCCGGCAGCCTGCACATACTGCAGCAGATAGCCATCATTGGCAGCGATCTCGACCACACGGCTGGATGCCCCCAAGCCCAAACGCGGGATCAGCGCCTGCACATAACGCTCCGCGTGGGCCAACCAGGACGAGGAAAACGAGCTGAAGTAGGCGTAGTCCTCGGTAAACAGAGCCTCACTCCCGGCATAGTCTTCCGTCTGCACCAGCCAGCAGGATTCACAGACCAGCAGACGCAGCGGAAAGTACGTCTCCGGCCCGTGCAGGCCCGACTCGGTCAGATAGGCATTGGACGGCGGCGCACTGCCCAGGTTCAGGAAAGGCAAGCGCAAGGCGCTGCCACAATGACGACACTTCAAAGTGCTACTCCTTCAAATCCAGCCTCAAGCATCGGATGTGCTGCGTCCCGCGCCGACAGCTCGGTGATCGCCAACGGCCAGGTGACTCCCAAGCGCTCATCCTGTGGATGAATCCCTCCTTCGGCGTCAGGCGCATAGGCCGCAGAATGGCAATACAGCAACTCCACGCCATCTGTCAGTGTCTGAAAGCCATGGGCAAAGCCTTCGGGGATCAGCAGCGCCCGACCGTTATCCGCAGAAAGCCGCTCGGCATGCCAGCGCAAGAAGGTGGGCGAGCCGGCACGCAAATCCACCGCCACATCCCAGACCTCACCCTGCACGCAGGTCACCAGCTTCATCTCGGCATGGGGAGGACGCTGGAAGTGCATGCCGCGCACCGTACCGCAGCGGCCCGTATAGGTGTGATTGATCTGGGCGATGGGCTGCAGCCAGCCGGCAGTGGCCAACTGCTCGGCACAGAACAGACGGGACAGGAAACCGCGGCTATCGCCCAAGCGCTGACGCTCCACGCGCTTCAGCCCGGCCAACGACAAGTCGGTGATGGTAAAGCGGCTCATGCATCGGCCTCGTATGCTTGCATCTCGGACTCGCACAAAGCGCGCGCATCGCGACCCTCATGTTGCGCGCGATACCAGGCCATGGTGCGCTGCACCGTTTCGGTCAGCGACCAGCGTGGTACCACGCCCAGCTCCACCCGCGCCTTGGCGGTTTCCAGCGCCAGCCAGCCGGCCTCATGCGGCCCTTCGGTCCCGTCTCCGTAGAACAGCTCACCTTGGCCATACGCCTCACGGGCTGACTCGATGACGTCCCGCACGGTGGCGGCCTCGTGGGTCAGCGGGCCGAAATTGTAGGCACCGGCCCGCTCAGGCTCATGCCAGAGCTTTTCAGCCAGCGTCAGATAACCGCGAAGTGGCTCCAGCACATGCTGCCAGGGGCGGATGGCCTGGGGTCGGCGGATTTCAAGCGATCGGCCAGACTGCCAGGCCCGCAGCGCATCCGGAATCAGACGGTCTTCCGACCAGTCGCCGCCGCCAATCACATTCCCGGCACGAGCAGAGGCAATCGCCACCCCTTGCCGAGCCAAAAAGGCATCGCGGTAACTCGCGATGACGATTTCGCTCGCCGCCTTGCTGGCACTGTATGGATCATGTCCCCCGAGGGCGTCGTCTTCACGGTAGGGATAGGGATGCTCCAGATTGCGGTAGACCTTGTCGGTGGTCACCATCACCGCCACACGCACGCTATCCAGACCGCGCAAGGCATCCAGCAGATGCACCGTGCCCATCACGTTAGAGGCGAAGGTGTCCACCGGCTCGCGGTAGCTGGCACGCACCAGCGGCTGGGCCGCCAAATGGAACACCACCTCTGGCCGGGCAGCTTGCACCATCTCAGTCAATTTCGCCGCATCGCGAATGTCGCCGAAATGACTGTGCATACCCTCGGCCACTCGCGCCGATTCGAACAGGTTGGGGGTAGTGTTGGGAGGCAAGGCGATTCCCGTCACCACGGCCCCCAGCTGCTGCAACCACAGCGCCAGCCATCCGCCCTTGAAGCCGGTATGGCCGGTCAAAAGAACACGCTTCCCTTGCCAAAAGTCGGCACTGACGGCATGACATACAGGCATCACCATTGCTTCCACGGCGCATCACCGGAAGCCCACAGGGCCTCCAGCAGGTTCTTCTCGCGCAGCGTGTCCATGGGCTGCCAGAAGCCGCTGTGCTCGAAAGCCATGAGTTCTCCCTGCTCGGCCAAACGCACCAGAGGCGCATCCTCCCAAGCGCTGGCGTCATCGGCAATCAAGGAAAGCACTTTGGGCGAAAGCACAAAGAAGCCTCCGTTGATCAAGCCACCATCGCCGCGCGGCTTTTCTGTAAAGCCTGCGACGCGCTGACCAGCCAAATGCAATGCGCCGTAACGCCCCGGAGGTTGTACGGCAGTCACCGTAGCGAGCTTGCCATGCGCCTTATGGAAAGAAATTGCAGATGCGATGTCCACATCCGCCACGCCATCGCCGTAGGTGAAGCAGAAGGCTTCTTCGCCTTCGAGATACTTGCCCACGCGCTTCAAGCGCCCCCCGGTCATGGTGTCCTCACCGGTATCCACCAGCGTTACGCGCCAGGGTTCTGCTTTCCGCTCATGCACTTCCATATGGTTATCGGCCATATCGAAGGTAACATCCGACATATGCAGAAAGTAGTTGGCAAAGTACTCCTTAATCACATAGCCCTTATACCCACAGCAGATCACGAAATCATTTACGCCGTGTGCGGAGTACATCTTCATGATGTGCCAAAGGATTGGCTTACCACCGATTTCGATCATCGGCTTGGGCCGCAAATGCGTTTCTTCTGAAATACGGGTGCCCAGCCCACCGGCCAGAATCACAGCTTTCATTGGGTCTTTCCTTTAAAAATCACGCAAACCTCATACAGACGGTAGAGCTCCGCAATGTCGTGCAACAACCGCCCCACGCCCCCAAACCCGACATATGATGAGACTTCAGCCTGCCATTTGAAAAACCGACCAAAAGGCACTGAAAACGCCCCAGGCGAGACGAGCGATTGTGCATTTCTTCAGCCACACAAGCGTTTTGAATAGATTTGCGCAAGCACCTTGCGAAGCGCTTCATCTCAACGCCCAATCGAACGATAGATAATCCCCTTGCGCTCCATTCTTTTCGGCTCGAACAGATTCCGCCCATCGAAAATCACCGGCTGCCGGAGCTGCTGCTTGATGAAATCGAAATCCGGCGCCTTGAAGGCCTGCCATTCGGTGACGATCACCAGGGCGTCGGCACCTCTCACCGCAGTCTCCTTGGTACCGCAGAGGGTCAGGTCGTCGCGGTTGCCGTAGAGGCGCTGGGCCTCCTCCATGGCTTCCGGGTCGTAGGCCTGCACCCGGGCGCCAGCGTTCCAGAGCGCCTCCATGAGGGTGCGGCTGGGGGCTTCGCGCATGTCGTCGGTCCTGGGCTTGAAGCTCAGCCCCCAGAGGGCGAGGGTCCGGCCCTGCAGGTCGCCCTCGAAATGGTGGCTGATCTTCTTGTACAGGCTGGCCT
>Ga0209212_1005575_pt1 | contig 14925 bp, 13 predicted proteins | sample RifGroC2_FD_183996 | JGI IMG/M metagenome (GOLD analysis project Ga0209212, IMG submission 183996) | Groundwater microbial communities from Rifle, Colorado, USA - Groundwater C2 (SPAdes) (version 2) | ecosystem: Environmental > Aquatic > Deep subsurface > Groundwater | place: Rifle, Colorado... | reverse complement strand
TGAACTGCCGGTTGGTTTGTATGAGAAAAATAAAAAGCTATATATGGACTATGTTCGCTACCACGAGGACCTGATTCAGGACTTGAACCGTAAGATCAGCTCCATCACACAGCCACTGTATCTGTTTGGTGCCCATGTTTTCGCCCAGTATTTGATTGCCTTTGGTCTTGATACCACACGCATCGTCAGTCTGCTCGATAATGATCCCAATAAGCAGGGGAAACGTCTTTATGGCACAAGTTTGATGGTGCAGTCCCCAAAAGCGCTACAGGGTGTGAAGAATCCATCTGTGATTCTCAAAGCTGGCGTCTATAATGACGAAATAAAGCAGGACATTCTTGGCAACATAAATCAAGAAACAGTTTTCCTCTAATCGGTGTATAAACGAATTTCTCTCTTAGTTGGCGTGGATGGGGTTATCAAGTGTTTGGGCTTCTTGATTCTCCCGATATATTTGGCTCTGATGTCAAAGAAAGAGTTCGGTGAATTTGGATATTACACCAGCGCCATAGGATTTCTCGTCCCCATGGTGATCCTGGGGCTGTATGTCCCACAAATAAAAGAGTTTTCGGCAACCACTGATTTGCAGAGAAAAAAGACGATTTTTTCTTCTACTTTCCTCGTTGTAAGCATTTTTACTGGGCTGTTGATTGCAATTATATCGGTAACAGGTTTAGGTCAGTTTTTTTTTGGCTCATTTTTTGGGATCGAAAAAAATGCAGGTAGTAAATATCTGGCATTTGTCGTGCTGCTCTATGCCGGTACACTCAACCTGGTACTTTATGCCCATGCCATGTCCCTGAAAAGTGGTAAAGCACTGGCACTGTACAATGGCTTAAGATTTATATTAACAAATGTCGCATCATTGGCGTGTCTCTACATTGGGCTTGGTTTTGCGGACACGTCTCTTGACCGAGTAATTGGAACCGCAATCGCTGAAGTTTGTTTTTGCTGCATTGCCTTATATTGGTTTGGGCGTAATTACTGGACATGGAAAATTGACAAGGATTATTTACGTGGAGCTATAAAAATAGGTCTATCGATTACTCCGAGCGCAGTCGCCGGTCTTATTGGTTCAATGAGTACTCCCTATTTTTTGGGGATATATCACGGCATGGGTCAGCTTGCCGAATATAACCTAGCGATTCAATTCATTTCTCCGGTGCAGATGATAATGGTAGCAACACAGACAGCATGGGCACCACATGTCTTCTCGATAATTGAAAACAGGGAAGCATATAATAAGTCCTTTAATTTCATGTGGAAGGTGCTGATGGTCATGGTTGGGGCAACGTTGGGACTTTGCATGTTAGTGTTGTTTGCAAAAAAATTTAATATTGTGCCTTCTAATTATACGGATGTACAATGGCTTGTCCCTTTGCTGGCAATTTCTACCATAACCTCATCACTGGTGCAAATCCCCAATAATCTTTTGATCCGTCTCGACAAAGCGGGCCGAGTTTCAATCATCTCCTGGAGCGGAGCTCTGCTGACTACTGCGGCAGGTTTTTATATCACTAGGCCATTTGGATATGCTGGAGCAGCTCTATCCGCAGCCGTCATACAAATAGTAATACTGTCAATTTCATGGCGGACAACAAAACATTCAGGAGCATTTTAACCAGATGTCATCTAAGGAAACAAATACAGCAAAACTTACTATTTTTGCAAATTTCTATATCAACACAGAAGAACGTCTTCTGAGGATGAAGGATTCCTTTAATTCCTTTAGCCAAATACATGCCGATGTATGGGTGATAAACTGCAGGGGAAAGTATCGGGATGAAGTTCTGGACTTCCTGAAAGATAATCTTGGTGATAGACTTATTCCTTTTCGCCTGAATAGTAAGGAAGGTTGGTTTAATGACACACGTACGATGCTGCCTGCCATCGAATCAGAGTATGTATTGTTTTGGCTTGAAGATTTTATAAATCTTGCCCCGGTAGAATTACTGAATGCCATTGTTTCTGAAATGAGCTCTAATAGACTGGAGTATCTTATTCATTCTTTCTGGCATTTTGGCAGGTTGCGCAACAGATATGATGGAATTGAACTAACGGGCGGTCGATGTATAGACTATTTTGAACACACCCAGGAAAATAATGACATTATTCAAAGCAATCTTGGTGGCACATATATCATATCCGCGGCGTCAATATTAAGCACGGAACTGTTTAGTCGCGTAATTTTAGCAGATGATCCTATACCAAAAAGATGGCCGAAAGAGACTCCATTTGACTTTGAAAAGGCACCGACCGATATACACTGGCTGCCTTTAAGGGTAGCGGTTCCTCGGGAAGAACTTTTTGCATCAATTGATGATGATAATAAAACTCCTGGTTCCTGCTTGCAGTCAAGGGGTCTTTACCCTATGCGGATTCCCCGGCAAACATACGCTCAAGACTGTTCTTTTTTAGGAAAGCTTAAGTGTAATTTGTCTAGATCAAAGAATTTCTTGAAGTCCTTATTTAATAAAACAGATGGGAAATGATATGGCTTCTGAAATACTCAAAAACCTGTTCGGCTATCTGCATATATAACTGTTGGATATCAATTTAGAATGATGAATTTGGAATAAAGTAAAAATTGCAAAGGACAAAAGTGCGGCATTATGCTTCAACCTTCTAACCCAACCAACTCTCTACAAGTCAATCATTTACACTACGATTTTGGCCGTTACGTTACCCCGGAACGATGGAACTCGTATTGGCACCAAATAAATGAGGCATTACTGGACAACCCTATAAATATATTAATTATTGGTGTCGGAGATAATATAGTACCTACAATTATCAGAACAAAAAGCGTGGACGTCAAAACGTTTGATTATGATCCCGATCTTAATTCTGATTATGTCGGAGATATTCGAGAGATTGATTCAATAATTCAAAATGATAGTTTCGATGTTGTAATGTGTTGCCAAGTGCTTGAGCATCTCGAGTTTGAATTTTTCGAACCAATTGTACAAAAATTGCTAAATATCGCAAAAAAGAAGGTGATTTTGAGTGTTCCGTACAATCACCGCATCGTTTTCTATTTTTCGTTGAAGCTTCCCAAAATTCCACATATTAAGTATGAAATTGCTGTCCCCACCTTTTGGGAAAGATGGAAATTTGATGGTGAGCATTTCTGGGAAGTCGGAACAAAAGGCTATCAGAAAAAAAGAATAGAACAAATTATTTCCAAGATCGGCCCGATAACAAAATGTTATTTTGCATCAGCGAATAAGTATCATCTTTTCTATGTGATTGGATGGAAAGGAGTTCGATGAAGTGCTTCGCATCAAATCTCAAAGGAATTGGCTGCTTATGCATCGCTTCTAAAAACCCATCACGTTAAAGAAAACCCTTATCATCGTTATTTCTAATATTTTGCGCTATGTGATAAGGCTTTTAGCATTGGAGATGAATAATACTTATGGCAATGAAACCCATTATAGTAGTGCCTGCTTATAATAGGGCGTCCGCGCTTAAGCGATTGTTAAATTCTATCGACTCAGCTGAATACATCGTACGCCCCGACCTGCTTATCTCCTTAGAAGGGGGAGCATCCCAGGAAGTGGTTTCAGTTGCAAAGGAATTCATCTCGGAAAAGCTGAATGTCCGTGTTCTACAACGCCCGACTAGGCTAGGGCTTCGCCGCCATGTAATTGCCTGTGCAGACCTAGTGTATGATTATGAGTCTGTAATTATCTTGGAAGACGATTTAATAGTCGATCGTTATTTTTATCTTTACGCCTCGCAAGCACTGGATTTCTATTCCCAAGAGGACTTGATAGCAGGAATTGCGCTTTATGGTTATGAGTATAATGAATTTGCTGGGTTGCCTTTTCGACCGATGGCAAATGGATATTCAACTTATCCTATGCAAGTTGTATGTTCATGGGGGCAGTGCTGGACTCGATCTCAGTGGAACGGTTTCAAGGCTTGGTATACAGAGAAGGATTCAACAAATTTAGAAAAAATTAATGGCCTGCCAGATGAGGTAAAAACCTGGTCAGAGTCATCATGGAAAAAATATTTTCAGGGATACATGATTGAAACCTCTAAAATATTTATTTATCCGTATTTATCGTTTTCTACAAATTGTTCGGATGCTGTTGGTGGTACGCATGTCTCGAAGCACTTGAAAAATATTCAGCAGGTGTGCTTGCCAACCCCTGAAAGACCACACCCTATAATTAATTTTTGTCCAGCAGAGAACAGGGAAGTTGCTTATGACGCTTATATGGAACCGTCGGGCAACTTCGTGTATAGGACGCTTAATATGACAGATGATAACGTGACTCTGGATCTGCAAGGAATTAAGCCTCTTTCTTACCTCAAAAAATGGAAATACGCAGTTTCTCTTCGGCAAGCTTCTGAAACTCTAGCTTCATACGATTTCGATTTTAGACCACCAGAGATCAATTTGATGTTTCCCCAACATAATAAGAATTGTGTGTGGCGGTTGGCAAGAACGACTTCTCTAAAAGCGACCAATAATATTAAGCTCAGCCTGAGCGGCATTAACGCATATACCGGGATGGAATTAATGTGTAAGGGTGTTGTACTTGTGATTTTACGGCAGTTGCCTCAAGTTTTGTTTCAAAAATTATTCAGGATAATAAAGAAAGCATTAAGTTCATAAAACAGTCTAATTCTTGTGCAAAAACTATTGAGAGTGTAGATTCAGATGGTCAGTTTGTAAAGAGGCTTTCAAAATGAACTTTAATCGAATCGTTTTATATTCAGTTAGTTTTTTTTCGCTATATAGTTACGTTCCTAATATTTTTGTGCCATCCCAAATTGCATTTGCGGTTAAAATATTTTTTTTGTGCTTTTCAGTTTTTCAACTTTATATCTTGATTGGTAATTCAAGATTAAATCTAACACCTTTTGTTGCTTATGGAGTGCTTATATTCCATTCATTTTTTGTTTTCGTTTTGATACGATCACTCTTATCAAGTTACGGTGTTACTGGGTTTATATATCATTATCAAGTGTATTTAGGTTATGCCCCCTTATTTTTATCTATTTATCATTTATATAAAAAAGGGCATGTTGTATTCATCCAGAAATATATTTTATACGTTTTTTATCTTATTTGCATAATGCTGTGCGGTGTAATTGCTGATGGGCTTCTGATTAATTTTGGAAATCATTTTCTAAGTTTCATTCCCAATGTGGATGCCGATGGTACAATTAGGGCGAATTTTCTTCTTGAATCTCCGACAAATGTTTTTTTGTATGTTGCTACGGGGCTTGTTATCTGTTTTACAAACAAGTACAGCAAACTGGTTGTTAATTTATTTTTCTTTATGTCATTGTTAGCGGCTTTTTTCGCACTATCAAGACTACCATTACTACTAACAATTTTATCAATATTGTTGTATTTAATTTATGAAAAGAGCTATAAGTCATTAATTCTGTTACTTGTCCCTATTTTTTTCTTGGTACCGTATTTTCTTCAAAACTACGCCAGTTTTTTTGTCCGATTATTCTTGCTCGCTGATCTGGAAGAAGCATCAAATGTTTCAAGATTCGATACATATAAGAGATTTTGGAGTCATATTGAAACGTCAGACCTTCATGTAAAAATATTTGGCTCTGGACTTGGAGCTTCTAGTAGCAATTTAAATGACCTGTTTTTCAACAAATATGTCGGACATTTTGAGAGCTCAATTCTATCGATTGGCGTTGAACTTGGTATGTTTACTATGATAACATTTTTAATATTTGCCATCTGGATTGTTCAAAGAAACTTGCGGTATTCGTTTGTTGTTGGTGTAATTACTCTATTCTATATTATCAATATATCTCTTGTGCCAAATTTGATGGGTTATGAAGCTCCATTTCTTTTTCTTATTATTATTTTTGTAACTTCCAAGCTATACCTTAACTCTGGATGTAAAGGATTTAACCACAATGCGATTAACATGCGATATTTTTATGAGACAGATGCCAGTTACAGAAATCAGTATGTGTCGGTAAAAGGGCTTCCTGATCATGCCTAACGATTATCTTCCATTATGCAGCACCAGTCCCCCGCTCGTTACAATTATAACTGTTGTTTTCAATGGCGAAGAGTATCTTGCCGAAACCATTGAGAGTGTTGCAAGTCAAACCTATCGCCATATTGAATATATCATAATTGATGGCGGTTCAACTGATAGCACCCTGAATATAATTTCTGCATATAAGGATGTAATAGACCATTGGATTTCAGAAAAGGATTCTGGAATATATGATGCTATGAATAAAGGAGTGCAACTTGCTTCTGGTGACTGGATATGTTTTATGAATTGTGGGGATACATTCAGTAGTATTGCGACTCTTTCTGAGGTGTTTGCTTCTAATCACTACACTGGTATTGATATAATCTATGGAGGACACAATATAGTTTATTCAGATAAATCTGTATATCCTGGAGTTGTTGGGGATCATACGATGCTTAAGTATGGTTCCCAGTTTAGCCATCAATCGGCTTTTATTAGTATTAGGCATCATATGAAACTCCTTTACAACTCTGAGTTAAAGTTGGTTGCAGACTTTGATTTCTTTTATCATTCGTTTATGGCATCTGCTAATTTTATACGTCTGAACACAGTTATTTCCAACTGCCAGACAGGAGGAGTATCAGATAAACATCGATTTGCAACGATTATTGGCTGGTGGTGTATTGTAGATAAAACTGCGACTGTAAATCTTTATTACTTAAATACCTTAACAAAAGAAGCCATTAAGTCCTTAATAAAGTATGTGTTCCCCAAACTTTCGGAATTATTTAGGAATTATCACTCAAAGTTAAAGTTGTGATTTTGTCTAAGGTTGAGCCGCAAAAATTCAAAGGATCACATTATGTCAAAATTATTTCAAATATGTGTTGAAGGAAATACTGGCTCAACAGGCAGGATAGCTGAAGCAATTGGAAAAACTGTAATATCAAAAGGATGGGAAAGCTATATAGCATTCGGTAGATTTAGGAGACCTAGTAACTCAAAAACTATTCAAATTGGTTCTCCTGTCAGTGTTTTTTTTCATGGTTTACAAACTCGATTATTAGATAGGCATGGTTTAGGCTCAAGACGAGCGACTACCAAACTAATAGAGCAGATAACAGCTATAAACCCGGATGTAATTCATTTACACCATTTACATGGATACTATGCAAACATTGTAGTATTGTTCGAATTCCTTTCAAAATGTTCCAAACCCGTAGTTTGGACATTTCACGATTGTTGGTCGTTTACTGGTCATTGCACGCATTTCGATTCAGTCGGGTGTGAAAAATGGAAAACAGAATGCAATAATTGTCAACAACTCTCTGATTATCCTGCAAGTTGTTTCATTGATAGGTCTAAGAAAAACTTTCTGCTTAAAAAGGAACTATTTAATTCTGTTCCAGATTTAACTGTTGTCTCAGTTTCATATTGGTTAGATAGAGTAGTTGGGGATTCCTTTTTAAAAGGCGTGAAAAGAGCTGTTATTTATAATGGTGTCAATACAGACTTATTCTTTCCTATCACGAACGCGGAAGTAGTTAAGTTAAAATATCATGTTCGTGGAAAATTTCTGATTCTTGGCGTTGCAAATACTTGGAGCAAGCGAAAAGGATTGGATGATTTTATTGAATTAAGTAAAAGAGTCGGAGAAGGCAATTCCATAATACTTGTTGGCTTATCAGAATCTCAGATTAAAAATCTTCCTCATAACATTATTGGACTGAAACGTACTGAAACTCTTGAAGACTTAAGAGATTTATATGCCGCAGCTGATGTATATATAAATTTATCCGTAGAAGAGACCTTTGGTCTCACCACTGCTGAGGCATTAGCATGTGGAACACCTGCAATAGTTTATAATTCTACTGCCAATCCTGAACTTATTGATCCTGATACCGGAATTTTGGCTGATAAGAATGACATAAATACCGTTTGTGAAGGAATAAGAACAATTAAACTAAAAACAAAAGAATATTATTCTAACGCTTGTCGAAACAGGGCCGTTAAATACTTTAATATCCGCAACAACCTTGCGGAACATGTTAAGTTGTATGATGCTTTGGTGCACTCTAATTGTTGACTATAATTTCGAGAAAGAGAATTTATGAAAGAGAAAACTACCAAGTACAAAATTTGCACCAACTGCATCATGGATACCTCAGACCCCAACATCAGTTTTGATGATCGTGGTTGGTGTGATTATTGTAACAACTTTCACAGCAACATCATCCCTAACTGGCACTACGACCAGAGGGGCGAAGCTGAGTTGATGAAGGTGGCAGCCATGATCAAAAAAGACGGCGAGGGGAGGGATTTTGACTGCATCATGGGCCTGAGTGGTGGCCTGGACAGTTCGTATTGCACCTATATCGCCAAAGAGAAGATGGGGTTACGCCCCCTTCTTTTCCATGTCGATGCCGGTTGGAATACCGACCAGGCAGTCAGCAACATAGAGAAACTGGTCGACGGACTGGGTCTGGATTTGTTCACCGAGGTTATCAACTGGGAGGAAATGAAAGATTTCCAGCTGTCAACCCTTAAGGCACAGATTGCAGATCAGGATCTCCCTCAGGATACGGCATTCTTTTCAACTCTTTACAAGTTTGCCAGGCAGCATAAGATCAAGTATGTGCTGACCGGCGGGAACTATTCCACCGAGTGCTGCAGAGAGCCGGAGGAGTGGGGGGCCTATCCAGGGATAGACAAGACACTGATTTCTGACATTCACTCGAAGTTCGGCAAGATTCCGCTGAAGACGTTCCCCATTGTCGACATATTCACCTACAAGATCTTTTATAAGTATGTGCTTGGTATGGAAGTTTTTAGACCGCTCAACTTCGTGCCCTACATAAAGAAAGATGCGGAAAAGAAGCTGAACGAGCTGTTTGACTGGAACCCATTTCTTCACAAGCACCATGAATCTCGTTTCACCCGCTTTTATGAAGATTACTGGATGCCGCGCAAATTTGGTTATGAAAAACGACGTGCCCATTTTTCCAGCTTGATCATGACTGGTCAGATGACTCGACAAGAAGCACTTGATAGAATTGCCCAGCCTGAACTTGATGATCATTTTCTGCAGCAGGAGTTCGAGTACGTTGCGCATAAACTGGATTTGTCTGTTGATGAACTGCAACAGATTTTCGATGGTGAAAATAAGACCTATCATGACTATAAAAACAAACGATCTTTGATAGGACTTGGTTCAAAGGTAATGACCTTGCTTGGACTTGAAAAAAGGTTGTTCAGATGATTGCACTTGTTGATTATGGTTTAGGTAACATTCAGGCCTTCGTAAATGTGTACAACCGTCTTGGTATACCTGTTACCGTTGCGAAAACAGCACATGAGCTGGAGTCTGCGAGTAAGTTGATTTTGCCAGGAGTGGGCGCTTTTGATCATGCCATGGAATTGCTCAAAGCCTCAGGCATACGTCAGATACTGGATCATCTGGTACTAAGTAAAAAGGTACCGATATTAGGGATCTGTGTAGGAATGCAGATTCTTGCCAACACAAGTGATGAAGGGACGTTGAGCGGATTAGGCTGGATCCCGGGACGCGTAAGATCGTTTACATCTGTACCTGAAACCGCTGAACTGCCTTTGCCGCATATGGGATGGAATGATATTCATGTAACTGGTGGACATAAGTTGTTCGAAGGGCTTGAAGAAGATGCCCGCTTCTACTTTTTGCATTCTTATTTTTTCGAGAGTTTGCATCAATACTCTGTTATTGCAACCGCTTCTTACGGTACTGACTTCTGCTGCGCAGTACAGTCCGACAATGTGTACGGGGTACAATTCCATCCTGAAAAAAGTCACCACTTTGGCACCGGTCTATTAAAGAACTTTGCGGAGTTATGAGATGTTAAGACCTAGGATCATCCCCTGCTTGCTGGTTCAAAACAATGGGCTCGTGAAAACTGTAAATTTCAAATCACCTAAATATGTTGGTGACCCGATCAACGCTGTCAAAATTTTCAACGAGAAGGAGTCGGATGAGCTGATCGTTCTGGACATAAATGCTACAGCCAACAACGGGGAACCAAACTATAAAATGATCACGAAATTGGCTGCTGAGTGTCGGATGCCGCTTTGTTATGGTGGTGGTGTACGCACTGCTGCTCAAGCTAAAAAGATCATAGGCCTTGGTGTTGAAAAAGTAGCCATAAGTGCTGCAGCCGTAGAAAACCCGCAACTGGTTACACAAATATCAGAAGAAGTTGGCCGCCAAAGCGTTGTGGTTGTTCTGGATGTCAAAAAACGACTGCTAAGCAAGGACTATGACATCTATACGCATAACGCCAAGAAAAATACAAAGCGCAGTCTGTTTGAAATGGTGACCCGGTTTGAGGAACTTGGAGCCGGTGAAATAGTTATAAATTCAATTGATAATGACGGACAGATGAAGGGTTATGACATTGAATTAGCTCGAAGGGTTAAACAGATTGCTCATATTCCCATAACTATTTTAGGGGGGGCCGGGTCGCTGAAGGATGTCGGCAACCTGGTCCATAATTGCGGAATTATTGGTGCTGCTGCAGGAAGTTTGTTCGTGTTTAAGGGAGTGTATAATGCTGTTTTGATAAATTATCCCAAACAATCGGAAAAAGATGAGCTAATCCGTACTAACTATCCGTTTTAAAATAACTTCTTATAGGTTGGATCAAACCCATGTTCAATAACAAAACTTTATTGATTACAGGGGGCACCGGTTCTTTCGGTAACGCCGTCCTGCGGCGCTTTCTCCATACAGGCATCAAGGAAATCCGTGTCTTCAGCCGTGACGAGAAGAAGCAGGAAGACATGCGCATTGAGCTGAACAACTCCAAGGTTAAGTTCTACATCGGAGATGTGCGTAATTCTGACAGTCTTTGCTCGGCAATGCATGACGTTGATTATGTGTTTCATGCAGCAGCGCTCAAACAGGTGCCTTCCTGCGAGTTCTATCCAATGGAGGCGGTGCGGACCAACGTGCTGGGTACGGAAAACGTGCTGAATGCTGCGCTTGCCAACAAGGTAAGAAAGTTGATCTGTCTAAGTACCGACAAGGCTGTTTATCCGATCAACGCCATGGGTATCTCCAAGGCGATGATGGAGAAGCTGATGGTCGCCAAAGCTCGTATTACGGATACCACACAAACCATTATTTGCGGGACGCGCTATGGCAACGTCATGGCCTCTCGTGGTTCAGTTATCCCACTGTTTGTAAAACAAATCCGCGAGGGAAAGTCTCTGACAATAACTGATCCGAATATGACCCGCTACCTTATGTCATTAGAGGATGCGGTTGATTTGGTGATATATGCCTTCAACAATGCCCGCCAGGGGGATATTTTTGTTCAAAAAGCCCCTGCATCAACGATCATGGATCTGGCGATAGCTGTTAAAGAGTTGTTTATGGCCGAAAACCCAATCAAGGTGATCGGCACCCGCCATGGTGAAAAACTTTACGAAACACTGTTGACGCGAGAAGAGCGGGTGAAAGCTGAGGATATGGGGGGGTACTTCCGAATCGTGCCCGACGACCGGGATCTTAATTACGGGAAGTATTTTACGGAAGGGGAGGAGCGGGTTTCCGAGATCGAGGACTACAATTCCCATAACACCCAACGTCTCACGATTCAGGAGATAAAGCATCTTCTCCTGAAATTGCCCTATGTGCGGAACGAACTTTCCGCTGCCGGTATCGCTGTATGAGGACGATTCTGATAACCGGCGCCGATGGTTTCGTTGGCAAGAACCTGCGGGTGGATTTACAGCGGCGGCAGGACCTGAGGCTCCTCTGTTTCGATGTGCAGAATGACCCTGCCGTGCTGGAAGATCTGCTCGATCAGGCCGATTTCATTTTTCACCTTGCAGGCGTCAACCGGCCGCAGCAGGTGGAGGATTTCGACACTGGGAACAAGGGGCTGTCGGAAAGAATCTGCGGGCATTTAACAAGAACGGGCAAAAGAGTGCCTCTTGTCCTTTCCTCCTCGACCCAGGCAGCCTTCGATAATCCATACGGCATCAGCAAGCGGGCAGCTGAGCAGGCTGTCTTCGCTTACGGGAGGGAGACGGGGGGGGCTGCATACGTGTTCCGCCTGCCCAATGTCTTCGGCAAGTGGTGCCGACCTAACTACAATTCCGCTGTGGCTACGTTCTGCTACAACATTGGACGGGACCTGCCCATTCAGGTAAACGACCCGGAGGTTGTCCTGAACCTCGTCTACATTGATGATGTGGTGAAAACATTTCTCCTGCTTCTGGAGGGGGAACAGGAGCGAGAGGAGGGATTCTCCGTCGTGAAGCCTGTGCACTCAGTGAAGTTGGGGGATATGGTAGATCTGATCGGATCGTTCCGGAAAAGCCGAGAGGTGAGGGATATACCTGATCTCTCCCATTCCTTAACCAAGAAATTATACAGCACCTATCTGAGTTACCTTCCCGAAGACCGGTTCAGCTATCCGCTGAAGATGAATATCGATGAGCGGGGATCATTCACCGAGTTCATTAGGACACCGGACCGGGGGCAGGTATCGGTAAACATCTCGAAACCGGGCATAACCAAGGGGAACCACTGGCACCACACGAAAAACGAAAAGTTTCTGGTGGTAAGCGGGGAAGGGGTGATCCGTTTCAGAAAGATCGGGACCAACGAGGTGATAACGTATACAATAAGTGGGCAAAAGCTGGAGGTGGTTGATATTCCTCCTGGATACACGCATAACATAACCAACACCGGCAGGACCGATATGGTGACGGTCATGTGGTGTAACGAACTATTTGATCCTGAAAATTCCGATACTTACTATGAACATGTGGAGCTTATAGAATGAAAAAGCTGCGCGTAATGACGATCGTGGGGACCCGTCCGGAAATTATTCGCCTGTCGCGTGTGATGGCGTGCCTCGATCGCTACGTCGATCATATTCTCGTCCATACCGGGCAGAACTACGATTACGAACTGAACGAGATCTTCTTCGCTGACCTGGAGGTGCGCAAGCCGGATTTCTTTCTCGGGGCGGCCGGGGCTAATGCCGCGGAAACGATTGGTAACACAATCATTTCGGTGGACAGGGTGCTGGCGGAAGTACAGCCGGAGGCAGTGCTGATACTTGGAGATACCAACAGCTGCCTTGCAGCGATTCCCGCCAAACGGAGAAAGATCCCGATCTTTCACATGGAGGCGGGCAACCGGTGTTTTGACCAGCGGGTGCCGGAAGAGACCAACCGCAAGATCGTCGATCATATCAGCGACATCAATTTGACTTACTCGGACATAGCCCGGGAGTACTTGCTCCGTGAGGGGCTTTCCCCTGACCGGATCATAAAGACGGGCAGTCCGATGTATGAGGTACTGGACCACTACCTGCCGAAGATTCACGCATCGAATGTCCTTGAACGACTGGAATTGCAGCCGGATAAATACTTCGTCGTGAGTGCCCATCGTGAGGAGAACATCGACAGTGATGCGCAGTTCAAAGGGCTCGTCCAGACCCTGAACCAGGTGGCGGAGCGATTCAGTCTGCCACTAATCGTCTCGACCCACCCCCGAACCCGCAAGCGGATCGAAGGGGACGGGGTCCTATTCAACCCCCTTGTCCGGCTCATGAAACCGCTCGGTTTCTGCGATTATGTGCAGTTGCAGCGCCAGGCGCGGGCGGTTCTGTCCGACAGCGGGACGATTACAGAGGAGTCTTCCATTCTCAATTTTCCGGCCCTTAACCTGCGAGAGGCACACGAGCGGCCGGAGGGGATGGAAGAGGCGAGCGTTATGCTGACAGGGCTTAATCCGCGACGGGTCCTGCAGGGGTTGACGGTTCTGGAGGGGCAGTCGAGGGGAGAGCAGCGGACATTGCGACCGGTAGCGGACTACTCCATGCCGAACGTAGCGGAAAAGGTTGTGCGGCTCATCGTGAGCTATACGGATTATGTCAACAGGACCGTCTGGAAGAAGTACTAATTATACATGCGGATATTGATCATCAGCCAATGGTTTGATCCCGAGCCTACTTTCAAGGGACTGGCGTTTGCGCGGGAACTGGTCACAATGGGTCACCAGGTTGAGGTTCTGACCGGGTTCCCCAACTATCCCGGCGGCAAGGTCTATGCCGGCTATCGGATCAAACTACTTCAGCGGGAAACGATCGATGGCATCTCCATCATCAGGGTGCCTCTCTACCCAAGCCACAATACCTCCGGTATAGGGCGAATACTGAACTATGCCAGTTTTGCTTTGTCTGCCGGCATTTTGGGGACATTGCTAGTTAATAGGGCCGACGTGGTGTATGTGTACCACCCCCCTGCAACGGTGGCATTGCCTGCGCTTATGCTGAAGTTCTTCAGGCGAATGCCGTTTGTGTACGATATCCAGGACCTGTGGCCCGATACGCTGAAAGCCACCGGAATGGTCGATAATCCATTCCTTTTGAAACTCGTAGAAATATGGTGTCGCGCTACTTATCGATATGCATCACGAATCGTTGTACTGTCTCCGGGGTTCAAGCGGCTTCTCGTGTCGCGAGGTGTTCCCGAGGAAAAGGTTGTGGTCATCTATAACTGGTGCGACGAAAAACAGCTGCTGGCAGCCGAGGAGAGGACGCCGGAGCCGGACCTGTCGGGTAAGTTCAATGTTGTATTCGCCGGCACTATGGGGAAAGCACAGGCACTCGATGCAGTACTCGATGCAGCGGCTCTCGTTGTTTCCACTTTGCCGCAGGTGCAGTTCGTGTTTGTCGGAGGGGGAATCGACGTCAAGAGGCTGACTGAGAAAAAGGTGCAGGCGAGTCTGCACAATGTCCTGTTCATGGCACGGCGGCCGATGGCGGAGATCGGATCGGTTCTACGGATGGCGGATATCCTGTTGGTCCATCTGAAAGACGACCCGTTGTTCGCCATAACGGTGCCATCCAAAATACAGGCATATATGGCCATCGGTCGGCCGATAGTGGCGGCT
>Ga0209212_1005572_pt1 | contig 14928 bp, 10 predicted proteins | sample RifGroC2_FD_183996 | JGI IMG/M metagenome (GOLD analysis project Ga0209212, IMG submission 183996) | Groundwater microbial communities from Rifle, Colorado, USA - Groundwater C2 (SPAdes) (version 2) | ecosystem: Environmental > Aquatic > Deep subsurface > Groundwater | place: Rifle, Colorado... | reverse complement strand
AAACGCCCAGCCCGGCAACAGGCCCCGGCGATACTTGTCGATCCGAATGTTAAGCGCGATCCTTGTCACAAACGTTAGGAACTTCGCTCTTCCAGGCTGGTAAGCGCTAACAGCTTTGTCAACGGCTTCTGTCACGATTTGCTCGCTCGTTATCTCATCCACTCCAAGTTTCTTCAGCACACCCATTACTCGCGGGAAAAATTCGCCGTTCAGAAGCTGGGCAATTTCCCTGATTTCTTCCGTTTCGCGCAATCGACCGGAAAGCAGGGCCCAAATCTTTTGGTCGAAGGGGTCTTCTACCATATTATACGCACGGCTGTGACAGTGTCTTAATTCTGGGCAAAAAGGCGGGATGATTCCAAGGCTCTTGCAGTTCCCCGTCTTTCTTCGTGGGTTATGCAATCAACTCGTTTTTTATCGTCTCCGCCTTCTGAAAATCCATACGAACGCTTCGAGAAAATTCCGTTCTCTTTTGTGCCCTCCACTGATCCATCTCGCAGGAGCGGGGATCTCTGGTTGAAGGTTACCTTCATCCGAGATCAACCTGAGAAGAAGGTAACCTTCTGCAATGAAGAAGGAGCTTTTCACCCCACACTCTTCTCCAGCATCTTCATGAAGTTTCGTTTCCGTTTGTGGGTGGTTCTGATAGATTCAAGGAAGCGATTCCATTCCTCCATTCGTCCTAAACGCTTCATCAGAAGGTGCACTTTCTTGATCAATGAAACACCCTCACGATACGCCTCGTCGTTTGTTTGCTTGATGGTCGGCTCAACGAACGTTTGATAAACGGAGAGGGCGTCTTCGGGAAAATCCTGCTCTTGCAAACGCGCGAGCTTTAGCCAGAGGTCTTTTGTACACCCACCTTGTTGCGCTTCCTGCCATGCCTGCGAAGCATCTTGTTCCCAGAGAAAGATCCGAACCAGATCGGAATGGTCGACCGCAGTTGCAAACCACTTGCTCTTTGTCCCGGTCTTGTGCCCCGCAATATCCTTCCGGATGCACGCGAGAGCTTTTTCTCTCCATTCCCGCCACACATCCGCACCACCGACACGATTAGCATGGCTCTTTAATAATTTGTACGATTCCAATTCAGGGTCTTGAAGAAATATCTTCCAGATAAGCTCCATTGCGTCGTCAAACCGCTTACGTCGTTCATATTCTTCCGCGAGGAATTCATGGAGCCGGGTGTCCCTGTGGTTCGGGAATGCTTTCATCCCTTTCTCAGCCCATGCCAAAGTTTTTTCTTCTTTCCTGGCTTTCTTGTAGATTTGTGCGATTTCAAGATAATGGTACGGAAGCGAGAGGTTCTTGGATTTTATTTCGACGAGCCGTTCGACGTCGCCGCTCCGCGCAGCGAGGCTTTCCATGATATGTGTTATCCGGTATCGGGTTCCCTTGTATTCTTCCATCTCTTTTCCGGGACCGATAACCGGCACACGTGCCCATTCTTTCTCCGCGAGCGAACGGTAAAGCTCCATCCCCTTCTTTCCTAAGATGCGAGCATATCTTTGAGCGGCTCCCGCGAATACGTCCCAATCACTGTTCAGCTCCCACTGGAACAACTTTTCCGCTAATGCTTCCGGGTCAGGTTGAGCTTTTGCACACGCCTGATAATGAAGCTCCTGGACTTCTTCGAGAATTCCGCTCATCAACCCATCCGAATCATCCACCATTTCCATCTGCCCCTCAAGTCGGCGAAGGAAATGCTCCGTCAGTTGAATCACGGTCTCGGCATTTCCGGCTTTCAAGCGATCGTGCAGGGAGTCGATCACGTCGTCGATCCCTGATGTATACTCATGCATCGACTTATAATCGATGTATCCATCCCAGCTTACCGCTTCATCAATCGAATGCGTGAATGATGCGATGCTTGTCTTCGCATCCGCCCCGGCGGCTTTCATGCGGAGCTTCTCGAGCAGCCGATCGTCGGACCGGGTGTGCTCCATCAGCAGCGAAACGAGTGCCTCCTTGTCTTGTGCCAACAAGAACTTCTCAATATCGCTTGGGCCCAGAACGCGCTGTTTCAATCTCCCTTTCTTGGCCGACCTGCTTGATTCTTCCAGCTTATTCCTCGTGGCAATGGTTACCGCGACGCAGTGCTTGCAGAAGGCTTCCTCCCTCTCGAAGAGCGGACAGGTGCAGGAAAATGCGAGATCTCCGTCATCGTCCCACAACTCAACGCGGTAGATGTACGACCCATGTACCCTCGCACGGATTTGGTCGTCTTCGATCACAAGGTTTTTGACGCGACCTTCCTCGAAGTACGCTTCACCGCGCGCATACGACGGCTGACCTGCGTATCGTAGGATTCGCTGGTGGGAAAGAAGTATTGTGATGTCTTTGGTTTTCTTTTTAGCCATTGTCGTCAGTCTCTCCCGCTACATGCCATGACACTTCTTGTATTTCTTCCCGCTGCCGCAGGGACAGGGATCGTTGCGACCGATTTTGGGCGAGGTGCGTCGCAATGGCGCTAGCGGCGCATCGTCCGGTTCCGTGAATTTCGAGTCTGCTGGTTCCTCCTCACGCCGTGCGTCTTCCTCAGCTTCGAGTGCTTCCGCTTCTTCTTTTCTCCCAAGCTCTTCGAGCATGGGCACAAGGCGCTCCAGAGCACCCTCGCGGTCATACTTCACATCCGACATTGTCAGCGCATGGCGGTAGCAGTGTTCGGCTTCATCGATCTCCTTGAGTGCCCGGTAAGCATCCCCGACTTTGATGCGGACCCATACGTCGTTAGGAAACTCACGGAGAGCTTCTTCGATCTGTCGATGTGCCTCTTCTTTCCAGCCCGCCTCCGCGAGAATTACGGCCCGGTCGCCCAGGTAATTGTCGCGATTTGTTATCTTCCCCCAGGCCTGCCCCAGTTCCGCCGCTTCCCGAACCATGCCAAAGCGAGCAAGCGCATACGGCAAATCGAGCAACCAGGAGCCGATGTCGCCATGGGCTATGTCTTTAAGTTGATTCACCCGCTCTTCGGTTGTGATGATCTGCGAAAGTTGCCGGGCCAGCTCATACTGTTCCCGCATCAGTGCGATTGGATCGTGTTCATCCTTCTTCAACCGCGAAGACGCCGCCTTCTCGACTCTTTCAACCAGATCTTTGTGCATAGCCAACCAACCGGGGAAGACGAGTTTCTCATCTTTTTTCTTGCGCTCAGCCCACCTCTGCCACTGTTTGTTGACGGCATAGACATCATGCGAGCGACCCGAAATGAAATCGTCCTGAAAGCCGTCCCGAAAGGCTTTTCGTACATCATCCGCCGTTGCCATCACACCCCATTTTGTGTTGCTGATCTTCATGGTTGCCGCGAATTCGTTTGCCCGTTCCGTTAATTCCGTCAATCCGCTGTCGGCACATTCACACAGAATGCCGGCGAGGTGATCGACGGGAAAGCAATCAGATCGCTGGAGAAGCCGCTCGATGAATGCCACTGCATCGGATCGACGTTCAGGATGAAAATGATGCATGGCCACAACTCCCGCTATGACGGCGTGGCGCGCATAGAGGTACACGGATGCATCCGTGACAAAATTCCAGAGCTCTTCCAAATGGTTGTGCCCCAGCTTCGCGAACGGAAGCCACATGTACTCCGTCAACGAATCCGAGTAGAGAAGATCCAAGTCTTCATCGCTCATGCGCAGGCATGTGAGGAGATCCGGGACGATCTCCGGGTCTCCCATCTCTGTCAGTATGAAAATGCCATTGCTGTCTGTTGAGTCTATCGGGGATTCGGGAATGTGACCGAGCTCGGCACGACGCGCAAGAGCGTCTTTGAGGTAGGGTTGAAAGAAATCTCGATCCGCGAGAACGGCATCGATCTCTTCGGGGATCAGATGCCATCGCGACCCGAGCACCTTGCATAATTCTTCTCTTGTCATTTGTGGATCTCCTTTTGTGACTATTCTGTTTCGTATGGAAGAGTGAAAGATCCGGGAGGCGACAGCTCAAACCATTGATGGATCGCGGTAATCGTTCTGCCCGGGCAGAACGCTAATACCGCTGCAATCGAGTTGGCAGAGATGCTGCCGTGTCATTAGAATCGAGCGACCGGCGTGGAGAGAAACAAGCGGCTGCATGGTACCGCTTTCAGGGGGAAGTGTCAATCCGTACTTCTACGGATGTGGGGCATCCGTACAAGTACGGATGCCTTGAAGAGGTCTAGTTCGAGGTCAGTCGGAAAATAGTAATGCCGTTCTCTTGAAAGGCGCCACGGAAATGCGGCTCGTGGAAGCAGGGATCATTGAAGTGGCCCACGAATCGGTACGAATCTTCACTAACTTCCTTCGCACCAAAGCTCTTCGATTTACGGTTCCGGGTCAGGGGTGAAGATTGGCTGGAGGTATCGTCTGGGCGAGGCAACGGTGCAATCATCGCGGGGGCGATGGCGAGAACCAGCGGCGTGCTCAACCTGTGAACCGCTTCCATGGCCAGGGGTGCAACAACGGAAGGAATACAGAAGGATGTGACGAAATGAAGGATAGATTCAGAAAACACATTCGCGAGACAGGGGGTGTTTTCCCTTTGTGAGCTCTCGATTGCTCGTTCTCATTTCGCCCCAAACCTCAAATGGATACTTGTATCGCCGGCAAACAATGCAAAGCCGGCCACGAGTCCAACACCACATGCCCAAGTCGCAATAGATACGCTGACGGCTTCCCTTCTACTAAGCCCTGCCACGCGAGATAGCCCCAATGATAGAATGACAAAATACCAAATCGTCGCAGGGTTCAGGCTGTGCAGGACGATTGATAACGGAAGGTCTTGTTGTCGGCCTAACATTAACAGATCAAGTCCGGTGGGAAATCGGCCCGGGATCGGATACGGCGTTTCTCCTATCACCTCATTTCTAATGAGGAGAAAGTTTGCCGTCTCTCCAAGCAGATAGATCACGCCGCAATATGCTACAACAGAGAATATCTTCTTGTAGATTGCCGTCAGCTTCGAGTTCAACAAATAGGACGCCAGGCTCAGGAACAATGAAAGTGCCGACCACAAAGAAAGGGTCATGATTGGCGCGCTGATTGCAGGCCAAAGAATGCTCCAAGGTTCAATAGAGGGGAATTTCGCACCACAACTTTTCATCCAACTCACCATGAACTGTGCGAACGAGGCGGCAACAAACGGTAGAAACCATTCTGGTTTTATCGAAAGGCGCGCAAAAAGTCTGTTGGGGCTTATTAGAATGTCAAGGATGTCTCTCATTGCAACGATGTTCTTATCATCGCTTTTCTTGCTTTTTTAGTCCTGTCTCGCTTCGGTTTCTCGGTGGTGCGTACACAATCATCAAGGCAAGTGGATTCTCACCGTTAAAGAAGCCGGTCAATAGAACTTGACCTTCTTCTACCCTCCAGTCCCAAACCTCCATTACGACCGTCATGAAGAATTTTTTTCCTCTTTCCTTTGCAGGTTGAACTGCTGTCCATACCTGGCTTTGAGGTGATGAAGTGTGGTAGCTAAGAGATCTCGACTCGGTTTCTCGAAACTTATTTTCACTAAACTAAGCTTACCGCGAGGTTTCGGGAATTGCAGCGTAATCCATGCTTGACCGTCGTGCACGTTCTCCCGGTAGACAAGTGTGGTGTCTGTTCCAGATCGGAGATGGTGAGACCCGTTCAGTATTGCCCGGGCCTCGTCTATTTGCATACCCCATTTCACACTGGACAATACGGGAAGGTCAAGATTTCTTGAGGGTATTTGATCGACACCCACGGCTTTGTGAAGCACCACAAATGTAAGCAGCAATGGAATGAGGGTTCGAATTTCTTGCAATCCTTTTGTCGTCTTTTCGCCTTTCTTTTTTGTTTCACATCACCATCACATGTCGTTGGAGACGCCGAAGTACCTTTTCAGTGCGACCTTATAGAAAACGTTTGAAAGTTCGGGAATCTCTTTCGTTGGCACATGGGTGAGCATAATTCTCAGGGATGGGTCGGTTACGAAAACACATGGAACATTTGCGGCTTCAGAGGGTAGCCCTAGCCTTGTGTCGCCAAGATTGTACACCTCGGAGTTGAGTTGATTTGCTCTTTTGAAAGCTTGAAGGCTTCGCGCGTTACTGTACGATGAAAGGATGAGGATCTTTTCTGCTCCTATCTTTGACGCGACCTGCCTCAGTCTCCCGATTTCGTCGTCGACGCAAACTTGGCAATTGAGGTTGGAATATCTTAGGATGATCTTGGGGCCCGATCCGATGAGTCTTGAGATCGGCCATTCAAGTCCGTTTGCGTCTTCCACTCGAAGTCGTCCCGACAGTTTGAGATCCTGCATGTGAAGTTGATAAAATGTTGAGGCTCTCAAAGACTCGACAACCATTGAATCCAGTTGATGGATCTTCCCTTTCGACGAGTCGTTTCGTGGGCCCGGTTCATGATTTCTGACGCTTGAGTACGCATAGAATGCTCCAACTATCGCGAGAAGCGATAATGTAACTTGGAGGAGAATTATTGTAGACCTTAGATCCGGATTGTGAATCCTCATACGAAATGACAAATCTTCTACAAGAATGCATGGTGGGTCGTCTGTCGCAAGCCGCAATTAGAATCGCTTTGGTCTATAGGATGCCAAAATCGGATTAGACAACTCGCCCACGGATTCAGCAAGCGAAATTGTCTTGGGATGTACTCCATGGTTTCTGTACTTCAGCAGGCCTCGCAGATCATTCGGCTCGACGACTCCGACGAACTCATTCTCTACAACCGCGATCGGGGAACCGGCCGGCGTCATATCGATGTCATTGATTACCGAACCTCCGATGCACACCCTTTGAGATGCCTTCGAGTAGAATGCGGACATCGTCCGACCTTCATAAGGGAAGGAAAAAAAGGCCGTCTGGCTTGTTTCATGATATGAGTGAATTGTGTGCGCATACTGATCGAGATTGGCTAACAATTCCTCCATCCTCTTGTTCGCCATTAGGTAGTTGCCTGGCAGTTGTTTTGCACCGAAGTCGATTGATAGGCGCGGTTGTCCTCCGGCTGGTTCGATTGTGAATATTGTTGTCAGAAATGGAGGAAAGAAAACGACACCAAAGGAGTCAACCGAGAATACTGTTTGTGGAGCAATCCTCAAGGGGTTTTCGGCCGCCTTGAAGGGGAATAACGTCGTCAATATTCTCCCCTCATCGCTAGTCAGAACCAGGTTATACGCTCGGTTTTGTCCGTCACTCTGAAACGTCACATAATCCATGTAGAAAGCGTAGCGTGTTTCAGTTAGCCGCGCAAACGAATGAGGATGAAACGGCAGCGATGTTTCTCTCTCGTACACACCTTCATGGTCGAAATTAATGAGTTTAGCTTGATTTCGATCGAGGATTACAATTCTGCCGTTTGATGGATCGACCAGGATGTCATCGGGTTCAAGATATTCTCCCGGACCTCTTCCTCTCCGTTGAATGCGTAGCAGAAACTTCCCGTCCTTATTGAAGACAAAGATAGCTTTTGTTACTCTTCTATCTAAGACATACAGGTTACCGCGCGCGTAGAGTAGCTTGTCAATACCGCCGAGGAGGCTGCCGGGGGTCGACTCTAGAACTGTGTATTTGATTGAGTCCACAACATCTGACAGTTTCAACTGCGCTGCGGCATCACACTCCGCGATGTGAATTGTTTCAACACTCTGTTTCCCCCTCTCACAGCCCACAGCGAACCACAATAGAATGCAAATCAACGTTTCTTTCTTTATCGATCTCAAATGGCGGTCCGTGGCCGTCGTGGACCGGGCGGGGCTCATCAAAGAAGGAATCCAAATCCACCTGGTGCTTTGCATCGGCAGTTTTGTCATAACACACATGTCACACGCAGATGAAATCTCTCCGGCAAGGCCTCGTTTTCCAACGCGGTAACTATTGTTAATTCATCCTCGTGCGGGCGCCGGCGATACGAAGTCGCGTAGATATCAAACCGCCTGTGAGCATGAAAGCGGCGTAGACGCGATATCTTTGTACGCTATCTCTACGCAAGCGCTGATCGTCATCTCGGATTGCTCAGGAAGCTTCTATGCATTGCAGGGGGCGTCTGTGCACTGTTGATTTCCTCCTGCCGTGCAGGTGGTCATGTTACCGTTGTATATCGTTGTTGATACGACAACCGTGGGCCCCGCTAGGGTCCAGACCGTTCTAAACGTCGTAACAGACCTTGAACATGGCGGGGTGGATTTTACCCATAATGTCGGACCGCCGCCTTCTCCTGTTTTGCCACCGTCTGGCTCGAGAGCATAGAGTGTTACCGATAGGACTGCAATCAGCATTAACGCGAAAGCAACGTGCGCTGTATGAAATGGGATGTTCTTCATATCGTCCTCCTTTTGAATTACTCGCCCTTTGAATATGTGAGGCTGTTCCTCCCCGGGCGTTGTTGGGGCGCGCCTCTTTGGAAGCCAACGAACTGAGTTTCTCTAAAGCTCATCGGGTCGGGATCGACAATCAAAATCTTTATTTCGTACACACAACAACTGTCTGCTTGTACTCATTCTTCCTATTCAAGAAGACTCGCCCAAAACGCACCGTTCTTGACTCTCGGTGTGAAACACCTGCAAATATATCCTTTGCCACCGCCCTTGTCAACTTTTCAACCTGTCATATTTTTCTGACATGATTTTCGAACCGGCAATTTAAGTCGTCGAACTATTCCTTCTTCACGCGTATCCCCATCTCTATTGCTTCCCTGATAAGACCAGCAATGTTCTCCACTTCCATCTTCTTCATCAATCTCCCGCGAACCGTTTCGACCGATTGCGGACTGATGGAAAGACGCGCGGCAATCTCTTTCAGCCGGAGTCCCTGAACCGTACCTTCCAATACCTTTTGTTGTTGTAGCGTTAACCTCTCCAGAAAAATTTCTCCCTGCATCTTTTGCATCTTGCGCTCCGTGATGTCACGCTGCCATCCCCATATGCGAACGAGATACTCTCCTTCAATCACGCCGAAGCAGCTACTCACATAGTACCGAGACTGCCCGCTCTTCGCCAGTTGGCGCGTCTCCTCGTTGCTCATCTTGTATCCTTCCAAGAAAAAGTTCCTGAAGGCTCTCAGCGTGCCTTCATCAAACCAAAGAAAGAGTTCCGCAAGACGAAAGCCGCTGAGCTCCTCCGGACGGGAGCATCCAAACATCTTCGCGAAGACCTTGTTGCAATAGCTGAGACATGCAAACTGAAGCAGGTGTTGCATCTGTTTGACAGGCGGGGTGTCCCTCGGCAAAGGCTGATCGAGCTTGGCCAGCCAAAGTCCATCCCGGGCTTCTTCAAAGAAGACACGATGAAACTCTTCAAGCATTTGCGGACTTCCATTTCTCAATACCTTCAACTGAGTCTTTTCAGTCCCGGCTCTCCTGAGTGAGGGTTCGGTATTCGACTCGGATTTTGTCAACATAGACAAATCAACTCCTTCCTTGGTGAAAAGAAAACCGGAATTGCGCTAAAGGATCTGTACGGTTTGTGGAACGAAAGGCTCAAGCGAATATACGTCGCCAGCTAGGTATTGTCAACGGTTTTTTGCGATCTTCTTGCCCGTTAACTTTTGAGCTCATCGACTCCTACTCCAAAGAAGGGGGTGAGTAACTTGGGGCACTCAGCGGGCTTTTATCTCAATGTTACTTTCGCTGGGGGTTGACAGGCGCGGGATTCTCGAGGAGAACTCAACAAGCAAAGGCTAAATAGAATTGTCTCTTTGGGGAATTCGAAAGTCCGCGAGGGCGTGGTTCTGCAATGTTCTTGCTTCTGTGCGTCACCAATCTGGATTTTAGCGCAACGGGCTAGAGCATGGCCTGCTCTCACTCTTCCGGTTCCAGTAGCTCTGCTCCTAATTCACGAAGGAGAGCCGTGAGAACCGGATGCTCGTTGTGAGAGCCGTTGGTAGGTTTGATAGTGCTTGGGGGTACTGCCGCCTCGAGGGACTCGGGTGTTGCCGCGATTGTTCCGACTGTCTGCGGTTGGTTGGTTTTGAAGCTTCTTTGGAGAATCGGTTCAAGGCGAACCTTGCGGCCGCTCAGTTTCTCAAACGATTCCACGAGGAACTCTTTGTTGCGCTTCAGGGAGGAGAGATGGTAGTCGTCCGGGCAGGCGATGCGAAGGGCTCCATCAATAACGTCAATGATTCGGCTCTCGCTGAGGATGGTGCCTACGCCGATCTTCGACTTCCTTACTTCACCGATCCACTGCTGCCAGAAGTTATACGCCTGCTCGATGCTTATCGGGGTTAAGGATTCAGAAGGTGACGATTGTTCCGGCGTCCGTGCAGATTGTGTCTCGAGACTCTTCGTTGGATCTCTCGCAATCATCGAGAGCGCGTCGACGCCAAAGACAACGTTCGAGGATCTCAGAGACGCTTCATATGCGGTTGATGTTGAGTATGCCGCCGCGCTCCTCAGTGGTCCCGCGCTCACTTTACCGACTACTTTGATCTCCGTTGGAGGTCTTTCGTGGGGCGACTCACTCTGATGTGCACGGTATTCCCCTGAGCCGTTCCCGCCATCTCTCAAGACAACGTGTTTTCTTTTCTCTTCCGGGAGTGTATCATCGCTCAGTTTTTTTTTCATGTCGTCAATCTGCCGAAGCAGCGCGTCAATCTGCACCGAGCGCTCCAGCTTGATCATCTGGAGAAGTCCGGCTTCAAGCTTAAACCGCGGCTGCGGCGCCCACCGGATCGATTGTTCCAGATCGTTCACCAGCTTGATGAGCCGCAGAATGTCGTTCGGATGGAAGTGTGTCGACTCTTCCTGGTAGCGCTTTCTGTACGGCTCTGATGTCTCGATGAGCTGCGTCGACTCCGTCGTCAGGACAATCAGGAGGTTGCGGAGATGCTCGGAGAGCCCGCCCAGAAATTCCCGCAAATCATAGCCGTTCCGCATGAGCTCATCGACCAGATCGATGCCGCCGCGGAGGTTTGCCTCTTTAATAAGATCGGTCACGCGGAAGAACATTTCCTGATCGACGACATTCAATACCTTCAACACGTCGGTTGCCGCAATCTCGTTGCCGCAGAACGAGCGTATTTGATCGAAGATGCTCTGCGCATCACGAAGCGATCCGTCTCCTTTCTTAGCAATAATCATCAACGCTGCGTCGTCGATCTTCACCTGTTCTTCCTGCGCGATGAAACGGAGTCTGCCCGTGATTTCGTCGATCGAGATGCGTCGGAAATCAAACCGCTGGCAGCGGGAGAGGATGGTCATCGGAATCTTGTGGACTTCCGTCGTGGCAAAGATGAAGATGACATGCTCCGGGGGTTCCTCCAGCGTCTTGAGCAGCGCGTTGAAGGCCTCCTTCGTCAGCATATGTACTTCGTCGATGATGTAAACCTTGTACTTCCCTCGTGTGGGAGTATAACGGACGGATTCCCGGAGGTTACGGATTTCCTCAACACCACGATTTGAAGCGCCGTCGATTTCAATGACATCGAGACTGCGGCCCGCGGTGATCTCCTGGCAAACCTCGCAGGCGTTGTCCGGATTGATTTCTTGTGGAGAAAGACAGTTGATCGCCTTGGCAAGGATTCTAGCGGTTGTTGTTTTGCCGCATCCGCGCGCGCCGCTGAAAATGTACGCATGCGCGAGCCGGTTGGTCGCAATCGCGTTGCGAAGCGTTCCGGTAACGTGCGACTGACCGACGACGTCTTCGAAGACCATCGGTCGCCATTTGCGTGCGGTGACTTGGTAGGACATGAAAAAGGAAAAGAGAAAAAAGGAAAATGAAGATACGTTAACTTGCCTGACGTTGCACTGCGAGAATCATCGGAAGCGGCGAGAGTTTCCGCTTCAAAGGATCGAGCGAAAGTCCAAGCGCCTCAAGTGTGAGCGTACCGAGGAGGTTGCTGTCTCCCTTCTCTCCAAAGATCACATCAGCCACACCGACGCGGTCTTTGTACTTGAAGAGAGCTCCACCTTTCTCGCGGGTAATCTTTGATCCGTTCGAGAGGCGGAACTCTTGCATCACCGGGGGCTTGATCCCAAACTTCTTAAGAATGTCTGCGGGGACGGCGGAATAGGCGGCCCCCGAGTTAATCAAGAATTCGAGATTCTCCATCCTGCTTGGCGTCGCCGGATCCCCAACCTCGATTTCCAGGACTGTCATTCCTCTCTCATCACACCTTCGGGCAGTCCCGCGGATTTCACCCGGCTAAAGTAATCAGGTTTGGGGAGAAAGGAAAATGAAAAATGCGTCGGTGCCTACGCGTATCCAAGAATCAGTTGGCAGAGGAAGATGTTGACGGTTCACTTCTTCTTCCCTCCGAAAACATGCTTCACGGCCTCCTCGATCGTCTCCACCGGAATGATCTTCAGGCCTTCCTTCACTTTCTCTTGAATCTCTGTGAGATCTTTCACGTTCTCATTCGGAATCAAGACCGTTTTGATGCCGCTCCGCTGCGCGGCAAGAAGTTTTTCGTTCAAACCGCCAATCGGAAGGACGTTTCCGCGGAGCGTGATTTCCCCCGTCATTGCCACATCGTTGCGCGCGGGACGTCCGCTTGCCGCAGAGATGATTGCCATCGCCATGGTAATGCCGGCCGAAGGACCGTCTTTCGGAATTGCCCCCTCGGGGAGGTGGATATGGATTTCCTTTCCCTTGCTGAATTCGGGATCAATTTTGAATGTCTTCGAATTCGAGCGGATATAACTGAGCGCCGCCTGTGCCGATTCTTTCATCACATCACCGAGCTGGCCCGTCAAAGTGAGCTTCTGGGCGCCCTTCATGATCGTTACGTCTACGTTCAGGATATCGCCTCCCACGCTTGTCCACGCGAGCCCGGTTACGGAGCCGACGCGTGGCGCCCGCTCTGCCGCTTTCCGGCGGAACTTCGGCACGCCGAGATATTGCTCGATCTTTCCTTCCGAAATGGTGATCGGCTTCACGTGTTTCTTCTTCGAGCCATTCTTCTGTTTGTGCAAGACGAGCTCTTTCGCGGACTTACGGCAGACGGAAGCGATCTCCCGCTCAAGATTGCGAACTCCTGCCTCACGAGTATACTCATGAATTGTCCGATCGATTGCGCTATCCTCAAAGAGGATATCGCGATCGGTGAGACCATGTTCCTTCAACTGCTTCGGAATGATGTGTCGTTTCGCGATCTCGCGCTTGTCGTGATCGAGATAACCGGAAAGCTCGATGATTTCCATACGGTCTTGCAATGGAAGAGGGATCGCATAGCGCACATTCGCCGTCGTAATAAACATCACCTTCGAGAGGTCATAGTCGACATCCAGATAATGATCGTTGAAGGTATTGTTCTGCTCGGGATCGAGCACCTCCAAGAGTGCCGCAGAGGGATCTCCTCGAAAATCCATGCTCATCTTATCGACTTCATCCATTAACATTACCGGATTGACGACACCGGCCCGTTTCATCGACTGAAGGATTTTGCCGGGCATCGAACCGATGTAAGTGCGGCGATGACCTCGTATCTCCGCCTCGTCCCGAACACCTCCCAGCGAAAACCGCACAAACTTTCTGCCAAGGGCCCGAGCGATCGATTTCGCCAGAGACGTCTTCCCCACGCCCGGCGGGCCGACGAAACAAAGAATCTGCCCCTTCATTTCCTTGACGAGGTTCAGCACGGCGATATGCTCAAGGATGCGTTCCTTCGGCTTCTCCAGCCCGAAATGGTCTTCATCCAGAGTGTTTTTCACGTGCTCAACTTCGAGGTTGTCCTTTGTCCGCTTCTGCCAGGGAACACTGACCATCCAGTCGAGGTAGTTGCGCGTGACGGTAAACTCGGGGGACATCGGCGGGGTTTTCTTCAGCTTGCCAAATTCCTCGAGCGCCTTTTCCTCAATTTCCTTCGGCATCTTTGCTTTGACGATCTCCTCTTTAAGCTTCGCCAGCTCCGGAGACGATTCATCTTCGCCCAGCTCATCCTGCAGAATGCGAATTTGCTCCTGGATGAAGAATTTGCGCTGCGATTTCTGGATGTTGTCCTGCACCTTGTTGTCGATCTCCCGTTCGATCTTGAGAATGTCGATCTCGGTCGTCAGGATTTTTGAGAGCTCGTAAAGTTGCTCGCGGAGGGTTTGGATCTGCAAGATGCGCTGTTTGACCTCGACGGTCTGGACCAAATTCGACGCCATATAATAGAGCTTCCGCTGGGGTTCTTTGATCCCATCGAAGGCCATGACGATCTCCGGAGGAACGTTCCGGCTGAGCTTGACATACTCGCCGAAGAGCGTTGACGTGTGCCGGACGAGCGCATCGATTTCGTGGCCGGGCGGGGTGCCGCTTTTGTTGATGTCGATTTCGGCTTCAAGAAATCCCTGCGTTGGAAGAAACTTCTTTACGGTCCCTTGAACGATTCCATCGACGAGAATCTTCATCAGGCCATTAGGAAGCTTGAGCATCTGAATGATCTTCGCAACGGTCCCGTATTGGTGCACATCGTCTGCAGTGGGTTCATCAACGGTGGCATTTTTTTGTGCCACGAGGAAGATGTTCTTTCCTCTCTCGAGAGACTCGTTGGCGGCACGCAGGGAGCTTTCCCTTCCCACCAGAACGGGGAAGATCATATACGGAAAGATGACGACATCCCGCAACGGGAGCACGGGGAGGGTAGTCGGGATGTTGTCGATCGTTTCAATTGTAGCTTCGCCTTTTTTTGTTATTTCACTCATCGTCGCCGATCATTGGAAAAGTGGATCGCCAAGAACAGCCAAAAAACAGAAAGAGGGCTCGGCCTTGGCGCCTCGCCCTTTAATTTTTGCGTCCAATATACCGACTAAAGGAAGGAGAGTCAAGGTGGGTGGCGTCGCCGGTTGCAGCGGCGTCATCGGTTGCATCACCCTATAAAATTACTTATCGTGCGCATCATCATTCGGCCATGCTCTCAGAAGAACTCTGGTATCCTCGGTTCCAGCTTGCGAGCGATCATTCGTTGCTCGTGACGTTTGGCGCAGGTATCTCGCGCCGCCTTCATCTTGATGTCCTCCGGCTTTTTCTGCTTCTTCAATCCAA
>Ga0209212_1005571_pt1 | contig 14928 bp, 8 predicted proteins | sample RifGroC2_FD_183996 | JGI IMG/M metagenome (GOLD analysis project Ga0209212, IMG submission 183996) | Groundwater microbial communities from Rifle, Colorado, USA - Groundwater C2 (SPAdes) (version 2) | ecosystem: Environmental > Aquatic > Deep subsurface > Groundwater | place: Rifle, Colorado... | reverse complement strand
GCGCCGGGTCGATGAAGCGAAGAAGAAGGAAGCCGCCTTCACCATGGTCAAATCGGCGGTGCGCCTCATCGACAAACTCTCCCTCGCCTCGGTCCTCGTCCCTTCGCCGTTGGGCCCCGGCACCGGTGAAGAAGGCTTGCAGATTCTCGCTTCCTACTCCAAGGAGCGGGAGGCGAGCCTCCTCTATGAAGACGAGCGCGTCATCAACCTCGGGCCGGGGACATCCCTCCTCTCCCGCTATATCAACAACGCCGGCATCATTACCGACGATACCCTCCTCTCCCCTCTCTATTTCCCCGACCTCGCCGGCGAGAGCCTGCAGAAGCGCTACCTCACCGAGGAACTCGGCCTCCGCTCCCTCTACGTCGTCCCGCGCTATGAGCCGCGCACCCGCCGCGTCATCTGCCTGGTCAATTACTTCACCCGCGACAGCTACACCTTCAGCTCTTTCGAGCGCGGCCTCCTCGAAGCCCACGCCGAGATGGCCCAGCGGGCGATCCAGGAAATCGGCGAAGAGCACATGGAGATCCAGGTCCTGGCCGAGATCAACGACCTGCTGCAGGAAAAGTTCGAGGGGACCCAGCCCTTTCTCAACCGGGTCCTGTCCAAGGCGACGGAACTCATCGGCGCCGACACCGGCAGCATCGCCCTGGTGCGGGAGAGCGACAGCGAACGCTGGCTGGTGGTGGAGGAGGTCGACGGCCAGCTGGTCGGCGCCAAAAGCAAGGAATGGCTGAAGAAAAACATCCCGCCGATCCGCGTCGGCGGCGACAACCTCCCCCCCGAGGAACGCAGTCTCACCGGGCTCGTCGCCTACACCGGCAAACCGTGGACAATCAATGACACCGCCGAGGAAAAGCGCTCCGGCGGCAGCTACTATCGGGAGATGACGGAAGCGATCAAGAGCGAGATGGCGATTCCGGTCATCTGCGACGACGAAGTCCTCGCCGTCATCTGTCTCGATTCCTTGCGCCCCTGGCACTTCACCGACGAGCACAAGCGCATCCTCATGATCATCGAGCGCATGATCTCGCGCCAGCTCTCCGACCTGCAACGCATCGAGCGTCTCACCGGCGAAGTCAACCGCCTCAGCAACGATGTCGGCTACAAGGACCCCAAAGTCTCGTCCTACAAACTCGGCAACATCATCGGCAATTCGGCCAACGCCATCGCCCTGGTCGAATACATTCAGTGTATTACCCCGCCCCTCTTCAACCGCATCGCCACCTGGCAACAGAAAAATCTGCAGGAAGCGACTCTCGGCCTGCCTTCCCTCCTCATCACCGGGGAAACCGGCAGCGGCAAGGAGTTTTTCTTCAACAATCTCTTTGCCCGCCTCAACGACATGTTTCGCGAACGGATCAACCCGCAGGGCGAACTGCCGATCAAGAAGACCAACATCGCCGCCTACAGCAGCGAACTGACCTATTCCGAACTCTTCGGCCACAAGCGCGGCGCCTTCACCGGCGCCCACACCGACCGCAAGGGCATCCTCGAAGAAGCCCATGCCGGGATCGTCTTCCTCGACGAAATCGGCGACGCCGATCCCAAAACCCAAGTGCAGCTCCTGCGTTTCCTCGACAATGGCGGCTTCGTTCGTCTCGGCGAAAACACCACGCGCTATTCCCGGGTTCTGCTGGTCGCCGCCACCAACCGCGACCTGCGCCAGCGCATTCGCGAGGGGAGCTTCCGCGAGGATCTCTATCACCGCCTCTCGGAACTGACCTACGAGATCCCCTCCCTCAACCAGCGGCGCGAGGATATTTCCGACCTTTCCGTTCATTTTCTCGGCAAACTATTCCGCGTTTACAAAAAACCCGAGGAACGCGACGAGGACGTCCCCACCATCACCCGCGGCGCCCAGGCCCTCCTCAGCCGCCATCACTACACCGGTAATATCCGCGAACTGCGCAGCATCCTGTTGCGCGCCCTCTTCTTTCGCAGCGGTCGGGTCATCACCGAGGACGATATCCGCAAGGTTCTTGCCGGGCTGGCTCCACCCCCCGGGGAAGGGGCGGTGGAAAAACTCACCGGCGAGGTGGCGCGCGAGCTCTTCGAGGCGATTCAAGCCGGGCACAGTGACTTCTGGAGCGGCGTCTACCTCCCTTTTTCGGAGAATCGCATCTCCCGGGATGCCGTCGCCGGGGTCATGGAACTGGCCCGCAACGCTGGTGCCGCCTCCATGCCGAAAGCAGCCATCCTCCTGCGAGCTTGCGATCCCAAAAGCAGCGACGCCGAGGAACGCAAAACCTTCTTCCGGTTCAAGAACTTTCTTTACAAAACGGTCAAAATCGCCTGAAACTGGCGACCGCACGCAAGTGGCTGCGCCTCCGCCGCTGTTGAATATCCTGCCTGAACGGCAGGTCTTCCCTCCCGGCAATCATAATGTCGGCATGATGAAAATTCTTTTCTCCCGACGACCTCGACATGCTCCAGGCGCTCTTTCCCGCCGCGCCCGCGGCTGTCGCGGTTGACCATGGCGTCCAATTACCTGCTGGCAGTCTTGCGCCCACTCCCAAGGAGATCCCCAGATGAAGACCCGCATGAAAGTGTTCAACTTCGAGTATGAGGAAGTCCTCGACCCCAAGATTCGCGAACTCATCCGCGTCGGTTGCGCCGTCGCCGTCGGTTGCCCCGACTGACTGAAAAAACACTTCGCGGTCGCGAAGCAGGCAGGAGCCAGCGACGAGGAACTGCGCGAGGCCATGGCTTACGGCATCATCGCCCCGGCGGGAAGAGCGAAAAATTTCGTCCTCGCGATGAAGGACGAACTGGGTTTGACATGAGGAACAAAAAAGCCCCGCGGCTCAGTGGCCGGCGGGGCTTTTTTTGTTCGGGGACGCGCAACGGCTATCGTCAGGCGCCGCCTTTTTTCAAATCGATGAGGATCAGCTTGGCCACGGCCTTGAGGGTTTCGAAAACCCCCTCGCCGGTGGTGGCACAGGCCTCATAATCAGGGACGTTGCCGGGATTGAGGAGTTTGCGCAGCTCTTCGATCGGCGTGATGTTCGGCAGGTCGCACTTGTTGTACTGGACCACGAAGGGAATTTTCTCGAGATCGTAGCCCTGTTCTTCGAGGTTGATCTTGAGGTTTTCCAGACTTTCGATATTGGCGTCAAGACGCTCTTCCTGGGAATCGGCAACGAAGACGACACCGTCGACCCCCTTGAGGATGAGCTTGCGCGAGGCATCGTAGAAAACCTGCCCGGGCACGGTATAGAGGTGAAAACGGGTCTTGAAACCGCGGATTTCGCCAAGGGCGAGGGGAAGGAAGTCGAAGAAGAGGGTCCGCTCCGTTTCCGTCGCCAGGGAGATCATCTTCCCTTTGGCGTCGGGATCGGTCTTCTGGTAGACGTACTGCAGATTGGTGGTCTTGCCGCACAGCCCGGGACCGTAATAGACAATCTTGCAGTTGATTTCGCGCGAGGCGTAATTAATAAAGGACATGCCCGCTTACCTTTTGTCAGCTGAAAAGATTGTCGATATCGTCGTCGGTAATCTCGGCGAAGGGGCTCTGCGCGTTCCCCCCCTTTTCCATCTCCTCGGCCTTCTTGGCCAAATCCTGGAAGATCACCGTCAATTCGTCGCTTGCCTTCTTGACCCGCAGCCGCACCAGCCCGAGGGAAGAACGCGAGTCGAAGATGACCACCAGGATGACCCGGCTGGCGACGATGGAGATATGCAGGTTGTCCTTTTCCCCTTCATGGAAGAGGATCGAGAACTCTTTTTCGCCGATGAGTTTGGCCAGACCGCCGGTGGCGGCGATATTGCCGGCCGTGAGGGAGGCGAGACTGGTCGTATCGAGATGCTCGGTTTCACCGACTGCCGTGATCAGCTGCCCGTTCTTGTCGACCAGGAAGATAACCTTGGAATTGGCTTCGCGCAGCAACTTCTCGATGACGGTGTTGATTCGTTTAAATTCCTCGTCATACATGACAAAGTTCGACTGAGGACCAAGCATCGAGGGGGCTCCTTCAGAGAGTTGCGTGACCGCGCAGTTATAACATCTTGAAAAAATCGATTCAAGGGATTTCGCCCGGCAACCGCAAAAGAAGACGAGCTCCCGGTGGCAGGCCACCGGGAGCTCGTCGCGGGTCGGCGTTACGGTCTGACAACTACTTTTCGTCGCCGAAGTTCAGGGACGCCAGCTTCTGGTAATAAGCGAAGTGGGCCTTGCTCCAGGCCGCCGCTTTCTTCATCAGCACTTCGGCCTCTTTCGGGTTGGCCTTTTTCAGCATCCGATAACGGTTCTCGTTGCCGACGTACTCGTCAAAGCCGATGGACGGCGCGCGGCTGTCGAGTTGCAGCGGGTTCTTGCCCTCGGCCGCCAGGGCCGGGTTGTAGCGATAGAGCGGCCAGTAGCCGGAATTGACCGCTTTCTTCTGGGCATCGACGCCGCTGGTCATGTCGATACCGTGGGCGATGCAGTGGCTGTAGGCAATGATCAGGGACGGACCATCGTGGGCTTCCGCCTCGAGGAAAGCCTTGACGCACTGGGCCGGGTTGGCCAGAGAAACGTTGGCGACATAGACCGAGCCGTAGGCCATGGCCATCATGCCGAGATCCTTCTTCGATACCGGCTTGCCGCCGGCGGCGAACTGGGCGACGGCGCCGAGGGGGGTCGACTTGGAGGCCTGACCGCCGGTATTGGAGTAAACCTCGGTGTCGAGAACCAGCAGGTTGATGTTCTTGCCGCTGGCGATGACATGGTCGAGACCACCGTAACCGATGTCGTAGGCCCAACCGTCGCCACCGATGCACCAGACCGATTTTTTCACCAGGTAGTCGGCAACCGGCAGGAGGAGCTTGGCCGCCTGATCCTTGTTGCCTTTGAGAGCCTCCTTGAGCTTGGCGACCCGGCCGCGCTGGGCCTCGATCCCGGCCTGGTTCGACTGGTCGGCGGCAAGAATCTCCTTGACCAGCTTGGCATGCGCGGCGAAGGCCTTGCTCTCGGCCAGGGTGACCAGGTACTCGCGAGCCGATTTGGTGAACTGGTCGACGGTCAGACGCATGCCGTAACCGAACTCGGCATTGTCCTCGAAGAGGGAGTTCGACCAGCTCGGGCCGCGACCGTCGGCCCGCTGCGCCCACGGGGTAGTCGGCAGGTTGCCGCCGTAGATGGAGGTACAACCGGTGGCGTTGGCGATCATCATGCGATCGCCGAAGAGCTGGGAAAGGAGCTTGAGATACGGGGTCTCGCCGCAACCGGCGCAGGCCCCCGAGAACTCGAAGAGGGGACGGATGAGCTGGTTGCTGCGCAGGTTTTCGAGCTTGACCTGGGTGGCATCGACATCCGGCAGGCTGAGGAAGAAGTCGAAGCACTCCGCTTCGGACGCGCGCAGCGGCGGCTGGAAGTGCATATCCAGGGCCTTGTGCTGGGGGTTCTGCTTGTCCTTGCCGGGGCAGTTCCAGGCGCAGGCGCCGCAACCGGTGCAGTCTTCCGGGGCGACCTGAACGGTGTATTTCTTGCCGGCCATTTCCGGAATCTTGCAGTCGGTCGACTTGAAGGTCTTCGGCGCCCCTTTCAGCAGTTTGCCGTCATAGGCCTTGGTGCGAACCGAGGCGTGCGGGCAGACGAAGGAGCAGATACCGCACTGGATACAGATCTTCTCGTCCCAGACCGGAATGTCGATGGCGATGTTGCGCTTCTCGTACTGGCTGGTCGCGGTCGGGAAGGTGCCATCGGCCGGCATTTTGGAAACCGGCAGCTCGTCGCCGAGACCGGCGACGATGATACCGGTGACCTCCTTGACAAACTTCGGCGCCTTGCTCGAGACGGCGGCGGCCATCTTCAGTTTGCTCGTCGCCTTGGCCGGGACCTTGACCTCGTAGAAGTTGTTGAGTCCGGCGTCGACCGCCTGGTAGTTCATCTCCAGGACCTTTTCGCCGGCCTTGCCGTAGGACTTCTTGATCGCGTCCTTGATGGAAGCGACGGCGTCCTTGAGGGGGATGATCTTGGAGATTTTGAAGAAGGCGGTCTGCATGATGACGTTGATGCGGGGTCCGAGACCGATCTCGTTGCCGAGTTTGACGCCGTCGATGACGTAGAACTTCATCTTCTTGTCGATGATCTGCTGCTGCACTTCCTTCGGGATCTGGTTCCAGACTTCGTCCGGGCCGAAGGGGGCGTTGAGGAGGAAGGTCGCGCCCTTCTTCGCCTTGGCGAGCATGTCGTACTTCTCGAGGAAGGAGAAGTTGTGGCAAGCGACAAAGTCGGCTTCCTGCACCAGATAGGGGGCGCGGATCGCCTTCTTGCCGAAGCGCAGGTGCGAGGTGGTCATCGATCCGGCCTTCTTCGAGTCATAGACGAAGTAGGCCTGGGCGTTGTTGTTCGTCTCCTCGCCGATGATCTTGATCGAATTCTTGTTGGCGCCGACGGTGCCATCCGAACCGAGGCCGTAGAACATCGCCTGGTAGATGCCTTCCATCGGATTCTTGTAGCTGTAGTCGACCTTGAGGCTGCAGTTGGTGACGTCCTCTTCGATACCGACGACGAACTTGGCTTTCGGTTTGGCCGCCTTGAGGTTGTCGAGAACCGCCTTGGCCATGGCCGGGCTGAACTCCTTGGAACCGAGGCCGTAGCGACCGCCGACGATGACCGGGTAGGTCTTGAAGCCGGCCTTCTTCTCGGCCATCGCCTCGCCGATGGCGGTGCGCACGTCGAGGTAGATCGGCTCGCCGAGGGAACCCGGCTCCTTGGTACGATCGAGAACGGCGATCTTCTTCACCGTTTTGGGGAGCGCCTTGATGAAGGCCTCGAGGGGGAAGGGGCGATAGAGGCGGATCTTGACCACGCCGACCTTCTCCCCCTTCTTGACCAGGTTCTCGACGGTCTCCTGCACCACATCGGCGCCGGAACCCATGACGACCACGACGCGCTCGGCATCCTTGGCGCCGACATAGTCGACCAGCTTGTATTTGCGGCCGGTCAGCTTGCCGAACTTCTCCAGCTCCTCCGCCACGATCTTTTCGCAGACCGGGTAGAAGGGATTGACCGTCTCACGCCCCTGGAAGTAGACGTCGGGGTTCTGGGCGGTTCCGCGCATGACCGGTTTGTCGGGGGTCAGGCCGCGAGTCTTGTGGGCAACGATCAATTTGTCGTCGAGCATGGCGCGCATCTCGTCGAAGGAGAGCTCGACCACCTTCTGGATTTCATGGGAGGTGCGGAAACCGTCGAAATAGTGGAGGAAGGGGATGCGGCTGCGCAGGGTCGAGGACTGGGCGACCAGCGCGAAGTCCATCGACTCCTGCACGTTGTTGGAGCAGAGGAAAGCCCAGCCGGTGGAACGGCAGGACATGACGTCCGAATGGTCGCCGAAGATCGACAGCGCCTGGGCCGCGATGGCACGGGCCGAGACATGGAAGACCGTGGAGGTCAGCTCGCCGGCGATCTTGTACATGTTGGGGATCATCAGCAGCAGACCCTGGCTGGCGGTGAAGGTGGTGGTCAGCGCTCCGGCCTGCAGGGCGCCGTGCACGGCTCCGGCCGCTCCGCCTTCGGACTGCATCTCGACCACGGTCGGGACGTTCCCCCAGATGTTCTGCTCGCCGACGGCGCTCTTGGCGTCGGAAATCTCGCCCATCACCGACGACGGGGTAATCGGATAGATCGCAATAACCTCATTGGTCGCATGGGCGACATGGGCGGCTGCGGTGTTTCCGTCAATGGTTACCATCTTCTTGGCCATGAAAAACTCCTCCTTTGACTTGTGTAGGAACTCTTTCCCGCAGGGGAAAATGTTGGCGGCATCTGATGAGGCCATTCAGTATAGACAATCACGACCGCGCCACAAGGGACGGCGAAGGGCTACACCTCGCGGCGCCCTTCAACGGCCCGGTTGACCGTCGCTTCATCGACAAATTCGAGGTCGCTCCCCAGAGGAATGCCATAGGCGAGCCGGGTGACCTTGATCCCCAAGGGGCGGGCCTGACGCGCCAGATAAAGGGCCGTCGCCTCCCCTTCGACCGAAAAATTGGTGGCAACCAGCACTTCCCTGATCCGCCCCTCGGCCAGACGCTGCATCAAGGCTCCGATCTTCAGCTGATCGGGGCCGATGCCGTCGAGAGGCGAGAGGGCTCCGTGCAGGACATGATAACGACCGCGAAAGGAGCGACTGCGCTCGATGGCAAGAAGATCCTGGGGCTGCTCGACGACACAGAGCAGACTGTCGTCACGCTGCGGATCGGTACAGAACGGACAGGGATCGCTCTCGGTCATGTGAAAACAGATGGAGCAAAAGCCGATGCGCGCCTTGACTTCGCGAATGGCGGCCGCCAAGGCTTCGCCTTCGGAGGCCGGCTGGCGCAGAATGTAGAAAGCCATTCGCGCCGCGGTTTTGCGTCCGATGCCGGGAAACTTGGCCAACTCTGCGACCAGGCGCGCGAAAGACGGGATGGAGTCTAGCATGGCAATGGCAAAAAACCAAATATTTTAAAATGCTGTTTTAAAAATTTAGGATCATGAAAAAAATTACTTGAGACTAAAATCACACCGTGCCTTGCGACCTCACCATAGCAAATGCAAGGTCGTTATGCCCAGATATTTTTATCGTTAATAAAAATATTAATTTTTAATAAAATCAAAAAAGGCCCGGGATATTCAAACCGCCGGTCAACTTCCCCATTTCGCGCTGCAAAGCGTCCTGGCTCTTCTTGACCGCCTCGTTGACCGCGGCGATGACCAGGTCCTGCAACATCTCGACATCGTCCGGATCGACGGCAGCCCTGTCGATGCGCAAGGAGAGGAGGCGCTGTTTGCCGTTGACGACGGCGGTCACCATCCCGCCGCCGGCCGTCGCCTCGACCTGCTCTTTTTCCAGCTCCTCCTGCATCTTGGCCATTTTCTGCTGCATCTGCTGCGCCTGCTTGACCATGTTGCCAAAACCTTTGGACATCGAACGTTACCTCCTGCAATGCAATGCTGTTGTGAAGCGAAATGTGGCCCAATATAAACAAGGGGAACCTGCTCAGACGCCCCCCTTGTCGATCGCCTTGATCTCTTTTATTTCGGCGCCGAAGATATCGCACACCGCCTTGACCAGGGGATGATCCAAGGCCTCTTCGCGCAGACGGCGCTCACGATCGCTTTCTTGCGCCCGCTTGGTTTCGACAAGGGACGGCGGCACGGCCTCGCGGGAGGCATCGATGGCGGAGACGACAATCTGCACCGGCTGAGCGAAATATTCGGCGGCCAGCTGATGCAGGGATTCGAGATATTCCCGATCCTGCAGCTGTTCAAGGGCAAAGGAACCGCGGGGCAGACCGAGCTGGAGTTGGGGCAAGGCGAAGGCGAGGAGACTGGCCTGTTCGAGAATCGCAGCAATGGCGGGACGGCGACGGTCCCGCACATGCTCGACCAGCCCCGGCCACCCCCGTTGCGGCACGGCGGGCGCAGCCGGGGCCTCAGCTTTTTTTCCCGGCGGGCCCTCCACAGGCACGGTCGCGACAGGCGGACGCGGCACGGCGACGGGAGCGCGCGGCGACACCACCGGGGACGAAGCTCCGGACGCCAGCCGCCGCTCCAGCTCCTCGAGCTTGGCCACCAGGGTCGCCACATCCCGCGCCGGCGGCAGATGGGTCAGGCGCACCAGGGTCATCTCCAGGGCAAGGCGGGGAAAGGACGATGTCGCCAGCTCGGCCTCGGTCTTCATCAGCAGGGTCAGGGCGCGTTGATGCTCTTCTAGGCCGGCCCGGTCCGCCAGCTGTTTCAGTTCCCGCAGTTCATCGCCGGTGACATCGAGGAGTTCCCCCGGTTCGGCGGCGACCTTGAGCAGGACCAGGGCGCGAAAGATCTCGACCAGTTCGAGGCAGAACTGGCGGAAAGAGTGGCCGAGATGGTCGACCCGGCGCAAGGCCTCGAGGGCCAGGCGACTGTCGCGACCGACGATCCCCTCGGCGGTGTCGAGGAGCAGGCGGCGGTCAACCATGCCGAGGAGGGCGAGGACGTCCTCGTCGGCCACCGCCGCACCGCAGAAGGCAATAACCTGATCGAGGGTCGAGAGGGCGTCGCGCATGCTCCCCTCGCCGCGGCGGGCGATGAGGGTCAGGGCGCGATCGGAGACGGCGATCTTTTCGGCGTCGACGATCTGACGCAAGCGGGTGACGACAACGGTCACGGCAATCTTGCGGAAGTCGAAGCGCTGGCAGCGCGACAGGATGGTGACCGGGATTTTGTGCGGCTCGGTGGTGGCGAAGATGAACTTGGCGTGCGCCGGGGGCTCCTCCAGCGTCTTCAACAGGGCGTTGAAGGCGTTGATGGAGAGCATGTGCACTTCGTCGATGATGAAGAGCTTGTAGCGGGAGCGGGAGGGGAGGTAGCGGATATTGTCGCGCAGTTCGCGGATGTCGTCGACCCCGGTGTTGGAGGCGCCGTCGATCTCGAAGACATCGATGCCGTTCCCCTTGGTGATCTCGACGCAGGAGGGACAGACGTTGCAGGGGGTCGCGGTCAGACCGGCTTCGCAGTTGAGGGCTTTGGCGAAGATGCGCGCCGCCGAGGTCTTGCCGACGCCGCGGGCGCCGGTGAAGAGGAAGGCGTGGTGGATGCGGCCGCTGGCGATGGCGTTGCCGAGGGTGCGGCCGACGTGTTCCTGGCCGACGAGGTCGGCAAACGTCTGGGGACGGTACTTAAGCGCCAGCACCTGATAGGACATGGGGCGTCTAGCTCTCCGCAGTGCAGGGGTGAAGCAGGCAGGACCAAGGGACAGCGATTGTCGCCACAAGTGACAGCCAGGCGCCCCCGCGGCACACGCCCAAGCCGTTGCCGCTGCTCCCTTCCGGGCCTGACGGAGTTGGCGGCCGGTCGTTGCGCGGGACCCGGCTGTCACTTCTGACGGCAAGGGCCGCCGTCGGAAAAAACCAGGGAACTGCCACGACGAACAAGGGAAATGGCGCGGCAGGGTTGGCAGAATACAACAGGGCGGCAGGGGTGTAAAGGGTTTTATCGGCCGCCTTGGTCAAGTAAACCTTGTTTTGAATTATCCATTACTTCCGTGGTACTTTCCCATATCTCCATTTCAACCCTTGTAAATTGTGGCCGATTATATAAAATAGCGTTCTGTTAAATCCAAAACAGAGCATGGCACTCTCGAAGCGGAGGACGATGTGGAGCAGGAACAGCATTTTCGCCTGTTGCAGCGGGCGCGGCTCAAGGCCCTGTTGCGCAGCACCCTGTGGCTGGCGGGGATCGGCATCACCCTTTACTACGGGGTGGCGATGGTCTATGCCACCCACACCATTTTCAAGGTGCGCCGCAACTACGCGGTGATTCTCGAGGATCTTTCCGGCGAGCGGCGGGTGGTCGAGGCGGTCGGTTGGCACGCGCGTCTCCCCTTTTTCTCGCGCCTGGAGCAGGAGGTGCCGCTGATGAACCAGGAGCTGCTCCTCGGCGCCAGCCAGGAGCCGAGACGCATCATGTCGAAGGGCAACGTCGCCCTCTGGACCAGCGCCATGTTGACCTTCCGCATCACCGACCTGCACCGCTGGGGGATCGAGAACCGCGAACCGCAGGCCTTGCTGCAGACCGACTACGACGGCATCGTCATGGACATCATGCAGGCCCGCACCGTCGACGAACTGGTCTCCGACCGCGAGCGGATCAAGGAGGAGATCTTTGTCGATCTCAAGCGCCGGCCGATCAACGTCGGCGGGCCGACCCTGGAGCAGAAGTACGGCATCGAGGTGATCTCCTTCGTCCTGCGCGAAACCCGCTACGGCGACAAACTGGCCGAGGCGAGCGAGGAGAAGAAGCGGCGCGAGCTGATTGCCGAGGCGGAAAACTATGCTGCCGATCTGGAGGCGAGCCGCACCCGCAAACTCTACGCCGCCTACCGGGAATCGGTCGCCGATTTCCGCCGCTCCCTCAACCTGGGCGAGGAAGGGACGCGGCACCTCTTCGACTATCTCAACCAGCAAAAGTGGGCGGCCGCCTACGAGAAGAACCAGCAGGGGCAGAACACCTTCGTCCTGCACAACAGCGGCACCACCCCGGCGGTGACGTTGCCGGCGCCGCCCGTGCCCGCCAGGAAGGAACAGGCGAAGTAGCATGGCGACGGTGCGCAAGACCAGGAGCCCGGTCTACGTCAAGCTTTCCGAGCGGCGCATTCGCCAGATCGAGGAGCTGGTCGCCGGCTGGAACTACGAGACCCGCCACTTCGTGCTGCGGCGTCTGCGCCAGTACCGGCCGCAGCGGTCCCTCTTCGGCCGTCTCCTCGCCCTCCTCCGCCGGGTGACCCGGCCGGGGGAGCGCAACTTCCAGCTGCTGCGCAATCCGGAGCTCCTCTCCGACTGGCGCCGCCGTTTCGAGGTCGCCGGCTCGCCGAGCGCCGAGGCGGCCTGGCACCGCATCCTCGCCAAGGAACTCGACTGGCACGACTACCAGTACCTGAGTCATCTCCTCGCCCGCGAGACCACCGACGTCTACGTCCCCCCCTCCTTTCGCGACATCTTCCACAAGCTCTACCGCGCCCACATCCTCAAGGAATATACCGAGGACCCGGCGGTGCCGCGGGCGCCGCTGGTGCTGGTGGTCGGCCGCTCCGGCAGCGGCAAGAGCGCCACCGTCAAGCAGGCGATCGAAGAAGTGATCTTCCTCTCCGAGGTGCGGCCGGTGGTCGACCTCGAGGTCAAACGCGACGAGATCATGGCGGAGCAGCCCTTCTGGCGCAGCCTCGCCGAGGTCGACCCGGAGCTGGCGGTGCGCCTGGAGCGGCGGCGCAAGGCCGAACTGCTGCGCTTCTGGTCGCGGGTGCCGCTCCTCAAGTACCTCTATCGCGAGCGCATCAGCCAGGCCCTCTCCAGCCTGGTCGAAGAGGGGGTCTGGGTCGACTACGACATGATCACCCCCAACGACTACCAGACCGCCTGGTCGGGGGAGCCCGGCAACTACCTGCGTAAGGCGATGGGGGAGCCGCGCCGCACCTGCATCCGCCACCTGGAAGAGGCCCATTCGGCCTTCGGCCGCGCCGACCAGACCGACGGTGCCAAGGGGCAGCAGATGACGCTGATCGACGCCACCAACGTCATCCTCGACGAGATCGCCCTCGGCCGCCGCGACTGCCTGGTCATCGCCACCACCGACCAGCCGGAGCAGTTCGACCCGGCCATCTACCGGCGCTTCGTCGAGCGCGGTCTGGTCATCGACGTCGACGAGCTCTGGGAACGCCCGGAGAATCTGCGCGAGGTGGTGCGTCTCGAACTGGCGCGCAACAACGTGATAGTCGGCACGGGGGCGCTGGGCGAGGACGAGCTCGACGCGGCGGTGGCACGACTCTACCCGATCTTCCGCGAGCGCAGCCTGCGGGTCACGCCGTCCTACACCCGGCGCCTAATCGACTCGGTCATCACCCTGCGCGGCAGCTTCCGCGCCGCCTGGCTCGACGATCTCTTCCTGGTGCGCGACGCCCTGCAGGCGGTGGCGCGCAACGCCCACGGCGCCCTCTACAACCGCGTGGTCGGGCAGCTCGATCGCCAGGTGCACTGGGAGGACTACATCGGCGGGATTAAGAACGAGTTCTCCGAGATGGCCAACAACGCCCTCTTCTACAACGTCAACGAGGAGAAAGGGGTGGTCCTGACCGGCCCGCCCGGCTCGGGCAAGACCTTTCTGGTCCGCGCCTGGCTCGGCGACAACCGCGAGGTGCGGGACCTGGCGGTCGGCGTCAGCGTCCTCGCCGAAAGTTCCCGCCCCCTCGAGGGGATGGTCGAGAACCTCGAGCGGGTCTACGACATCGCCAAGCTCCTCTCGCCGGCGATGGTCTTCTTCGACGAGGGGGATGCGGTGGCGCCGCGCCGCTCGCCGCAGGGGGGGAGCCCCTACGACAAGGTGACCAACAAGTTTCTCTCCATCATCGACGGCGAATCCCCCCTCTCGCGCGTCTTCACCGTCCTCACCACCAACCGCCTCGACATCCTCGATCCGGCCCTGATCCGCTCCAAGCGCCTCAAGGTGGTGGCGGTGACCGGCCACCTGCGCGACGAGGACGCGGTGCGCATCATGCGCAAATCCCTTAACGGCACCCCCCGCGAGGAGGGCTTAAGCTTCGAGGAGATGGTGCGGGCGGCGCACAGCCTCTGCGAGACCCCGGCCGACTTCACCGCCTTTGCCGAGAAGGTGCGGGCGCTGCGCTCCACCGAGATCGAGGTGCTGGGGAAGCTGAGCGACGCGGTGCGCGGCGATGCCGAGGCCCAGGCTCGCTTCGTCCGCTTCAACTACAAGACCCTCCTCGGCCTCCTCGAAGGTTCCGGCGGCGATCCGCTCCTGGCGGCCCAGGCCCGCCACGGCGAGGAGGAGATGCAACAGGTCCTCGGCCATATCGCCGGGCGCCTCGAACAGATTCGCGCGGCCGGAATCTACCCGTTGACGCGCTGGCATCTCTATGCGGCGCGCCAGCAGCTGGCGGCCAGCCCGACGCGCAAGGGGAAGCAGCAACTCGACGAGTTCCTTGAAACCGAACTCTCCCAGGAACCGCAGATCGGCTTCGTCGTCGGCGTCGGCGCCAACGACGTCACCGGGGTCCTCCTCCCCATCGCCTCGGCCCTGGTCTACCACGTCTTTCCCGAAAAGATCGTCGTCACCGGCGCCGTCTCCAGCACCGCCGCCGGGGCCGGCGAACTCGACCTGGCGGTGCAGATGACCCGGCAGAGTGCCGGCGAGGCCCTGACCCTGGTCCAGACCTACCTGCAGTCCCTCGCCCCGGGACTCAACGTCTCGCGCCTCTTCGGCGAGTACCTCGAAGGCTACAGCCTCCACCACCAGCTCCTCTCCACCTCCTACAGCGTCGGTGGTCCGTCGGCCGGTTTCGCCCTGGCCATCAACACCCTCTCGGTCCTCCTCTGCCTGCCGGTCCTCAACGACTTCGGCATCACCGGCGCCCCCTGGATCAAGGGGGCGCGGCGCGGCGAGGTCGGCGCCTCGGTCATCATCGGCGG
>Ga0209212_1005570_pt1 | contig 14928 bp, 18 predicted proteins | sample RifGroC2_FD_183996 | JGI IMG/M metagenome (GOLD analysis project Ga0209212, IMG submission 183996) | Groundwater microbial communities from Rifle, Colorado, USA - Groundwater C2 (SPAdes) (version 2) | ecosystem: Environmental > Aquatic > Deep subsurface > Groundwater | place: Rifle, Colorado... | reverse complement strand
ACTGCTTGATTTGTTTGGCGCCCAACGGAGTACGAACCGCTTGCATTGGCGCTGTCTTCAGCCGCGCGGCAACTAAAATACCCACAATTATACCCACAGTTTTTTAGGTTAAAGGCCACCTACAGAGTCACCTGGCTTAAATTTTCGTTCTCCGTCGCCCATAATATTTTGTTTAACTTTTTCTTTTTTTTGTTGCTGCTTCTCCTGATCCGATTGCCCACACCCCACCAACGAAACACACATTCCAACCAATACAACACCAATAATCTTTTTCATGGCACTTCCTTTTTGGTTACGTTTAATGTTGGTCAGGATAAAACTAATAGGCGCATCAGACTAACTTTTTCAGTTTACAGGAGGAAGCAGCAATCGGAAACTAACTCAATCCCAAACCGCGCTTCTTTTGGCTCGCGGCTTTTACGTGGTCGGGTATTTTGTCTTTGAGCTTTCCTTTGATTGCCGGCTTTACACCCTTGGAAATATCCTCTTTCTTGACGTTTGTGTTTTTTTCGACAGCGACTTTTTCAGCCTGTTCTTTGAGTTTGAGCGCGGAAAGCACGGCAAGCCTTTTTGCCTCGGCGGCTCTGAGTTCGGCGGCGTGCAAAGCTTCGCGAACTTCACGGACTGCGGTAACGGCAAGAGCTTCCGCACTGCGTGCGGATTGGTTGGATGGGGCAACGGCCTTGCGAGCTTTCTCGATCTGCCTTGTGCGCTCCTGGTCTGATTTAGAAAGCGAAACGCGGCGCAATTCGTCCAAGTGCTTATCGCTGACAACTGCACCGGCTGCCAGAAAGTCTTTGTATTCGGTGGCGGGCTGTTTTTTATAGGTGTTCATGAGTTCGCCTCGGCGGTCGCTGATTTCTTTACTCAACACTTTGACAGCTTCGGCTGCTTCGGCGCGAATTTCTTTGATTTCGGTGCGTTTGGCGGCGAAAGTTTCACCGCTGTTTTGCGCATGGGATTTTTTCACCTGGGCATCATGAGCCAAAACAGCTTTGCGAGTGGATAGCTCTTTTGTCAGGGCTTCGGCTGCTGCCTTGTACTCGGCGGCGCGTTCGGCTCGGTAGGCTTGGAAATCGTGCCATAGCGGCTTGCTGACTTCGTGGGCGGGCATAGGTGAGGCAATGGCCTTGCCGGGCTCACGCTGGGGCGCATAGACGGCCTCAAGCTGGGCGGCGTAGGTTTCACGCATGGCGGGTGCTGCCTCAGTTTTATAGTCGAGGTGCATTTCTTTGGTCAAAAAGTCGCTCACATTCAACTGGCGCTTGCCACATTGGATGCGGTCGATGCCATTTGCGTTTTTAACGATGCCATACTTGTCGATATCTACTCCGTGAGTTTTGGCAACTCGGTCAAGCAACTGGCGGGCGTCCAGGTTGTCGCGCATCTCTATGAAGCCGGCGGCCTTGGCTGCTCGTTCAATGATTTTGTCATGGGCAAAGTCGGCTTGATACTGAGCGAGAACAGAATCATTTTTCCGTGCTGATTCCCACTCTTTTTGGCTTGAGTCGTGCGAAAAGTCCTTCCGGCCAGTTTTATCAAGTTTGGCAATAAGGCCGTCCAAGTCATTAAAAATGGATTTGTCGGCAACAATGTCGAGGCTGCTCTTATGCCTGGACATGGCGACATAGGTATTTTCAAGGCTCATGCTGGAGTTAGCCAGGATGATGGCCCGGTCCTTGGTCATGCCCTGCGATTTGTGGACGGTTGAGGCGTAGCCGTAGGTAATAGAGTTAGGCTCGGTCTGGCTTTTTGCGCTTAGCGTCGCGGTTTTGCCGTTGTCTAGCTTTACCGTGATGGAGTCGCCCTTGATACTCTCAATCGTGCCGCTGGTGCCGTTTTTAACGCCCAATTCGCGGTCGCCCTTGGTGAACATGACAGACTCACCGACGGCCATTTTTAATATGCCCTCGGCTGTGTTCACGTCGATATCGTTCCGCAAGCCTCCGCTCTTTTTGACTTCATCGCGCATGAGCTGATTAAGCGCCTTGCGCTCGGCGTTGGTGTGCACCAGAACAACAAGGCTCTGTGCCGGATCGGCTGCGCGGTAGCCTGCCCATTTTTCGACAACTGCAGCGTGTGCGGTTGCGGCATTTTCCGAAAAAAGAACGTTGCCATTTTCAGCATAGGCGGCAAGAGGTGCGGCGATTTCATGCCGAGAGAGTTGCTCGGATGCGGTGCGCTGCCATTCTTCTTTCTGGCGCATTATTTGGGTCAGGCTGGCGACTTTTACGCGGTCTGAAACCTCCTTGAATGCTCTGCCGTACTCGACGCTTGCGAGCTGTTTAACATCGCCCACAAGGCGGATTTTAGCCCCTGCCAGTTCGACGTGGCGGAGGATGGATTCCATTTGACGTGAGCCAATCATCCCGGCCTCGTCCACGATAATAACCGATTTGCTATCCAGCTTTAAAGTTCCTTTGTTGAGGCGCGAAAGGAAAGAATGCATGGTGCTGGATTTAATGCCGCTGTCGCGTTCCAGGTCTTCGGCTGTTTTGCCCTGCAAAATGGCACCGTAAACGGTGTGGCCGGTTTTCTCGTAGGTCTCGCGCATCGCAGCCAGAATATAGCTCTTTCCGGTGCCTGCTGCGCCGTTAACTATGCCAATTTGCTGACTACCGACAAGCTGCCTATAGGCTTCGGCCTGTCCTTCGTTCATGTTCTTTGTGCTGGCGACTTCGCGGGCGACTTTCTCAAAGTCAGTTTCAGGCTCGGATGGTTTATCGCTGCTCGCCGGCGGCTGTCCGACTTTCGCCATGCGCTCAACGGTTGAGACAAGGCTTTTTTCGATAGCTACCACGTCTTTAGTCGTAAACGTGGTGTTGCCCTCTTCATCCTGGCGAACAACAAGCCCAGGGGCGGCCAGAATGGCGGCCATGGCATCATCAAACTGTTCTTGATCGGCGGTGTGCTTGAGCAAGTAACGTTCGAGGTCTCGATCGTTTATTGTGGACTGCGAAAAGGTCATTTCTTCCAACGCCTTTTCCGGGCTGGCAATGATGGCTTCGCCCTTGGTGATAGTTTCGCGCACCTCTTCCATAGAGCGTAGGTGGCTGGCATTTAAACGGCGATTGGGGAACTCGGCGGCCAGTGCGGCGGCGTTTGATTCTTCTAGCGTCGGCTGCGAGTCTTCAAACCCGAATTCGCGTTTTGCTTTAGCGTAAAACTTTTCCTTTTGCCCGGCCAGAATTGCCAATTTTTCGGCAGTGGTGGCGTTTTTGTAGGTCTCGCGAAAAAGCTTGGAGCCGGTGTGAATGAAGCGGATTTCGTTTTTGCGCATCTCCCAGGCACCCAGAACCTCTTTGATTTTGTCTGGCGTAGGTTTGCCCGGATTTGTTTCGAGGTAGCGCTTAACGCGCTCCTGGTGAACAAAGGCTTCTTTGTCGGCGGTTGGCTTGGTGATAAATTCATTGGAAAACTGCCAATCTTTCAGGCGAACATTTTTCTGCTCGCCATGCGGCCTTACCTGCCAGTGCTGGTCTGGCTGGCCTTCCTTACCAATTGAGACTTCACCGATGGTTTCCAGCATGGATTTAAAGGCTTCCGGTGTCTCGACTTTTTCAGAAATCATCCTGTCGCGGATGGTCTGCTGCCATTCACGGTTTTTGCCTTTGAAGTCGTGGCCGTCGATCCGGCTGAGTATGTCGGCCTTGCTGGTAAAGTCCACGCGCCTGCTCTCTGCGTCCTTTGGTGATGCAAGTCCGTATTTATGGTTTATGTGCTCCTGGAACGCATCGATCATGCTTTCTGTTGTTTGTTTACCCCCGAACTTAGCAGACAACATGCCTAGAGGATCTTCTTTCCTGCCGGTCAGATTGTTGAATTTTGGAATGATGACGTGGATGTGCGGTTTTCGCTCTTGCACGTCCCCTGTCCGGTCAATTTCTGTTTTTATTTTGGGGTCATGCACCTCGGTGTAGTAAGTCATTTCCCCCGGTTCGTAGGCACCAAGCAAAAAATCCTTTATGTCGGCGCTGATAGCGGAATACATTTCCGGTGAAATATTGTCTTCCTTAAATGCAAAAGTCAGATGTATAAAACGCTCCGCGCCAGGCGTGACCATGTTCATTCCGTCAATAATACGCGCGGTTTCTTCAAGATTACCTTCAAGCACGATGCGTTTATCCAGTTCGTCGCGGGTATGTTCTCGCCCTAGTTTCTCGCCAGTTTCAAGATAGTGTTGCAGCCTTGCCCCACTCGTTCCGCCGCCAATTCTTATCAGTCCCATGGTTACGGCCTCCAGTTTTTTGCAACGGTCGCGATGACCTCAAGCTGCTCCAAGATTTCTAAATACAGGTGATTTGATACGGTGCCGGCGCGTTTGGCAGAATTTAAATGGTGTGCGATCTGGTTAATGTTGTTTGATTGCTGGGCTAACAAAAAGGAAATACGCCGGTCTGTCGGCTTGATAACTGTGGCATTTTTCTCGACGGCCTTGCGGATAAACTCACTTGCGCTCAACCCTGACGCAGCGATTTTGGCATCCCACACCTTCCCCGCTTCTTGCGTTGTTTTAAACGCAAAAAAACGGGTGAGGTGGGATTTCTCCTTTAATGGGCGTGCCATGGTAGATGCCCCTGTTATTCGTTTGTTAGCGGTTGGTTGGTGAAACCGTCGCAGTCGGTTATTACCGCTGGAGATGTCCCCTCCCACTTCTGCATATGAGTTTTCAAGCAGAAACACTCAATAACCTTAGATTTTCCGTCAAGGCCCCCTCCCCCCTTTACGGACCAGACGGATTGAGTACAGAAAGTGCATTCCATCTTCTTCAACTTCTCACTTAACGGATGGTTTTCATCAACCATAGCTTCAACCGTTTTACTGACATAGATTTTTGGATTTTCCATTTTTAATACTCCTTAAAGTTACAGTTAAAGGGCCGATGCCCTTGATTTTGACTTACCGATTTTCACAGTTTCATCGTGAAAATTCGGGGGGATGAAAGGGAACTCCCTTTCGCAGGCGCCGCGTTCAAAAAACCCGACAGGGTTTTGTTGAACGATGGCTGTCGTGCCTCTCTTTCCCCTGCCTAGAATTGTAACGAACCATCTTGTAACTTGCTGATTACTAATAAATAACAAAGAAATAACATATTAATAACAAGCATAGATGCTCACTTAGATGCTCAAAAAAATATTTAGAAAAAACTATATTTATTTTTATATTTTGCGTCAGCTTAATAATCAATATGTTACAAACACTGCACGACGTTCGAAGTGTTAATGAAGTGTTAATAAAGTGTTAATTTTCAAGATGTTAGGCACATGTGCCGGTTGACATAAAAACAAAACAACTACAAGATGCAACAAACCAACTTCAAGAAGATAACAAAATGGAAAGCAATAGCGACTCTAAAAGCGAATTAATAGAGGCACTTAGCCAAGCTTCGCGTGGAAGAAATCGGTTTAAAAAGGCGAGGCTGGAAGAGGTTATTGATGAAATTGAAGACGCTAAAGTGCGCGGACTGTCGCACAAAGAAATTGTGGCTGTTTTGGCGTTGCGCGGCTTGGTAATGAGCGAAGGTGTTTTTGCAACCACGCGCAGCAGAATTCTCAAGGAAAGAGGTGATGTGAAACATAAATCCGAGCAAAAAACAAATGCACCTGCAGGGCTAGAGTCGCAAAAAACTGTAACGGCAGTAACACCTAGGCGAAAACTAACAATCACATCAACACCAACTAATTAAGGAGAAGAAACATGGCTAGAAAAAGTGAAAGTGCAGTTGAAAACAAAGATGAACAATCTTATGAAAATACGGTTCATATAACCGTTCAAAGCAAGGGTGGAGTGGGTAAATCGTTGGCCAACTCGATGCTTGCCCAATTCTTCGCGCGCGGCGGGTTCGAGATGCGCGGGTATGACACTGACCAACTGAACACAACGTTCGCGCAGTACAAGGAACTGCCAGTTCAAGTCATAAACATTCTTGACGATGCAGCCTCGATCGATCCGCGTAAATTCGACGGTCTGGTTGAAAAATTACTTCTACCCGGCGGCGTTGCCGTCGTGGACACAGGCTCAAACAGCTACACCGCAATGCTGAGCTATCTCGTCGAAAACAATGTTTTTGAATTCTTGGCCGCGAACGGAAAAAAGGTTTACTTACACATGATCATCGCCGGCGGTGACAACTACAAAGACACTTTGCACAGTTTTAACCAGATTGTGTCTCAAGTCGAAGTTCCTGTTGTTTTATGGGCGAACTGGTCTTTCGGCCTGCTGCAAGACGAAAACGGCGTGAAGTTGGAAGACAGCGCCGAATTTAATTCTTTCAAAGACAAGCTGGCCGGCATCGTCATCATGGAAAAATACAACCCGCTGACTTTTGAAGTTGATATCAAAAAAATGACGAAAGCTCGTTTAACTGTGGCTCAAGTTCTCTTGGATGCTCGTTTTAACGTGATGGAAAAGCAGCGTGTGAAAGTCTTTGCTGACAGTTTATTCAATCAGCTCGGTGAGCTCGCGTTTAATTAATCGGGGGTGGGAATGCTTAACCTCAAGGACATTAAGAATCAAATTTTCATACAACAAGGCCTCGTGTACGACGAAAAAGACCCGCTTTTCTCGTTGCTGCTCGCCAATGAACTTGTTCTCAGCCAGGCTTTAAATTCCGCGCAAAAATATTTTAACGGCCAAGCCGAAAAAATAGAGTCTTTTGAACAAAGCAGAATTGCTCTTGATCAGCGGTTAATTCAATCACAGCAAACGCTTGCGGCGACCATGGGGGAGGCTGAACAACTTCATATTGCACGGCTGGCTGATGCTGCGACGGCTGCCAAGGCCGAGATTGATAATCAAGCTCAAGCGCACATTGAGCGGCTTTCAAGAGAAGCTTGCGCGATCGGCGACGATGAGGCTCGGCACTTGCGCGAGCAGTCTGAAAAAGTGCGGGTGGCTACAGTGTCCGCCACCCTGGGCGAGATTCAATCTGGCGTGGCTGTAAGGCTTGATTCAGGGCTTCAGGGTTTAGAAAAAGCAAACGCAACTTTTGAGAAGCAAAGCCGCGAGTTCACGGCGGCGCTGGGCAATATCACCAGGGAAGCGGGCGGGGCAGTCAAAAACTATGATGAATCACTGCGAAATTCTGCGGAAAATCATCGCCCGATCGGATTGTTTGGAACTGCGGCCATTTCGGTTGGATGCGGCTTCGCCGGGGTGTTAATGGCTGTGTTTGTTTTTTCGCTGGGCTACCTACCGCTGCCCGAGCGTTCTCTTTCTGAATCAGAAAAAGCGCAAATGACTAACGGCGCATTGTTGGCAAGGGCGTGGCAAAAAATGAGTGATCAGGACAAAGCGAAGTTGCAGCAGATGTGGAACTGAAAACGCCACACCTTAGCGTTGACGCGCAAAAGTGTGACTAGCCAATTTAATCAAAGTGGAGAAGAAAATGGGTGAGCTAATTTTAACACAAGAGCAAAACGGGTACCGTTTACCAGAAATCGAACGGAGGGAACTCCTCTCCAAATCCGATAATCCTGCTGGCAAATTCACGCCAAAAATGCGCGCAAAAACTGAATTGAAGCGGAAAAAGTTTATTGCCCGGTCAGGCAATTCGCTCGAACTGTAAACAGCAAAAAAACCACTAAAAACAGGTTAATAATTCTTGCTTTTCTCAAGCAAGAGAGTACCCTTTGTTTTGTTGTTTTGTGTTTATAATCATGATGTTACAACATTGTAACATCACAATATCACAAAAAACTTTTGCTGCAAAACTTTTATTTATTTGGAGAATTTAAAATGACAAAATCTTTGAAAGAAACGCTTTTCCTAGTCGGCCTAGTGCCGTTCTCAATCACTGGAATTTTGCTTCTCTGCGGAGCCGGTATCTTCTCGTTCGGCGCTGGTTACGTGCTCATGGCGGTTGGTGAGCGGGTTGCCAAGAGCCGTAAGCAAGCCGCTCAGGCTCAGGTGGCCTATACAAAGCCGGAAGACACTCTAAGCCTTGTTGAAATGGATGTTGCGATGCGGTTTCGCGACAAGTCCGTTGATCTGCGTGTTGTGAATTAAGGGGAAATCATGAAAACCATACTTGTTTTTATCCTGTTATGCCTTTCCAGTTTCTCAATCACGCCCGCGAGGGCGGGCACTGTGGCCGGTTTTGGCGGAGGCACCGAATACACGCAAATTCTGAACAACTTGCAGTTGGCCAACCAATACTCGCAAATGCTGACCAATTACACCACCCAACTCCAACAATACCAGGCGCAGCTTAAAAATCTGGAGCGCGGGTCGGCGGGGCAAATTGGGGCAGAGGTTCCGGGAATCATCAAAGGGATCGGAACGATTATGGCGGGCACCAATTCAATTGGTGGAACGATGGCGGCGATTGATGGCAATTTTGCCAGCACGTTTAAATCTCCTTTGGCGCAAAACTTTGCAGACCGATTCAAGTCGCTGACGACCACCAGCACGGCCACGCTGGGCGCATCAGCCAGTGCCGCCGGACTTCAGCGGGATACGATGGAGGCGGAGACGGCAGCGCTTAATAAAGCGTTTAACGAGGTTCAGGCAACCGACGGGACAGTAGCTGCGGTGCAGAAGTTGGGTGCGATCAACGCGCAGCAGGTGCAGCAAACTCAGGCTATGCGTGAATTGATTGCTACGCAAAACATTGCGAGCAGTACATGGATGGCAGAGCAATCAGCCAAGGCTCAAATGAAGGAAGACCAAGCTGTCAAATTCAAAGCGACCGCTACTCCCGATCCTGCGAAATACAAAAACTTTAAATTTTAAGGGGCTGTCATGAAAAATTATTTCAAACTGCTTTTAATAATTCTGCTCGCCGCGTCATCCCCAGCATTTTGCGTTGAGCAGGCATCTCCAACCGCTCTTGTTCAGAGTGCGTTAAACACCGCAGCAGCGGCAGTTTTTAACGACTTGCAGAATTGGGCAATTGCTTGGCTGGGCACCTTTCTGCTCTTGCAATTAACGATTACAAATATTAGGCACCTCTTCGAGCACTCCGAAATGCCAGCGGTTTTAGGCAAACTCTCTGCTGGTCTTGCCTGGGGTGGCATCTCTTTGTATATATTCGTGAACGGTGCTGAATTCATTACTGGAGTATCTAATTTTTTACTCACCAAGGCATCCGGGCTGACAGGTGGCACCCCATTTGATCCGTCTTACCCTGTTGATTTGGGCATAAATATGGCATCCGAACTCTTGGGAGCCCTAGACAAATCCCAAAGCTTTTTGGATAAGTTGAATCCATTTCCGGCAATGATGATGGGATTGGCCAGCATCGGTATTTTGGTGGTCTGCGCAATTATCGGTTATAAAATTTTCATGATTTATATTGAAACAAAAATTGTGATCGCACTAAGCCCATTAAGCTTTGCCCTGCTCGGCCTCGATACCTTTCGCGAACAGGGTTTTGCTCCGCTCAAATACCTAATTAGCCTGGCTTACCGAGTGTTGATACTGGCCGCCATTTTGGCCGCGATGACTTCAGTGTCAAAAGTGATTGTGGCGAGCTTCAAAACACTTCCGGCGGTAACAGATCCGAGCGTTTGGCCTCCAATTTTCGCAGCGGTTATAGCCATGGGCATGCTCGGCGCGTTTGCACATCGGTCTGACTCTATCGCAGCCATGCTATCAAGTGGCACGTCAAATATGTCACCGGGCAATAACGGCGGGCAGTCATCAGCCGCATCCATTGCAAAAAGCGGTGTGCTAGGTGGTGTTGCCGGTATCGCAGCGGGTATAGCAGGTGCCGCAGCGGGCGGCAAAACCATGAGCGAGGTTATGAAATCAATGACCGGTGGCGCTGGTGGTGCGGCTGGTGCGACGGAAAAAGTTATGTCACCCATCGGAGATGCTCCGAAACAACCAACAAGCATGTCCAAGGCTGCACCTCAAGGCCCGTCGCCTGCTGAGACAGCTGCTGGTGGTGGCAAGTCACCTGCAAACCCTACCCCAGCACCAAGCACCTCAAATTCAAATAACGCGCTGGCAGCAATGAATGCATCAAACGGCGTTACTGCTGCCGGTGGGCCGCCCGCTGCGGCTCTGGCCGCTGGTGATGCTGCTTTTCAAGGTGCCACAGCCAGGGAAATTAAAGATGCGGTAACGGGAGCGGGTGGAACGAGCCAGCAGGCGCAAGCGGCTGTTGACGCGATGAACAACAAGCCAGCGGCGACGGCTGGAGCTGCTCCAAGCGTCCTAGACAATGCTGCGGCTCTGCACCAGGCAATGATGGGAGAGACTAAACAAAGTGTGTCTGTGGCCATGAATGTTAATGTCTAACTTTTACTGCAAAAGCCTTGCTGAATACACCTTTCATCTGCCCGACGAACGGTAGTATTTGAGTGTAAATATCGCTTGTGTTGTGTGTCGTTGCGTGAGATACTAGCATCACCTAATGACACACAGCACAAAGGAGAGTCGAAATGATAAGTAATATGAAAAACGAGACAAGGCAGTTCAATGAGTTTGGCTTTGAAATTCTGACTGATGATGAAAAAAAGCAGGAAGATGTTCGGCTGGCGATAGCAATAAAGCGTTTTTTAATGCGGCTGACCGCGATGGTGTCCAGGCAACAATGGACAAAATTTTCCCGGGCGCATCCAACACAATTTAAATGTTGATCACTTTGCAAATTATAAAAGCTCTCGCAACTGATGATCAGTCGGCGAACAAGCTTTGCGTGATGTTTAATATTTCACTGGCCACGCTCAAAAGAAATATTTCTGAGGCCCGGCACCTGGGGGCGGAGATTGAGTCATATCGAGCCGGAGCTTATTCATTTTACCGTTTAAAAAACTGGGACAAGTGCAAACAAAGAACAGAAACATGGATTGATCTAATCGAAAAAGAAACCGTTTTAACGCAGCGCTTACCAACAAAAAGGGAGTATTGAAATGGAAAAAAGGAGTATGGAAGAGGAAGAGGAACTGACTGAAATTTTTAATAAAATTATTGTTGCCACGCCGATGCCACAGCACAAAAATAGGGCACCACAGCCTCCGCCTGGTGTTCCCAATGAAGTCTGCCCAACAAAGTCCTGGCCGCTCGGTGATGGTAGATATGATAAAAATGGAAAGTTCACGCCGACCCCAGAGGACTTAAAAGCTCGGGCCACCAAGCAAGCTGTTGAAATGGCTGGAGGAACAGAAGAAGTCCAAAAGGCGGCGTGCGATGCCGTCTATGAAAGGAAAGACATTGCTGCTGCCGTCCTTAAAAAAGGCGGCACACAAGACCAAGCACAAGCGGCAGTAAATGCCGCGCGCACATCTTAATTCAAGGAGATTCAAAATGAAAAAAATTATCACTCTCTTGGTTTTAGCCGTTGCACTTGCACTCACAGGTTGTGGGAAAGATGAACAGCCAAAACCAGTTGCTTCCGCATTGGCGCCGGCCACACCTCCCGCCCTTGCCCCAGAACAAAAACCTGACCACTGGAAACCAAACGGTGGCCCGGTCAATTTCAAAGCGAACGAAACTCCAGATCCAGCGAAGTATAAAGGCTTCAAATTTTAAGGAAAAATCATGGGCGAAAATACAAATGAGTTTTTCGATGGCCTCACCAGGAGCAGCGGAAACACTGAAGATGCTTTCAAACAAAACTTCATGGCTGAAAATGCAACAGTCTCAACCTGTCCATCTGCAACGGCTACCCAGGCATACACACCACGCCCGCCGCCGGTCGTTGCAATGGTGGAAGGTGTGCCGGTTAAATGCCCGAAGTGTGGCAAAGGTATGGTTGTGAGAAACGGAAAGAATGGTGAGTTTTTTGGTTGCACTGGATTTAAAGATGGATGCAAAGGCAGTATGAACATTCCAAAACCAATTGAATTTTTAGCTCTCGACTGATTTGGGAACCCGCTAAATCAAAAAAGCCGCCTTCTGGGCGGTTTTTCTTTGTGAGTTGATACGTCCCCCTCACACGCCCCAATTAAATCGATTCCAGATAGCCTGCCACACCCTTCTGCGTTTGAAATATGTTTACCTGCAAGTTGGTTTTGCCGTTTGCTTCTGCCCTATCCATCCTTTTATCCGCGTAGCGGGGTTTTGACTTTGATTTTGACGGATAAATTTATGAATCAAGCTTTGCCCTTGGTTAGGCTCGAAAATTCGGTATTCTATTAGGGTTTAATCGAATACCGGATTTTGAGCAGTACAAGCGGAGCGCGTCAGTTTGACCTTTTCCCGAAGCCCGGCGGACAAAAAACGAACACCCCTCTCACACGTGTCCATATCTAAATCTATGTGTTGATTTATGTTTTGGTTCATATTTTTATCTTTGGGCTGATTGCTGGCTTGTTGACTGGCTGCACGCTTGCCGGCTTCCCTCCAGGCCAGCAGAGACTGTTCGTCCTCGGCACTAGGGCCCGTTTTACTAGACAATATACGCGTTCTAACCTTGTGCCTGAAGCCAGCTTCATTATTTATCTTCCCACCCCCTTTGCGAGCCGCCCACAATGCCGCCTCTACCAGCTCATCAATTACTTCCAGATTGGCTTTGGTGGTGGTACTTATACTAGAAGAACCTTGTATTAGAAGAACCTTAGTGGCGGTTTCTCCGATAGTCGGTTTCTCCGATAGTCGGGAAACCCGCCCTTCGGTGGAAATGGCTTCTGGCGCGGCTCCCGGGTCTGGTGTTTTCTTTGTTAATGTTGATAGAGGTGCTTCGACAGCCCATCTATCAGGCGAAACTAGCACCCATCGCTTGCCCGCCAGTTTTCCACCTGCCCCCCGGATCACTTCATCGCGCATTGCACCAACCGCCTCCAGCTCTTTCAGCAGGGTTCTAACAGCGTCCTTGCCTTGTGGTGATTGCGAAATAAGATGTGAAGAATTTGCCCGCCAGCCCTGAGGCAAGTCCCAAAGAAAAGAAAAGAGCCCTCTCGCACCAAAACTGAGACGGCTATCCCGCAGCAATGCGCGAGCCAACGGTTTGGCGTAGTTAATTTCCCCCTCGCGGCGAATCTCGTACGTGGCGCTCATGATGGGCGGCTCATTTTGCCCGCATCGCGCAACTGGATGAGGGATTGCATCCACGCATCTATTTCTGCTTCAACCCAACGTGCGCCGCCTTGCAAAGCTGCGCCGGCCTTTATTTTGATAGGCCTCGGGAAATTAGGGAGAGTATAAACGGAGGTCTTGGACAGACCAGTTTTTTCAAGAACAGCCGGAAGCCGAAGAAAACGAATTTGTGCAGACATGAAACGGGACTCCTAGAGAGTCCCGGCCAAGCAGTTTTCCGGGGCGGGCTGGTTAAACCTTGCGACATGCGGGTAACATCAGCACCAATTGTTGGCTAGAGAGCAATTTTCCGGGCTCGGGCCACCACAGCCTCCGACTCCTGCGTCACTCGCGATCAGCTTTTTCTCTATTTAAACTTGCAGCAACAGTATCACCTAGTTCCAACAAGTGCAAGCACGTTTCACTTGGCAAATTTGGATGAAATTTCAGAAGCACTCAGCCGCGCTGATCGTGCAGGTAGTTGCTCCACCACTGCATCATCCGCACGCGTTCAGACCAGTATTCAACGCGCTTGTAAGCCGCCTCAACGTCGTTGCGCGCAACAGAGTGACCAAGTTGTAATTCGATCACGTCGCCATGGAAGCCGCCGGCCTCCTGGATCGTTGTGCGTGCCAACGACCTGAATCCGTGCCCTGTCATTTGTTCATGATACCCCATGCCACTCAGGGCCGCAGTGATGACGTTCTCACTTGCCATCCGTGAATGATCGCGGAACATTGGGAACACGTATCCATGCCCGCCCGCAATCGCCTTCGCCTTCTCCAATATCACCGCCACTTGGTCACTGATAGGAATCAGGGGCACGTTCTTTCTGTTCAGTTCCCGCCCGCCTGGTATCGTGATAATACGCTTCTGCATGTCTATCATTGGCCATTCCAGCCGTCGCGCTTCCATGGTGCGGACAAAAACATGCAAAAGAAATTCAATCATCAATTTTGTGAGCGGGAAACCGCGATAATCGCGCAGAGCGGTCATGAAGTCCGGTAGTTCAGCCGCCGTAATTGCAGCAAAGCTCTTTTGCTGATGCCTGGACAGTGCCTTGTGAGTTGCCTTGTTCACAGGGTTGCTCTCTCGCCGCTCCGTCAGTACCGCGTGGTCAAAAACCTCACCGGCACGCTGAGCGAGCTTGTGCGCCATGTACTGACCTGCCGCCTCTGCCTGCTTACACACCTTCATTATTTCTAGTGCGCCAAGCTCGCGCACCGGACGATCTCCGAGCGCAGGGAATAGATGGATTTCCAGCGACCGCAAATATCCGTCTACATAGTTCTCAGTGCACCTCAAACGCTTCTGCGCGATTACTTCCAGTGCCACATCCTTAAACGTCGGCAGCACCGGCGCAGGTGCACCCGCTATCTTCTCGGCCTTTTTGAAGGAAGACGGATCAACACCATTCGACAACAATCGTTTTGCATCGTGAGCGCGTTCCCGCGCCTCGGCGAGAGTAATCACGGGATATGCTCCGATGGATAGTGTTTTTTCCTTCCCTTGGAACCGGTACGCAAGTCGCCACAGCTTGCCGCCGGATGGGGTTACGACCAGGTGCAGGCCGCCACCGTCGAATAACTTGAATTGAGAAGATGCAGGTATCGCCCTACCCACCCCCAGCGCCGTGAGCTTCGAAGTCGTTTTTCCATTGCCGGCCATTTGGATACCCACATCTAAAAATGAAGATACCCACAACCATACCCACATATCTAGCGAACGTCAACGAACGAGCGCGAACTTATAGGAACGCATGAGAACAGCGTAACATATTGATTATATTGATTAATGGTGGCAACAGGCAAGAAAAAAGCCACTAGATTCAGTGGCTTGTTTTCAGTGTCTTGGCGTCCCCAACGAGATTCGAACTCGTGTTACCGCCGTGAAAGGGCGATGTCCTAGGCCTCTAGACGATAGGGACTTTGATTTTTAAAACTCTTTTGGTGGAGGTAAGCGGGA
>Ga0209212_1005569_pt1 | contig 14928 bp, 17 predicted proteins | sample RifGroC2_FD_183996 | JGI IMG/M metagenome (GOLD analysis project Ga0209212, IMG submission 183996) | Groundwater microbial communities from Rifle, Colorado, USA - Groundwater C2 (SPAdes) (version 2) | ecosystem: Environmental > Aquatic > Deep subsurface > Groundwater | place: Rifle, Colorado... | reverse complement strand
TTGAAAATACTTGATAAAAAAATAATAGGACTTTTTATAGGTGTAATTTTTATTGCGCTTATTTTAAAAAACATAGATATCCACAAATCTTTTGAAGCAGTAAAACATTTTAATTTCTTTTATCTGCTTTTAATGATACCTGTTTATTACTGTGCTTTTTTGTTCAGGGCTTTAAGATGGCGAACTATTTTGTCAGAAAAAACCGGAATAAAAATCTCTTCTTTTTTAAATTCAATATTTAGAGGCTGGTTTGTAAACAACTTTGTCCCTGCAAGAGGCGGGGAACTTTACAGAGCGCATTACTTCGGTAAAAAAGAAGGCATAAGCAGAGTAACTGTTCTGGCATCAATAGTTCTGGAAAGAATTTTTGACGGGCTGGTTTTATTTTTAATTTTATTGCTTCTGGCTTCCTTTGTTTATTCAAGCAAAAAGTTTTTCGGGGTTGCTGTTGCAGCAGGAATTCTTTTTATAGGAACTTTTTCAGTTTTATTATTAACTTCAAAATTTTATAAAAATGCTTTTATTCAAAAACGTTTTAATGTTTTGATTTTAAAAATTAAAGAAAAAAACTTCATTAAAAAATTCTTAAATGAAAAAATTTGTGAAATTTTAAGCAAACTTTTTAATAAAATAACTTCTGCTGTTATTTCTTTTATGAACGGTATTGGAATTTTTAATTCACCTGTTTTAATTTTAAAAACTTTTTTATTTACAGTTCCCGTATGGCTTTGCGAAGGACTATCCCTGCTTCTTTTAATTAAAGGCTTTGGCTATTCTATAGGGATTTTAGGGGCTTTATTTGTTTTATCAATCATAGCTTTTATTTCTTTAATACCTGGAGGGCCGGCGGGTTTAGGACCTGTACAATGGGGTTATATACTTGCATTGGGATTTTTTAATATTCCACGGGAAACAGCTTTTATTCTTTCACTGGTAGGTCAACTTTTTTCAATAATTCTTGTTTCTTCAGGATGTTTATTTTTTATAATAAACGAGCGAATGAATTTAAAAGAAAAAGAATATATAAACTTAGAAAATTAAAAAAAAATATTATACTTTCGGCAGCTAAAAAAATTTTTGTACTTTGTTATGCTTTTTTATATTAAGTATGACATTTCAAAAAAATAACCATTAAATCGTTTTATTTTCAGCCTGTTCATTTTCTTTCTTTTTGAACGCAAAAAGAAAAGAAAACGAACCAAAAGAAAGAAAAACTTTATCCCAAAGGGTCTATACAATCAGGGGCAAAGCCCCCGAACCCCCTTACCATAAGGAGAAAAAATCATGACACTTTATTTTTCTGAAAAAGCTATAAGTAAAGAGCTTTTTTCTGAATTAAGAAAAATTTTTCCACGGGGAGAAATAAGTTCAAACCGCCTAAACATAAGAAGAGCAAACACTATTGATTATAAAATGCTTTTGACTCATTTTGACTGCGCTGTTGCAAAAACAAAAAGTGTTTATAACGTTGCAATAACGCTTCCTGTTGATCTCGGATACAAAATTCCGTCATGGATAGTTCAGGGCGACGGCGAATTATGGGTAAATCCAAAACCTGACTTAAACGGTCTTAATTCCGAAAGCAAAGAACTTTTTATAACAGAATTTCACTTTTATGTAGACGAAAAACAAATGCATAAATTCCCTGAAACAGCTAAAATTTCCGTTGAAGAAGCTTTACTGGAAGAATTTATCGAAGTTCGGCATGCTCTTATTCATGGAAACGAAGAGCCTATTGATATTTTCAGAAAAACTTATGCCCGAGGTGCATATATAATACCAAAAACCAAGGTAGCAAAGTACCTTGATTCTATTTTAAAATTTGAGAAAAAGAACTGAGATTGCCACGTCGATGCTAAAGCTGCCCCCTCCTTTTTTGATAATTAATCAAAAAAGCGGGTACCCTTCGCAATGACAATACTATACAGGCAATAAAACTTTGATAGAACCTTCACCGGAAAGAGTAATTGTTTCCTGTCTTTTTACGCCGTTTTCAGAAGTTTCAAACAATATCTCTACCTGTTTTTCAAAATCATTTAAAAATTTTTCATCTACTCTCTTGATTAAAGAAGAATTCAATAGCCTGACCTCCGAGTTTAAAACGATTAATAGTTAATAAATTCCTGTGTAATAATAATATAACCCATTGTAAAAATTTTTCAACCCCAAAGTATCAATATTCTTTAGATTTTTAAAAAATTTTCTTCTAATTTATTTTAAAAAAACATATAATGTATTTATATTTTAAATAATACAATCCGGTTTATTGATTATTTGGTCGTAAACTTTTGTAATATTTAAAACCTTTTTGTTTAATATACTTACAATTTCGGAATTTTTATAATGACTTTTAGAAAAAAAATTAAAGAAGCAAAAAGAATCGTCTTTAAACTCGGGACAAGCACTATTGCAAACAAAGACGGGAATATTGCCCTGTCAAGAATTTACTCTTTTATAGAATCAATTTCCGACTTAAAAAAAGAAGGCAAAGAAATTATTATTGTAACCTCCGGCGCAGTCGGAATGGGAGCAAAATTTTTACCAAACACGGAAAAATTTGACCCCGTAAGCGTAAAACAAGCCTGTGCCGCAGTGGGACAGGGAAAATTAATGCATTTTTATGAAGAAGCTCTGGAAAAATTTAATATAATAACGGCTCAAATTCTTCTTACTGCTGATGATTTTGCCAACAGAAAAAAATATTTAAGCCTTAGAAACACTTTAAACACTCTTCTTGAGCTTGGTGTAATTCCTATAATCAACGAAAACGATACTGTATCAACAAGTGAACTTGAATGTTACAAAGAAAACGACATTGAAGTTTGTTTTGGAGATAATGACAAACTTTCAGCCCTTGTTACAAGCAAACTTGATGCTGATTTGCTTGTGATTTTATCTGATATAGACGGTCTTTATGACGACGATCCAAGAATTAACAAGGAAGCAAAAATTATTTCCGTAGTTACTGAAATGACTAATAAAATAGAAGCCCTTGGTTTTGAAGCTTCAAAAGGCGGAAGAGGCGGAATGAAAACAAAAATCGAAGCCGCAAAAGTTGTAATGCACTCAGGAGGCATGCTTTTAATTGCAAACGGCAAAGAATCCGGCATTATAAACAAAATTTTTAACGGAGAAAAAGTAGGAACTTTATTTTTACCTGTAGAAAATCTGTCAGGAAGAAAAAAATGGATTGCTTACGCCACAAATATAAACAGCTATATAAAAGTCAATAACCGCGCCAAAACAGCTCTTATCGAAAAAAAAGCAAGCCTTATGCCTGTGGGTATTATCGAAATAATAAATTCTTTTAAAAAAGGAGAGGTTGTAAGTATTCTTGACGAAGAAGGAAAAGAATTTGCAAAAGGCATGACTAATTACTCTTGCAGCGAATGTGAAAAAGTAATCGGCAAACACTCGGATGAAATCGAAAAAATTCTTGGTTTTAAAAACTATGACACAATAATAACAAGGGATAATATGGTTATTCTTTAGATATTACAACAAGGAGAGTCTCTTAAATGGAAAAAACAGCACAAAGTGCTAAACTAGCTTCATATAAACTGGCTTCTTTAAGCGAAGAAACCAAAAATAAAGCTCTTTTAAGTATTGCAGAACATATAAAAAACAACGTTGATACCATTTTGAAGGAAAATAAAAAAGATTTAGCCGCCGCAGAAATTTTATTAAAAGACGGGTCTTTATCAAAACCCTTATATGACAGGCTTAAACTTGATGAAGAAAAAATAAACGTTATTATAAAAGGAATTGAAGATGTTGTAAAACTTGAAGATCCTGTAAATAAAACTTTATGGGGAATGGAACTTGATAAAGACCTTGAACTTTATAGAGTAAGCTGTCCTATAGGCGTAATAGGGGTTATTTTTGAGTCAAGACCTGATGTTGTTCCACAGATAGCTTCTCTTGCAATAAAATCTGCTAATTCCGTCATTCTAAAAGGCGGTGTTGAAGCTTTAAATTCAAACCAAATATTTGTTAAATTAATAAATGAAGCCCTTAAAACTATTCCTGAATTTCCGGAAAATTCCATAAACCTTATAAAAACTCGTGAAGACGTTAAAGAACTTCTTAAAATGGACAAATATATTGACCTTTTAATTCCTCGAGGAAGCAATAATCTTGTTAAATATATTCAGGAAAACACAAAAATACCTGTACTCGGGCATACCGAAGGAATTTGCCATATTTACATAGACAAAGAAGCTGCTTTAAACAAAGCCATAAAAGTTTCAATAGATTCAAAAATCCAGTATCCTGCCGCTTGTAACGCTGTTGAAACCCTGCTTGTACACAAAGATATAGCTGATAAACTTTTGCCCCTTTTAATTTCTGAATTTAAAAAAGAAGACGTCTTTGTGAAAGGAGAAGAATTAACCCGGAGAATCGTCCCTGACATAGAACCTGCCACAGAAAAAGACTGGGAAACAGAATACAGCGACAAAATTATTTCAATAAAACTTGTTGAAGACATTAATGAAGCTATAAACCATATAAATCTTTACGGCTCGGGACATACTGACTGCATAATTACAGAAAACACCCAAAACAGGGATTTATTCATGAATCTTGTAGATTCAGCCGGAGTCTACTGCAACACTTCTACAAGGTTTGCCGACGGATTTAGATACGGTCTGGGAGCAGAAGTCGGAATTAGTACAAACAAAACACATGCTCGCGGTCCTGTAGGTCTGGAAGGGCTTACGATTTATAAATACAAACTTTACGGCAACGGACAAATCGTCGCCGAATACTCCGGCAAAGATGCTAAAAAGTACACACATAAGTTTTTAAACAATGATAATTAAAGCTTTTTCTGAATATATAAAACCTTTTAACTCCGAAATTCCGTCTTTGCTGCTTTTAACAAGATGGTTAAAAGAAAATTTATCGAAAAATCCTGAAAATAATGTTGAAAGAATCATTCACAACGAAATAGGCATTCTAAAAAACAAAAGAGGAGTTTTTCTGTTAATCGGCAAAACCAAAAGCGGCAAAGTTTTGCTTGAAGCCCTAAATGAATTTTCTTTAAGCTATGATCAGCATAAATTCAGTAAATGGATCCATAATGTAAAAGCCAGTGATTTTAAAGAAGAATAAAAAATTACAAAACTTAACCAAACATACCCCCTGTTCAAAACTTATTCAAAACTTGTTTAAAACCCCTCCATGCCTGTATAAAAAACATGTTCAAAACTTTACCTCCTGTTCAAAAATTACTTTTTTACCACCGACTCATGACAAGTTTTCTACAACCATTTTCCAATCTCCTACTATATTTAAACCCCTTTTCTACAGAATTTCGACTCCTCTACTACTACTAAATTTATAAATTAATATATTTTATTTAGTAAGTAAAATATAAATAGAGCTAAAAATTAACCTTCAAAAAAAACACTTTAGATGGAGATAAAAATATTATGCAATTTACAGTTCAAAAAGATGTTATTTACAATGGATTAAATGTTGTTGGAAAAGCAGCAGCTTCTCGCGGAATTCAGCCTGTTCTGTCAAACGTTCTAATAGAAACAATTGAAGATAATTCCTTAAAACTATGCGCAACAGACCTCGATATTTCAATAGAAATAAATATTCCTTCAATTATTGTAAAAAAAGGCAGCATTACTTTGCCTTCCAAAAAACTTTTTGAAATAATATCAAAATTGCCCAGCGAAGCAGTTATCTTCAACCTTAACGAAGAAAACAACTTAATGGAAATTAAATGCGGCAAATCAAAATTTGATATTAAAGGCATATCAGCAAGCGAATTTCCTCAAATTGAATACCCCGAATCAGACGAATTCATAAACATAGACATAAATCCGCTGTTAAAAGCAATAAAACAAACCACTTTCGCTACCGCAACCTATGATACAAACAATGTATTAAGCGGCGTACTCTTTAAAATAAAAGAAAATAATCTTGAAATGGCTGCTACAGATGGAAATAGACTTACAAGAGTTAAAGAAAAAATTGAAAATAAAGAGAAAAAAGATTATTCAGTAGTTATTCCATGTAGAACATTAAAAGAATTTGCGGGAATTTTATCCGGTGTTGAAGATAAGACAGTTTCTATAACTGTTAAAAATAGCCAGATACTATTTAAATTAAAAGATAGATACATAACATCAAGACTTATAGAAGGACAATATCCTGCTTATGAGCAATTAATTCCTAAAAACTACGAAATAAAAGCAGTTGCAGAGAAAAATTCATTAAATCAGGCTATAGAAAGAGCTTCTACAATGGTTAATGAAAGAACAAATATTGTTAAAATGAATTTTAACGATAATAAACTTAAATTAACCGCTGACACCCCTGACTTAGGAGATTCCTGCGATGAAATAGAAGTTGAATACACAGCCGAAGATTTAAATATAGCTTTTAACCATAAATATATTCAGGATTTCTTAAAAGTAGTGGATTCAGATAAAGTTGTAATAGAACTTAACGGAGCTTTAGCAGGTACTTTATTTAAACCTGCAAGCGAAGATGATTTCCTTTGCCTCATAATGCCTGTTCAGGTTAATTAAAAGTAATTAATGTTCTTAAAAAAATTAAAACTAATAAATTTTAGAAATTATGACTCCTGTGAAATAGATTTTACGGGAAATAAAATCATACTCTTGGGCAAAAATGCCCAGGGTAAAACAAATTTGCTGGAAAGCATTTATTATTTAGCCACACTTTCTTCTTTCAGGGCAAATAATGACTCAGAAGTCATAAAAAAGGGCTGTAATTCGGCTTTTTTAAGCGCAGAATTAATCAAAAACGATACCGATATAGAAATAAGCATTGCCATAAACCCGCCAAAACAAAAGCTTATAAAAGTTAACGGATTGAAAAAATCTTCTTATTCCCAGTATTTAGGGCATCTTGCAGTTGTAAATTTCGGGGTGTCAGATTTGCTTTTATTAAGAGGAGCACCGTCTGACAGAAGAAGATGGCTGGATGACGCTATAAGCCAAATTTATCCCGCTTATAAAGACAGATTAAATAAATATAACAAGATTAGAACGCAGAGAAATAACTTATTAAAAGAATTTAAAGGAAATTTTCATTTAAATAAAGTTCAAAAGGATACTTTGTCTGTTTTTGACGAGCAAATTTCTATCTCAGGAAGCAATATTATTCATTTAAGACAAAAATATCTTAAAGAAGTGCAGATTATAGCTAATTTAAAACATAAAAAAATTTCCCTCGAAGAAGAAGACCTTGTTTTAGAGTATAATTCAACGATAACAGGGAATTTTAACGCCAGAGAAAGTGAAATAATCAACCCCGAAAAAATACTTGAATCCTATCAGGAAGCTTTTAAAGAAAAAATAAATGAAGAAATAGCGAGAATCCAAACAGTTATAGGTCCTCACAGAGACGATGTGTCTTTTTATATAAACAATATAGAAGCTAAAAGTTTTGCTTCGCAAGGGCAGCAAAGGACAATAGTGCTTGCATTAAAACTTTCCGAGCTTGATTTTATAGAAAATATTATAGGTGAAAGCCCTGTTTTGCTGCTGGATGATGTTCTGGCGGAACTTGACAAAACAAGACAAAATTATTTGCTAAATTCAATAAAAAAAGACACCCAGACAATAATAACCACAACAGATATTTCAGGTTTTAATGAAAAATTTCTTGAAGATGTGACCGTTTATAATATAGAATCAGGAAAGATAATTTAATTAAAGAGTTTATAAAATGGCTGATATTATTCCAATAGAAATAATTGAAAATAAAATTTTTGTAATTCGCGGCTTAAAAGTTATGCTGGATAGTGATTTAGCTGAACTTTACGGAGTTGAAACTTTTAATCTTAATAAAGCAGTAAAACGTAATATAGAAAGATTTCCAGAAGATTTTATGTTTCAACTGACAGAAACAGAGTGGGAATCTTTGAGGTTACAAATTGTGACCTCAAAAGAAGAAAACAATGCTTTGATATTCCAATTTGGAATATCAAAGCATAAAAAAGGAGGCAGGCGTTATAATCCTTATGTTTTTACAGAACAGGGAGTGGCAATGCTTTCAAGCGTTCTTAAAAGTAAAAGAGCTGCTATTGTTAATGTTCAAATTATGAGAATTTTTGTTAAATTAAGACAAATGGCCTTAACTCATAATGAACTTGCAAAACAATTAAATGAATTGGAACAAAAATTTATAAATTATGCAAAAGATACAAACCTTGAATTAAAAGAGCATGACCAAAAATTTGATGAAATTTTTAAATGTTTGCAATATTTAGTGGATATTAATAAACCCGGACAAATTGGTTTTTAAAGTCGATAATGAATAAAAAAAATAACAATTTTAATAATTTAGACAGTGTGTTAAATACTGTAATGGTTAACTTAGGACTTGATAAAGGTCTTAAACAGCAGGAATTTGCTAAATTATGGTCAAAAATAGTCGGACCCAAATTCCAAAATTCTTCAAAAGTCGTTTATCTTCAATCAAGACAGGGAGAGGATATATTGACTGTTGCTGTTTCTTCTCCTGCTGTAGCACAGGAATTAAGCTTTTTTAAAGAAGATATTATAAAAAAAATAAAAGTTGTCGCAAAAGATTTTAACTACAACATAAAAGATATTTTATTTAACTCAAAAGTCTGGGAAGAATTAAAACAAGAATCAAAACAAAAAATTGAAGAAGAAAATAAAAATTTTTATAAAATAGAAAAGAATTTTTCGGAAGAAGAATTAAACAGGGTGGAGCTTCCGGAAGAAGTTGTTGAATCAATAAAAGAGTCTTTAAAAGAACAAAAATTCAGTTCTGAAGAAATGAAAGAAAAAATGTTTAATACAATAATAAAAGATTTAAAAAAACAACAATGGCGGAAAAACAACGGATTCCCCGTATGCTTAAATTGCGGAATTGCTATAAATTATTATTCTCCCGAATCCGAAAATCTTTGCCCTGCCTGTAAATATTAAAGAAAAAAATTTATTGTCTGTTACAAAAACTTAATACTTTCTCCTTTTTTAGCAATTTTTTTTAGTCAGGAACATTAAATAATTAATTATTAAAACAAGGAGAGTAAAATGTATGGAATTGGAACCACGGGAAGAACAGTAGTAAATTTAATTGAGACAAAAGCAAAAACAGGCTGTTCGAAGTTACGAGATCATAATTTAAACCTAAGAGAAATAACATATGAATCACTTAATAAAAGTGTTGCAAAACAGTTGCTTGAAAAAAAAGAAATGTTAAGACAAATGAGAGAAGAAGCTGTTCAAACGGAAGAAGCATTGAGACTATATGTATTTGCTTAAATAATAGATCAAAAACTCTTCTAATAAAACTTGATTAAGATTAAAAAATAAGTTTTTGAAAAATACAAAAAATACACCGAGAGGTGTATTTTTTTGTGAGGTTTATTTACACCTCTGGATTGATGTGAAAGTCTACAGCATGTTGTAACTTTATATAGGTGGGATATTATGACCTTTTAAAGAAGAAAAAAGGATGATCGGGTAGGATGGATACAACTAGTATTGATACAACTATAAGACGTGTTCAGGAAATAGAAAGCCGTTTAAATTCGCTCTTTGGAATAAACGAAGCGGTTAATAATCCTACAGAAGCTTCTTTTGGAGATATTCTCGATAATAAAATTAATATTCAGGAAAAATATTTTAACAATAACAGCTTAAATCTTCCAAATACAACAACATTGCCTGATATTCCTGAAATACAAGGCGCGCCAAAAGGAGAAATATTAAATTTAATTGATAAATATTCCCAAAAATACAATATAGATAAAAATCTCGTAAAAGCAGTAGTGCAACAAGAATCAGGGTTTAATTCAAAAGCTGTATCGTCAGCGGGGGCAATGGGTTTAATGCAGTTAATGCCTTCAACAGCAAAAGGTTTGGGAGTTAGAAATCCCTTTGATGCTGAACAAAATATAGCCGGAGGAACAAAATATCTTAAAAACCTTATAAATAAATACGATTCGGTAAAATTAGGCTTAGCGGCTTACAATGCAGGATCAGGGGCGGTTCAAAAATACGGCGGAGTCCCTCCTTACAAAGAAACCCAAAATTATGTGAAAAATATCCTAAACAACGCAGGAGTTCAATAAAATGGTAAGTGGTATAAACGCGGCAGCATCAGGAATGATGGCACAACAATTAAATATAGACGTTATTTCCAATAATCTTGCTAACGTTAATACACCGGGCTTTAAAGAGCTTATACCTGTGTTTAAAAGAGTAAGTGATATAGCATTACAAGAAAAAAGCAAAGAAGAGGGTTTTAATCAGGATAAAAACCTCGGATCTTTAAGCACCGGCAGTACTCTTGATTCTACAATAATTGATTTAAAACAGGGAGCGATGAGAAAAACAGATAATAAACTTGATTTTGCCATTAACGGCAACGGGTTTTTTGTTGTTGGGACAGAAAATGGCGATAATTATACAAGAAATGGAAGTTTTACGCTTAACGAAGAGGGAACTCTTGTTACAAAAGACGGATACCCTGTTTTAGATGAAAGCGGATCAGCTATAAAAATTGGTCAGGGGAATACAAATACAGGCATCAGTTTTAATAAATTAAACGTTGCTCCGGACGGAAAAATCTTTTTGGATAAACAACCGGTAGGCAAATTAAAAATAGTGGATTTTGAAAAACCTGCTGATTTAATAACAACAGGAAATGCTTTATTTAAAACAGCAAATAGTGATATAAAACCCGTAGAAGCTAAAAACGGCAAAGTAGAACAGGGTTTTGTAGAAGGTTCAAATTCTAATGTAATAGAAACAATGATTAATACAATTTCTGCGACAAGAACATATGAATCACTGTCAAAAGTAGTAAAAACAACAGAAATGACTTTAGGTAAAGCTGTAAATGAAGTTGGTCGTGTAATACAGTAATAATGAATCAGATTGCCACGGGCAGGCGATAAAAGCCAATTCACAATGATAAACAAGGGGAGATAAAAAATGTTAAGGTCTTTAACAACAGCAGCAACAGGGATGATGGCGCAGCAGGTAAATATTGATGTCATTTCCAATAATATAGCAAACGTTAACACTACAGGGTATAAAAAAGTAAGAACAGAGTTTCAAGATTTGCTTTCTCAAACGATAAAAGCACCCGGAGCTCAAATTGCGCAGGGAACAAACCAGCCGGTGGGAATCCAAATAGGACTTGGTACAAGAACTTCTGCTACGGCAAGAGATTTTGCAGAAGGCGCGTTCAAATCAACAGGCGGAAAACTGGACGTTGCGATAGAAGGCGACGGTTTTCTGGAGGTTCAAAGAGATGACGGAACCATAGCCTATACAAGAGACGGAAGTTTAAAAATGGACGGCAATGGTCAATTGTGTACAAGCGATGGTTTTATTATTCAGCCGCAGGTAACAATTCCGACAAACGCTCTGGATATAACAATTACGCCTGACGGAAAAATTTCTGTTACAACACCGGGTACAACAGATCAAACAGAAGTGGGTACTTTAAGATTGGCAAAATTTGCGAACGCAGGCGGTTTATCTGCTATAGGCAAAAACCTTTACGCTGAAACATCAGCTTCGGGAAAAGCTATAGAAGGAACGGCAAATCAGGAAGGATTCGGTTCTATCCAGCAAGGGTTTGTTGAAAATTCAAACGTTCAGGTTGTTGAAGAATTAATTAATCTTATTCAGGCGGAAAGAGCTTTTGAGGCAAACTCAAAAATAATTAAATCATCAGATACAATCTTGCAAATAGCGAACAATTTAAGTTAATAGCCTTTAACCAGTGTAATAAAAAGGAAAAAACTTTGAAAAAAACATTAAAAACAGCAATAATAATCTTAATTTTTTTGGCTTTCTCTTGTAAAGCCGGCGCCGCTGTTTTAGATGCAAAGTTTTTAAAAGAAAAAATAAAAAAAGATGTTGAAGAACAAATAAAAGCAAACGCAAGCGTAAAAGGGATTATTAAAGTTGAAATAACTGATTTACCTTATGACAAAATAGAAACAAGCGAAGGAAAAAACGGAAAAGTTGAAATAGAAACAAAAATAAACCTTAGATTTTTTAATCCGGTAACAATAGTAAGAGTCAACATCCTTGTTAACGGCGAAGAATACAAATCTTTTATCACTCAGGCAAAAATAAGTGTTTATGACAAAGTATGGGTGGCACAAGATTATATTAAAAGAGGAGAAATCTTAACAAAAGTTGCTCTTGAAGAAAAAGAAATAACTTATTTACCTAAAACACTTATAAGAAAAGATTTTGATCCTTATACACACCAGACAAAAAAGAATTATAAACCGGGAGATGTTATAGATTCTAACTATATAGAAAATATTCCGGCAATAGTTAAAGACAGCCCTGTTTCAGTAATCTTTAAAACACCGTCGGTTTCGATAACTATACCGGCAATAGCTCTTGATAGGGGAAGCATCGGGGATTATATAAAAGTAAGAAGTAAAAATTACAGAAAAGATTATATGGGGAAAATTATAGGAGAAAACACAGTTCTGGTTAATATTTGATAATAATGTCATTGCGAGGAGGTGCAAAGCACCGACGCGGCAATCTAAAATAAACAACAATAATAAAATAAATTATGGATTGCTTCGCTTCGCTCGCAATGACGAATAAAAAAGGGAAAACAAAATGAAAAGAAAAACATCACACATTCTAATAATGATAGCGGTTTTATCGGCAGCAAATGCTCCTGTTTTTGCTGAATCTCTATTCAGAACAGGAATTTCTCAGGGTGTTTATTATACACAGCCAAGATCTTTGTTTAATACGGTAAAAGCTAAAAGTGTAGGCGATGTTGTAACGGTATTAATTGAAGAAGATTCATCTGCAACCAGTGAAGTTAAGCTTGATATTGCAAACACTTCATCTGCTGAAGACGCGTTTACTCCTATTTTAAATACTCTGTTCAAAACGGATAAATTTAAAAGCCTCGATGGTTATGGAGGAAATACAACAACAGCAAATCAGGCAAAAGTAGTAAGAACGACAAAATCAACAGATACTATAACAGCGCAGGTTATACAGCTTTTACCCAACGGAAATCTTGTGATTCAAGGTAAAAAAGTAGCAATAAATTCGGGAGAAAAAGCAGAGGTTTTGATTAGCGGAATTGTGGATCCGAGATTTATTACAAACAGCGGAGAAGTAAGTTCAAAATATATAGCAAACTTCCAGTTTGCGGTTGTAGGAAAAGGAACAACCTCTTCTTCGGATTCAGAAGGCATAATGAACAAATTTATGAACGTTTTATTTTAAAAGTAAATCAAAAAAACAAATAAAAAACGGGAGATGGTATATGGTAGTTGGGAAAAATAAAAAAATATTAATAGTAATCGCGTTAATGGCAATCAGCTTTATTTGTTGCGGCTTAAAAGCAAACGCCTATAGCGTAAGAATTAAAGACGTTACCCATATTGACGGAATCAGAGAAAATCAGCTGGTTGGCTATGGCGTGGTTGTGGGTCTTCCGGGAACAGGCGACAACAGTAAATCCACACAGATTACAAACGTTTCTTTGTTAAAAAACCTTGGAACGGTTGTTGATAAACCGGATGATATTAAAAAAGGAAACACAGCAGCCGTAATAGTTACTGCAATAGTTCCTCCTTTTGTGAGAAGCGGGGATAAAATCGATGTTCTTGTTTCATCAATGGCTGATGCCAAAAGCTTGGAAGGGGGCGTTTTGATTCAAACCCAACTTTTAGCGCCTAACGGCGAAGTTGTGGCTGTAGCTCAAGGAGCTATAAGCACAGGAGGAACGGATGTATCCGCCAACGGAAGCTCTGCTAGAACAAGTATTACAACTTCGGGAAGAATCCCGAGCGGTGGAATTATAGAAAGAGATATCACTTCAGAAATAGGCGATGAAGCAGGACTTAAGTTGGTTCTTAATAAAACAGATTTTACAATGGCTGCAAGAGTTGCAAAAGTTGTAACTTCAACCATTGCTCCGGCAAAAGCAATAGACGGAAGCACAATACAAATAACCATTCCTGATAAATTTTATGATGACAGGATTAGTTTTATTTCTATTCTTGAAAATCTAACATTATCAACGGCAGATTCTGTGGCAAAAGTTGTAATTAATGAAAGAACAGGAACTATCGTTATAGGAAATAACGTAAAACTTCTTCCTGCAGCAGTAGCACACGGAAATTTAACCGTAACGGTAAGCACAACAAACGAAGTTTCTCAACCTACAGCTCTTTCAAGCGGAGGAACAACGCAAGGAGTTTCAAACAGCCAGATTAGCATAAATAAAGAAGCGGGAAGAGTAATAGAAATGCCTTCAAATGCAAATCTTAGCGACCTCGTAAGGGCATTAAATTCGATAGGCGTTACACCTTATGACCTAATTTCAATTCTCCAGGCTTTAAAAGAAGCAGGAAGCTTGCAGGCAACATTAGAGATTATTTAGTACGCTGTCATTGCGAGCGACCAACGGGAGCAGGGAACCCACTTTTTTGACTAAATGTCAAAAAAGAAGGGGGACAATCCAAAAAATTGAATATTTTTATTTTGGATTGCCGCGTCGAAGCTAAAGCTTCTCCTCGCAATGACAAATAAACAAAATAAAGAAACTAAACCTAAAAAGGAAAAAATAAAATGATAAATCCAACAGATATAAGCGCATCAATGTTCAATCTTCAGGGTAAAAAACTGGAAGAACTTTCAGGCGCCGATAAAAATAAAATGGATGACGAAAAACTGAAAAAAACAGCGCAGGACTTTGAAGCGGTGTTTTTAAACAAATTTCTTGAAACCATTAATTCAACTGTAGAAAGAAGTGAAGAATTTTCCGGAGGAAGAGGGGAAGAAATGTTCAGATCAATGATGAATGAAGAAATCGCAAAAAATATTGCATCAACTCCTCAAACCTCGCTTGGTTTTGCGCAGCAAATTTATGAACAAATGAAAGACAGGATTTAAA
>Ga0209212_1005568_pt1 | contig 14929 bp, 12 predicted proteins | sample RifGroC2_FD_183996 | JGI IMG/M metagenome (GOLD analysis project Ga0209212, IMG submission 183996) | Groundwater microbial communities from Rifle, Colorado, USA - Groundwater C2 (SPAdes) (version 2) | ecosystem: Environmental > Aquatic > Deep subsurface > Groundwater | place: Rifle, Colorado... | reverse complement strand
AGCCGCCGCCGCCGTCGTCCGGTCCTCCTCCGCCTTTAACCGCGGAGCGCAGTTCTTTTTATGGGGCCTGTTCCTCAGGCCCGTGGAATATACGGTTTCGGTCAGGGCCGGCCGCGCTGTTTTCCGGCCGGTCATCACCTTCTTCGAGGTCGGCCGCCTGACGCGGCTTGCGCCCGTCCCTGCGGCGGACCTGATCTCCGGTATGGAGCGGTTATAGCTTACATGGGGAGGATATGAAAAAACTTTATATATTTTCTTACGGGCTGCACCCGGGCCAGGTTACGCTGGAGACGCTGGCCGCCATGCGCCAATGCGGCGTCGTCTACACGCACTGCCTGGATAAGGCTACCGCCGGGCAGTTCGTGAAACTGGCGCCGGGCCTGAAGCTCACGCCGGGGCTTAACAGGGAGGAGACGGCGCAAGCGGCCGTCGCCGCCCTGGGGGAATTCGACACGGTCGGATTCCTCACCTACGGAAACCCGCTTTTCCTCAACCAGACGGCCGCCGAGGTCATGAAGGCCGCCGCCGCCAAAAAAGCGGCCGTGAGCGTTTTTGCCGGGGTGTCCTCTTTCGACGCGCTGGTGAATTTGTTCGCCCTGAATAAATATTCCCCGCGCGGCCTGCGGCTGGTGGACGCCGCTACCCCGATGGCCGGGCCTTTTTTTACGCCGGACATGGATACCCTCGTTTTTGTGCCGTACGTGCTGAACCTGCCGGAGAACGCGAAGCGTAAAAAAGAGTTCCTCGCGGCGGCCCTCGAAACCTACCCGGCGGCGGCGCGGGTTTTCCTGGCGGATTGCGCGTCCATCTCCAACCGCTCGTCCAAAGTAGAGAAGGGAAAAATAGGCGGCCTGGGCGCGCTGCTTAAAAAATTAAACGAGCGGCACACGATGTATATTCCGGCGATAAGGAAATAATTCCCGGCGGCGGGCCGGGGGAAGGACTAACGGCCTTTGAAAAGCCGCCGCTTCCGCTCCGGCGTGAGGCCGCGGGGCGCGGGAGCCAGGCAGGGCAGCACAAGAGACATCATATAAGAGATCTTGTTTTCCATTTTTCTCAGGTCGCCCACCGTCGTAGTCAGCAGCGAATTCCCGGCCGCGCCGTCCGCGCACCTGACCGCGTAGACGCGGTGGTCCGCCGGGTAGGCGGCTTCCACCCGCGCGCAGAAGCCGGCATAGCTTTTCCTGGCTATGCAGTCGTCCACGCACAGCGCGACTACGGTGGCGGCGGTCGTCAGGCTGTCCGGATTCCCGATGATCATTTCCGCGTGGTAAACGTGGAAGCCCCTCGAAAAAATTTCATACTGCTCCGTCATCAGGCTCAGGATGCTGTCTATGGAGGAGGGCGCCGTTATGACCAGGGCTTTATACCCTCTTTCCCCGCAATAACCCAGGATGCTGGAGCCGTCGCTTAAAAGCATCGGGTTCCCGTACGTGACATAGCCTACGGTCCTGCCTTTCCCGAGTTCGCCGCAGATCTCTTTCCCGGCCGCCTCTATGCGCGCGCTGTTCGGCAGCGCGTAGAACTTCTCGTCCTCGAAATATTTCAGCTTCAGGGCCAGGGGCTTTAGAAGCGCGCGCACGGCCCGCCAGTCGCCGTGCATATAATAAACGGCGTCGCAGGCTTTCAACGCCTGCAGGGTCTGGAGCGTCATGTCCTTTACCCGGTTAACGCCCAGCCCGCAGATAAAAAGCCGTCCTGTTTTCTTTTTTTCTCGCATAGCTCCCCGGTTTGAAACCGCGCGCCGGCCCGCGGCCTGCGCTTAAATTTTTTTCAGGAGGTCTACTATATCAAGGTCGCTTTTGTAGATAAGCTCCTGTTCGGCTTCCTCAAGCGGCAGCCACTTCATGTCGAAAACCTCGTCGGGGGTCTTGGGCAGCCCGTCCCCGCCCACGCGCTTCACCAGGAACCAGCGCACGTCCTTGTCCACCAGCATCTCGCCGCGCATGAAAGAGTATTCGGCCTTGTAGAGGTCCGAGGTTATTTCGCACTCCCAGCCGGTTTCCTCGGCCACTTCGCGCAGGGCCGCCTGCTCGGGGGTTTCGCCCGGCTCGAGGTGGCCTTTGGGAAAGGTCCAGACCTTGTCGCCCTTGAGGTTCTGCACTTGTATCAACAGGACGGTTTTATCCTCGAAGATCACGCCGCCGGCCGAATGTTCTTTGTCAGGCATTTTCCAGCTCCTCCAATCCTCTAAATGGGCTGCAGCGGCGCGTACTTCAGCATGAAGGTCTGGCGCACCCCGCTGTCGAAAACCACGGTCACCTTGGCGAATTCCCCGGCGCCTATCTGGTCCACCACGCGGCCGGGGCCGTGCACCGGGTGCATGATCCGCCGGCCCTTGCCGATGCGCGGGATGGAGGGCGGAGCCTGGTAAGAGGCGATCACCTGGACATCTTCTTCACCGTGGCGCGTGGCGGTTTCGGGCGCCACCTTGCTTTCAAAAATGAACCGCGAAGCCAGGTTAGGGTAGGTGGTGCCGTAGATCCTGCGCGTCGCGGCCCAGGTGAGGAAAAGGCGCTCCCGCGCGCGGGTCATCCCCACGTAGGCCAGCCGGCGCTCCTCCTCCAGGTCCTCCTCGGAGGAGTTGGCGGCGTTTATCGGGAAAAGGTTCTCCTCGAGCCCGGTCAGGAACACGGCCGGGAACTCCAGGCCCTTGGCGAGGTGCACCGTCATCAGCGTGATGGCGTGGGTATCGGTGTTGAGCTTGTCCACCTGCGAGGACAGCATCACTTCTTCCAGGTATTTATGCAGCGTGGGGGCCGCGCCTTCCTTCACGCAGTGCTCCTCGAATTCCTTTACCGCGTTCACCAGTTCCTGCAAATTGCCCAGGCGCGCCAGCGACTCCTGCGGCTCTTTCTCGGCCAGCTCCTCGGTCATCTTCCAGTAGCCGGACTTTTCAAGTATGTTCGCCAGCATCAGCGACGGCGTGCCGGAGAAAAGATCGGTTTTGACTCCCTCCAGCAGGTCCAGGAATTCCTTTATGCCGCGCCGGGCGGTGTTCGTGATGTCCGCGACCTGGTCGGCGCTGAGCAGCGCGTCGTAAAGCGGCATCTCTTTCTGCCGGGAATGGGCCATCACGTGGTCCATGGCGGTCTTGCCTATGCCGCGCGCCGGGGTGTTTATCACGCGCAGCAGGCTGATGGTGTCGGCCGGGTTCACCAGCAGCTTCAGGTAGGCCAGGACGTCCTTCACTTCCTTGCGGTCATAGAAGCGCACCGAGCCGATGAGCCGGTAGGGCACGCGCGCGCGGCGGCAGGCTTCCTCGAAGGAGCGGCTCTGCGCGTTGGTGCGGTAAAAAACGGCTATATCGTTGTAGGTGAGGCCGCCGCGGGCGGTGAGCTGCTTTACCTGGTCCGTGATCCCCCGCGCCTCGTCCGTTTCGTTGGCGTACTCCTGCACCTGCGGGAGCTCGCCGTGCTCGGCCTTGGTCCAGAGGTTCTTCGGGCGGCGGTTCTTGTTGTGCTTGATGACCTCGTTGGCCGCGTGCAGGATGCGGGCCGTGGAGCGGTAATTCTCCTCCAGCACCACGGTAAAAGCGTCGTTGAAGTCCTTCTCGAACTCCATGATATTGCGGATGTCGGCGCCGCGCCAGCCGTAAACGCTCTGGTCGGGGTCGCCCACCACGCACAGGTTGCGGTGCTTGGCGGACAGGGTTTTTACCAGCATGTACTGGGCGTGGTTCGTGTCCTGGTACTCGTCCACGAGGATGTACTGGAAATTTTCCTGGAAGTATTCGCGTATCTCTTCCTTTTCGTTGAGCAGCTCCACGGTGCGCACTATCAGGTCGCCGAAATCCAGCGCCCCGGCCTCGGACAGCTTTTTCTGGTAGCGGTGGTAGATCTGGGCGGCCTTCAGGCGCAAGGGGTCGTTCGCGGCCTCGGCGTTGATCAGGTAGGACTGGGAATCCAGCAGGTCGTCCTTGGCGCGGGAGATGAGGCTGAGGTACATGGAGGCTTTGTTCTTCTCGCTTTCGAAGCCCAGCTCCTCCATGGCCAGCCCTATAAGCTTTTTCTGGTCGTCGTCGTCGTAGATGACGAAGCTGGGCTGCACGCCTATCAGGCGGCCGTGCTGGCGCAGGATGCGCGCGCCCAGCGCGTGGAAGGTGTGTATCCACATGCCGCCGGAATAAGGCACCAGCTTGCCCACGCGGTGCAGCATCTCCTGCGCGGCCTTGTTCGTGAAAGTGATGGCGAGGACCCGGCTGGGGGAAACCCCGGAAGCTATCAGCAGCGCGATCTTGGAGGTGAGCGTCTTGGTCTTGCCGGTGCCCGCGCCCGCGAGTATGAGGAGCGGGCCGGCGAAATACTGCACGGCTTCAGCCTGCTTCGGGTTCAGGCCGAGCTTGGGCAGCAGTGTTGGGTTCAAATTAAGGTCAAGGCTCATCAAGTATTGATTTTATAATTTTAAGAGGGGTTGCGGCGGCACATCAACCCTCGCGCCGGCGGCCCGGTTAACGGTGGGGGCGGGAAAATTGTAAGATAGTTCATAAGCGGCGGCGGCCTTCTGGATATTCTGTGACAAAAGAAAAACTTGATGAGTTCTTCCTGGCGGAGGAAAGATCCGGCGAACTGAAGATAAACCTGATACGCCTGGCCGCTATCGCGGTCTTCTTCCTCAACGAGCTGTTCAACTTTCATGTGCTGGGCGTGATGGAGTACCGGCTGCACATGCGCGCGGTCTGGCTCCTGCTCGGCTGGGAGGCCTACGTCGCCGCTGCCTGGTACCTCGTGAACCGCAGGGGCGTATACGCCCGCTGGATGAAATATGTTTCTACCGGCGCCGACGCGCTTTTCCTGACGCTCATCCTTATCCTGGTCGAGGGCAACAACGGGCCGCTGGTCCCGATGTACTACATCCTCATCGTCGGCTCCGCGCTGCGCTACAGCCGCCGCGCGACCCTCGCCGCGGCCGGTTTTTCAGCGGCCGGCTACGCCGCCGTCTGGTATTATTCTTTCGGCAACCCGCAGGTGGCCCCTATTTCCGCCTATGTGGCGGTTATACAGATCCTGATCATGGCGCTGATAGGCGCGTTCGCGGGCTACGTGGTAAGGGAGATGCGCGGGCTGGTGTTGAAGTTCGCCCATAACCTGGTCCGCCGGGAGCTGGCCGAGGGCGCCCTGTCCAGGTACGTTTCGCACCAGGTCGCCAGGAAGATACTGGATTCCCCCGACGGCGGCGCGATCATGAGCGAGGGGAGGCGGACGCACGCCGCGATACTTATCTCGGACATACGCGGCTTCACCCCGATGTCCGAGGCCATGGGCCCCGTCGAGCTCGTCAGGCTGCTCAACCTCTATTTCAGCCGCATGGTGGACGTGGTATTCAGGCACGACGGCACGCTGGACAAGTTCGTGGGCGACGCCCTGATAGTGGTATTTAACGACCCGTTCGAACAGCCCGACGCGGAAAAGCGCGCCCTGGCCTGCGCCGCCGAGATGCAGGCGGAGATAGCCGCTTTCAACCGCGAGCAGGAGGCGGCCGGCCAAAGGACGCTCGGCGTCGGTATAGGGGTGCATTGCGGTCCCGTGGTCGCCGGGAATATAGGCTCGCAATCCCGCATGGATTACACGGTCATGGGCGATACGGTTAATTTCACTTCGCGGCTGCAGGGCAAAGCCCCGGCAGGCGCCGTGTACGTTTCGGCCGCGGTGAAAACGAAGACTTCGGGGGATTTCAGCTACAAGGCCCTGGGCCGGATGGAGTTCAAGGGCTGCAGCGAGCCGGCCGAGGTCTATGAGCTGCGGCAAGGGGCGGCGGGCCGCCCGGAGGCACATGACTGAAAAAGAAGGGAACTTCCTGCCTGAGAAGAAAAAAATGGAGGCCCTCGGCAGGCTGTCCAGCAAGGTCGCCCACGACCTGAACAATATCCTCGGCGCTATAGAGGGTTATGCCACGCTCGCCAGCAGGGCTGTCGGACCGGATGACCCCCTGCGGCAGGATATGGAGGAAATACGCAAGGCCGTGGCCAAGGCCGCCGGGCTTAACAAGCAGCTGCTGGTTTTCAGCGGCAGGCAGCTGCTGCGCAGGGAGCCCTGCGGCGTGAACGCCATAATAGGGAGCCTGCTGAAAGCGGCGGCGGTAGTTCAGGGCGGTGATCTTAAAGTTGAATTGAACCTCCAGCCGGACCTGCCCGGTATATCGGGCGACCCGGGGCAGCTGCAGCAGGCCCTTTCAAATTTACTGGCTAATGCCCGCGAGGCTATGCCCGGCGGCGGAATGGTCACGATAAGCTCCTCCCTGCTGCGTCTTGAGGGGACGGGCGTTAATTCCCCGAAACCTGAGGAGGCCGGGACCGAATTCATAAAGATCTCCGTGAAAGACGCCGGAGCCGGTATCAGCGGCGAAGCCTTTGAGCGTCTTTTTGAGCCGGCATTCGACGCCGGGAAAAAAACCGGCGGGACGGGCCTTGGCGGGCTCGCGCTGGTGTACGGCGTGGTCAGGCAGCATAACGGCTGGGTGGAAGCGGCGAGCGCGCCCGGCCGCGGCAGCGAGTTTTTTATTTTTTTGCCGGTCGGCGGGCCAGCCGCCGCAGCCGCGCGGTAAATTGCTATATTAGGTTTTGCCGGTACTTCCGGCAGGCGCGGCAGGAGGGTTTTATGGAAGAACAGGAAGAAGAAGGCGGAAAAAGCTGGCTGAAATGGCTGCTGATAGTGCCGGTAGCCATGGCCGCCGGGATGCTGTTCGCCAAATTGATCTTTTCACCGGGCAAGGCCGGGAAAGCCGCCCCGGCTGAAGCACAGGCTGAGGCCAGGCCCCGCGCCGCCGCGCAGGAAATGTCTAAACCCGCCCCTGCGGCCGCGAACAGTTCCGATTTCGACCTGCCGGGAGACGAGCCCTCCGGGGCCGAGCCGGGAGTTGTGTGGGGAAACAAGCCGGCCGCGTCATCCCAGGAAAACCCGCAGCAGGCGCCGGCCACTGCTTCCGCAGCCGCCCCGCAGGAAGCTAAAAAATCCTATGGCATGGGGTTCGCTTACGGCGCCCTCACTAAGGCCGCCGGAAAGCTTCTCGACAATCCCAAGGCTGTCTCCGCCCTTTTGAACAACGACTATGTCGTGAAAGGTTTCATGTCCAGGGACACGGTAAAGAACGCGACCGCCAGTTCGGCGTCGCTGGCGAATTACCTGAAGAATCCGGAGAACCTGAATAAATTCATGGGGAAGGACGCGGTGCAGGCCGGCATCAATAACGGTGACCTGGTGGGCGCCGTGGCTACGAGCAAGCTGGCCATGGCCCTGCTGGACACCCCCGGCGGCCAGGCGCTTTTAAAAGATCCCCGCGCCATAGCCGACATAATACAGTCCAACCCGGGCATTACCGGCGTGCTGACGAATCCCGCCATCATGAAATCCCTGGCCCAGAACCCGAAGACCGTCGGCGTGTTAAGTTCGATCAACATGGGTGGCGTGCCCCGCTAAACGCCCGGCTCCCGGCTGACTCCCGCAGCCTTCCTGCCTTGGCGGGAGAACGGCGGGGATTGAAAAAGACAGGTTCCGCGTGTATACTATACCCAGGCTTCGCCAGTATCGAGGAAGTTTCCGGTTATGGTATGAAAAAAACATTTATATATATGTGCCTGGCGCTGTTCCCCGCGTCCGCGTTCGCGGCGCCGTCCGGCATTGACTCCCGGGAAATAACGGAAAAACTTGACCTCACCTGCGAGGAGCTGGAGGGCCGCCTGGACCTGGCGGACTCCCGGTACCGCCGGCTCATCTCCACGCCGGTGGTCTCCGCCGACGCCTACGCGGATTACCGCGCCGCCCTGGTTGAAACCGGGGGGGGGATAAGGGCCTTTTCGGAATACCGCAAGGATATCTCGGAAATGGTGGAGGAGTTGGAGAAGGGCGAGCCCCGGCCTGACGATATGCAGGAGCTCCTGGAGCTTAAAGCTTACGCGGACGAGAAGGCGGAGGCCTTAAAAGGCCGCAATGCGGAGGCGCGCGGGAACCTGGCGCAGCTTGAGGAGAAAATGCGGAGCGCCGCCTACGGGCAGCCTGGTTCCCCGGGCGCTGACCCGCAGGCGGTTGAAAAAGAAAAAGAGCACCAGTTAAAGGCTCTGGAAAAAGCCCGGGCCATGGGCGACAAAGAAAAAGAATTCAGCGCCATACGGCAGTTCTCCGGCATGGACCCGCAAAAGGGCGGCCAGCTGATGAGCAGTTTCTTCGACGGTCTTTCGCCGCAGGAGCGCGGCAGGTACGCCGAACAGCTAAAGACGGGCCTGCCGTCCTATAAAGGCGGTTCCGCCGCCCTGCCCCTTACCGCGCGCGGACCTTCCGCGTTGGCCAGGCCTATGGGCGCCGTGGTTCCGGGATTGGGCGGCTCCCCGGTGCTGCCGCCTGACGCGCCCGCCGCGGACGTTTCCAAGCCACGGCAGGACAAAGGCGGAAAACCTTTAGTTTCCAACGACGTGAAGCTGGGCATGTGGTCCGCGGTGGGCAAGTTCTCGCCGGAGCTGGCGGCGCCGCACCTGCGGGAGACCAAACTGGGCATCGCGGCCGACGCAAAGACCGGCTGGCTGGAGAAGAAGCGGCAGAGCTTTTTAGACCTGGCGGGCAAGACCGGGGACCCGGCTGAAAAAGAGCGTTACGCCGCCGTGGCCGGGAATATAGAAAAGCTGATGGAAAAGAAGGGAGCGGCGGAGGGCCTGGACGGGGTCGACCAGCGGGCGGGCGCCCTTGGCGAATGGAATACTAACGTTTCCAGGCTGATGGATAATTCCCAGGAAGGGCGGGCCGAGAGAGCGCTGGTGGATAAGAGGGCGGAGTTAGACGCCGCGTACGCCGGGCTCAAGACGGACGCCGAGCGCGCCGACTGGATAAATAAGCACGGGCAGGAATATGACGAGTCCGGCAGGAAGCTGGCCGGCTTCTATGTTAATAACCCGGAATACCTCAAGGCGCGCAAGACCGAAGCCGACGCCCAGCTTTTTATGCGTTCCAATATGTCCAAGTTCAAGGACGGCTCGGAGTTCATGTCGGACGAACTGGGCCTCCAGCTGCCGCCGGGCCAGAAAGTTTCCATAAGCCGCGTGCCGGCAGGCGCCGCGGACGGGGCCCGGGGTATTTCCTACACGGATGACAAAGGGCTTTCCCATTTCCAAAGCTTCGACGACCAGGTGCGCGTGAACGAGGTGATGGACCCGTCAGGCGAGAAGCGGAGCATAGAGCAGCGGCTTTCCAAAGACGGGACCGTCAACGTGGTGGAGCGGCGCCCCGACGGGAAGCTCTTCCGCACCGAGGAGAGCAGGCCGGACGGGACCGTGGCGATGGAAATTTACGGCGCCGACGGCAAAGCGGTGGCCTCAAGGGTGAAAAAGCCGGACGGCTCCCTTATAGAGGCGGCGGTGCTGGATAAGGAAGGCATAAAGAGGACCATTTTCACGGACGCCGCCGGCGGCAGGACTTTCTCCTTCGAGTCCCTCTCGGCTAAGGACGGCTATCCGAAGCAGAGCGGCAGGGTGGTGGGCGACCGCCTGGTGACGGACAGGGTAGAGATCGACGCCAAAACCGTCAAAGCCCGCTCCGGCGATTATGTTTTTGAGACCAAGGTGGACGGGAAGAGCTCAGGTTTCGAAGTGGACATGGAGGCCATGAAGCAGCTGCCTGCGGGGCAGCGCGGCGAGGCCGCCCGCTCCGCCGCGTCCGTGATGGCCAATGGTAACGCGGCGCAGGCGGGGCCACTGAAGCAGTTCATCTCTACCGTCTATCAACAGGCCGGACCCAACGACCAGATCAGCATCGTCACCGGCATGGACGATAAAGGCAATACCGTCTACCAGGCTAATATCCTGGCGGATGGCTACCAGAAGCAGGTGCTGGGACAGTGGACGAAGGTTCCCAAAGCGGAGAGCGGCGGCCTTGCCGGCGATGTCGCCATGAATATCAGCGTGCGCTCCGCTGGAAAAGACGAGGATATAAACAAGCGCGACTACCTCAAGCTCTTCAGGTATTCCGGAGAGAACGTAACCGACAGGTTCAGCGCCGACAGCCGCACTACCGGCAATTGGTTCACGGGTTACGGCGCGGAGGCGGATAATTATATTCACCGCTACAATTCCGATACCAAAGCCCCTATAAAGAATATCAAGACCGGCACGGAAAATCTCTTCTCCAGCCCTGGCATAATCGGCCAGACCGGCATAGCGGCGGGCAACCTGGGCAAAGGCGCGGTGCAGCTTACCGGCTCGGCCCTGGCCGTGGCGGGCGCCGGAACGATAGGCTGGGCCAACAAGGACCTGCAGGACGAATTTATGACGCGCGCCAAGGCCAATTTCTACGGCAACGAGGTCAGCCGGAGCCTGGGGCAGAATCTTATCGGCGACCGCTACAATGAGGGTTATTCCAGGCTTGAGGTAAAAGAAGACCGCAACATCCAGAACGTGGGCAGGGAAATGGCCAGCATGGGCAGTCCCACGCTGGGCGCGGTCCTGCAGGGCGGCGTGGAATTCTCAAATGGCATGGCCACAACGGCCCTTATGGCGCCCCTGGGCGGGGCCATCTCCGGTGTCGCCGGCAAGACCGGCACTATAGGCGCGGTAGCGGGAGACACTTACAGCGCTTATAAGACAGTGAAAGGGGTTTATAGTACCGGAGCTTCCGGCGTGGAGTTCGTGCAGTCTTACCGGGCCTTCGACGAGAATGACCCGCAGAGCAAGGAGCGGTATTACGCCGCTGTCACGGGCCTGACCGCCAGCGCCCTAAATGCCCCCAAGACCCTGGGCCGCGCTTTCAAGCTGGCCGATAATGTAAAAGAATTAAAGAACACGCTCACCGGCAAGGGTCCGTCCCCGATACTGGGCGCCGACGGCAAGCCTTATGAGAAGCCGCCCGAAGAGCTCAGCAGTTTCCATAAGCTCATGTCCGGGAAGAACGAGCCCGGCATCCTGACCCGGGTAATGACGAAAGACATCAGCGGGCGCCTGGATCCCAGGATCAATATAAATCTCGCGAACAACCCGGTTTCCAACGCGGTGAACTCCGCGGAAAGATGGGCGAGCGCCAAAGTGGACAGGTGGATGGGCAAGCCTGTGGAGACGCCCAGGCCCGGGCTGATACTGCCGGGCCAGGTTCAGCCCAACCCCGACGCCAGGATAATTATCCCAGGACAGGCCGTCCCGAACCCGGACGCTAAAATAATAATACCCGGCGCGGCGGCCGGGAATAGTTTGGATAAAGAAGTGAAGCTCTGGACGCCGGGCCAGGCTGCCGCGAACCCCGGCGCCAGGATAATAGTCCCGGGCGAAACGGTCCCGAACCCGGACGCGACGCTCATCCTGCCGGGGCAGTGAGCCGCCCGGCTACACGTTGAATTTGAAGAAGCAGATATCCCCGTCCTTCATCACGTATTCCTTGCCTTCGGAACGGATCAAACCCTTTTCCTTCAGGAATTTCTCTTCCTTGTATTTCATGATGTCGTCGAAGGAATAGACCTCGGCGCGGATGAAGCCTTTCTCGAAATCCGTGTGGATGCGGCCGGCTGCCTGCGGGGCTTTGAGCCCGCGCTTGAGGTTCCAGGCGCGCACCTCGTCCTCGGAGCCGGCGGTGAAGAAAGAGATCTGGTCCAGCAGCTTGTAACCGGCTATGGCCATTTTCTCCAGGCCGGTATAGTCCTCGCCGAGGTCCTTGAGGAAGATCGCTTTCTCCTCGTCGGGTAATTCGATTATCTCCGACTCTATCTTGGCGGAGATCTCCACCAGGATGAAACCGCGGGCCTTTATGAAGTCGCGCAGTTTGCCCAGCACCGCCTGGTCGGGCTGCTCGGAGGTATTGGCCACGAAGAAAACTGGTTTCACGGTAAGCAGGTTGAAATCGCGCACTTCTTCCAGGGTATAGCCGGCCTCGCGGGCGGGCTTGCCGTCGGCCAGCAGCTTTTTGATGGCCTCGAGCCGGACCTTCTTTTCCTCGGCGTCCTTGGTCCTGGCTTTCAGGTCGCGCTGGTTCTTCTCCAGCGCTTTGTCCACGGTCTCCATGTCGGCCAGCATCAGTTCGGTCTCGATCACCTCGACGTCGCGGATAGGGTCCACCTCGCCCAGCACGTGCACCACGTCGGGGTCCTTGAACACGCGCACCACCTGCACTATGGCGTCCACCTCGCGGATGTTGGCCAGGAACTTGTTGCCCAGGCCTTCGCCCTTGGAGGCGCCCTTCATCAGGCCGGCGATGTCGACGAACTTTATGTAGGAGGCCACTTTCTTCGGGGGTTTGAACAGGTCGAACAGCGCGTCCAGGCGCTTGTCCGGCACCGGCACCACGCCCACGTTGGGGTCGATGGTAGTGAAGGGATAATTGGAGGAGGCCGCCCCGGCCCGGGTGAGGGCGTTGAACAGCGTCGATTTGCCTACGTTGGGCAGGCCTACGATTCCGATTTCCATGGTGTTCCTTAGATAAATTTAAATAAAAATAGAACGGAACTATGTTGGAATTATTATATAAGATTTTGCACGGCCTGATTCTTGCTGTGTCTTGACAATCATCCACTTGTCTGTTAATATAGACATATGAGGACACAACTTAACTTACTCGAGCATCCGCTTAGCTGGGTGTTCTCACAGAGCGGTTCCATCGCTGTTTTGCGCGCTCTTATGGACAACAGGGAGGGGATGAGCGGCCGCGCCGTAGCCAGGGCCGCGGGGATGAACCACCAAACCTGCGCCGTTGCCGTTAACCGTCTTGAGCTGCTCGGGTTGCTGAAGCGCCAGGGTTCAGGAAAGATCCAGCTGATACGGCTGAACTCAAAAAACCTGCTGATCCGCGACCTGCTGCTGCCTTTGCTGCGCAGCGAGCGCGATTTTTTCGGCCGTATGAAGGCGGAGATCTCCGCCTGGGCCGGGCACAGAGCGCTTTGCGCGGTTCTTTTTGGCAGCGCCGCGCGGCTGACGGCGGGGCCGGGAAGCGACGCTGACCTGCTTTTGCTGGCCCCTCCGGCGGAGAAAGCCGCTTTAGCGGCCGCTGCTGACGAATTCCGCGGGAGTTTTGCGCCGCGCTATGGAATAAGGCTGTCTCCTGTCATCCTGACCGTCCGGGAAGCTTTGAGCAGGCTGAGAAAGAGTGACCCGCTGATGAAAAATATCATGCGCGAGGGAATTGATCTGGGCCCGGCCAAACTAGGGGATATTTTAAAATGACGCCTAAAAAAAGTGTCCGAAAGTCGGTAGAAAGGCCTAAGTGGCGGGATTTTGCGCACGTCGCCGAAAGCTTTTGCAAAGGCGCGGAACTCGCTAAGGCTTTTGAATATTGGAATGCCTCCGGCCTGTTGATCATCCACTCCGCTATAGCCTTAACGGACGCGCTGACCGTGAAAGTGGGCGGCGTTAAAAGCAGCGGAGAAGACCACATGGCCGCCGTTGACCTCCTGCGGGAGGTCCTCACCCTGGATGAACGCGGGAACGAAGCCGCAAAACACCTGGTCCGCATGATAGACCAGAAAACCCTTGTTTCCTACAGCGGCGACATTTATACCAGGGCGGAAGTGGCTACGCTCTGGAAGCACCTTGAGCGATATCGCTCCTGGGCACTTCTGGTCCTGGGCGGCTGACCGCCCGGTTTGCCGCAATTATACGCACTGGAAAATCTAAACGCTCATCTAATAAAAGATGGAAAATCCCAGGAGAAGCGTCTTTTGAAGCTAAACAGGCTTGCCATTCAGCAGATGAAGTTTTTGACAGAAGACAGGGGCGTTAAAAACCTGAAAGATGGGCATTAATAAACCGCGAAAAATACTTTTTGTGACCGACCTGCACGGGAACGTCGCCAAGTACCGGCGCGTTTTCGAGGCGGCCATAAAACACGGCGTTGCCGCCGTTGTCAACGGCGGGGATATGCTCACCTTAGACGGCGATCTGCATGGCTCGCAAAGAGATTTTATTGAGGGGTTCCTGTCTCCGTATTTCTCCGGGTACGAGAAGGCCGGTATCTACCATCTTGGGTTTTTAGGCAATGATGACCTGAAAATTCACGACGACGTTTTTGCTGAAACCTGCCGTAAATATAAGCATATCGTTAACCTGGCGCAGCGCCGGTTTGAGCTGAACGCCCTTGAGTTCATCGGCATGAACTGGGTTGCGGATTATCCTTTCAGGCTTAAGGACCGCTGCCGCCGGGACGGGCCGGGCTATGTTTTTCAGGAGCAGTTCGGTACCGGGCTGCTGTCCACGCCCGAAGGTTTCAGGGAATTGGAGGATTGGCCGGCTTATGCCGCCAAACTTCCCTCCATCGAGGACGAACTTGCCGCTCTTCCGAGGCCCGCTGCCGTCGGCAGGACAATTTATGTGATACATACGCCGCCCTTCGGGCTTGGGCTGGATGTGATAAGTTCGGGCGGGAAGGTGGGGTCCCAGGCCGTCAGCCGGTTTATCGGGAAAATGCGGCCGCTCTTAACCCTGCACGGCCACATCCATGAATCGCCGGCGATCAGCGGAATATGGAAAGCTAAGATCGGGGAAACGGTTTGCGTCCAGCCGGGCCAAATGAAGGCGAATGTGTTAAGCTATGCTTTGATCGACCTCGAAAGTCTGGAGATGGAAAGGGTTGAAGTACCGCTGTAGCGTTTGGCTGTGCGCCGGGTTTGGGAAAGTCCCGCCTTTGATCTTCCCCATCAGGCTGCTTTTTGGGGAGACGGCAAATTGTCGGCAATTGCCGGAAAAGAAAAACCCCGCCGGGTGGCGAGGTCTTTCTTTTCTGAAGCCTTCTTCATCGGGCCAGTAACGGAGACTGCGAACTTCTCAAATTTGGCGGGCCTTTCAGGATGAAGTTATAACCTACTTTGCGCAACATCCCGAGGCATCTTTATAAATACCACCAGCAAGCCGTATAGCTGCGGTATTGGGGATCTTATCCGCGAGATGTCGTCGCAGGCGTGGCCACGAAGCGCGGCCCCGCACTGCTCCTTGCCGCTAGGAAGTGGGTTCGCAGGCTCCGGCACAGTGCCCTGCGCC
>Ga0209212_1005565_pt1 | contig 14931 bp, 16 predicted proteins | sample RifGroC2_FD_183996 | JGI IMG/M metagenome (GOLD analysis project Ga0209212, IMG submission 183996) | Groundwater microbial communities from Rifle, Colorado, USA - Groundwater C2 (SPAdes) (version 2) | ecosystem: Environmental > Aquatic > Deep subsurface > Groundwater | place: Rifle, Colorado... | reverse complement strand
CTTGCTTATAAATAACACCTTAAAAATTATTTTTAAACTTTTACTTTTTTTCAGAAAGGAAGGGAGCCAATGAAAATATTTAAAAATCCGTGGTTGTGTATTTTTATAATATATGCGGCGGGCTTATTAACTTTGGCGACATTATTTATAGTAAAACCAGTGGCAACACAAATGATGAAGAAAAAATAACAACGGCCGGGATTTAAAATCCGGTCAACTCAATCGGCTTGTTTAATCCACTTGGAGTGGAGCAAGCCGATTTTTTATTTCCAATAAAAAATGTACACGAAAAAATGCGATCGCTTCAAAGTGTGTACATTTTCAGGTTTCAGATTTTTAGCGCCTCCTTAAAAATATCTTCCGGCGACATTTTGTTTCTTTTCTCATATCCGCATTTGAGGCACTTGTGAGTAATGTCGTACTCCCCTCCTTTTGTTTCTATCTTGGACGGCTTCATCATTCCTCCGCAACCGGAAGACCTGTCGCCTGGAGTTACATCCATATGCTTGCTCCAAAGGCATTTAGGACAATGATTAGTGTACCCGTCACCTTTTACATTTTGTCCGCAATTCCCGCAGACAAAATTTTCTATTTTTCTTTTGAAATCAATGGCCATAAAATTTATTTTATTTTCTCATATTCTTGCCAAAATGCCAAATTGGCTATACTTTTAGGTCATTATGGTAAAGGGATTCTGGAAAAAATTACTATCGACATCGAACGTCGATAGTAAGCCGATTTTGGCGCTGGCGCCGATGGCGGATGTAACGGATGCGGCTTTCAGGCGGATTATCGCCAAATACGGAAAACCGGACGTGATGTTCACGGAATTTGTTTCCTGCGACGGTTTATGTTCCTCGGGACAAAAAAATATTTTGCCGATTTTAAAATTTACGAAAAAAGAAAGACCGATAGTGGCCCAAGTTTTTGGCGACAAGCCGGAAAATTTTTACGAATCGGCCAAACTTATAAAAAAGCTGGGTTTTGACGGCATAGACATAAATATGGGCTGTCCAGACAAAAAAGTGATAAAACAGGACGCCGGAGCGGCGCTCATTAACAACTCTCGACTCGCCCAAGAAATAATCAGGCAAACAAAAAAAGGCGCCCGCCTCTCCGGCGGGCAAGCGGGGGAAATGCCCGTTTCCGTCAAAACCAGAATCGGCTATGACAAATATGATAAAAAGAAATTTAAAAAGTGGCTGACGGCGTTATTGGAAGAAAAACCGGCCGCCATCACAATTCACGCCCGCACAAAAAAAGAAATGTCGCTCGCTCCCGCTCATTGGGACATCATAGCCGAGGCGGTAAAAATCAGAGATGAATTTTTCGGCGACAAAAAGGACAAAACTTTAATTCTCGGCAACGGCGATGTCCAAAACGTTGACGAGGCGAAAGAAAAAGCAAAAATTTCCGGCGCGGACGGCGTAATGATCGGACGAGCGATTTTCGGCAATCCGTGGCTGTTCTTAAATGCGCAGAAAACAAATTTTGAAAAACTTTCCGTTCTTCTTGAACACACGAAACTTTTTGAGAAAATAAATAAAGGCCGGAGGTTTGATGTGATGAAAAAACATTTCAAGTCTTATGTTTCTGGTTTTGGCGGCGCCAAGGAATTGAGGATTAAACTAATGACCTGCAAAAATGCCAAAGATGTGGAAAAAATTATCCTTGCTTTTCTTTAATCAATTTATTCAAAATCTTTTTGACTTCTTCAATGCTCACGGAGTCATAAATAGAAACTGTTTTGACGGGCTTGCCTATTTTTTTCAAATCTAACATTTTCACCCTTAACGCTTTCTCGTCAATCAAATCAGACTTGGCCAAAAAGACATACTCTGATTTTTTAAGCAACTCTTCGTTGTAGGTCATCAATTCTTTTATCACGACGTAATAATCCTTGAGCGGATCTTCCGATTCGGCGGAGACAAGATGAAACAAAATTTTCGTTCTTTCAATATGACGGAGAAATTTTATGCCCAAACCTTTTCCCGCCGATGCTCCTTCTATAAGGCCGGGAATGTCGGCCAAAATCAAATCATAATAAACGCCGAGATTGGGCTCCAGTGTGGTAAAAGGATAATTAGCCACCTTGCTTTTGGCCGCCGTCAGCTCGTTTAGCAAGCTGGATTTTCCCGCGTTCGGGTAGCCGATCAAGCCGACATCGGCGATAAGCCTGAGCTCCATTCGCATAGTGAAAGTTTCGCCGGGCAAACCGGGCTGGAACTGGCGCGGGCTGGTATTTTTCCCCGAACGAAAATGCCAGTTGCCGTGCCCGCCGAACCCGCCAGTGGCAATCAAAACTTTTTCCCCAACTTTGGTAATTTCTTTGTCTTTTCCGACATCCAGATTATGAAGCACCGTCCCTGTTGGAACTTTCAAAATTATGTCTTCCCCGGCTGTTCCGTCGTTTAATTTTTTCTTTCCATTCTCGCCATCTTCGGCGATTATTTCTTTTTTGTAGCGAAACTGCCTAAGAGCGCCCAAATCGGATACTCCCTCCACATAAACATTACCCCCGTTCCCGCCTCTTCCGCCGGTCGGCCCCAAAGACATCAAGTTGCTATTGAAGTAAACTCCGCCTTTGCCGCCTTTGCCCGCTTGGACTTTAATTGTTACATCGTCTATAAGCATAATGACATTTTATCCCAGTTTAAGTCAGTTTTAGGATGATATGTCAATTCCCTTTCCTTCGTTTTCTTCAGAAATACCGGTTTCCTTATTGCCGCCTTTGCAAGCCTTTCTTGAAGCTTCAAAAGACGACCAGACTGATTTTTTGGAATTCTTCAAAGTATTCGCGACCGTTTTTGAACTGGTTTTGAAAGTATTCCAAGCATTCTTAACGGCTGTTTTTCTTTCCTTTCCGCTCAAATTCCAAGCATTACTTAAATCATTTAATCTTGTTTGGTGCGCACTGGTCATACTGGCAGAAAAAGCGCTGAACGCCGACACAATGCTGTTTTCCCTCGCAATAACGGCGTTTCTAACGCAAGCCGCGTCCTTTGACGAAGCCGATGAAGACACGGAAGAGAAAGACGATGTGGAAGTGGCGTTAGTGGTGGTGGCCATTTTGTTAATCACCCGCCTTTCTACTTTTTTCGCCGCTTCTCTGACTTTTTTCTCGGCTCTTGTTTCAGCCGAAGCTCCAGAGACGACAAAACTGAAAGCAAAAACGGATAATAATGACACCGCTAAAATTTTCTTGTTCATTTAATTTGTTTTTTAATTGATTTATAATTTGACCTTTATTTGTAATAATACCTGCCATTATCGCACTTCCATATATTAATGTAAAGAGAGTTTTAAAAAAATTAAAGGTCATTAAAATTGCATCTTACCAGCGATAGCTGGTAAGATGCAATTTTGAAATAATAAAAAATTAGACCTTTACAAAAGCAAAAATTTTTATTAGAATTTAAAAACCCTGTTAAAGCGGGGTTTATTTTATGGAAATACGCAATATAGCCATTATCGCCCACGTTGACCACGGCAAAACGACTTTAACCGACGCTATTTTGAGGCAAACCGGCATGGTGACGGACGAGAATATCAGCATGGACAGCAACGCTCTGGAGCAAGAGCGCGGTATTACCATTTACGCCAAAAATACTTCCATCTTCTACCCTCCTTCGCAAGACGCTTCGGACGGGCAAGCAAAGACTACCAAAATAAACATCGTGGACACGCCCGGCCACTCTGATTTCGGTTCGGAAGTGGAACGAGTTTTGCGTTCAATTGATTCCGTCGTTCTGGTGGTGGACGCCCAAGAAGGCCCGATGCCTCAAACCAGATTCGTCCTGAAGAAATCTTTGGAGCTGGGGCTGAAGCCGATTGTGGTGATAAACAAAATAGACAAACCGGCGGCCAATCCGGCTAGAACTTTGGACTTGGTTTTTGAATTGTTTTTTGACCTCGGCGCCAATGAAGAACAACTGGACTTCCCCGTCGTCTACGCCATCGGACGGGAAGGCGTGGCCAAACTAAACTTGATCGACGAATCAAAAGACTTGTCTCCTCTCTTGGACACGATTCTTAAAAAAGTTCCTCCCGCCGGAAGCAATAGCGAAAGCGACTTGGCCATGCAACCGTTCAATCTCGGCTATGATAATTTTCTCGGGCGTCTGGCCATCGGCCGGATTTACAGCGGCAAGATAAAAACCGGAAGCGCTGTTTTTGTGAAAAAGCCGACCGGCGAGACAAGAACCGGCAAAATCACCAAGCTTTTCACCTTTGAAGGCATCCAAAGAAAAGAAACGGCCGAAGCTCTTGCCGGAGATATTGTGATGGCCGCCGGACTGCCCGATATTTACATAGGCGAAACGATCTGCTCAAACGAAGCCCAAGCTCCTTTGCCGGCCATCAACATAGACGAGCCGACCATTTCCCTTAATTTTTTGGTCAACGATTCCCCTCTCGCCGGACGGGACGGAAAATTCGTCACCACCAGACAGATAAAAGAACGGCTGGAAAAAGAACTGGAAATAAATGTCGGACTGAAGATTGATTTTTCCGCCGGTGAATTTTTCAAAGTTTATGGGCGGGGCGAATTGCACATCGCCATACTTCTGGAAAATATGAGAAGAGAAGGTTTTGAGCTCCAAGTTTCCCAGCCGCAAGTCATCATCAAAGAAGAAGGTGGGCAAAAAATGGAGCCGTTTGAAGAAGTGACGATAGATTTGCCCAAAGAATCGTCCGGCCCGATTATAGAAACGCTGGGCCGAAGAAAAGGCATAATGACGCAAATGAAAGAAGAACAAGGTTCCATCGTCCGCCTTGTTTTTGAAGCGCCAACCAGAGGCATCTTGGGCTATAAAAACCAATTCACCATAGACACCAGAGGCGAAGGCATAATGTGCAGCCGGTTTATCGGCTTCCGTCCTTACGCCGGAGAAATCAAAAAAAGAGACACGGGCTCAATGGCCTCAATGGCTTCGGGCTACGCCGTGGCTTTCTCTTTGGATAATCTTCAGCAGAGAGGAACGCTTTACGTGGAGCCGAACACGGAAATATACGAAGGAATGGTCATCGGCAACACGATGAAGGGAGATGAAATGGTCGCCAATCCGACCAAAGGCAAACAATTGACCAACGTGAGAATGGGCGGACAGGCCGACGAAAAAATCGTTTTGGCTCCGGCTTTGAAAATGACATTGGAAAGGGGCTTGGAAATTATGGCCGAAGACGAATACTTGGAAGTTACGCCGTTAAACATCCGTCTCCGAAAACAACATCTCAAAGAAGGCGACCGAAAAAATTCCAAGAGAGCGAAATAGCCGAAGTAAAAAATGCTATACTGTCGGTATGGCGGTTTATAAAACAAAACTTATCAAAAAAGAGGAAGTCGCCGAAGGGACGATGGCTTTTTATTTTGAAAAGCCGGATGGTTTTGACTTCATCGCCGGACAATATGTGACGGTTTCTCTTATCAATCCGCCGGAAACGGACAATGAAGGCAATTCCCGATTTTTCTCCTTGATAACCGCGCCTTATGAAAATTACTTGGGAGTCGCCACTAGAATAAGAGATACGGCTTTTAAACGCATCCTTAAAAATTTGCCTCTTGATTCGGAAGTAATGATAACCGGCCCGGACGGTTCGTTTTGCCTGGACAAAGACGCTTCCAAGCCGGCGGTTTTTCTCATCGGCGGCATCGGCATCACGCCGGTTTTCAGCATTCTCAAAAACGCCGCTTATGAAAAACTTCCCCATCAATTATTTTTATTTTATTCCAATAAACGGCCGGAAGACGCGGCTTTTCTGGAAGAATTGCAAAATTTGGAAAAAGAAAACTCTAATTTCAAACTTATCGCTACCATGACGGCTCCGACGGAAAGTCGGAGTCCCGACCAGAGCGTCGGGAAAAAATCAAAACAGGCTTGGCGCGGCGAAACTGGATTTATAAATAAAGAAATGCTCCAAAAATATATCGGAAATTTAAATTCGCCGATTTATTATATGTCCGGCCCGCCGATGATGGCAAAAGCCATGAGGGAATTGGCGGAAAAAATCGGCGCGATTGATGACAATATAAAATTTGAAGAATTCGCCGGATATTAGTATAACATATTTATGTTTGATAAACTTAAACAACTTAACGAAATTGAAGAAAATAAAAACCCCCAACGGTAACGTCGGGGGTTTTTATTTTCAGTTCATAAGCAGGTTTAGTAAGAATTTCTTCTTCCTCCAAATCCGCCTCTGCTTCCGCCTCCGCCTCCGCCGAATGATCTTCTCGGCCTGTCGCCTCCTTCGGTTTTCGGTTTGGCAATATTGACAGTCAAGTTTCTTCCGGCAAAGTCCTTTTCGTTAAACATTTCTATGGCTTTGTTGGCTTCCTCTTCGGAAGACATTTCCACGAAACCGAAACCTCTTGATCTGTTTGTTTCTCTGTCCATTATGATACTGGCCGAAGTAACTGCTCCGGCTCCGCCGAAATGATTCTTCAATTCATCTTCCGTCGTATCATAAGAAAGGCCTCCCACATATAATTTATTATTCATTGTGTTTGGTTTTTTACTAATAAAATATCTGCGGTAAGACCTTTGTCGCGCACTTGATTAAAATGATAAGCGAACACCTACAGATTTATCCCGTTTAAAATAAAGCGGGACACGAAAGTATTGTAACAGAGTTTCCTAAAAAAACAATAAGTTGTATAATTACCATATATGCCGTTAAAAATAAAAAGTGAAAATTATAAGTTAAAACAAAATAATAATATGGATAAAAAAATTAAAAACCATCTAGGAATTGGCGCCCTTGTTTCTATGGTTATTTTGGCAATATCTTCTTTGATATTCGCCAATATTTATTCCAAATCAATTGAACCTTCCTCTTACCGAAGCTTTTCCGTCAGCGGAGAAGGAAAAGTGGTAGCCATTCCCGATGTCGCCAAATTCACATTCAGTGTCATCACCGAAGGAGGAAAAGATGTCGGCGCCATCCAACAAGAAAATACGCAAAAGGCCAATCGGGCCATCGCTTTACTGAAAGACAGCGGAATGGAAGACAAAGATATAAAGACCGCCGGCTATAATTTACAGCCGAAATATCAATATTTTTCTTGTCCCGTTAGCAAAAATTCTTCCACCAAACCTTGTCCGCCGCCGGAAATAGTCGGGTATTCCATAAACCAAACCGTGTCGGTAAAAATCAGGAATTTTGAAAAGGCGGGCGAGATCCTGGCCGGAGTCGTCCAAAGCGGAGTCAATTCCGTTTCCGAACTTTCTTTTGCGATAGACGACAGGACGGAAATTGAAAACCAAGCCCGCCAAGAAGCTATCGCCAACGCCATAAGTAAAGCGGAATCAATCGCCCAAGACGGAAACTTCAATTTGGGAAAAATATTGTCCATAAATGAAGACGATATGCCAGTAATGAGTTGGGATAAAGCTCGTACGATGATGAGCGGCGCTAGCGAAGACGCGCCGCAAATTGAACCGGGTTCTCAAGACATAAAAGTAAACGTAAGCATCACTTACGAAATAAGATAAAGTGAGAATCTCCGTCAAGGCAAAAACTAACGCCAAAAAAGAGTCGGTGGAAAAATTAAGCGATAAAGAATTCGTCGTTTCCGTCAAAGAGCCTCCCGTAGACGGGCGCGCCAACTGGGCGATATGCCGAGCCGTCGCCAATTATTTTGGCATTTCCCCTTCCCGAGTCAACATCGTCTCCGGCCAATCGGCGAAAAATAAGATTTTGGATATAATTTAGGCAAGCTTTAAATGCCTTTCTATTCTTACTATTTTAAATTCAAGAATTTCCAGTTTTTCCTTGTCCGCTTTTGATGAAAGAGCTGTTTTTAAAACCTTGATTTCTTCTTTAATAAAATAAACTTCTTTCATTAGGTCGTCCAACTTAAATTCAATTGAATCAAACCTTACGTCCATTTTATTAAATCTTTCATCAACTTTATCAAATCTGGAATCAACTGCGTCTAATCTATTATTCGTTTTTTCTGATTCTATTTTAAGTTCGGAAATTTCTATGCTATTATTCTCCACTGCATCTTTGAGATTTTCCATGCCTTCTTTCAAATCTTTTATATCTTCTTGCGTTCCAGAAAGCACTTCCCAAAACGCTTTCGTATTACTGTTTACATCTTCAAGCAAAACAGCCGTGTAGTCTTTTTCATTGCCGGTCATTTTGCTTAGCGGCAATTTTAATTTTTTTATTTTTTGTTTCATAACCATTAAACCCATCTTACCATTTGATAAAACTATGCGCAAATCAAATCAGTTTTTTGTATTCTTTTTTCAGTTTTTCCCAATTACTTAACTTTCCGGAATCAATCGCCTTTCTTATTTTTTCAAATAAAGTTTTGTAAAAATAAATGTTGTGCGAAGTGGCCAATGATTGAGCTTTTGCTCTGTTTTCTTTAAACATTTGTCTGATGTCTTTTCGTTTTAGTCCTTCGGAGCACAATTCGCATTTGCATCCTTTTTCCACCGCCTTATTATCTTTGGCAAAAATTCCCTTTTGGATGTCCAGCCGGCCGTTTTTGGAATAAAGAGCGCCATGCCGGGCTTCGCGAGTGGGGATGACGCAGTCAAAAGTGTCTATTCCATTTTCTGCGCCGATAAAAACATCTTTGATGGCGCCGATGCCAAGCAAGTGTCGCGGTTTATTTTCCGGCAGTCCGGACAAAGACCAACCCAAAACATCGCTCATCTGTTTTTCGCCGAAAGACCCGCCGATGCCAAAACCGTCAAAAGGAAACGCGCCGATAACAGCGGAACTTTCTTTCCGCAAGTCTTCAAAAATTCCTCCCTGCACGATGCCGTATAACGCTTGGCCGTTTTTCTTTTTCGCCTTCAGACATTTTTCCGCCCACCCATGAGTTTTATGGAGGGATTTTTTGTTGTAATCATAACCATGCAGAGGCGAGGTGCATTCATCAAAAGCGAAAATTATATCCGCCCCCAAATCTTCCTGTATCTTTATGGAAATTTTCGGGTCAAGTTCGTATTTTTTTCCGTCGTAAGTAAAAATGACTCCGTCCCGGCCAATCTTGACCGGATTTTTCTTCCCCTCGATATCGGATGTCGAGGGGAATTTCTGCGAGTTTACCTTGCCTATTTTGTGAACTTTCCCCCAGCCAAGACTGAAGACTTGGAAGCCGCCGCTGTCGGTCATAATCGGATTTTTCAACCCGAACATTTTATGCAATCCGCCGGCTTTTTTTATTTCTTTCACTTTGCCTGTTACAAACAAATGAAAAGTGTTGGATATGGTCAATTCCGGCGACGCCAAGCTATGCTCTTTCTTGTCTAAAGATTTTATCGCCCCGTGGGTGGCAACAAAGGCGAAACCCGGCGTCAATATTTCCCCGTGAGCTGTTTTAATCACCCCCGTCCTCGCCTTACCTAATTTATTTTTAATTTGAAAAAACATAGAAAATATCGTTACCTCCAACCATTTGGACATTCAATGTCCAAATGGTGATTATTTTTATCGCCGATTTTTAATAATTTAACCATTATTTAAAGCCATATTATCACTTTTGACGCTATCGCATTTTTTTGATAACTTAAAATGAGGAAATTATTTTCCAAAAATTCTGCCCAACAAAGAAGCAAATGGAAAATACCCAGTGATACCAAAAAAGGCGACCAAAGCAAGAATATAATCTTTTGGCCATTCTATGTTTTCTATAAATTTCGCCAATTTCATTTCACCATTTAATACTTCAATTCTATAAAATATGAGTATGTAAAGAGCTAACCAGCCAACAAACGCACCAAATCCGTTTAGCCAATATTGATTATAGATATACCAGTCACTTTTTTCCACTTCTTGTTTTTTTGATTCCTTATTTTCCACAATATCAATAATCTTTGTCCTCTTTGGTATTATGTCATGAATCTCAAAAGCATAGCGAGAATAAATATAAATACTTACAATAGCCGCAACAAAAAATATTATTTTAGAAAAGAAAAGATTTGAAAGATAACATAAATAGGGCGGAAACAAAGCTACTACTAAAATAATGGGTGGAGTAAATATCAAAAGTTGTTTTTTAAAAATCATAATATTAATAACATAATTTACTTTTTTTCTAGGATAATGTAAAACGGCTATATTTTTTCTAGGTTGCGCACATGTCCGCATTAACAAAATTTTATTGACATTCATTTCAAAGCCATTTTTGAATACCATTATCCGTCAATAAATCCAATCTTATATAATTATTCTTCAACGAAGATGACATTGCGGGAAAAACAAAAGTTGGACCAAATCCGTTGCTTCCTTTTCCCAAAATATTCTCTATTTTCATCCACAAGTAAAATGTATCTTCACCTTGCTCTTTTTTTAAACTAAATTCTTGATCAAGACTCTCTATTTCTGCCTCACTAAATGCCCATATTTTTTTAAGTCCGTCATGAATCATTTTTGATTTTAAAAATTTTAATCCAAACATTTTGTCGCGTTGCCAAAAAAACCAAAAAATCAACAACTGATGAACCTTATCAAGGCGCTCCGATGTTGCCACTCCAAATTGATTGATTAAAACATTTCTAGCTTCTTCATATTCTGACTGTATCATATTAATATATGTGTGAGTTATAAACTGATACGCAATTTTAAACACCTCAGCCACTTGTGCTGATTCATAATTATTTGTCGCAATAATTCTAGGTTGAATAATGCGATCAATATTATTAATACATTCGCTAATTTTTTTATCCATATGGTTACTTTTAATTATTGTACCAAAGTTCTTTCTACTCGCAAAATATAACTTCTTTCGGCGAGATTTCTAGTTTTTCCGCAAACCAATCGCGGGCGGTTTCTTGGTCGCCAAGAAAATCAATCAGTTTGTTTTCAAGCGCGAGTGAACCGGGCATAGACGAACCGTCGGCAAGTTTGGCGACTTGTTCAACGGGAAGATTTCTGTTTTCCGAAACAATTTTTACAAAGTGATCATGGTAAATTTTCAAATCGCGTTCAAACAAAGATCGTTCGGCAAAAGTAAACGGTTTGTCAGGATCGCCGTAGTCTTTGAATCGCGCTGATGTTAATTGAATATATTGCAAGCCGTCTTTGGCGTTTTTCGCTGTTTTGTCCAAATACGACATATTGACACCAATACTTCCTATTTCAGAAAAAGAAGAAGCAATTATCGTATTTGCGCCAGTTGCCGCAAGATACGCGCCTGAATTTGCCCCTTCGCGTATGAATGTTGCGACGGGCAATAAAGAACGCTTGAATCCGTTTGAAATAATTTCCGAAGCAACCGCCGAACCTCCGCTTGAATCAATGCGAACAAAAATACCGAGAATGTTCGTTTCATTTTCCGCCTTATACAATGTGGCGAGAACATCGTCGGCGTTTGTGGAAGGAGGCATCTCGCTCCAACTCCCATTTTGATCAGCTCCGGCGTAGGGTATGATGTCCCCCATTATCGGTATGACGGCGATATTGCATTCACCATCACTTATTGTGAGGCTTGCGTTGTATCCGCTCCATCTATTGTGCCATAGACCAAAAATCCACAACCCGACATAAAACGCAATGAGTGCGACGACAACCCTTAATGCGATTATTTTAATTTCTTGTTTCATCGTTTTCATAATAAAAACATTAATAGCTTTTCAATCTTTCCGATTTTTCGTGCTGGCGGATTTTTTCCAGCGCTTTGGCTTCTATCTGCCTGATGCGTTCTCGGGTTACTCCGAATTCCTTGCCGACTTCTTCCAGCGTATGGACGATGCCGTCGCCCAAGCCGAATCTCATTTGAAGAATTTTTTGCTCTTTCGGCGTAAGGTCGTTTAAAATTTCTTGGAACTGGCCGGTCAAAATCTTTTGGGCCGCCTGCCGGTCGGAAGAAAGAATTTTGTCGTCGGCCACGAAGTCGCCGAGCGTTGAATCGCCGTCATCATCTCCAACCGGCGCTTCAAAAGAAACTGTGCTTTGGTCTATTTTTTGGATGTGATGAATTTTTTCCACTTCCAAATTCATTTCGGCGGCGATTTCTTCCGGTAGCGGCTCCCGGCCCAAGTCTTGAGACAGCCTTCTTAGCACCTGTTTGTATTTGGAAATTGTTTCCATCATATGCACCGGGATCCTGATCGTTCTGGCCTGGTCGGCGATGGCTCTGGTTATCGCCTGCCGTATCCACCAAGTGGCGTAAGTGGAGAACTTGTAGCCCTTTCGCCAGTTGAATTTTTCCACCGCCCGAAACAGCCCGAAATTTCCCTCCTGAATCAAGTCCAAAATGGACAAATCGGGGCTTCGGCCGACGTATCTTTTGGCGATGGAAACAACCAGCCTCAAGTTGGCTTTTATCAAGATATTTTTGGCCTCCTCGTCGCTTTCTTCAATTCTTTTCGCCAATTCTCTTTCTTTGGCGGCATCAATCAAGGAAATTTTGCCGATCTCCCGAAGATACATTTGGACGGCGTCTATGGATTCTTTGTCCAAGCCCTGTTCCAGCTTTTTTCCGTCCGTTTCTTCACTTTCAATCATATCTTTGCTCTCAATGACATCAACGCTTGATTCGCTAAAAGTGTCGTAAATCGTGTCCAAAAGCGCCACATCTTCTTCAATGTGCGGAAATTCTTTGATAATCTCGCTGTAAGTGACAAATCCTCTCGCCTTGCCTTTTTTAAGGAGGTTGTTTATTTTAATTTTTATTTCTTCCGCCTTCTTGGAACGCTTAACTTTGACCTTAACCGACATCCGATGTCGGTTTTGCGAACCGACATCGGATGTCGGTTTTAAGGCTATTTTTTTTATCTTTTTTATCTTTTTCATTTTGTTTCGTACCACAAGGGTGCTTCTTATTTTCTAATTCACTTCGTTCATAAGAAAACAATGTCGTTTAATTTTTTGGTAAGCTTATGAAAATCGTCCAGATATTTTTTTAACTTCGGATCGCCGCTTTCGTCGGACTTGTTAGCCATTTCCAATTCTTTTATTTTTTCCGTCATATTTTCCAGTTCCGCTTTTATCTCTTCCTTTTCAATTTCTTTTTTTATTTTTAAAAACTCGTTCGCCAGAGACGCTTCTTCGGAGAAAAACAATTCCGCTTCCAATATCAATCTGTTTTTTTTCTCCGTCGGGCAGTTTTCAATTTCCTCTTTTTTTAAAGCGATGAATTCGTCAATAACCGGCTTTAAACTCGGGTCTTTGGTGTCTTTTTGCCAAAGCGCTATTCCCAAAAGCTTGTTTCGCATAAAATCCAATCTTGTTTGTTTCTGTTTTGGATTCCCACTTGGAAGTTTAGCTTCCAAGTGGGACTTGGAAGCTAAACTTCCAAGTGGTTTCGGGGTCAGCCTCACTTTCTTTAACTCATCCCAAACGGCGTCTTCTTTTATTTTTAATTTTTCGGAGATTTTTTTCACCCAGCCGGCCTTTTCCATTTCGCTTTGCAAAACGGCGATATACGGCAAAATTTTTCTCTCTATGTCTTTCCTCTCGTCAAACAATTCTAGATAAAATTCTATGACATTTTTGGCTTCGCCTACCGCTTTTACCCAAGATTCCGGGTTGTCCAAAACGGCATCGGCCGGGTCCTTGCCGGAAGGAGAAACGGCGATTTTAACTTCAAATCCTTCCGCCAGCGCCATATCAATCCCTTTGCTTGACGCTCTCTCTCCGGCTTCGTCTTTATCAAAAGCCATTATTATTTTTTCGGTCAGCCGTTTTATCAGTTTCAAATGTTCAAAAGTCAAAGCCGTTCCCGACACGGCGACGGTGTTGACCGCTCCGGCTTGATGCGACATCACCGCATCCATCTGTCCCTCCACGATAACGCAGGCGTCCTTTTGTCTTATCTCGTTTTTCGCTTTGTCAAAACCGTATAAAATTCCGGACTTATTATAAAGAACGGTCTGGGGGGAATTTATGTATTTACCGCCCGAATCGGTCCCCTCCTCGCCGAAAACTCTCCCGCTGAATCCGACTGTTTGACCGGAAGCGCTGGCGATCGGAAACATTATCCGGCTCCTAAACCGGTCGTAATATCCGGCTTGAGCCTTCGCCGATTTGATAATCATTCCCGCTTTTTCCATCTCGGACTCGGAATAGCCCTTGTCTTTCAAATAATCGCGCAAATTATTCCAGCCGGCCGGCGCGAATCCTATATTGAAAGCTTTGGCCGTCTCGCCTTTCATTCCTCTTTTTTTAAGATAAGCGACGACGTCGGCGTTTTTTCTCAATTCTGTTTCGTAAAATTTTACGGCCTCGTCCATAAGCTGAAGCAGTCTCAATCTTTCGTTTTGCCGGTTTTTGTCTATTTTTTCCACCCCCCCCCCCGCCCTATCAGCCAGTATTTTCAAAGATTCCAAAAAATCAACCCCCTCTATCTCCATGACGAAACTGAACATATCGCCGCCGCGGGAACAACCGAAACAATGCCACGATTGGCGGGCGGGAGAGACAAAAAACGACGGAGTTTTTTCGTTGTGAAAAGGGCAATTAGCCTTGAAGTTGGCGCCCGCCTTTTGGAGTTTGATATAACTTTGGACGACATCCGTTATGTCAAGGCGAGATTTTATTTGTTCTACAGTGGAAGACATAGGTTTAAAAATTTCTAATTTCTAAATTCTAATTTCTAAACTCTGCCGGTCCTTAATCTATTGCTTATCAATTTTAATTTTTTCTTCTTCCTTTACATATTCCTTCCTGAACCCCGTCCCCGCTGGAATCAGCCTGCCGATTATGACGTTTTCTTTCAGCCCAATGAGCTTGTCTTCTCCGCCCATAACCGCCGTTTTTATCAAAACTCTGGCCGTGTCCTGGAAAGACGCGGCGGACAAAAAGCCGGCGGCGGACAAAGCCACTTTGTCTATGGACATAACCGTTGACTCAAGCTTGGCCGGATTTTTTCCTTCGCTTTCCACCCTTTCGTTCTCCTCCAAAGCTCTTTGGCTGTTAACGGCTTCTCCGGCGTTAAGGTTGGTGTCTCCGGCGTCAACGACTTTAAGC
>Ga0209212_1005564_pt1 | contig 14933 bp, 13 predicted proteins | sample RifGroC2_FD_183996 | JGI IMG/M metagenome (GOLD analysis project Ga0209212, IMG submission 183996) | Groundwater microbial communities from Rifle, Colorado, USA - Groundwater C2 (SPAdes) (version 2) | ecosystem: Environmental > Aquatic > Deep subsurface > Groundwater | place: Rifle, Colorado... | reverse complement strand
GAGACTGACATAATACTAATAATTTATCATTCGCCGATTCGGGCGAATTGGAGAATGATGATAAAGTGGGGAAAACAAAAACCCTCCGCGCCTGTCGGAGAATCTTTGCTAAACCTTTTTTGTGATCGTGAACTTTGAGCGCTGCTCTGAATAGTCATACACTATTCGTCGATGCCTGATAGCCAAAATGTAAACAGTCCTCCCGGTGAGACGAAAGACTAGGCGGTAATCACCTACCCGCAACTTGCGATAACCTTTAAGCGAGCGGCGCAAGGGTACACCAAAAGTTTCCGGTGCGGTCATCAATTTCCGTTCGATCGCCTGCTTAATACGCTCCCGCACTACCTTATCAAGCTGAGGAATATCTTCTTTTACAACCAGCGAATGATAGCGAATCTGGTAACTGGCTGCCATACTTTATTGCCAAGCGGCAGCATGCGAGACAAAGCGTGCGCCCTTACGATCGCGCTTTTCAGCTACACGCTGCAGCACAATATCCTCCTCCTGCTCTAAAGCGCGCTCAATCAAGCTTAAAGCTTTGGAAGAAACCGTGGTCTCCTCCCTAGCGGCCAGGCGCTTAAGGGCTAGACTAACGTCTGATGGTACGGAAAGATTAATGCGTTGTTTAGAAGTAGGCATAAGCTTAGGTTTATTAAATAAAGCCAATACCCTTATTGTAACACCGGTGTTACACCTGTCAAGTTCCCTATTTTAGCAAGGGAAGGAAGTGAGGGGAAAAACAAACCCGCCCCGTCGAATGACGGGGCGAGATGTGCGAGCTATTAAGGCTCGTCCGCCCAAGGCGGATAGAAAATTTTGTGTTATGGCTTCTGCTCGCTACAGTGTCCGAAACAACAAATCTATTCGTACAACTGACTGTGGGTACCAATGGTCACTAAAAAATATGTGCCTGGTTCAGGTTTACAATACACCAAACGTATATCACCCGTAATATTTATGCTTCGGTAGGCTTCATACTTCCCGCGCAAGGGGTGGTTATTCAGCAGCGGAGCAAACTCATCCTGCGCCAAGAGTTCTAGGCGGGCGATAGTTTTCTCCTTGGCTGAACGTGGTAGCTTCTTATAACGCTTCTTAAATTCGGCCGAGTAAAGAAACATGGCGGCCCTTGGCTTATGCGCTCAGAGCGCGAGCGAGCGCGGCTGTGGTTTTAGCTGGCTTGGCTACAGCGCCTGAGGCTAGTTCCGCTTCGGCTGACGCGATTGATAGCTCCAGCGCCCGGGTCGGGCGATAGGCGACCGAGAGCGTTACCTCCTTAGTGCGAACCATGTGCTTCAAATAGGCGTTAACGAGCGTGCCCAACGGCACGCCCAGCTCGCCCGCCACGGCCTGGGCGGCCCGCTTAAGCTGTTTATCGGTTTTTACCGTCAGCAAGGTTTTGGAATTTGTTGCCATATACCAAAGTATATACTATGGTATATTACTGTCAACTCCCCTATTTATGCCAGGGCGGGGTAAGGTGTACGTTTGCCTTCCGCTCACGTTCTACCATAATCAAAAAAGCCCCGCGGGAGCGGGGCTTTAGTAAACTAATTTATGGACTGTTCCAGAACACCTTGTTGGCCCTGGCACTGGATTGTGATGGTGTGGCCGAACCTGGATTGCCTAGCTCAGGTGGAATCGGGTTCGGGTCACCAAAATTATTGTACACATCCAGCTGCCCAGTCAGACCCAGCATCTGCCCTGCCGTACCAGTGGCATAAGCCGCGTCTGCTTGGGTTATGATGGTCTGCACCCCTGGCGGGCAGGTGAAGGCCGCACAATTTATCTTAGCGGCTACCAACTGCTGCAGCAGTTGCATGCGAGCCTTGTCTATGGAATTGCGGTTCTGGTTATTGGTCTTTTTCGGGATGCTGGAATACCAGGCACCGAACAAACGGCTTTGGCCATTACCGGGTAAGTTAGTAATAGTGCGGGTGTGGGAACCAGTCCCCACGGTCATGCTGCCACCTAACTTGTCGGCGAATATACTAGAAGTGAAAGCGGTGTGCGTCTGCCAGAAGCCTGGTGTACGGGAGATTATATGGAAGTAGCTGACCTCGGTTACCTCGATCTTAAGGTCGCAGCCAAAGACTTCGTGTTCCAGAGCCGGATCCAGCATGTAATCCTCGGGATTGGCTTCAGGGTTCTGGGACAGCACGAAACTAGCCCAATCTTGGGCGCACTGCCCCTCAAAACAGGGCACATGCAAGTCAATCACCCAACTGTCGCTTAAATCCTCATCCGATTTGGCAATGCGGCCGTAAGCAATGCTGGCGGGGTCTGATGGGTCATGAAAAGCTGGCACGCCAGTATCGTTCTCAGGCGAGTTATCCGGGGTTTTGGAAAGAAATGGACACAAGGTAGGGTAACAGCGCTCGTAATCCAACGGATTCTGCTCGCAGTAGGCGCGCTCTTCAGCGCTATCTATGTGAGGCTTGGGTTTTTGCACGATACGGTATTCCACGTCATCATGCTTCCAACTATTGAGAAATGACTGGGAAAAATTGATGTTTAGGGGCCTGAGCAGAACTTCCTGCGGAAAAACGGTTTCAAAAGAAATGATGCTCGGCGTTACGGTAAGATTCTCATCTATCTCCACGTTCCAAGCGCGCACGCCCACGGCGTGTAGCACTAGCATAACCAAGACTACCAGCCCAACGGTACCTACACCAAAAATTAAGTGCTTAATTTTCATAAATTATGGCGCGGGTTCGGCTGGCGGATTATCAGCCGGTGGTTCAGCTGGTGGTTCGTCCGCCGGCGGAGTTTCCGCCCCAGGTGGACCAGCCTCGGGCTGGGGTTCTGTAGTAGGCTGAGGTTCATCGGCTGGTGGAGTTTCTTCAGCTGGAGGAATAGTTTCCTCTACTGGTGGTTCAGTTTCAACCTGCGGTTGATCAGCCGTAGGCTGAGGTTCAGGCTCCACCACAGGTTCAGTAGTCTCATCCGCTGGTGGAGTTTCCGCCCCAGGCGGACCAGCCTCGGGCTGGGTACCGTCGCCAGTTTCCGTAGTCTCGCCCAATACCTGCTCCTCAGGTGGAGGCGGCAACTCTAATTCCTCACCTTCAGCTGGCGGCTCGGATTCAAAGACAATCGGTTCTGTTGGTGTAGTATCAGTATCAATAAATTCTTCATTTGGTTCACCAGGAGTAGGATCGGGATCCACCCAGTTGGCTGTACCGTCCGGTATACGAGTAAATGATTTGTCATCTGGCACTGCTCCACCATAGTTATAAGTGCGGCTATCCACCAACGCACCACCTAGCCAAACATGATTGGTGTAAAGTTTTACCGTATCAATACCGTCATTATCCAGCTCAAAGTCCACATCGCCATCGCGATACACTGCCAGCAAACCCCCGGAAGGAATGACTGTGGAAGCAGGATCCGTTCTAGCTGACGTGATAACCAATTCATGATAGTCAAAAAGATTATAAGAAATTGCCAGGTCAATAAGTGTTGCAGTATGGGCAATATTGCTTCGGGTATGAGTTGAACGCCATTTGATAAATCGGCTATCAGGAATTGCAGCCAGGCTGAACGGGCTGCCGCAAACTTGAGCAGAAAATGCGCTATAACTAATGCCATCATTAGAGGTAGCAACATCAACACAAATATCACCGCTGTTGGACAGGGTTTCTCCCCAGGTTAGATTTGTCCAATCCCCTCTGTTTCCTTCCCCAGTATCTAGTACCATTTCAAAGGTGCCTGATGTCTGACCAGCGGTGAGCTGCACGCTATTAGATGCAACAGTCGTATTGCTTGTTACACCTGGAGTGAAATCAGCAGTTGAAGTCCATGTTTTGCTCGCTAATACACCGGCTGGCACAAAATCATCGTAAAGAACATATCCATTCACATCCACTGGGGAACTAGAGCCGTTGTACAGCTCCACAAACTCTCCATCCAGCGGCGCACCCGCTATGCCAGCGTCACCACCGTTAGAGTAATAAAGCGTTACTGGCAACCAATCCAGGAAGAAATCACGATTATCATCAGTTGAATTGGAGGTGAGACGTACACGAAAATTGGAACTGCTGAAATCAGTTGGTAACCAACTGCGGCCCCAAGTATTGGTTGAGCCACCTACTGTATCGGTATTGGAAGAATTGGTAGATTCATCAGTTGAGGTTTGGGTAGTAGTCCATGATGTGCCACCGTCCCAAGATAATTCAACACTTAAACTATTCGTACCGCTGTTGCTGTCTAAGTACCAATCCGTTCTGACCTCTATGCCATCAACGTTCATACCTACGGGTAGACCAAAACTATAACCATAGTAGCGGTGCCGATCACCGGCACCATTAGCATTAGAAGCGTTGCCGCCAGTATCTGCAAAAGCATTGCTCGGGGTTGTTTCAAAACCGTTTCCATCACCGCCAGTATCAGCTGCCTCGGACGAGGGCGAAATTAATCCAGTATTGCCAGATATGTCAATGGTGTTTGGTAAAAATTCATTTATGAGCAGTTGCTCGATTGGAGTGAATTCTGGTCCGCAGGAAATGGTCGAGGGTAATTCGCGGAAATCAACTGTAACATTCTGATCTAGGTCGATTGCTGGCTCAAGGTTCGAAGTTCCTTCTTTAGCAAATATCGCCAACACCACTCTATTCTGGTTAATATGAACATCACCATTGGTGGCATAGAGAACGACGTCACCGAGAGGATTGGAATCATTGGAAACTTCTATCGCCGCATTATCAGGCGTTGGCAGGCTTTGGGCAATGGCGTTCGATACCAACAGGAACGCACCGGCGCCAGCGCCTGAACCATTTCCGACAAACTCTACGTTATTGTCTATATCAATGGTACCGTCCACGATGATTGCCGCGAACTGACTACCGAAACCAACATCCTGAGTAATTGTCGTATTCTGTTCTATTACCAGGTTGCCGTGTATGTGCATCGGTCCCATAATCGTCACTGTGTTACTGCCTTCAAAAGTCACGTTGCCTAAAACTTCCGTCGGTCCCAATTCTATACCGCCGGTACTATTGGGGAAAATTAAACTGCCCATGACCGTGCCGCCGTCATTGGCTTTGTCCTCCCAAAAGGGAATGTTTATGTCCGGTAAGGTCGTGGTGGCAGCACCTTGAGTAGGTGTTCCTGAAATGGTGAAGTTTGCAACCTCAATAGTATCGCCTGCGGTCGCATCGCCGTTCAAAAATCTGTTAGCACCACCGCCATCGGCATTTATGTCATCGTTACTCCGTGTATCGCCGTTAATGTCTACATTCGCAGCAATAAATATATCGCCAATAGAGGAATCGCCTGGCCCGGCTGCCAAAACTGCCAGGTTAGTCGGGAAACTAACTATCTGCGGCGCGCAGGCGTAATCTATAAAATCGTATATCTTGGTATTTATTAAACTCCAGTGCGCGCTGCCATCTGAGCCGTCGCAAGCAATGGCTTTTACCACCGTATCAGAAGTTAAAGAAAGTTGAATGAGCTCTGTTTTCAAATCACCGCCGCCATTGGGGCCGATTTGCCCGCAGACTGGCGTTGGTATGCTCAAAGGATCAAGCCCAGGGCCATAAGTATAAAAAATATGAGTAGCATCAATGTCAGCATCGGTCATTACGACATCTACAATTCCGCCCAAATTACTACCACCAGTTGTGTTATACCAGCCAATGTCGCCAGGTGCAGTTAAAACCGGCGGTTCTATTTGAATAATGTTAGCCGTCACGTTTACGATATGAGCTTCGTAAGCAAGCACCATCACCACCATATTCACGAGCACGAACATGGCTGTAAGAGAAAGCCAAACAGTTGAACGCAGGGTGCGGCTAATCATGCGCGCCAGCAAAGCAGCTAGCCCAAGCGGAACAGCCACAGCCAAGTCAGCGGCTCGCTGGAAGAATAAAGCCAAAGAATTCTGCTGCTTCATAGCTGCAGAATTTGCCTTATTCCTAGTTTTAGCTGACTTAGACATGGTTAGTCAAATAAATTATTGAAGTTGTTTGCTGGCAAAAGTTGTGACTGTTCCTAAATATGGAATATGAAATAATTTTCCGTTCTTGAGAGCGATGGCCTTGCCGACCAACTGCTCGTACCCTACCGGCTCATCATCGGTGAAGTTAGCATCACCCTTGGTTATAAAAGTATCTTCCCTCATCTCAATTACGCGGTGGATGACAAAGCCTTTCCCGTCTTCCCCGCGCCACACCACCACATCCCCCACCGCAATAGTCTCCTTGGTCTGCTCGCCGCGGATAAATACCAGGTCCCCTTGTGCCAGAGCTGGCCACATGGAGCCTGAGGTAATGGCGGCCATGGGATAGGGCGTCTTAAGATAATTGGATAAGCCTTTGGGCAGGCCCCAAAGCAATCCGCCGAAGATGCCTACGTATATCACCAGTTCAAGAACGATTTTGAGGGACTTTTTTAAAACAGGATTCATGCTGATTGTGATTTTTCTGCGTAATTCCTAATTCTTTATTCTAAATTCCAGATTCTAGATTCTGCCCTACAGTCCGAACGTCGGTATTTTGAACAGGTACACGCGGCCATTGAACTTGCTTTCAACCGCGGCCGAGGCTGGAATGTAAGTAGAGAATTCTATTTTAGTACCTTCGTGCGCGCCTAAGCGGAATGCTTTTTTATCTACATCCATCAGCTCGGCAATACTGCCTGTTTCCCACACCAGCACATACACCGGCATGAAAGTTCCGTTCTGAATGTCCACGCGCCTGACGGCTGAAGTGCCTTGGGCTAAGTCGCCAAAGTCCAGCGCTCTGTCCGTAGGGTTCACGCCCACCGCACCCTCGCCGGCTATCACGCGCACCAGGGCCGGGTACTTGTTGGCGTCCAGCGACACGTAGAACACGAATAAGAACACAACCGCAAACACCACGAGTACTATTTTGTCCCGCAGTTTCAAAGGTTCGCCAGTTGTTTTCTGCCACCAACCAGCAAAACCGCGCTTGGGCTTGCCCTCCGTAGCTTTAGCGTTGGGCTTGCCCTCCGTAGCTTTAGCGAAGGAGGGCTCAACTGGTTTACCCTCCATAGCTTTAGCAACGGAGGGAGCTGTATTTTGATTTGGAGTGTCTGCCATAAGCTTATTATTAATTAATGATTAAGCTTGTAACGCTACTAATTTTACTATCATTTGTCAAGTCCGAAAAGGGTACCTAGATGATAAGCGGCATGGTTTACTCTAGTGTTTCTCGGATTACTTGTATCTCGCCCTCCATAGCCTTGGCGAAGGAGGGTCAAGCATTACTAGCTTAAACATTTTTTGTTTTTTGTCACCCTACGCCTGCCTGCGGCAGACAAGGGTGATCACCCGAAGGGTGGAGCCTTTATAGCTCATCATCCAGCCCTTCTTTTTTAGGAGAAAGGCCGGAGGGGAGCTATCAACCTTTGTTAAAAGATGTCAGTTACCTCTACCCACAAATCACAGCCGTAAAGTTCGTGCTGCATCTCTATTGGCTGCACGTAGTCGGCCGCATCTATTTCAGGGTTGCCTGATTGTGAGTGTACGAAATCGGCCCAGTCCTGAGCGCAGTACCCGCCGAAACAAGGCACTCGCAAATCTATGTTCCACTCGTCAGCCGTATCCTGCTCTAATTTAGCGAGCGCGCCCTCAACCTGCGTGGCAATGGTTGTTGCCAAATTCCAAATACCTGGCAAACCGTGGAATGCATTGATGCCTGCTGAATCATTCTCTTCCAGTTCTGGACCGTCAGTTGTAAGTTCGTGCTTGGAAAGATAAGGGCACAAGAGCGGCAGAGTTACATAACCCTCATCCTGGCAAATGAAATTTCCCTCTTCATCCTCAGTCGCTTGGCCAAAGGCAGAATATTGAACAGGGTCAGTCTCAGGAATAGGCAAACCGCACTTGGGCTTTTGGCGAATAATGTAATTGATAGCACCTAAAGATTTCTGGCTGGTAGCTTTTACCGCGTCCAAATCATAACCGTCACCTGTCTGCTCAAAGAAAGCTACGGTGCTTACTTCGGTCAAGCGCACATATTTGGCCCAGGGCAACACGCCCAAATTCACGCCACCGTCACGCGCCAAAGAAGTGGCCAGAACAAACCAGGTGGTGCCATCCTGCGAAGCCTCAACTTTCACTTTCTCATCAGGATAAGCTGTGCCGCCGGTGATTTCGTAAATGGTAATGTCATTGCCTGGCACATCCACAATGTAATCATCAAATCCTAAAACTATGCTACCACCTGGGCCAGTGGGGTTGGCTAAATTAAAGCCCAACGCCACAAAACTTCCTGCTACAACTGGATTATCGTAAAAAGCACCGGTTGATTGCGGCGCACCCAGCGCATCAGTAGGGTCACTGCGGTCGGCTAAGACTGCGGTGTTGTTCACGCGCACGCCTTGGCTGAAGTTGCCAACGCTTGAAGCATACTGCGTGCCTACGCTATCGGCCTCATCCAAAAATGATTGACTCAACTGCACATCAAATGTCTTATCCAATTTTTCCTGAGGGAAAACAGTGCCGTAATCAATCGAAAGCGGCGTAACCGAAAGCGCATTCTCAATTCTCGCGGTCACGTTTACAACGTGAGCCTCAAAAGCAGAGAACACTGGCAACAGAGCGAGTGCGGCAGCTAGGGCAATAAGCGGTAGGGTAAATTTTCTCATAGGCGTATTGATTAGTGAGGGGTTTATCCCTCATCCCTGCTCCGTATTTCTACGGAGCAAAGGGAGAGATTAACCTCAAATGAACCAAATGTTCACTTAAAGATTATTACTCAAGAGGAGTCTCTAAAACACCGCTAACCTCTACCCACAGGGCGCAGTCGAACATCTGCTGTTCATTGGCTGGTTCCGCCATATATAGGGCGGAGTCGGCCTGGGAGTTTAAGGAATGTACGAGACTCACCAAATCCTGAATGCACATTAACAATCAAGATTGGAGTTGCGGTTTAGTTAGGGAGACAATTGACAAAGAACGAGATGTCGTTCCCAAATCCGTCCACCAAATCATGCACGACATACCCTGTTTCCCCAGACCCGAATGTGTAGTGGGGGTAGACCGGGTAGCTAGATCCGTCTACTGCAGGAGAGCCTGTCGCTGCCACTCCATTGCCGCCAACCGGATTAGTGCTGGAGATGATTCCACCTCCGACTGCAGTCGTGTTTGCTGGACAAGACCAACCAGCCCAACCACCATCACCAAATCCTGGCTGGGTTCTTTCAATCCTTATTGGCTGCATCTCACTCACTCCACCAACTTCAACCCACAAGTCGCAACCGAACACTTTGTGTTCGTTCTCGATTGGCTGAGCATAAGCATTAGCTTCTGCTAATGTCATATTTTCATTCCCAGTGACCTCTTGCACGAAAGACAACCAATCCTGGGCACAGAAGCCACCAAAGCAAGGTACTGCCAAATCAATGGTCCAAGTATCCTCAAGATCTTCATCAGACTTAGCAAGATAACCTGGAGTATCTAGATAATCAATGTAGTATGCTTCGACAGCCTCGGTATCTGGATTATTACCCTGGACTACAGTCCATGGCTGATGGAAAGATGGTGTCGTACCATCAGGCTCTTCATCGCCTTCTTTGGAGATGTACTCACAGAGTGAAGGAAGTACTCCCCAAGTAGCGTTGGTAGGCATTCCTTCTGGTGCTGGGCCGCAATCCAAGCTGACTGCGCCAGTCTCTTGATTAACTGACAAATGGCCGGTTGCGGTTTGGAAATCAAGCATGACAGTGCCACCCTGTTCGGTGACAGCACACTTTGGCTTTTGGCGGATGAAGTATTGCACATCATCCACACGTCCCTCATCTTCGAATGACTGTGACAAGGCAATGCTAAGGGGTTTATCAAGATGTTCCTGAGGGAACACAGTGCCGAAATCAATGGCATCAGTGCTCACCGACAAGGCATTCTCAATTCGGGCAGTCACGTTCACCACGTGCGCTTCAAAAGCCGCGAACATAGGCACCATAGCCAAAGCTGTGGCGGCCGCTGTTGCGGAAAGAAGAATTTTCTTCATAATTTATTATTTAGTTAATTATTAATCCTTAATATGGTCTCCGTTTTTTACAACGGAGCGCTTTTTAGCGTTTAAGCATTCGACCTTTACCTTTGACCCATACTAAGGAGCCAAGGAATAGTGCTGTGGTTTTTTTACTCACGGCGCCATCCTTCGGCTCCCTTTTGGCCAAACCCAGAGGCCCGATGGAGTACTGTGTCTCCTTCTTGATTGCCATTCCCTTTCTTCTCTTGTCATTCCCGCGCAGGCGGGAATCCAGTCTGGATGCCCGATCAAGTCGGGCATGACAGGTAGAGAGTAAGAATGGTAAACAATCAGTCCGCCTGGTCTGACCAAAACCTTGCCCCGTACCTCCGCCTGGGGCGGATGGTGCGTGGGAGAGCAAAGTTGCTTATACGCTATTTAATTTTTAATGATTTGGGTTGCTTGTCCGCCTGGGGCGGATTAGGCACCCATCTTCCCAGCTCTTAATGAAGGGCTGGGAGAGATAGAAGCCTAACTTATGGAGCTACTTACTCACACTGAGTTAGCTGCTGCAAAACTGCTTGCAAGCTAGCGTAATCAGCGGCGGCGTAGTAGTGGGCGTTATTTGTGGCAATGGTCTTGAGATAAACATCATCAACATTATCACCGACTCCAACCACAAAGATCTCCACGCCGGCCGCTTTAGCAGCGGTGGCTTCAGCTAAGGCTGCGGCTCGGCCAACAACTTCATCAGTTGGTTGGTTCGGGTTACCATCAGTAATTACGACCATGACATCTGGCACGGTTGCATCATTACGATCGTTTGCCCCAGCCAATTCGGTATTGGCATAGTCTAACCCTTCAAACAAATTGGTAAATGCGCGCTGCAGGGCGTCCAAATTATCAATTGCGGCTTTTACTAACACGCCATTATCAGTCAAAGCTTGATCAAGGCTGCCGGTGGTAGAGAAGCTGGCTTCACCAATGTGTACACCGTCAGTAGTTGGCGCTAGGGCGTCCACGAATGATTTGGCAGCTGTTTGCAACAAATCCAGCTCGGTGTTATCAAGGCTGCCGGACCTATCCAACACTAACATCAGGTCAATATCTTCTGTGCAGCCAAGGCCTGGCAAGGAAATGCCAGTTACCTCAAGCCACAGGTCGCAGCCGAAAAGTTTATGTTCGTTCTCTATCGGCTGAACATAATTAGCCGCATTCGCATCAGGATTGATACCGAAGACATAATCCACCCAATCCTGCGCACAGTGCCCGCCAAAGCAAGGTACTTTCAAGTCAATATTCCAAAGATCATCATAATCCTGCTGGAGTTTTGCTAGGTGACCCCTAACCTGGGTAGCTAGTGTAGTTGCCATGGTCCAACCGTTTATTACCCCATGGAAAGCAGGGATGCCGGCGCTGTCATTTTCAGTGACAAGGCCATCATCACTGATTTCGTGCTTGGAAAGGTAAGGGCACAAGAGCGGTAGCATTGTAAACCCATCATTAGCGCAAACAAACTCGTTTGGACTCGCTGGATTCTCAGTTACCACACCAAACACTGGTTCTTGCTCGTCGCCGTTCCAGCATTTTGGCTTTTGGCGGATGATGTAATCTACATCATCAACCCTGTCTTCATCTATGAACGATTGGGACAGATGAACATCAAGTGGCCGGTCAAGCTGTTCTTGAGGGAACACTGTACCAAAGTCGATAGACTTTAGTGGTACACGAAGGGCGTTCTCAATTCGGGCGGTGACGTTCACCACATGCGCCTCGAAAGCGGCAAACATGGAAGCGCCGACCAGCACTGCCGTGACCGCGCCCAGGGAAAGAAGAATTTTCTTCATAGACTTTATATAAGTTAACTTTTAATTATTTATCCTTTATAAAAAGGTTGATTTTAACGTGGAATACCGTTGGAAATATTGTTGACTTCCAACCACAAGTCACAGCCGAAGATCTCGTGCTCGTTCTCTATGGGCTGAGTGTAATCATCTGCATTGGCGTTATTGTCGCCGTCGTTATCAGCCACAAACTGTGCCCAGTCCTGCGCACAATGCCCACCAAAACATGGAACTTTCAAATCTATATTCCACTCGTCAGTAATGTCAGTAGTAGCTTTGAGTATGCCCCAGACTTTGTCATCAAACGATTTGGCCTTAAGTAAATCCCACACGCCTGGCAAACCATGGAAAGCAGCAATACCTGGCCCGTCGTTCTCAGTATTGTCGCCGTCAAAGCTAACCTCGTGCTTAGAAAGGTATGGGCACAAGAGAGGCAACATTACATAATTGGCATCAGCACAAACAAAGTTGCCAGCCTCATCTTCCGTTACCTGGCCATAAGCCGCATATTCAACCGGATCGGTATTAACAACCGGCAAACCGCACTTGGGCTTTTGGCGGATGATATAGCCTACAGTATTCACCCGGCCGTTGCCCACCATTTGTACGTTATCCAAGAAAACACCAAGCGAATTATTAAGCCCGAGGCTCACGAATTCTATCTTGGTGCTATTGGTAGTAGCCACGAACACATCGGTATACAAGGTCCACAGAGTAGTGGCGCCGCCAGCCACCGGGCCGACGTGCCTTACTTCCAAGCCATTCACCTGAACGCTCATTTCATTTTCATTGGCGCCGGTCGCGGGGCGAGGCGAGAAGTAATAAGACAGAGAGTAGGTTTGCCCTGGGGTGGTGGCCACGTTCTGCCAGATCTTGGTTAAGGCGGGCTCACCGTTCAAAGGATTATTGGGGCCGAACCAATCACTATCCAGTTCAGCGTACTGATCGCCATGCTGTGCTAGCCAACCAGCGGCCACATTCTCGTGGTACTCAACCAAGGCTGGCTCGGGCCGATTCTGGTTCTGATAGGTATTCACGTTCGTAGCCCACTCCACTGTCCAACACAATCCCTGGTAGCCGTTGGGGAACAGCTGCCACTTAGCCGGATCGGTGACTTCTGGAATCTCAAAACTGCCGTTACAGACGAGATCACTGGTGCCAGCGGCTTGCTCCTGGAAAGAATTGGACAAAGAAACATTGAACGTTTGGTCCAACTTTTCCTGCGGGAAGACAGTGCCAAAGTCTATGGATTTTATTGGCACATTAAGCGCGTTCTCAATTCTCGCGGTGACGTTCACCACGTGAGCCTCAAAAGCCGCGAACATTGGCACCATCGCGAGGGCGGCGGCGGCGGCGGTTGCGGAAAGAAGAATTTTCTTCATAGATTAATCAAGGTTATATGAAAACTAAACTAACTAAATATCTCCTTATTGTTATATGCGAAAAATTTTTTATTTTAAATACAACACGAGCAAACAGCGCGCCAGCCTGGGAAATACTTAGGCGTCCTGTTTGGCCGCGGTCCACCTCGGGCGGACCGGAAAAATAGTGCTCAAAAACCCTGAAACGCAAATACGCGCCTTAGGGCACACAACTCGGCTTTTAGAAGTTCGCTGTTACCTCCTATTGGTAAGCCTACAAGCCGGCCTGACTTACCTAAAACTTCCCCTAATTTTTCCGAAACTGTAGGCTAACCTACTTTTCGCCTCCACTGCGAAGCCCTACCTAGACAAGCATAAAGGTAAAGCAGAACCTTTTACTATTTAACATAACTTTAATACGATTCTGCCAGTAGTCAACCTGAGTTATCCACACTTTGAGCTCAATTTATTAATACTTATTTTCTTTAAGCGTTTTTTCCCAGCAAAAGCCTATATTAAGACAGGAATTAATTATTTGCGCCACAGCAAAAACCGCTCCGGACGGTTGTTCCTAAGCCAAGCTATCTATTTTTACCAAGCGGCACCAAATTAGGTGGGTATGATCTTCTTCACCACCTGCCCACCCTGTTTCAATCTTTAGTATAGGGATGCTATACACCCCTTCTTATTCCATTCCCTGGTACGTAATGGTCCGGCCGGACCATTACGTACCACGCTTTAATTATGATTCAAGAAGTTCATTCAGTGGTTGGGGGAACTAAAAAATTACTACCATAATACACATTCACCCAACGTCCCAATTTAATCCTGCGCACAAAGTCAGCTACTATCTGGCGCACATCACGCTGGCTCACCCATACGCTTTGCTGTAGTTTAATAAATCCACTTTGTCTAAGCAGTAAGCGAAACTGCCGGCGACTTAATCGCTCAGATTCAGGAATATCAAAAATTACCACCGTAAAATTCCCCTTGGGTAATAGGTCGGCCTGATGAAGCTGCTGCTGTAGTAAAATTAATTTCCCTTTGTTGGTGAGAGTAATCATGAGACGTTTACCGACCTTGCGCTCCACTAGGTATCGGTGGCGCTTCAGGCTGCGATAAGCCTCGCGAACACGACTCTTGTTTTGTAACTGCTTAATTTCCCGTATCGAAGCTCCCCCATCTTTTACATAAGCCCAACCCCAACGCCTAATATCATACAGAGCGACTAAACTACCCACGGCCAGTTCACCAGTCCTGGACAGCAAGAAAAGCAAGATTTTGCTAGTGGATCGTTCATGCCCGCCATTGGATTTTATGTTATTTTCCATATACTTATGATATTAGTATATACTCAAGTGGTATAATAATGTCCGGCCGGACATTATTATACCACAACAATAAGGCAAATGAGGGCTACGCGAATAGCCCTCATTTGTACCATAAACTTACTTAATCTTCGTCATCATCATTACCACGCCCTCTATTGCCTTTATCCTTATTGGAATTGCTTTGACTTTGCACATTTTCCTCATCATCGTCATCATCATCCCCATTCCAGTTGAGAATATTCAGGAACTTTTTGCCTTGGGCTTTGCCTACAGCCGCGCCATTAAAAACCTTGAGCTTGCAAGCAGCTGCCAAATAAACAGTATCAGAATCTACTTGGCGATAAAGTTTACCGTTCTGCAAACCATTGCGGCAAATTTTTCCGTCTTTTTTATCATTGTCATTGTCGTCATCATCGCCTATTTTAGTGAAACTGCCGATGATAATGCGAGAACCGGTAGCATTGT
>Ga0209212_1005563_pt1 | contig 14933 bp, 12 predicted proteins | sample RifGroC2_FD_183996 | JGI IMG/M metagenome (GOLD analysis project Ga0209212, IMG submission 183996) | Groundwater microbial communities from Rifle, Colorado, USA - Groundwater C2 (SPAdes) (version 2) | ecosystem: Environmental > Aquatic > Deep subsurface > Groundwater | place: Rifle, Colorado... | reverse complement strand
ACCCCGGTCAAATGTTCTCCCCTGCTGAAGGGGGCCGAGGCGGAAGAGCGATTTTATTTCGTCCATTCGTACTTCGTCAAGTGCCTAAATCAGGCGGATGTTCTTCTGACGGCGGAGCACGGTCACCCCTTCGATGCTGCCTTCTGCTGCGGCAACCTTGCTGGTGTGCAGTTCCATCCAGAGAAGAGTCACAACTTTGGTATGCGTTTTCTGCGCAATTTCGTGGAGGTTTTCTAAGGTGCTTCATACACGTGTCATTCCATGCCTCCTTCTGAAGGGGCAGGGGCTGGTAAAAACGCAGAAATTCAAGGACCCCAAATACGTCGGTGACCCGATCAACGCCATAAAAATCTTCAATGACAAAGAGGTTGATGAGCTGGTGCTGCTTGATATCGCGGCTTCGGTGGAAGAGCGCGGACCGAATTTTAAGGTGATCGAGGAGGTCGCGAGCGAATGCTTTATGCCCCTCGGCTACGGAGGGGGCATCAGTTCCCTCGAGCAGATCAGAACCATCTTCTCCCTTGGCGTCGAAAAGGTGATCATCAACAGCTGGGCATTCGACCAGCCGGAGTTGGTGCGAGCTGCCTCCGATTCCTTCGGCAGCCAGAGCATTGTGGTTTCCATGGACGTGAAGAAGAACTTCTTCGGAAAGTACGAGGTCCACACCCGGTCGGCATCCCTAAATACGAAGCAGGATCCGGTGCAGTACGCACGGGAGATGGAGCAGCGGGGAGCGGGCGAGATTCTTCTTACTTCGGTGGACCGGGACGGGCTGATGGTCGGGTATGACCTGCAGTTACTAAGTAAGGTGGCGGGTGCCGTCAACATACCCGTCATAACCTGCGGAGGGGCCGGCGCGCTCTTCCACTTTGCCGAGGCTGTTGCCCATGGTGCGTCTGCTCTGGCTGCCGGTAGCATGTTTGTCTTTCAAGGGAAGCACCGTGCGGTACTTATCAGCTATCCTGACCGTGCGGAACTCGAGCGGCACCTCCAATGAATACGGAGAAACACAAAGTGACTACGGAATACAGAATTTGCAGCAGATGCATAATGGACACGTCCGATTGTGGGATTTTCTTTGACGAGAACGGTGTATGCAATCACTGTCACAATTACTCAACAATCTCAAAAAAAGTTTTGCTTGCCCCAGAGCTTGCAAAGGAGAAGCTGCAACAGATTATCGCGAGGATAAAGCATGACGGAGCGAAGCAGGAATACGACTGCATCATCGGCCTGAGCGGTGGGATCGATAGTTCGTATCTTGCTCTACAGGCGAAGGAGTTCGGTCTTCGGCCTCTAGCAGTTCATTTCGACAATGGGTGGAATTCTGAAATCTCGGTAAAGAACATTGAGAACATCGTCAAAAAACTGGGGTTCGACCTCTTTACCTATGTCATCGACTGGGAAGAATTCAAGGACCTGCAGCGTTCCTTTTTCAAGGCGTCGGTTGTGGACATCGAACTGCTTACGGACAACGCGATCTTCACGTCACTCTACCAGATCGCACGGCAGCACCGGATCCAGTACTCCCTCGAAGGGCACAACATAGTCACGGAACTGATCATGGGGAAAGATTGGAACTACTGGAAGTTCGACCTGAAGAACATCCGGGCGATTCAGAAGCGGTTCGGCACGCTCCCCATAAAGAGCTTCCCGACTATGGGACCATGGAAGAGGCTCTTTCTCCAAGTTGCGAGAGCGATTGAACCGGTTTTCCTGCTCAATTACCTTCCCTACGACAAGCAGGAGGCAATGCGGACCCTGGAGACGGAACTTGACTGGAAATATTACGGTGGCAAGCACTACGAGTCGACTTTTACCAAGTTTTACCAGGCGCATGTGCTTCCCCGGAAATTCGGCATCGACAAGAGAAGGGCGCACCTGTCGAATCTGATCTGTTCGGGACAGATCACCCGCGAACAAGCCCTTGCCGAGCTTGGCAAGGCAATCTATCCCCCCGCTGAACTTGCGGCGGACAGGGAGTACGTAACGAAAAAGCTTGGATTTTCCATTGAGGAATTCGAGGAGATCATGCACCAACCACCCAGGTCCCACCTGGACTATCCCAATGACTTCGAGCTTAATCAGAAGGTGTTGAGGGCTGCGAGAATTTTAAAGAAATTAGTCGGGGTACGTGCCAATGAATAAACATTTTTTCACGCTCGTAATGGTTGGCAGCATTCTTTTTGTCCCCTCCTTTGCCTACGCCTACGCGGATCCCGGATCGGGGATCTTCCTCTGGCAACTGTTGGCCTCGGGTTTTATCGGACTCTTGTTCTACCTCAAGCGGATAATCACTTTCATCAGAGGGCTATTCGGTAAAAATGATCCCTCTTAGGCACCCTTCATCTTTCCGCGATCCTGCGGGAACCCTCTTCCAGATTGACGATCGCCTCATTCGCACTGTACATGGCAAGTTCGCGGACCAGTACCGGCGGATCCTGGCCGACCCGTGGCTGCAGGGAGCGATCGAATCGGGTGATGTGGTGCCTACGATGGAGGCGCAACCGCCGTTTCCCGACCTTCAGAGCTCCGGCTTTTGTCTCGAGCACGAACGGGTACCCTTTGTTTCATACCCGTCCGAATGGCCCCTGGAAATGTTGTGCGCTGCAGGGCAGCTGACTCTCGATCTCGCTCTGTCGGCCCTGGAAAGGAATATTGGACTCAAAGACGCCACTCCCTTGAACGTGCTGTTTATGGGACCTCGCCCCATGTTTGTCGATCTCCTGTCTTTTGAGGAACGGGACCCGCACAATGCTGTCTGGCTGGCATATGCGCAATTCGTGCGAACCTTTCTCTTGCCGGCTCTTCTCGATTCCCGTTTCGGAATACCATGTAACACTGCCTTCTGGTCGAAGCGCGATGGTATCGAGCCGGAGCACGCTTACGCGCTCCTCGATCCCGTCTCGCGCTTTCTCCCTCCGTTTCTCACGGCTGTGACCATTCCCGTGCTTCTGAAAGGGAAGGCAGTGAAACAGGGGGCTTCCGTGTACCAGCCCCGGCGAATGTCCGATCCTGACAAGTCGCGGTTCATAATCCAATCGACTATGAAAAGGCTGAAGAAGGCACTGCGGAAGGCTGGTGAGCGAAGGAAGTCGGAAGGTGGATGGGTCGACTATTGTGCAACGTGTTCCTATGATGATGCCACATTTGCTGCAAAAACAGCCTGTGTTGCCGGAATGCTGTCAGCCTCAGAAGGCCTGCGTGTTCTCGATGTCGGATGCAATACCGGACAATTTTCCTTTCTCGCCGCCTCCCTCGGAAGTTCTGTCGTCGCAATAGACAGTGATCCACAGGTTGTGGGGAGACTGTGGCAGCGCGCCCGGGATCAAGGTGCCGATGTTCTCCCTCTCGTTGTAGACCTGGCACATCCGACACCGGCTCTTGGGTGGCGCAATGATGAACAATCATCTTTCCTCAATCGTGCCACCGGATATTTCGACACCTTGCTCATGCTTGCGGTGGTTCATCACCTGCTTGTAACCGCGCAGATCCCGCTTCCCGAAATATTTTCCCTGGCTGCTTGCTTGACGAAACAGGATCTTATCATCGAGTACGTGGGGCCGGAGGATACTCAATTCGCAATTCTGACAAGGGGGCGCGAGGAACTCTATCACTCATACTCGATAGAACAGTTTGAGTCAGAGCTTGAAAAGCATTTCCATGTGTTGAGAACCGAGCAGATACGGGATACCGGCCGCTGGATCTATCACGGAAGATTACGCAGTCTTGAACACTCTTTTTAAGGAAAATTCTGTGTTGCGATCACGAATGCACTCTTTTCTTTTTCCGGTTTCACAACTATTTTTTATCTATTCGTATAACGTTAACAAGATCCAGTTATTCAACATCATACTGCCCCTTCTCACTGTAGGAATACTATTCTGGGGCACCCGGAAGGTTCTGGATACATTTATTCTAGAGAAGTATTGCAATGCCGTCTATCTCTCAATGATTTCATTGCTGCTCCTGAATTACGGCAGGATCTATGATGCCGTACCTGTTCTTAAGGTTGGATCGACAGTAGTCGGCAAGAACAAATGGCTCCTCGTTGTGTGCGTGATGGTGCTTTTGGCGCTCACGGTGGGGGTCTACAGGTCCAGATATATCAGAGACAACGCTGAGAGTTTTAACAGCTTTCTGAATGTGAGCTGCATAATGATGTTTTTAGCTTCAATCTCAACAGCCGGATACCATGGTTACCTCTGGTACCAGAATCCAGATGATGTGTCGCCGAGGGTAGAGGAACAGAATAATGGGAATCTCGTGCCTTTGCCTGTCGGTAATACGAGCGCCAGTGGCACAAAACCGAATATCATTTTCGTCATCTTCGACAGTTACGCTCGTAATGATGTGCTGCAAAGATATTACGGTCTGGACAACTCGGAGATAACGAAATACCTGGAGACGAAAAAGTTTGTGGTAGACCTCCAGTCGAGGAGTACCTACCCCTTTACAATACTCTCCCTCAGCGCTCTGCTGAACATGGAGCACACCCATCTTCAGGATTCGTTCCGCCAGGCGAAGAACAAGGAAGCCTTTCTGTTTGATTGCCTCAACAGCAACCGGGTGATGGGGATCTTCAAGAAGAACGGATACAAGATCATTTCCTACAAGAGTTGGGCTGAAAACAACCTGACAGAAGGCGCGACGGGAATGAGACGACGGTTCCTGTCCCTCGTCTACAACGAATATTCACTTGCCATCGTACATGTCTCAATCTTCAGGGTGATGGAAAGGGAGTTGCTTGCCGGACCGATGAGAAGCGACATTCACCACATTATCGATGACATATCCCACCCTGGTGCCAAAAAAGCTCCCTATTTCATATTCGCCCATATTGTCTGTCCCCATCCTCCGTACATTTTTAATGCCGATGGGAGCAAGCCCAACATCGTCAGTAGCATCTGGTGGCGTGGGCAGAACAGGGATGGGTATGTCAATCAGGTTCGATTCGTAAATTCGCAGATCCGGCGTATTGTTGACACCATCGACAACAACAGGGATGGAAGCAATACGGTGATCGTATTTCAAGCCGATCACGGGCACGGTTATATCGCAGGGGATCATCTCCTTTCGGACGAGTATCCTCCGCGCGATTTCAGCAGGTTGCAATTCAGTACCTTCAGTGCGTATCGCCTTCCGGAACCCGTGAAGGCGGGTCTGTATCAGGGGATGACAAGCACAAACGTTTTCCGCGTCCTCCTGAACGGAATGTTCGGCATGAAGCTCCAACTTGTTCCCGACACCTCTTTTTTTACCAATATAAAAGGTTCGTACGAAAACTACTACGATGTTACAAAGGATGTTACTAACTAGAAGTGATGACGGGTATATTGGGCACATTAGGCAGAAGTAAACATGACTTATTTTCAATCTACTGCTGACAGCGGAACAAACGAGCATGTCTATGACAACTAAAACCTTACTCTATCTCGCCCTTTGTTCGAAAGTATATGCTCCTGGCGTGTTCAAGAAAATAGAAGGCTTTGTAAAGGGAGCACGGTCTGCCGGATACGACGCGAGTGCATTTATCATTGAGCCTGGCGGAATCGCGAAATACCTGCGGTTTCTTTCGGCAATGGCATTTGCCAACGAAGATGTCGTTGTCATCCGCTATGTCAATCGTATCGGTCTGATGATTTTTCTGACGAGTCTCGTCCTCAGGCTCAGGAAGAGGTATCTCATAATCGATGTCCCTACGCCGATGCAGAATCACTTTCGTGAGGTTGCCAAAAAGGAACGGAAAAGGCTTGTTGACCTCGTTGACCTGTGTCTCATACCACTTCAGGGTCCTCTCCCCTTTTGGCCCGCAGGGGAGATTATACAGTATGCCGAGGAGTCGTGGTGGTACAGCCTCGGCGTCCGGAGTCGGACGGTAAAGACCGGAAACGGTGTCGACGTCGAGTCGATTCCCTTGCGGGATGCTTCTCCCGTCTGGCCGTCCGGTGCTCTCGTACTTGTTGCCGTCGGGACAGTCGCATTCTGGCATGGCTGGGACAAGGTCATAAAGACAATGGCTGTTTTGAGAGATGACCCCGATGTTACGTTCGATATCAGGTTCAAAATTGTCGGCGACGGACCCGATTTGGTGAACCTGAAGAAACTTGCTGAGGAATTGAACCTCACGCACCAAGTGGAATTCATGGGGATGCTGTACGGGAAAGAGCTTCATGCGGAGTACAATGATGCTCATTTCGGGGTCGGCAGCCTCGGTTGGTACCGACTTGGGGTAAATGAGGCCTCCCCGCTGAAATCTCGCGAGTACCTTGCTGCCGGTTTGCCGTTCATTTATGCAACTGACGATCCAGATTTCAATGATAAGCTGGCCGTGGCTCTGAAGGTTCGAAGCCAGGAAAAGAGTGACGACCTTTACGAACTGCTGAGGAAGATGGGGAACACGAAACTGCCCCTTGCTCAGGAGTGCAGGGCTTTTGCAGAGGAGAATCTCGATTTTTCGAGTAAGGTGCAGGCGATACTTCCTGTTGCAGGCCGATAGGAGGTGCTCGTCGTGCCAATCCATGATTTGAAAGGGATGAGTTGTTGAGCAAGGCAGAACCGCACATCATAAATAAGCGGATCACCCGATGCCCCAGCGTCGCGAAAAGGATGCTCTGTATCTTTGGACTGTTCTTTTTGATCTTTCCTCCTTACATACTGGTATTCGGGGTCGTTATAAAAACTGCCTATTTCTTCATCTTCATTCCCTCAATGATCGGTTTCCGGCAGTTTGTCAAGAGGCTGCACAAGAACCGGATAATGAAGAATGTGGTCGTATCGATGGTCGTCGGGGTTTTTTATCTCGTGCTGGTCTCGGCATGCGGGTTTTTCAGCGATCTTTCCGCCGTATATCAAATGGTACTCGGGTTTATCATCTTTTTTGCCGCTTCATTCTATGCGAGGCTTCACCAGAACACCTACGGTGAAAGGTTTATATTGAATATATTCTGGAATTTAAACACGGCAGGGTTTATACATGCCGTTATTTTAATGCTGACGTTTCTTTCCCCTGAATTTAAAGATTTTCTCTATTCGTTCATATCTGTTTCAGATAAGTCGATGAAATATCTCTTTGGTGATTCAGCAGGGTTCAGGTTTCAGGGGATTGTGGCTTCCGGATTTTCGTTTCTATCAACGACCCATGCTCTGCTCCTTGTTGCCGGAGTTTGGGCTTACTACATGGAGGAAAGAAAAAGGGGTATTTTCAGCACGTTGTTTTTTATTAGTAGACAGCTTATCCTGGTTGTGTCCCTGATCCTGATCGGGAGGACCGGGTTCGTCGTGCTTCTCATATTTTTTATTATGCTTTTTCTCTGGAGGGGATGGAGGAAAATATCAGGCCTCAAGGCTACGGGAAAGTCAGTTAGGTTGCTCATTCCTTCTGTCCTCCTCATCTTGGTCGGGTTGATGTCCATTGACCTAGATAAGTACGTGCGCAATGCCAAGTTTGCCTTCGAGGCGTACTTCAATTATCTTGAGTATGGAACATTCTCATCGAAAAGCACGGACCAGCTTTTACAGAATGAATACTTCCTTCCCCCCGAGTTCTTCCAGAAGCTGTACGGAACCTCCAACTTCGGCAGGGGTGAGGATTATATCTTTTCCGACGTTGGGTACGTCCTGTTCATTCACGGCGCGGGAATAATCGGGATGATCATAGCTTTCTGTTTCTACTTTGTCGGCTTTTACTATGCATTCCGGTATAGAAAAAAGCTTGGGTTCTTCTCAACTTTCATGATGGGGTTTTTCGTCATGCTGTGCATCTTGAACTTCAAGGACTATTATTTTCTCGATTATTCAGGCTTCTGTCAGATCTATTTCCTTTTGGTCTGTTCCCTGGCTTTCTATGTCAGCTCGAGTCGACCGCCTTCGGCCGTAGACCAGACGCGTCGGATCCTCAATGAATCCACGTGCTGACGAGATAGTATTCGGATTCGTCGTCTTCCGGGCGGGATGTTCCCTCCTGGAGAGGCTCCATATGGTGCTCGGCGAGGGGTACAAGGTTTACCTTTACGATAACTCTCCCGAATGTGCCGAGGTGCGCGAAGCGATACAAGGAAGGCCGGATGCCGTATACCTTACGGCGGGACGGAATGTCGGGCTGGGGGTCGGTCTGTCAAGCATATGCGCCCAGGCATACTACGACGGCCAAAAGGCATTACTGTTTCTCGACCAGGATACGGTTCTGCAACCGGGGGCACTATCTTCAATGTCCGATTTCTACAGATCCCGCAGAAGTGAGTTGCATGGATACTGTGCCGTTAACTTCGATCCTGCCAGAACGGGGGATGCCGTGCCGCGTTCCCGACTGCGGGACGTATCGATAATCATCAACAGTGGGACCTTGTTCATTCTGGACAGCCTTGAAAGAATGAACTGGCACGACACGAGTTACTTTGTGGATGGAGTCGACTACAAGTTCTGTCTCGACGCACAGCTCTGCAACTTCAGGATAGGAATGTACTCAGGAATAGACGGCTTCGACCACGAAACCGAACAGGGGAACGAGCCGTATCGTATTCTCAACAGGATTTATCCTGCGCGCCGTTACAGCCTTTCCCGGATATTCGATGTCGCCCGCTCCTATTCTAGGATCGTCCTCTGTTCGATCCGGTCGGGCAGGTGGGGGTTCGGCGTGAAAATCCTGCGGTTGCTCGCCGCTTACCTGTTAATCCAGGCGTACGTGCGTCTGTTGAAGCCACAAGAATAAAAAAATTTTTTCCGAGGCGTAAGAATGATACTCCAACCTGATTCATGTGCTGCATTTACAGTTTGCAACCTGGCGTACCTGTCGAGGGCCTTGGTGCTCGCCGAATCTTATCTCTTGCATAACAATGCCAGGATCATAATCTTTGTTTGTGACAGGAAGATTATCATCGAAGGCTTAGATGATATCGCAGACATACGATGGATCGAGGATCTGGGGATTCCCAATCTTGGACACCTTTCCTTCAAATACGACGTGACGGAATTTACGACTGCACTGAAGCCACTTCTTACCCTGTCTCTCCTGGAAAAGTATGAGAAGGTTGTATTCTTCGATCCCGACATTTGCATCTATCACCCCGTTGATGACATCCTGAAGAAACTCAAGACCAACCCCATACTCCTAACGCCGCACTATACGACTCCCGAACCGAACGAGTATCAGAACAGCGACATTTCTATGATGCGTTTCGGTTCCGTCAACCTTGGGTTTTTTGCCGTCCGCAAATCGACGGAGTCACTTTCCTTCCTCAGGTGGCTGGACAATAGATGCCAAAGATTCTGTTTCTTTGAAACCCAATTCGGACTCTCGACAGACCAGAAGTGGGTTAGTATTGCTCCCTGCCTTTTCCGTGGCATTCATATCACGTTTGATCCTGGCTACAATGCAGCGTTCTGGAACATCAGGGAACGGAAGATGAGAACGAATGGGTCGGGAGGCTACATGGTCAATGACTCGTATCCTCTCATTTTCTTTCATTTTAGCTCTTTCGATGAGAAAGCACCGGAACGGCTGACAAAAAGACCATTGCACGAAGATATCTCTAACAGGACCGACATCCGCCAACTTTCATTAGCTTACAGTGCGCAACTGGCAAATTTCCAAAAAAGATTTCCTTCCCGTCCGTATTCCTTTGACTTCATGTCGAATGGTGATTATATATCTCCGACCTTGAGACGTGCCTATGCGTGCGTCGCCGAAGAATTGTCTGCGGGACATGACCCCTTTGATTCAAGTGGTCCTGTCGGTGCGTTTGCACGACGAAACCATCTCCTGGAAAAGCGATGTACGGGATATGTTCCTGCCGGTTTTAATGACGTCAAAACGAACAGCCTCAAATTTTCCATCATAAACATGGTCATGAGAATGTTGTTACGGGTCATTGGTCCGAACAGTTTTACCAATTTTTCCCGGCTGTTGGTGTATCTGTCCAGTTTCAGGCAGAACCGGGGGTTATGGCGACTTTGATGTTGAAATGAAAATACCTACAGGAGGAGTGAAATTCGGAATTCGGATCGCAGCCGATCATCTCCCATGAATTTCAAAGCCGAATATGAAACAGATTATTCAAAACTACAGAACAGGAGATCTGGAACTGGCCGATGTACCCATTCCCGTCTGCTCATCAAACCAGGTGCTCGTAAAAAATGTTTCTTCTCTAATCAGTCTCGGTACAGAAAGGTCGATCATCGATCTAGGAAAAAAGAGCCTTCTTGGCAAGGCCAAAGCTCGCCCCGACTTGGTGCGACGTTTTATCGACAAGGCTAAGAAGGAGGGGTTTCTCAAGACCTTCAACGAGGCCCTTGGCAGGCTCGACAATCCTACCCCCCTAGGTTACAGCTCGGCAGGTATCGTCATTGAAGTCGGAAAAAATATCCATGGCTTTTCCCCCGGGGACAGGGTTGCCTGCATCGGTGCTGGATATGCCTCGCATGCTGATTATGTCACCATGCCCGAAAATCTCTGCTGTCGTCTTCCCGACAACGTGAGTTTCGAGGAGGCCTCCTTCGGTATGCTCGGTATCATTTCCCTCCACGGGATCAGATGCGCGAAGCTCACTTTCGGTGAAACTGTTGCGGTAGTCGGGCTGGGGCTTCTGGGGCTATTGACCGTTCAGATTCTGAAAGCATATGGTTGCAATGTTGTCGGCATGGATATTGATATGCGGAAAGCCGAAATGGCGATGCAACTGGGAGCGGATCAGGTCTATACCTCGGACGATGACCTCAAGAATGGAATCGACCGGACGAGCAAAGGCTTTGGGGCCGATGTCGTAATCATCACGGCGTCCTCCAAGAGTGATGGGCCCATCAACACTGCAGTGGAGATCTCCCGGTTCGGTGGGCGTGTCGTCATAGTCGGTGTTGCCGATATCCACCCTCAGCGAAACGAGTTGTGGCAAAAAGAGGTTGAGTTCATCGTTTCGAAGGCTGGGGGCCCGGGGATCTTCGACCCCTTCTATGAGAACATGGGGATCGACTACCCCATCGGCCTCGTCAGATGGACGGAGAACAGGAACCTGGAGGAATTTCTCAGGCTTGTCTTGAGTAAGAGAGTCAATGTCAGCGAACTCATCTCCCATCGATTCAAGATTGAGAATGCCGAAGCGGTATATGAAGACATGCTCTCAAACAAGCGCCAGCAATACATAGGGGTCGTTCTCGAATATCCGGCGCCTCCGGATGATTCCGCGGAGGTGCTGACGTCATTTACTCGCTCCTTCTCTAGGGTCCGCACCTTCGATTCCTCCGTACGGAACGGATCGGAGGACACGGTTTCCCTGGGGGTGATCGGTGCTGGGCTCTTCGGGAAGGCGGTTTTTCTTCCGGTACTCAGCCAAATGAAAGGTGCCCGGTTCCATACCCTTTCTACATCTTCAAGCCCCAACGCTTATCACACCGGTAAAAAATACGGTTTCGAGAACTGTTCCACCGACTATCTCGACGTCGTCAACAATAGTGGTATCGACTCTGCCATCATACTGGCTCCACATCGCCTGCACTCGAAGATGGTGATCGAGTGCCTGAAGGCGGGGAAGCATGTATTCGTGGAGAAGCCTCTTTGTGTAGACGAGATGGAACTTCGGGAAATAATCACTGTCTGCACCGAACTCGAAAAGAACAATGCCCTGCCAAATCTCATGGTGGGCTACAACAGGCGTTTCTCCCCCCATGCCTTTAAGATTAAGGAGATGCTGCGCCAGCGGCAGGATCCCCTCGTCGTCCACTGCCGGATAAACCCGGGGTTCGTCGGTCCTGACCACTGGGTGCATTCGGAAGCGGAAGGCGGGAGCAGAGTGATCGGCGAAATATGCCACTTTGTGGACCTGATGATCTTCCTCACTGGGTGCTGTCCGGTCCAGGTCTATGCCGACCGTGTCTCCGGAAACAACAGAACCGTCGTCAATAGCGACAATCTCTCTATAGTCATAAAATTTGCGGATGGTTCGATTGGCAACATCGTCTACTCGGCTTCAGGAACAAAATCATTTTCCAGGGAGTATTACGAGATCTTCTCGGATGGGAGGGTCATCACCCTTAATGATTTCACTGCCACGGTTATGCACCGTGAGGGGAATAAGCAGACGTTTAAGACGAAGACCCAGGAAATTGGGTACAGAGAAGAATTACAAAACTTCATTGACAGCGCCAGAGGCATAGTGGCTCCCCAGATGTCTCTCGAGGAAATCTTCTCCTCCACCCTTACGGTATTTAAAATAAATGAATCTTTGGGGAGCGGAAAGGCAGAAAGGGTATGCTGTAGCCAATGAACATTCTCCTACTTACAAGTTCTTATCCACCTGAAATACGTTCTTCCTCACATCTTATGCAAGAGCTTGCGGAGACGCTTCGGGAGAGGAGCCACAAGGTCTTCGTTGCCACTTCTTATCCCGGGCACAATCTTGCGGAGGGAACCCAGGAGTGCAGGTTTAAGGCGGTGACCGACGAAAGCGGAATCCAGGTGCTGAGGATCAGAACGATGCCCGCGCACATGGTGGGATATCTGTTGCGTGGCATTTCACAGTTGGTCCTGCCATACGTGTTCTTTTTCAGGATTAAGCAGCTGATCCAGGAAAAGATCGACGTGGTGATTGTGTATAGCCCACCACTGCCCCTTGCGATCGCCGGAAAAAAGGTCAAGGATTTCTTCGGCGCCCGATACATCCTGAACATACAAGATCTCTTCCCGCAGAACGCCATCGACCTCGGCATTCTCAAAAACAGGGCACTCATCAAATTTTTTGAGAATATGGAAGCTGATGCATATGCCGCAGCAGATGATCTCGTCGTGCATTCAGAAAGCAACAGGAGATTCCTTCTCGAGAGAAAGCGAGTTGAACTGGGGAAGGTCAATGTCATTCATAATTGGATCGACACCGAGCCTTTCCGCAGGGCGACCCGGACGGGGAGGTTCAGGAAGCTTTACGGAATCGAGGACAGTTTCGTCATCCTCTTCGCGGGAGTGCTCGGTCCTTCACAAGGGCTCGAACTAATCATCGATATTGCCAGCCGGCTCACGAACTTCCCCGGAATCTGTTTTCTGCTCGTTGGCGATGGTATGGAGAAGGAAAAGCTGATGCAAATGGCAGCGAACGCGGGAGCCACCAATGTGGTATTTAAACCGTTCGTTTCGAAGGAGGACTACCCCGAGTTGGTAAAGGACGCGGATATCGGCCTCGTCTGCCTAAGTTGCAGCAACAAGACTCCCGTTGTCCCTGGGAAGATCCTTGGATACATGGCTGCCTCTATACCGGTCGCGGCCTTCCTCAATCGGGAGAGTGATGGACATGACGTGATACGGGACGCACAATGCGGGTTTTCTTCCGTATCGGACGATGCCGCTTCCGCGGCCGAGATCATTGTCAAAATGTACAACGACAAGGAGTTGGGTAGGTACGGAAAAAACGGGTTCCGATATGTCAACAACAATCTCGACAAAGAAATCTGTATCAGAAACTTAGAGAGCCTGTTTCAGGGGAAATAGGAAGAGGGAGAAAATCTATGAACAATGAGAAGAGAATCAGTTTTGTTAACGATTATTTTCATAGACTGGAACTAGAAGGGAAGCTATGCGAATATTACACCGCGAGAACCATTCTCGTTACGGGTGGTGCCGGTGCTATCGGCAGTAACCTCATCATAGCACTTTCCCGCCTTGTCGGCCCCAATGGAAAGGTTATCATTCTCGATAATCTTTCTTCGATAAAGACCAATGACCCATGGAACGTGGTGCCCCTCCCTAACATCATGTTCGTCCACGGCGATATTAGAAGCGATATCGACCTTAAGAGGGTATTCAAAGAAGAGCCAAGCATCGTTTTTCACCTAGCTGCATTTTTTGCGAATCAGAATTCTATCGATTATCCTGAGACCTCGGCGGATGTTGACGTCATCGGTCAAATCAAGTTATTAGAGTACTCACGCATCGCAAGGATCGAGAAATTCGTCTATGCTTCGAGTGGTTGTGCGATCTATGGGTCCTATCCTGAGCTGCCGCTGAAGGAGGAGTTCATCTCCATGCATCTCACGACCCCGTATCAGATTAACAAGATGACTGGTGAGATGTACTGCAATTTCTATAATCACCACTATGGGCTTGCAACGGTCAATTGCCGGTTCTTCAACTCCTATGGCCCGGGTGAAGTGCCGGGGCAGTACCGCAACGTCATCCCCAACTTCATTTACTGGGCAATGAAAGGAATTGCCCTTCCCATAACTGGCGAAGGATCGGAAACTCGCGACTTCACCTTCGTGCTTGATTTGGTACAGGGCCTCGTCAAGGCCGGCTACTATGACGCGGCGGTTGGTGAAAATTTCAATTTGGCTTCCGGGAGCGAAGTCAGGATTATCGATGTCGCAGACATGGTTAACAAGGCAGCGGGCAGCAACAAAGACATCCTGTTCAGCCAGCGCCGGAAGTGGGACACGAAGCCGAGGCTTCTCGCGTCTATCTCCAAGGCTGAGAAACTTATAGGTTATAAGCCTATGGTTGATTTCGAGACAGGCTTCAGTAGTAATATCGAGTGGTTCAGGGACAACTGGGACAAGATTGACGCCCTTGCGGACTTCAAACCGGGAATGAACAGTGCCGTGAGGGGGGCGTCTGTACGGACGTGAAGCAGGGACGGAGGGATAGGGTGGGGGACTTTTAATTGACTACATATGACCGTATGGAATCATGGAGAAGCAGGACATCAGCGGTAGATTTCTACCATGAGGAGAATGTTCCGTGAGGACGGTTTTAGTTACCGGAGCCACTGGGTTCGTCGGGCACTATGTCACGGCACAGCTCCTTTTAAAAGGGTTTTCCGTTCGCGGGACGCTTCTTCAGTCGGAAGATTGTGCTTCGCTCGTTGCAGGAGTCGACCCTGTATCGGTTGAACCTCTGGGACCCCTGACACCATGGCAGCATGTTCTTGGTGGGGTCGACACTGTTATCCATCTCG
>Ga0209212_1005560_pt1 | contig 14937 bp, 10 predicted proteins | sample RifGroC2_FD_183996 | JGI IMG/M metagenome (GOLD analysis project Ga0209212, IMG submission 183996) | Groundwater microbial communities from Rifle, Colorado, USA - Groundwater C2 (SPAdes) (version 2) | ecosystem: Environmental > Aquatic > Deep subsurface > Groundwater | place: Rifle, Colorado... | reverse complement strand
CGCCCGACGGCCGCACGCGAGGCGTACTCTCCGTACGTTGAGCGTGCGGCCGAGGGCGCCAACGAAGCAGATGGGCCTTTTTCAGCGCCCTGCTACGGGTAGAGGCCGCGGACGCGGTGCCCCTCGGCCACGCGGCTGACGCCTTCCATGAGGGCGGCCGTGCGGAGATCCACCCCTTCCTTCTGGCCGAGGGCCCACACGCGGTTGAAGGCCCGCGCCATGATCTCCTGCAGCCTCGATGTGATCTCGCTCTCCTTCCAGAAGTAGTACTGCAGCCCCTGCACCCACTCGAAGTAGGAGACGACGACGCCGCCCGCATTGGCGAGGACGTCGGGGATGACCGTGACCCCGCGCTCGCGCAAGACCACGTCGGCCTCGGGAGTGGTGGGGCCGTTGGCCCCTTCGACGACGACGCTGGCCTTGACACGCTCGGCATTGCCCGCGTGGATCTGGCTGCCGACGGCGGCCGGGATGAGGATGTCGCAGGGCTGCTCGAGGAGCTCGGCGTTCGTGAGCGGATCGGCGCCGGCGAACCCCACCACGCTGCCGGTCTCGGCCACATGGGCCTCGAGCTGGCGGACGTCGAGCCCGTCCGGGTTCCAGACGCCGGCACGGAAGTCGCTGACCCCGGCGACGACCGCCCCGTCGCGCCACAGGAGGCGCGCGGCGACGCCGCCCACGTTGCCGAAGCCCTGGACGACGACCTTTCGCCCCCTGAGCTCGTGGCCCAGGTGGCGCGCCGCCTGGTAGAGCGCGTACACGATGCCGCGCCCCGTGGCCTCCCGGCGGCCGGCCGAGCCGCCGACGATGAGGGGCTTTCCCGTGACGACGCCGGGGACGCTCTTGCCCTGGGTCATCGAGTAGGTGTCCATCATCCACGCCATGGTCTGCTCGTCGGTGCCGAGGTCGGGAGCGGGGATGTCATGGTCCGGGCCGATCAGGAGGATGATCTCGGCCGTGTAGCGGCGGGTCAGGTGCTCCAGCTCTACGCGTGACAGCTCCCTGGGGTTGCACCGCACGCCGCCCTTGGCGCCTCCATAGGGCAGCCCCATGAGCGCGCACTTCCAGGTCATCAGCATGGCCAGCGCCGTGACCTCGCCCAGGTTGACGTCCTCGTGGTAGCGCAGGCCCCCCTTGGTGGGACCCAGCACGGTCGAGTGATGGACGCGGTAGCCGATGAACACCTGGGTGTGGCCGGCGTCCATCCGGATGGGGACGGAGACGACCAGCGCTCGGCGCGGGTACCGGAGGCGCTCGTGGATGTCGGGGTCGAGGTTGAGCCGGGCCGCGACCCTGTCCAGCTGGGCGAGCGCCGTGCGGTGAAGCTCGGAATCGAACTCTCGATTGTCGTTCACGCAGCCCCGTCCTTGTTCCAGGATACCCCGGATGGGCGGCCCAGGCGAAAGCGTCGGCGGCGGAGCCGGAAGACGGCGAGCGAGCGGCCCATGAGGGGGAAGGCATCTCCGGCCCGGAAGGTCCGGTGCCGCGGGCCCAGCTCCCAGGCGCGCGTGTCGAGCGTGAGCTCCCACCGCATGCGTGGCCGGTGGGCGGGGAGCACGAAGGCAATCTCCTCGTGATGGGCGTTGAGGAGCACGAGGAAGGAGTCGCCGGCGACCGGCTCGCCCATGTCGTCCACCTCCTCGATGGCCTCGCCTGCGAGCCTCAGCCCCAGGCAGCGGGAGAGCCCGTTGCTCCACTCCTCCTCGGTCATCTCCTTGCCGTCGGGCCGGAACCAGGAGAGGTCTTTCACCTCCGAGCCGTGGATGCGCCGGCCCTGGAAGAACATCCGGCGGTGGAACACCGGATGGGTGAGCCTGAGCCGGATCAGCCGGCGCGTGAACTCGAGCTGGCGGAGGGCCTGGCCACGGAGCGGCCAGGGGAACCACGAGATCTCGGTGTCCTGGCAGTAGGCGTTGTTGTTGCCGCCCTGGCTCCTGCCGATCTCATCCCCGCCGGACAGCATCGGGATGCCCTGGGAGAGGAAGAGCGTCGCCAGGACGTTCCGCACCTGGCGGTCGCGCAGGGCCAGGACCTCGGCGTCGTCGGTCGGGCCCTCGACTCCGCAGTTCCAGGAGAGATTGTCGTCGGTGCCGTCGCGGTTGTCCTCGCCGTTGGCCTCGTTGTGCTTGCTGTTGTAGGCGACGAGGTCGGCCAGCGTGAAGCCGTCGTGCGCCGTGACGAAGTTGACGCTGGCAGAGGGGCGCCGGCCGCCCCGCTCGTAGAGGTCGCTCGAGCCGGTGAGCCGGTAGCCGAGCTCGGCCACCTGGCCCCAGTCGCCCTTCCAGTAGCGCCGGATCGTGTCGCGGTACTTCCCGTTCCACTCGGCCCACCCGGCGGGGAAGTTCCCCACCTGATAGCCGCCCTCGCCGAGGTCCCACGGCTCGGCGATGAGCTTCACCTGCGAGATCACGGGGTCCTGGTGGATGACGTCGAAGAACGCGGACAGGCGATCCACGTCGTGCAGCTCCCGCGCCAGCGCCGAGGCGAGGTCGAAGCGGAAGCCGTCCACGTGCATCTCGAGCACCCAGTAGCGGAGGCTGTCCATGATGAGCTGGAGCGTCCGCGGGTGGGTCATGTCCAGCGTGTTGCCGCAGCCGGTGTAGTCCACGTACTCGGCGCGGTGGTCGGGGCGGAGCCGGTAATAGGCGGCGTTGTCGATGCCGCGGAAGCAGAGCGTCGGTCCCAGCCGGTTGCCCTCGGCCGTGTGGTTGTAGACCACATCCAGGATGACCTCGATCCCCGCCCGGTGGAGCGTCTTCACCATGCTCTTGAACTCGGCCACCTGCTCGCCACCCGAGCCCGCGCTCGCGAAGCGGGCGTCGGGGGCGAAGTAGCCGATGGAGTTGTACCCCCAGTAGTTGGTGAGCCCGCGGCTGACGAGCGCGCGCTCGGGGACCGAGTGGTGGACCGGCAGGAGCTCCACCGCCGTGACGCCGAGGTGGCAGAGATGGTCCACCACCGCCGGCGAGGCCAGTCCCGCATAGGTGCCGCGCAGCGCCGGGGGGACCTCCGGGTGGCGGGCGGTGAGTCCCTTGACGTGCACCTCGTAGATGACGGTCCTGTGCCACGGTGTCCGCGGCCAGCGGTCGCCGTCCCAGGAGAAGGCCGGATCCACGACGACGCTCTTCGGCACGCACGGCGCGCTGTCCCCGTCGCCGGCAGCGAGATCGCCCCCCGCATCGCCCGCGCGGTAGCCGAGGAGCGCATCGTCCCACACGAGCGCGCCCGCCAGCGCCCGCGCGTAGGGATCGATCAGGAGCTTGGCGGAGTTGAATCGGTGCCCGGCCCTGGGCGCGTACGGGCCGTGGACGCGGTAGCCGTAGAGGAGCCCGGGCCGCGCCTCGGGGAGGTACACGTGCCAGACCTGATCGGTGCGCTCCGGGACGGCGATCCGCCGTGTCTCGCGATCCGGCGACGCAGGATCGAAGAGGCAGAGCTCCACCGATGTGGCGTGCTCGCTGAAGAGGGCGAAGTTCACGCCGGCGCCGTCCCACGTGGCGCCGAGCGGGTAGGGGGCGCCCGGCCGCGTCCGGAGATCTGCGGGCGGGACGGGGCTCACGGGCCCGCGAGGCGGAGGAGCAGCCCTCCGAGCGGGGGGAGCGTGAGGACCACCGAGTGGGGCTGGCCGTGCCAGGGGACGGGCTCGCTCCGCAACCCGCCCCCGTTGCCCACGTCGCTGCCGCCGTAGAGCGCGCTGTCCGTGTTGACGACTTCCGCCCACCAGCCGGCGCGCGGGACCCCCACGCGGTAGCCCCGGCGCGGGACGGGCGTGAAGTTGCACACGCAGAGCGCGAGGCTCCGCGGATCGCGCCCGAAGCGGACGAAGGAGACAACGCTCTGCTCCGAGTCGCTGCAGTCCATCCAGCGGAAGCCCTCGGGCTCGGCATCCAGCTCGTGCAGTGCCGGCTCCGCGCGGTAGAGGCGGTTGAGGTCCGCGACGAGCCGCTTCACTCCCTGGTGATGCGGCCCGGCCTCCAGCAGGTGCCAGTCGAGGCTCCGCTCGTGGTCCCACTCGTCGGACTGGGCGAGCTCGCCGCCCATGAACAGGAGCTTCTTGCCGGGGTAGCCCCACATGAAGGCGTAGAGCAGGCGCAGGTTGGCGAAGCGCTGCCACTCGTCGCCCGGCATCTTCCGGAGGAGCGAGCCCTTGCCGTACACCACCTCGTCGTGGGAGAGCGGCAGGAGGAAGTTCTCGGTCCAGGCGTAGAGCATCCCGAAGGTGAGCTGGTTGTGGTGGTACTTGCGGTGGACGGGCTCGTGGCGCACGTACTCCAGCACGTCGTGCATCCAGCCCATGTTCCACTTGAGCCCGAAGCCCAAGCCCCCGAGGTACACCGGGCGCGACACTCCCGGCCAGGACGTGGACTCCTCCGCCACCATCACCACGTCCGGGTGGAGGCCGTACACCACCTCGTTGAGCCGCTTGACGAAGGCGATGGCGTCCAGGTTTTCCCGCCCGCCGAACGGGTTGGGCAGCCACTCGCCGGGCTGGCGCGAGTAGTCCAGGTAAATCATGGAGGCGACCGCGTCCACGCGCAGGCCGTCCACGTGGTAGCGGTCCAGCCAGTACAGCGCGTTGCCGATGAGGAAGTTGGCGACCTCCAGCCGGCCGAAGTTGAAGACGCGCGTGCCCCAGTCCGGGTGCTCGCGCAGCCGCGGGTCGGCGTGCTCGTAGAGGTGGCTGCCGTCGAAGTAGGTGAGCCCGTGGGCGTCCTGGGGGAAGTGGGCCGGCACCCAGTCGAGGATCACGCCGATGCCGCGCTGGTGCAGGCGATCCACGAAGGCCATGAAGTCCTTCGGCTCGCCGAAGCGGCGCGTGGGCGCGTAGTAGCCGATGGTCTGGTAGCCCCACGAGCCGTAGAAGGGATGCTCCATCACGGGCAGGAGCTCCACGTGGGTGAAGCCCATCTCGGTCGCGTGGTCGGCGAGCTGATCGGCCAGCTCGCGGTAGCTGAGGAAGCGCCCGCCCTCCTCCGGCGCGCGCCGCCAGGAGCCGAGATGCACCTCGTACATCGACATGGGCTGTGAGAGCGCCTGGCGCTTGCCGCGCCCGGCCATCCACTCCGCGTCCTTCCACTCGTAGCCCGAGAGGTCGTAGACGACCGAGGCCGTGCGCGGCTCGTCCGGCTCGAAGCAGACGGCGTAGGGATCGGCCTTGAGCGCCAGCGGCGCGCCCGAGCGCGACAGGATCTCGAACTTGTAGCGCGCGCCCTCCGCCACTGCCGGGACGAACAGCTCCCAGATGCCGTTGGCCGGGTGGATCCGCATCGGGTGGCGCCGGCCGTCCCACCCGTTCCAGTCGCCCACCACGCTCACGCGCCGCGCGTTCGGCGCCCAGACGGCGAAGATGACGCCGTCCACGCCGTCGAGCCGCGCCGGATGCGCGCCGAGCTTGTCGTAGACGCGGTAATGCGTGCCCTCGCCGAGGAGATGCAGGTCGTAGTTGGAGAGCGTGGGCGGGAAGCGGTACGGGTCCTCGATGTCGCGCATGCTCCCGCCGGCGTCGGTGACGCGCAGCCGGTAGCGGAGCGGCGCCAGGCCGGGAGCGCCGTCGGGGAGGCGCCCCTCCCAGAGCCCGGCCGGGTGGAGCGGCTTCAGCGGATGGGCGGGGGCGCCCGTGTCGGCTGTCACCACCGCGGCCCGCCGCGCCTCAGGGAGGAAGGCGCGAACCGTGACGGCACCGGTGGGGCCTAGGTGAGGGCCGAGGACCGAGAACGGGTCGCCGTGCTCACCGGTCACCAGGGCGTGGATGATGTCGGGCGAGAGACTCACTGGTGTATTCTACCGCCTTCGGCCCGCCTCGAGCCCCCTGTGTGTCAGGAGACACCACCACCACCAGCGCGCGCCGGTCCGGGTTCGCTGACGGCACGTGTCCGCTTGAATGTTATCGTTGACCGATATACAATCAACACATGATCAAGACCTTCCGCTGCGCCGAGACCGAAAGCCTGTTCAACGGTGCGCGGGTGCGACGGTTCGTGAACATCGAATCGGTGGCACGCCGTAAGCTGGAGATGGTCGCGGCTGCCAAGAAGCTGGAAGACCTGCGGCGCCCGCCGGGCAACCGGCTGGAAGATCTCAAAGGCGACCGAGCCGGGCAGCACAGCATCCGCGTGAACGATCAGTTCCGCGTGTGCTTTCGCTGGAATGACGGCGCGGAGAATGTTGAGATCGTAGACTATCACTGAAGGAGAACAGCCATGCCCAAGAAACTGTTGCCACCTATCCACCCGGGTGAAATCCTGCGCGAAGAGTTCATGAAGCCGCTGGGTCTGTCCGCCAACGCGCTCGCGCAACGCCTTGGCGTGACGACAGCGCGTGTCAACGAGATCGCCAACGAGCGGCGCGGTATCACGGCAGACACCGCACTGCGGCTGGGGCGCTGCTTTTCCACCACACCGGAATTCTGGATGAATCTCCAGCAGCGGTATGAGTTGGAAGCCGCCCGCCGGGAGGTTGGCGTGGCGGTGGAACGTGAGGTTGTGGTACTTACCGTGGCGGGGTAGGACGTTCATGCCAGCCATGCCTAACAAACCCACTGCACCTGACCGCCGCCTTGTTGCGGTTTGAGACAAGCACGAGAGGCTTCGTCTTGGCGGCGGCAGGTAAGCAGGGACGTTGGGCAGACCATAGGATGGGCCCGGTGAGCGCATGCCGAAACGACCCCTGAAGCTCAAGATCCGAATCCCTGAGTACAGGAATCGTTGGAACGCGTGGCGCAAGGCAATTCACCAAACCGTCACTGAGGTCCAACGCAACACGTCCGTCAGGTAGAGGTACCCTCAAGGGGTGTGTAAACGAAGTGAAGGCGGTGTAGCCTTCGGGTGAGACCGAAACCCGAACCGCGGGCGCTGACCACGCCCGCCGAAGGAGACACCGCCCAGGAAGGAGCAGAGCATCATCGAGGGCGGGGAGTCAAGGCCGGGGTGGGAGGTGCTGGAGGCCTACGCCCGGGAGGGGATCCGCCGCGTGTTGCAGCAGCAGCTGGAGGAGGAGGAGGAGGTGGCCTGGAAGACGCTGGGGGTGGATTCAAGGACTCTGAGGGTGCGACGGGAGGGAGGCCTTCGGCATGGGTGAGGATCGGGACATCCAGGCGGTCGGTCGGGAGCTTCGATCTGTGGCCGGGGATCCGGGCGATCGCTACTCCAAGGTCCTGGTCGTCGACGACGAACCGGACGTCCTCGACGTCATGGTCGAACGCCTCGCGCTGGCCGGCTATCATGTCCTCCCGGCGCGCAACGGCCAGGAGGCCCTGCGGATCTTCGAGCGGGAACATCCGGCCCTGATCATCACCGACCTCTCCATGCCGGGGATGGACGGGCTCGAGCTGGCCAAGACGGTCAAGGCGCTCTCTCCGCAGACAGAAGTCCTGATTATCACCGGGCATTCCACCATGGCCTCGGCCATGGACGCGCTCCGTCACGGCGTCTTCGACTATCTCCTCAAGCCCCTCGGCCTTGCTGAGCTCGAATTGAGTGTGAAGCGGGCCCTGGAGCGCTCCCGGCTCGTCGAGGAGAATCGAGGGCTGGTTCGCAAGCTGGAAGACCGGATTCAAGTCCAGACGGAGGCGCTCTCGGCGAGCCAGCGCCGGACCCGGGCGGTGTTCAATTCCATTGCCGATTCTGTCGTGATCGTCAACCGGGAGTTCACCATCCTCGATGCCAATGAGGGCGCCGCCGCCTTGAGCGGGGTTCCGGCCCTGCAGCTCGTCGGGCGGCAGTGCCACCGGGAGCTGTTCGCCAGAGAAGAGATCTGTCCGGACTGTCCCGTGCGGGCCACGTTCGACACGGGGAGGCCCGTGTCGGTCTCGATGCAGCGAGAGGACCGCGCCGGGAGCCAGGACCGCCGGGACCTCGAAGTCCGCGGCTATGCCCTGATCTCCGGAACGGGAGCGATCGATGAAGCGGTGGAGCATATCCGGGACGTGTCCGACTACAGGCGGGCCGAGGAGGAGCGCCTCGCGCTGAGAGCGCAGCGCGACCAGGACGACGCGATGCGAGTGATCGGGCGGCTGGCCGGAGGCATCGCCCACGACTTCAACAACCAGCTGACCGTCATCAAGGGGTGCGTTCAGTTTCTTCTCGAAGCGATGCCGGCGAATGATCCCGGCCGCGAGGACGCGGAGCGGATCAGCGCGACGGTGGACCGGGGCGCGCGGCTGGTCCGCCAGCTCCTGGCCTTCAGCCGCACGCAGAAGATCCAGCCCCGCCCGCTGAGTCTGCCCGACCTTGTCAACGAGATGGTGGCCATGTTCCGCTCGCTCCTGGGCGAGCAAGTCCTGCCCCGTGTCCGCGCGGCTGCGGGGTTGTGGCGCGTGCGCGCCGATCCGGCACAGATCGAGCAGGTGATCATGAACCTGGTGGTCAACGCGAGAGACGCGATGGTGGCCCCGGGGGAGCGGGTCCCGGCGGGGACGCTCACGGTGGAAATGGCCAACGTCGAGCTGGATGAGAGGGCGTTCCGCCCTACCGTGGAGGCGGTGGCCCCCGGCCGGTACGTGATGCTCGCCGTCAGCGACACGGGGTCCGGAATGAGTGCGGAGGTGCGGAGGCAGATCTTCGAGCCCTTCTTCACCACCAAGGAGTCCGGGAGGGGGACGGGGCTGGGGCTGTCGACGGTTTTCGGGATCGTGAAGCAGCATCGCGGGTACGTCTTGTGCGACAGCGAGCCCGGGCAGGGGGCGACGTTCAGGGTCTACCTGCCGCGTGACGAGGAGGAGGGGGAGGCGCCGGCCGAGGAGCTGGCCCTCATGGCCGCGCCCGGCCTGCCGCGCGGAGAGACCGTGACGGCGCTGGTCGTCGATGACGACCCGGAGGTCCGGGAAATTGTCAGGCGGGGGCTGGAAGCCTCCGGTTACCGTGTGTACACAGCCGGGGGAGTGGAGGAGGCGCTGGCGGTGGCGGCGACGACCGAGGGGCCAATCCAGCTGCTCGTGACCGACGTGGTCATGCCGGGAGAAAGCGGGCGGGTTCTCGCTGAACGCCTCCTGGCGACCTATGCCGCCCTGAAGGTCCTCTTCATCTCCGGGTACTTCGACGACGGGTTCGCCGGTCCCGAGGTGCCGGGCGCGTTCTTCCTTCAGAAGCCCTTCAGCCCGGACGAGATGGCCCGAAAGGCGCGTGAAATTCTGAACCGATGACGGGCGATTGAGTTCCGCATGAAGCGTTTGGGCCATGGCAGGCGCACCATGGACTATGGTGTGGACGCCATAGCGTCGGCACCATACTCCCTGGCTGGACGAAGCCAATGCGCGGTACGGGACGCGGGGCCCCGGCTTCACCCCAAGCTCAACACCTGAAGTCGTCTCACCCGACGCGGTGGGAATCGACAGGCCGGTCCGGCCGGATTCTTACCGGCCTACGAGGCACCCCCGGCCCGTCCCGGCTTGCCGGGTGCCGTTCCCGCATCCCGGCATTCTCGCCGCCGTGCCGCGAGATCGAACCCTGGCACTGTCGTTGCTTATCCTTCGACCAGCCGAGAGAGAACGAGGCTGGCCGCCGCGCGGCACGGGAATCCGAGCGGCAGCAACGGACCGAGGTGAGTTCCCGAGGAGGACCTCGATGGCAGTCATGGATCGGCTCGAGCAACGGAATGACGAGGCGCCGCTCGGGATCGGCCTTCTCGACCGGATCGGCCGGGGCTGGGGGTCTTGGCGTGGAGGGGTCGGCGCACCGCAGGCCCCCGCCGACCCCCACACTTGCCAGTGGCGGCACCTGGCGTATGCCTCGCTGCCCATCACCGAGGAATCTCCCGAGACCTCGACGCTGATGGTCGACGGCTGCTGCCTCTGCCCCACCGTGCGCTCGTGGGTCGTCGCCGGGCGCTGGGTTCCAGACGCGTTCGGCGAGCTGGTCCCGGCGGGCGGCCTGGCGTCCCACGCCCCCACGTTTCCGGCGCTCGCCACCGCGGGAGCGGCCCGTGGACGCGCGTGAGCCGCTGCCGCCCGCGGACGCCGAGGCGAGCGCGCCCGTGCTGATCGTGAACGCCGAGCCCATGGCCGGGCGGTAACCGCTCGAACTCGCAACCAGGCCTCGGGGGTTCCGCAGGCGACAGTCGCCCAAATATTGCGGGTTTTCGGGCTCGGTGGCGTAGATGTTGTGGTGTGGCCTCCCTGCCGTCCGAGATGCGGGCCGCGACTCGGGAGGAGGCGCTCGCGGCAAGCGAGCGGCTCCATGCGAAGCGTTCGGGGCAGGGGAGGCGCGCCATGGACTATGGCGTGGGCGCCATAGCGTCGGCCCCATACTCCAGGCGCTGGAGACGTCGAAGATGAGGCGACCGAGCGGGGCGGGGACGCGGGTCCTGATCCACATCCCGATCATCCATACCCAGGCCGACATGGGGGCGCTGGCCGGCTCGGTGCGGCGCGTGACGGTTCAGAAGCTCGGCCGCCAGGCGTGGAAGCGCCACGTGGAGATCATCGGGCGGATGTGGGCAGAGATCCGCCGGACCGTGGAGGGGTGGGAGCTGCCCTGGGAGAAGGTTCGCCTGTATCAGGACGGGCTGCCGCGCTGCGGGCGGGAGGCGGAAATCGTGGCCGATCTGGCCTCGGCGAAAAGCCCGAATCATCAGCTCCTCCTCTCACTGATGAAGAGAGGCGCCACCCTCATGGGGACCGAATCGCCCGACCTGCTCCTGGAAGAGTACCGCCTCGTTCAACAGGTCCTGGCCGCCAAGGACCCCGAGGAAGCGGCCCGGGTCGAGGCCCGTCACGGGGCGCGGAGCCGCTCCCTGCTCGCCCAGCGCGATGAGTACATCGCCCGCCGCATCAACGAGACCCTCCGCGCCGGCGAGACAGGGCTGCTCTTCCTGGGGATGCTCCACTCGCTCGATTCCAGGCTCGCCAAGGACATCCAGGTGACCCGGCCCATACGCCGGCCGCCCCATCCGCGGAGCCGGACGACGTGACCGCCCCGGCCGGCCGGATCCTGATCGTGGATGACGAGGAGGGGATTCGCGAGGTCCTCTCCCGCCTCGTGCGGAAGGAGGGGTTCGAGCCCCTGGCGGCTCCCGACGGGGAGACGGCGCTGGACCTCATCAGGCGCGAATCCCCCGACGTCGCCCTGCTGGACATCAGGATGCCCGGCCTGGACGGCATGGAGCTGCTGCGCCGGGCCAAGGAGATGGATCGCGATCTGCCCGTGATCATGATCACCTCCCACGGACTCGTGAAGGGGGCGGTCGAGGCGCTGCGGGCCGGAGCCCACGACTACCTCGTGAAGCCGTTCGAGAACGCCGAGGTCATCCGGTCGATTCGGCGGGCCATGACCGATCGGGGGCTCCGGCGGACGATCCGCGTCCTGACCGAGCGCGTGCGCGATGCCGGCTCCCTCCGAGACCTGATGGGGCCGAGCGAGATGATCGCGCGGATCAGCGCGGACGTGGCGCGCGTCGCCCCGTCCGACTTCACCGTGCTGGTCACGGGTGAGACCGGAACCGGCAAGGAGCTGGTGGCCCTGGCGATCCACCAGGCCAGCCCCCGGGCCTCCGCCCCGTTCGTGGCGGTGGACTGCGGGGCGATTCCCGAGACGCTGTTTGAGAGCGAGCTGTTCGGCCACGAGAAGGGCGCGTTCACGGGGGCGGAGCGGCAGAAGCCCGGGAAGTTCGAGACCGCCTCGGGCGGCACCCTGTTCCTCGACGAGATCTCCAACATGCCGCCGGGGTCCCAGGCCAAGCTGCTGCGCGCGCTCCAGGACAAGAGCGTGGTCCGGGTCGGGGGCACGCGACCGGTGAGCGTGGACATCCGTCTCCTGGCGGCCACGAACGCAGATCTCGAGGCGGCGGTTGCGGCGGGCGTCTTTCGCCGGGATCTCTTCTTCCGCCTCAACGAGTTCGCCATCCCGATCCCGCCGCTCAGGGAGCGCAAGCAAGACATCGTCTTTCTGGCGAAGCGGTTCCTGGACATCACCAATGACGAGCTGCGGAAGACGGTTAAGGGCTTTTCGGAGGCCGCCGTGGAGCGGCTGTTGACACATGACTGGCCGGGCAACGTGCGCGAGCTGCGCAGCGCGATCCGTCGCGCCGTGCTGCTGGCGGATGTGGTGATCGACGAAGCTCACCTGGGGCTGGCGATCGCCCCGGCTCCGCCCTTCGATTTCCCGGGGGTTCCGGGTGTACCGATCGACGGGCTGGGGCTCAAGGATCTGGTGCGCCGTGCGACCATCGCCGTGGAACGGACCGTCCTGGTCCGGGTGCTGAAGCAGACAGGGGGGAACAAGGCCAAGGCCGCGCGGCTGCTCCGTATCGATTACAAGACGATCCACACGAAGCTGAAGGAGTACGGCATTGCCGTACAGGGAGGCGAAGGCGATGGCCAAGCGTAAGGCGAAGGGGACACCCGGCGAGGGGGGGATCGGGGCGGGGCTCGGAGGGATCCTGATGGGGCTCGGCAGCCTGGTGGAAAAGCTGGGAGAGCTGGCGGAGACGGGGCGCGAATTCTCACAGACCGGCGAGATCCGGGGGCCCGGTTCCGGGAAGGAGCTCAGGGGAATCTACGGCTTCACGGTCAAGGTCGGTCTCGGGGGCGAGGGGGTCAAGGTCGAGCCCTTCGGGAATATCCACCGCGACGAGGAATCGGGGCGGTCGGTGGTCCAGGAGGTCAGGGAGCCCGCGGTCGATGTCTTCGAGGAGCGGGACCACACCCTGGTCGTGGCCGAGATGCCAGGGATCGGGGTGGGCGAGTTGCGCCTCGAGGTCAAGGATGACCTCCTGATCATCACCGCCGAGAAAGGGGACAAGAAATACAAGAAGGAGGTGCTTTTGCCGGGGAGCTTCCCGCGGGAGAAGATGCAGGTGTCCTGCGCCAACGGGGTCCTGGAGATCCGGTGTGTCAAATGACGACGCGGTGACGCTCAAGCTCCGGGTGACCGAAGCCCTCGGCAAGGATGTCGGGCGGGCTTTCGCCCGCATGGACCCGGAGGATCTCCAGCGGCTCGGGCTGGCCATCGGCGAGATCGTGGAGATCACCGGGAAGCGCATCACCGTGTGCAAGGCGATGCCGGCCTACAAGGAGCAGCGCGGGCAGTCCCGGATCCAGATCGACGGGCTCGCCCGCGAGAACGCCGGCGCGGCCCTTGACGAGATCGTCCACGTCCGGAAAGTCGCCAGCCGGCCCGCCGATCGGGTCGTGCTCGCGCCCACGACGATCACGCCTGCCGACCGCGACCTGAAGTACATCGGCAGCCTGCTGGACGGGCTGCCCGTTCTGGAGGGAGGCCGTGTCCGGGCCACACTCTTCGGCAGCCGCTGGGCCGATTTCAAGGTCGAGAGCACGGTTCCCAAGGGGCCGGTGGTGATCAACCCCACGACCCAGCTGGTGATCGGGAAGGCGGCAGGGGAAGAGCCGCGCCGGTCGCTCTCCTACGAGGACATCGGCGGGCTCAAGCGCGAGCTCGCGCGCGTGCGGGAGATGATCGAGCTGCCGCTGCGCTATCCGGAGGTGTTCGAGCGGCTGGGGGTCGAGGCGCCGAAGGGCGTGCTCCTCCACGGGCCTCCCGGCTGCGGCAAGACGCTCATCGCCCGCGCCATCGCCCACGAGACCGAGGCCGCGTTCTTCTCTGTCAACGGCCCCGAGATCATCCACAAGTTCTACGGAGAGTCGGAGGCGCACCTCAGGAAGATCTTCGAGGAGGCCACGCGCAAGGCCCCGAGCATCATCTTCCTGGACGAGATCGACGCCATCGCCCCCCGCCGGGAGCAGGTGCTGGGTGAGGTGGAAAAGCGGGTCGTGGCCCAGCTCCTGGCCCTCATGGACGGTCTCACCAAGCGCCAGCACGTCATCGTGATCGGCGCCACCAACATCCCGAACGCGCTCGACCCGGCGCTGAGGCGGCCGGGGCGGTTCGACCGCGAGATCGCGATCCCGATCCCCGACCGCAACGGGCGGCTGGAGATCCTGGAGATCTACAGCCGCGGGATGCCGCTCGCCGCGGACGTGGACCTGCCGCATCTGGCGGAGATCACCCACGGGTTCGTGGGGGCCGACCTCGAGGCGCTCTGTCGGGAAGCGGCCATGATCTGCCTCCGCCAGGTGCTCACCGACATCGACTTCTCTCTCGCCCATGTGCCCTACGAGCAGCTCGCCAAGCTCGAGGTGCGCATGGACGACTTCATCGCGGCGCTCAGGGACGTGGAGCCCTCGGCCATCCGGGAGGTGTTCGTCGAGGTGCCGGACGTCGGGTGGGGGGACGTGGGGGGGCTCGGCGAGGTCAGGGCGCGGCTCGTCGAGGCGGTCGAGTGGCCCCTCAAGTACGCGGGCCTCTTCGAGAAGGCGTCCATCAAGCCCCCGAAGGGAATCCTCCTGACGGGCCCGCCCGGGTGCGGCAAGACGCTTGTCGCCAAGGCCATCGCCAACGAGAGCCGGGTGAACTTCATCTCGGTGAAGGGGCCGTCTCTGCTGTCCAAGTACGTGGGGGAATCGGAGCGAGGAGTGCGCGAGGTCTTCAAGAAGGCCCGTCAGGCCGCGCCATGTATCGCGTTCTTCGACGAGATCGACGCGCTGATCCCCACCCGGAGCGCCGGCGGCTCGGATTCCCATGTGTCGGAGCGGGTTCTTGCCCAGTTCCTCGCCGAGATGGATGGCGTCGAGGAGCTGAAGGGAGTCCTGGTGCTCGGGGCGACGAACCGCCCGGACATGATCGATCCGGCCATCCTCCGGCCCGGTCGGTTCGACGAGGTGGTGGAGATCCCGATGCCGGACGAGCAGGGACGCCGGGAGATCTTCGGGGTTCACCTGCGGGGCAAGCCCCTGGCGCCAGGAATCGACATCGGGAAGCTGGCCGCCCGGGCCGAAGCCCTGAGCGGCGCCGACATCGCCGGGGTCTGCCGCCAGGCCGCGGTTGCGGCCGTGCGCCGGGTCGTGGAGGCAGCCGGCGACAACCCGCCCGACGAGGGGGCGCTCCGGATCACGGCCCGGGATATCCGGGCGGCCCTCGACGCGGC
>Ga0209212_1005556_pt1 | contig 14946 bp, 9 predicted proteins | sample RifGroC2_FD_183996 | JGI IMG/M metagenome (GOLD analysis project Ga0209212, IMG submission 183996) | Groundwater microbial communities from Rifle, Colorado, USA - Groundwater C2 (SPAdes) (version 2) | ecosystem: Environmental > Aquatic > Deep subsurface > Groundwater | place: Rifle, Colorado... | reverse complement strand
GGCGACAAATGCATGATGAGCCGCGGCGATCTGGTATTGACACCCAACTGGAGCTGGCATGACCACGGCTGCGAATCGGACCAACCCATGATCTGGATGGACGGATTGGATCTGCCCTTAGTCGGCGATCTGGATGCGGTCTTTTTTGAGCCCTACCCAACGGAGCTGCATCCGGTTCAACAGGTCAATGATTCGGAGCGAAAATTTGCTGGCCCGAATCTCAAGCCAACGTGGGAAAGGCCGGAAGGTAGGTACCCCCCTCTTCTCAACTACAAATGGGAACCCACCTATCAGGCGCTCAAAAAGATCGGTGAGGGCGCGGCGAGTCCCTTCGACGATGTCTGTTTCCAGTACTTAAATCCCCATACCGGCGGTCCGGTCCTGCCGACAATAGGCTGTTACATTCAGATGATTAGAGCCGGCATCCATACCCAGGCCCACCGACAGGTCAACAGCGCCGTCTACCACGTGTTTGAGGGCCGTGGATACTCGGTCATTAACGGGACTCGCTTTGACTGGGAGCGCGGCGATTTTTTTGTCGTCCCTCCCTGGGCATGGCATGAACACGCGAACGAAGGCAGAGAAGAAGCTATTCTCTTCTCGATCCAGGATACCCCGGTGATGGAGGCGCTCGGCCTCTACCGGGAGGAGGGCTACCGAGGAAACGGCGGCCGTCAGAAAGTTATCGGCGCCTTTGAGATTTGATAGAATTCGTTGTTCGTGATTCGTGTTCGTCCTTCGACAGGCTCAGGACGGTGAGCGGAGTCGAACCGTGACGAGCACGATAGCCGAGCACGAGCACGGGAAAAGGAGCTTTTAATGGCGAAATACCTTCAATGCAGCGAATGCGGAAAAATCGCCTTTTACTATGATGATTACGTCGGCACCGAGAAGCCTTTTTACCTCCGTTTTATGCGATATCCAGACGGCACCAGGCCGCAATCGCCCAGGTGTGTCAGCTGCGGGGCCGTCCCAAGGCTCATCCACGAGTTCATCAAGGAGGAAAAGGCCGGGGCCAAGCATGAGTAGAGTAAAATCTTCATGCAACCCTCTGGGTTCAGGGAGGAGATCCAGGAGGACCGGTCTTCGGCCCTTGCAGGTTTTCTAAACCGGCGATTTTCTCTTTTGTTTGGACCGAGTCAGGATTAAGATCAAGTGCCTTGCGGTAGTAAAACAATGCCTTCTCTTTATCCCCCAACATCTCCCACGCATGGGCTACGGGAAGGATCTGCCACAATCCCTGCGGAGCGACTTGGACGATTCTTCTCAAGTAAATTTCGGCATCGCTAGGTTGGCCGGTCTGGTGAAGAATGAAGCCAAACCTGTAGTTAGCTAAGAAGTCATGAGGATCAAGAACCAGGGCCTGTGCGTAGAATTCTTTGGCCTTGTGAATATCTCCTTCTGTAAGATAGACAGTGCCCATAAAACTGTAGAGTCTTGGAACTTGAGGATTGGCACGCATCGCTGCCAGTAAAAAGGCCTCGTCGTTTCTGTAAATCCTTGATTTTTCCCCGGCCACTAGAAATCCGAAGATTAGAAACACAGCGACCCCAGTTGTGATGCCTACTCGGGCAAGTCGAGCGCTGGGAAGCCTTAGAAAAGAATCGTCTAGGGCTGCGCCAAAGGCCAGGCCGAGGCCAAGCATGGGAATATAAAGCCAGTGCTCCGCCATGGGTTGGTTGAGCTCTTTGAGGTTCGAAATGGGAAGAAAATAAACGACAAACCAGATCAGCCCAAAAGCCAAAATAGAGTTCCTTTTCAAATTTCCCAAGATGGCGGCCATAACGAGTCCAAAAATCGATATCCCACTCAGGACATACGGGTCGGTGACCGAAGTGGGAATCTCCGCCGTCCAGAAGGGATGTGGCAATTGAAATAAGTTAAAAAGGGCAAGACAATAGAGTGCTAAAACTTTGCAAGCAAGAAGCAGACGGCCAGCCAAATATGTTTCGTAAGAGAAGATGCTTCGAGGCAGGGAAAAAGAGAAACCTAGAGAGTATCGTACCCCAAGATAGAGACCCAAGACGACAAAGGCTAAAATCAACCTCGAGCCTTGCTCGCCCTTCTCGACGATGATCCAGGCAAACAGTACAGCTAAAGGAAGAACCATGGACGTTTCCTTAGATAAAGCGGCAAGCATTAAAGCCAGGGGAAAAAGAACGGTCCTCCTGGAAAAGAAGGCGTGGAGCGAGAGGAGAGTAAAGAAAGCCGCTAGCAGGTCTCCTCTTGTAGATATGACGTTAACAGCATGGACCTGAATAGGATGGAGGCCGAAAAATAAAGCAGCAAACAGGGCACATGCTGAGTTTTGGAGCCTTCTACCCAGCAAGTAAAGCAGGGTCGTATTGGCCGCGTGGAGAAGGATGTTGGTTAGATGAAACCCCAGAGGATTGAGCCCCCATAAAGAATAGTCGAGCGCCAAACTTATAGAGAATACAGGCCTCCAATAATTATGGCGGTCCCAGATGTTCCAGGCGTCTTGGGTCAGCATTTGAGGCAGGTATTGCCAGCCCTTGATGTATGGATTTTCAACTATGAGCCATCTGTCGTCCATGATAAAGCCATGGTGCAGGGCCGGAAGGTATAACAACAAACTGAGCAAAGGCAGGAGGAATGCGGGCAAGCGGCAAAGGCGCCAGGGAAAAATTAGTTTCCTTAGTGCGGTCATGACTTAACTAGAAAGATAGCCCTTTGCTCAAGTTCCCGCCAGTTGGATTTAAGCTGATTCACGGGCGCGGCTGCTTTTCCATGATGGCCAGTCTTTCTTTGATCCAAGCCGACGCAGGATTGAGTTCCAGAGCCTTTCGGTAAAAGACAATGGCCCTTTGCTGATCTCCCAACATCTCCCAAGCATGTGCCACAGCGTAAAACTCCTGGGCTAGCACAGGTTGGACCCGGGTGATCCTTTCCAGGTAGATCTTCGCTTCACCAGGTTGACCCGCCCGGTGAAGAAGCGAGCCAAGCATGTAGTTCGCCGGAAAATCATTTGGGTCGAGAGCAAGGGCCTTAACATAAAACTCCCTGGCCCTCAGGATATCCTGCCTTGCAAGATAGGTACCGCCCAAAATACTATAGAGGCCTGCAACCTTAGGATTGGCCCGTATCGCTGCCAGCCAAAACGATTCATCATCCTGGTAAATTTTTGCTTTTTCTCTGAGTACCAATGCGGCAAAAATCAGAAATACAGCCGATGCGGCTATGATACCCACACGGACTAGACGGACTTCGCGACGCCGGATAAAAGAAACGTTGGACAGGGCGCCTACCGCTAGACATAAGCCGATCATGGGGAGATAGAGCCAATGCTCTGCCATGGGTTGGTTGAGCTGTTTCAGGTTAGAAATAGGGAGGAAATAAATGAGGAACCAGGCTAGTCCGAAAGCGATAACCGGCTCCTTTTTCCAGGCTCTCCAGATAGCTCCAAGCAGGAACAACAAAATCAACACCCCGCTTATTACGTAAGGATCGTTAACAGTGGTGGGCATCTCTACTGTCCAAAAGGGATGCGGCATTTCAAATAGATTAAAAACGGCAAGAAAGTAAAGCGCCAAGACTTTGAAAGCGAGAAGGAAACGGATATCCCAGGGCGCCTGGTAGGAAAAGATAAGTGGAATGAGGGAGAATGAGAAGCCCAAAGATAGCCGAACCAAAAGGTAGAGGCCCAAGATGACGAAAGCCGAAATGAGCCGCAAGTCTTGCCTGCCCTTCTCAAGTATAATCCCGGCAACTAGCACGGCCAGCGGAAAAACCATGGAGGTTTCCTTGGACAGAAGGGCGAGCGTGAACGCGATGGCAAAGGGGATCGTTCTTCCGGAAAGAAAAGTGCGGAACGAAAAGAGGATAAAAAAGGCTGCCAGCAGCTCTCCCCGTGTAGAGATGAAATTGACGGCATGCGCTTGAATGGGGTGGAGGGCAAATAAGAGAGAAGCAAGAACCGCACATGTCGTGTTCAGGAGTTTCCTACCAAGGGAAAAAAGCAAAACGGTATTAATGGCATGGAGGAGGATGTTGGTCAGGTGAAACCCAAGGGGGTTTAATCCCCATAGGAAATAGTCAAGGGCTAAACTTATGGAAAATACCGGCCTCCAGTAGTTAGTAGGTTCAGATATATTCCAGGCGTCTCTACTAAGCATCTCGGGCAAGTATTTCCAGCTCTTGATGTACGGGTTCTCAACAACGAGCGGTCTATCGTCCGAGATAAAGTCGTGGTGAAGTGAGGGGAAGTATATCAGCAAGGAGAGTAGAGGTAGAAGGAAGAGCGAAAAATGGGCAACGATCCAGGGAAATATCGATTTTCTTAATTCACTCATGACTTGGCCGAACATTTTAATCAATCTTTTTATCCTGGAAAATATATCGAGGGAGGTCGTGGTGGGACAAGCCTTTTGTCTTTGAACTTAGCCAATAGGTCTTCCTGCGAAGCCGTTTTCCGCACAAACACAAAGGCAACAGGATCAGAGTAGATGTAGACCCATTCGGTCTCATTGCGCAAGAGTAAGGAGATAGGATGGTAACGTCTTGTAATGGCGATCTCAGTTGGGTGGCGTTCCAGCAAGTTTCTCCACCCTTTTTTTCCTTCCATCCAATCCCAGTGATCTTGAATTACCTCCATGGGGTAGGCAGTGGTGTAACGACCATCTATTGAGACTCGGACTTCGGGATAAAGCTTCCAGATCAGATACTCCCCCCAGTCGAAAGGGGCTGCCAGGTTGCCTCGGACTCCATTGCGCTGCAAAAAATCGACGGCCTGAACGGGGTACTCTTGCGGGCTTACGACGAGCTGGAACCGGTGCTGCAAGTGGATCCTGCCTATCGAGAAGATCTGATAGAGGGCAAGGGCAAAGAGGCCGGCAGCGAGAATGGATTCCCTGGCTGTATTTTCCAACCAATCAAAAACCCTCTGAATCCCCGCAGCCAAAAATGGGACGGCGGCGATCCCGAAAAGCGGCGTGTGGCGCTGGTAACGCAGGGCCGACAGGGCGGTCAATAGGAGCAAAATGAAATCCCATCGATGCCAGGAGTCACGCCGCGCGGAAAAAACAATAATAAAGAATAGGGCAAGCTTGAACTCAAGAAATGACAAATCAAAAAGAGGTATCGGCATCCATTCGGTGATCGGCCGGTCAAGAAGCAGATCTCCGGCCAGGAAACTCAAAAGGTCTAACCCGTAGGGATTGAGGAGAAGAGCGATCCCGGAAAATATCAGCGGGACCAGGACTTGGGTGACGATCGGCCTCATGTCTCGATTCCGTAGCCCTCTCAATGAGATCCAGAAAGAGAAAAGCCCGAAGGCCCCAAGACCGGCCACAAAGCCGCCATGGAGATTAACCCACAAGAGCACCACCGGGGGAGCCCAATAAAGAGCTGCTTTCTTGCCCTCATCGTAACGGTAAAAGAGAAAAATAAGGAGAGCGAAAAACAAATAGGTGAAGAGCTGAGGGCGGATATTGAAGCCAGGAGAGAGGATCGCCATCACCCAGACCAAGGTAAGGACGCGGACGAAGGGGGATGGGACGGCGTTTTTGATAATGAGGTCCAGAATCCAGACAATGAACAATCCCATAACTACTTTAAGCAAGACAAGCCCGGGAGAGCCGAGAGAGGAAAAGAAGCCATAGAAAACGACCTCCGCAAGCCACTCGTGGTTAATCCAGGGATGGTGTGGAGTCGTATAGGAATAAAGGTTATGGAGCGGCAGCTGACCACCCCGAATAATCTCTCTGCCAAAAAAGAGATGGCCCCAAAGGTCGGGATCCACCTCCGGATAAGAGAAAGAATAAAAGGCGGATGCGAGGAGAGGAAACCAGAAAACGAGATAGAATATTGTTTTCAACACGTTTCAACCTGAATCCAATCTATAGACAAGATTGGAATCGGCCAAGACCTTATAGCCATTCTTGGATCCTCCCACAAGCTCGTTAAAGAAGGCAAGATAGTCAGGATAAATACTGACAGAGCTCCAGAGATACCAGGGGCCAAGCGGGATCGGGAGGACCCGCCCGTAGCCAAGAGTTTAGAGAACATCTTTAGTTTGACCCGATGTTAGCTTTACACTTGGGAGGTCATCGCCGTGGATTCCGGTAGTCCGGATCGAGCAAAGGCGCCGGCGAGAAACAGAGCACCAAACGATCATCCCACAGAAGGTAACAAGGGAAATGGATAGGCCAATAGCAAAGGAAAGAGGTTTCCGATCTAACTCAACTAAATGCTCCCCTGCCGACAAAGCCACAGCCCGAAAGAAGAGATTCGCCCGCAGAACCTTCTGCTCCTTGCCGTCCACAAAAACCCGCCAACCGGGATAAAAGGAATCCGCCAAGACCAAAACACCGGCGCGATTGAGGAAAGCTTGGATTTTCACGTTTCGGCTCCCGTAATGAAGAATCTTCGCCCGCGCATCGAAATGGCCGCCCACGGGAAAGGGCATGGGTCTTTCAAGTATGACTTCTTCCCTGGGGTCAAATCCCCTGCTCGCAAGGCGGGCCAAAACCTTAACGGGGTCTATCTCAGAGGACGCCCTTGAAACCAGATACGCCCTCGGGACAACGCGGTTCATCCCATACAGCCAAGAGGAATTTTCTGGAAAGTGGCGGAGAAGCGCGATGCCTGTTTCGGGCAACGGGTGAAAACTGCTGAGGTACTTTACGTTCAAGGAGCCCAGGAGACGATACTGCCCTTCCGGGGACAGCCTTTCAGCAAATGCAAGAAAAACAACATAAGGCCATCTTTTAAGCGAATCTAGATCCTGCATGTAGTCAAAACCGTAAAACACACCCGTGGTTGGAAACAGATTAGTAAATAACAGGACCTGAGATTGGGCAAAAGAGGGTTTCTTTTCAAAGAATGAATACTGCGTAGGGTGTAGGTCTGGCTGCTCGGGATAGTGAAAGAGACGATTGTGGTCGGCATCCGGGGCGCTAAGAATCCTGGGGCTATTATAGACCAACTCCGGCTCAAGCGAATAGTGGTAAGGGCGATGGGCTGAACTTAGGTCCACAAAAACCAGAAGAACCAGTAGACTTTTGAAGAAGGATTCATTCGCAGGGCTTCTCTTGCAGAAATAAAGGAGACCGACAGTGCCCAACGTCAAGGCAGTAAAGATCTCCAAATGCACTAGTGCGGAAAAGGCCTTATCGACCGTCGGCATGGAGAAAATCGGGGCTTGGGTCGTTTGGGCAATGAATCGTACAAGCGGAGCAGTGTGAAAGCGCAAAAAGAGGTAGAGCAAAAAAACCAGCATCCAAATCAACATGAGGATAGGGAACGAACGCTTGGGAAGGGGCTGGTCGCTCTCCATAGAACGAAAGAGACCTGTCAGAAGAATATAGATAAGAAGAACGTAATTTAAGAAGAAAATTTTTTCCGGATAGCGGATTACCCTAAGAAAAGCTACATGATGGAACAGAAAGGGATACAGGGGAGTGTGCTCCCCCATGGCAATCACCAAGATAGCCATCACCAGCCCCAAGAGAACCGTTTTTTCTTTTAGCGAACTCTGAGCAAACCACAGAAAGATAGCCGGGAGGGCGATGGCGCCTATATAGAGGCTGATGATTAGCGGAACCTCGCTGGAAAAAAACAGCTTCAATCCACTAACTGCGCCGTAGTCAACCTCCTTATCCAAGAAGAAAAGGTTAAGAAGCCTTAGCGGATGGAACGAAAAACCGGCGCTTTGCTGATAAGAGATAGTGTCCAGGGCCCGCGATTCCAGGAATAGCTCTGCGGTCGGCAGGATCTGCACCATGGCTAGGCCAATCACCAAAAGATTAGTTGCGAGGAGAAGGAATATAAGCCTACGGTAGGAAAGTTGAGCCCCTGACGATCTGAGTCTCAGCCCATCAAGGAAAAGAAGCCCTTGACCCATGGCATAGATTTCCGGTGCTCCAGCAAGCAATTGAACCAGCAACGCGAAGGTAAAGAGGATGAAAGCTTTCATCGATCGAGAGGTGATCAGTCTTTCCCCAAGGAGCAGCATCCACGGGAGCCAAACCACAGTTTGAAAATAACTCAACATGCTGCTGAGCGAAACGGTATAGCCCCCGAAAGCAAAGAGAATCGCGCCCACAAGCGCCAGCAAACAGGAATAACCCCAGCGACGGCAGAGAAAATAAGCGCCTATAGCCGCCGCAAGGTAGTGAAAGACAAAGAGGACCCTAATGGCGACGAAAAACGGCAGAAAGAGAAAAAACAGATGAGGAGGGTAAAATACCCCGGACTGGAAATTTGCCAACAACGGGAATCCCATGGCCATATGGCGGTCCCAAAGGGGGATCTCACCCTGTTGAAAGCTCTGCGCCAGACTAAATCTCATCGGATAGAAAATGGGGCCAAGGTCACGGAAGAAAGGAACCTTACCGGAGAAGACGATCTCGAAGTTGAACCACCCCACAACGGCAATCAAAAAAATAACCGCACCGAGGTCCGGGGAAAGAGTTATGCCGCTGCCGCTTTTTTTCACCATGCCGGGCATTATATAATATTCACCGGGGCTAAAGAACTTATTGCGCCAATAGCACCACAGACTATTACCTTGAGTTATTCTCAAAAAAATGGCAACGATGGGGGCTAATCAGTAATATGGACCATCCCATTTATGTATCGCTGATTATTCCGGCTTTCAATGAGGAGGCGCGCATAGGTAAAAGCCTGGAGAACATCTTGAGTTTTCTGCACTCTCAACCCTACACTTGGGAGGTCATCATCGTGGATGACGGCAGTACCGATCAGACTGTACAACTGGTCCAGCAGCGCTTCGGGCACCATCCAGGAGTCAGGATTCACCGGCAGGCGCGAAATTCGGGGAAAGGAGAAGCAGTCAAACAGGGCATGCTGCTGGGCAGCGGTGAATACATTTTCTTTTCTGACGCCGATCTCTCGGTGCCTATTAAGACGTTATCTCTGTTTCTTTCCTACTTAGAAAAGGGTTTTCCTGTAGCCATCGGCACGCGGCAAAAACCTGATTCTGTCATCGAGATCCACCAACCGGCCTATCGGGAAATTATGGGCAAGATCTTTACTAAACTCACTAATTGCATCCTGGGTCTCAGGCTGTCGGACTTCACTTGCGGTTTTAAGGGATTTTCCAAGGGCGCGGCAAAGGAGATCTTTGTCCTACAGCGTGTTCAAAACTGGAGCTTTGATGCCGAGATACTCTACCTAGCCAAGCTTAAAGGATACGGGATCATGGAGGTTCCGGTGAGGTGGCGGAATGATCAGGCAACCAAGGTAAGGCTCTGGAGGGATATCATCGCGTCCTTTTTCGGTTTGATAGAAATCCGTGCCCATCATTGGGCGGGGAGATACGGGTGAGAGGACTTAGATTACCTAGTCAACGATCCGCGTTAGGGCTAATCCCTGTAGCCCTTTTTTTAGGGGTATTCCTTCTGGCGGCGCTGACCATTTCAGATTATGGGGTGGTGTGGGATGAGCCATGGTACTTTCACGCGTCGGATCTCGAAATTCACTGGTTCGCGGATTTGGGGAAAAATCTTCTTCGCGGCAAGCTTGCCGAGAGTCTCCAGGACAAGATCGTCCTGGAGGCATGGCATTGGGATACACTGCACGTTCCCCATCCTCCCTTCTCTCGCATCCTTTCAGGACTATCGAAGGCGCTCCTCTCGCCTCTCATAGACAAATTCACGGCGTATAGACTTCCTCCGGCCTTGTTCTTCGCGCTCCTGGCAACCGTAATGTACCTATGGATGAGTCATCTCTTCGACCGTATGACCGGCCTGTTTTCAGCCCTGGCCCTTCTGCTGATGCCCAATCTGTTTGGCTTCGCCCATTTCGCCGTGACCGACATGCCGCTTACCGCCTTGTGGTTCTTGACTGTCTATTGTTTCTGGCGGGGCCTAACAGATTGGAGATGGAGCGCTCTCCTTGGCTGCGTATGGGGACTTGCCCTCTCGACTAAATTCCCAGCCCTTTTGATTCCTATTCCTCTGCTCCTCTGGGCCCATATGTACCACCGCCGTTCCTATTGCAATAATATTTTTACCATGGCTTTTCTTAGCCCATTGGTTATGATCGCCTCGCAGCCTTATCTATGGCACAAGACACCTATGCGGGTTTTAGAATTTCTCTACGAAGGCCTAGCTCGAGGATACCGGCTGGAGACCAACTACGCTATCCTTTTCTTCCGGCAATACTACGATAGTAGCACGGTGCCGTGGTATTATCCTTTTTTCATGACAGCAGCGACGGTACCAGAGACAATTCTATTGCTATCTTTAATTGGAGTTCTCGCTTTTTGGTGGATGAAGTCTCAAAGGCAAATCATACTTTTATTTTTACTAAACGCGCTCTTCATGCCGCTAATAGGGCTTTTACCTGGTGCCGTCCTGCATGACGTGAACCGCTTAATGTTACCGATTCTCCCGTATATCGTGGGGTTGGCAGGCTGCGGCTTCTTCTTTCTCGCAGGACTCCTGAACGAGCAAAGTCGCAAGATCACAGTCCTGCAAAAGATGAAACATCTTCGGCCAAAGCTCGTCGGGGTTTTTTCTCTCTTGCTCCTTTTTCCAGCCGCCTTGGATCTTATTGTCCATCACCCCTACGAGTTGAGCTACTATAACCGTCTGGTTGGGGGTATTCGGGGGGCCTACGAGCGCGGCCTAGAGGTAACCTACTTTATGGAGGCTTTTACCCCTGGGTTTCTCGATTCTTTAAACCGCTCATTGCCGCGAAACGCAGTCATCAACACGGTTTTTGCCAATTTCATGTTTGAATTCTATCAAAAAGAGAACCGACTGCGATCTGACATCCGTATTACTGAGGGCACAGATCGTGAATATCTTATTGTATTAAACCGCCAGAGTCTTTTTGAAAAAGGCCTCCATCAGTTTCTTAAGGATCTCCATCCTTACGACGCATTTCGACTGGATGGCGTTCCCCTTATCTCGATTTACAAGGGAAAAACACCGACGCTCGAAGGCAAGTGAAAATAGGAAAAGCGGGATCGGGCCCTCTTTTTTCCTAAGGCTTTTCCCCGTTGATTTTCTTTCTTTTAAGAAGAGAAAAAACGACAACCCCGAGCACAACCCCACAAAGCATAATCAGCGAGATGGTCAGCCCCAGAACAAAAGAGCGGGGTTGGTAGCGGAATTCGATCAGGTGTTTCCCTTCCGATAAGGCCACTCCCCGAAAGAAGAAGTTGGCCCGAAGAATCTCCTGCTCTTTTCCGTCCACATAGACCCGCCAACCAGGATAGTAGGAATCTGCCAAGACCAAAACGCCTGACCCGCTGAGAAAGGCCTGTACTACGACATTTTGATTATCATAATGGATGATTTTTGCCTGAGCCGGCAATTTCTTTCGTGAATTCATGGGTAGAGGCCGCTCTAAAATGACTTCTCTGAGAGGATCGAACTTTCCGTTTGATAGCTGTTCGACGACTTTTGCGGGATCTTTTTCTTCTCTGGCCCTGTCCACAATATGGGCCCTGGGGACAGAGTAGTCCAATCGATATAGCCAGGAAGGGTGTTCCGGAAAGTGGCCCACCAGCGAAATCCCGCTGCCGCTCAATTCCCGGAAGCTGACGACATATCGAACATTCAGTGCGCCCAATAAACGGTACAATTTATCGAGAGGGAGCTTGTTGGCAGCGTTGAGGAAAACAAGGTAAGGCCATCTCCTGAGCGCATCGAGCTCCTGCATATATTCAAATCCGTAAAAGAGACCGGTGTTGGGCAAAAGATTTGCGTATACCAATGGGTACACTTCCGGAAACGACGGTTGCCTGAGAATCGTATAATAGTTTGGGTGAAGGTAAGAAGGGCCCGGGTAGTAGAAGAGACGGCTGGGTTCGGGCTCAGGCGATCTGATGACCGTCGGGTTCTTATATACGAAGTCAGGATTCATGAGATATTGGTAGGACTGATGGGCTGAGTTGAGGTCGATAAAGACTAGGCCAACAATAAGGGTCTGAAACAGACTACGCCGAAGTTTCCCTTTTTTCCCAAAATATAGCAGAAGAAACACTCCCAGAGTCAGGACAATTTGCCGCTCTAGATTAACTATTACGGCAGAAGTTCTATCCAGCGTGTCGAAGGAGAGAAGTGGGATATGGATCGCTTGCGCGATGTATCCGCTCAAGGTCCCCATGTTCAGGCGGATAACGAGATAGGGAAAAAAGACCAGGAAAACAATAAATGAAAAAATAATCAGGTGGCGCCGGGAAATACGGCTCTCAGATTCCAGAAAATCTGATAACCCCTTTAAAGTCATGAAAATGAGCAGGGCGTACGTGAGGAAAAAAAATTTCTCCGGGTAGCGGAACAGACTGAAAAGCGGCAAATATCTGAAAAGAGTAGGATACACGGGGGTGTACCCCCCCGCTGCAAGGATCAGAGAAAAGAGCGTGATCCCCCCAACCAGACTCTTCTCCTTGCGGGGGCCAAAGAAAAGGTAGAGACCGATACCAAATAGAGAGACGGCCCCCATGTAGTAACTGACCAAGAAAGGAATGTCGCGGAGAAAAAAGAGGCGAAACCCGCTGCCGAGACTCGTGTTAACCTCCTTATCGAGAAAAAAGAGATTGATTAGGTCCAACGGATGAAGAGACCACATGGCGCTCTCCACGAAGAGAATAGGCTTACCCCCGCGCGATTCAAAAAATAGCTCCATGGTTGGTAAGATCTGGACCATGGCCAGCCCTACGACCAGGAAGTTGGCCGCCGCAAGAAGGAGTAACCCTCTGCGGTAGGTTAAGGAGGCTTTCTCTTTTCTTAATCTTAGCCCATCGCAGAGGAGCAGCCCCATACTCATCATATAAATTTCCGGCGAGCCGGCCAGAAACTGTACCAATAGGACCAAGCTCAAAGCGAGAAAATCCCTCCCGGACCACGAACGCAGAGCCCTCTCCCAAAAGAGAACAGCCCAAGGGAGCCATACGGCTGTTTGGAAGTGGTTGAGCACGTTAATTAGCGAAACGTTAGTCCCGCCTAACGTGAAAAGTATCCCGCCCAAGACAGCCAGGTAGGGTGGGTAGTTCCAATGGCGACAGAGTTTGTAGCTGCCTATTGCGGCAACGAGGTAATGAAAAAAAAAGATCGCCCTCATAGCTGAGAAAAAAGGTAGAACAAGCAAAAACAAGTGCGGTGGGTAGAAGACGCCGGATTGAAAATTTGCCAATAACGGGAAGCCCATAGCCATACTGCGGTCCCACAACGGCAGTTCCCCGGCCGCAAAGCTTTGCGCCAAGCTGAATCTCATAGGATAAAAATAGGGTCCCAAGTCGCGGTAAAATGGGACCTGGTTGTCCCACACCATTTCGCGGGCAAACCAGACAACCATGCCTATAAGGAGCGAAAAAGCCAGCGTGGCTTGCCGAGGAGTAAATTCCTTTCCATTCATGGATAGGACCTGAGAGAGGCTAAGAATAGCAACGGATAGAACGAGCTATCCTGGAAATCTTGCCGGGGGATAGTAAGAAAAGGGGGAGGGCAAAAGCCCTCCCCCCTTTTCTCGCGTGCGCACACAAACCGCAGAAACCTGTCAGACTACCCGCACGGCGTCCCTGTGAGCACGCCGGTCGTGCTGGCGAACGACCATACTCCGGTACTGCTCGTACAGCCTGTCACCACCGTTCCGGTAATGACAAAGCTAGTCGCAGTCGGCGCCGGCGCTGCCATGCCGACATTGGCGCTCTGCTTATATCCCCTGGCTAACAGGTCACTTATTGCAGCGGAATAAGTGTTCTTATCCGTGAAATAGGCCTCCTGAGATGTAGAGGAGTTCTTCACGTTCGATTTCACGTCAGAGTCGTAACCCCGACGCCGGTACGCAGAGAACTGCGGAATAGCGATGGCAGCCAAGATACCGATGATCGCTATAACCACCAGCAACTCGATGAGGGTAAAACCCCCTTCGGCCCTTAATCTTAATCTATTCATAAACTCCTTTCCTCCTCTTTTTATGGATATCCTATCTTAATGTCTTATTCATCCTTCTTCTCTTCTCCCCCTACCCAGACCGGAAGTTCTTCTTCACCCCCTTCTGATCCTTATTTTGGGTTATTGGGAAGTTATCCACATCACGATGCAAAACCGGGACCACCCTGACGGGATTGTCATTTATGAGAAGAATCCTCAACTGGTAGAGATGCTTAATTAGAGAATGTACAAATAACGTTTAAAAAACCAGTAGTTAGATTATCTCTCCCAAATTGTAGGAATTATGGCAATTAACAAAAAAGGGTATTTTTCAACTACTTAACAAAACACTTAAAGAGAAGCTGTGGCGGAAAACGTTACTCAGCCGCACCCTCTTCTTCTAGCTGAGCATTTTTCATTTCTAGGAGCCCGTATTTTTCCAGTCGGTGCCTGAAAGATCGATAGTTGATTCCAAGAAGCTCGGCAGCCCTCTTCTGCACCCCGTCGGATCTCTTCAAAGCGCCTAACAGCAGACACTTCTCGTGCGTCGACAACTCTTCATCCAGGGACATCCCTTTGTTGAAAAAGACATCTGCTCCACCAGGGGCGGTTCGCTCAAAAAGCTTGACTTCTTCCGCGATGGAGATTCCTTTAATCTGAGGCGGTAAGTCCTCGTCGGTTAAAATGTTCTTATTAGTTACCGCCACCGCATGTTCGATGACATTCTCCAATTCGCGGATGTTTCCCGGAAAGGAGTAGTTCATGAGACACATAAGCGCCTCACTGGAAATTTCCTCAACCTTTTTGTTGAGCGAGCGGGCGAATTTTTGGATAAAATAGTTTGCGAGCGACGGAATATCCTCCTTGCGGTTGCGCAGAGGCGGGAGGGTCATCTGGACCACATTGAGACGGTAGAAGAGGTCCTCGCGAAACCGCCCCTTTTCCATTTCTTTGCGGAGATCTTTGTTGGAGGCAGAAATCACCCGGACATCCACCTTGACCTGCTTGCTCCCCCCGACCGGAGTAAAAGATCTTTCTTGCAGCACTCTAAGGAGTTTTACCTGAAGATGGAGGGGAA
>Ga0209212_1005555_pt1 | contig 14947 bp, 15 predicted proteins | sample RifGroC2_FD_183996 | JGI IMG/M metagenome (GOLD analysis project Ga0209212, IMG submission 183996) | Groundwater microbial communities from Rifle, Colorado, USA - Groundwater C2 (SPAdes) (version 2) | ecosystem: Environmental > Aquatic > Deep subsurface > Groundwater | place: Rifle, Colorado... | reverse complement strand
AATCACCATTCGAAAATCAGAAACACAATAGTAGTTTGTTTGATCCTCTGTGTTTTCTGTTTGGTTATAGTCATCACCGGATGCGCATCCGCCCCAATTGTTGAGGAATCCCCAGAGGTTGAGGAAGTCGACGACGAGGAATACGACGACTCCGTCTTCTTCCAGAGTGACGCGGGAAAGGTGGATACGGGAATCAGGGAGAATGATAATGGCAAGAAAGCCGAAGAGGAATCGATAACGCCTGCTCCTACCCATATTCTGGCAACAAAGTATACCGACCCTTCAATCCCGGCAGTAACCACCACATTGTCGGCATTTCGTGAACCCGAGACCCCAATAGCCAGCGTATCGGCAGGAAGCAACCATTCCCTTCTGCTCGACACCTTTGGAAATGTCTGGTCATCGGGAAGGGGCGACTACGGACAACTGGGAAGTGGAACAAGAGCCAGTTCCCAATTCCTGCCCGTTCGCATGGAAAGCGATATTGAAGCGATTTCGGCGGGAGATAGCCATTCGTTGCTGTTGGGTAGCAGTGGTTTGGTGTATGCATTCGGTGACAATACCTACTTCCAACTTGGATTGGGAGATGCTTCGGAGAGAAGGTTTGAACCGGTTATCGCTACCTTCGATATGCAAGCAATTGAAGCCGGATTCGACCGTAGCCATTTCATTGACAATGAAGGCAATTTGGTCCGAGTGGGAAATCAAGTCGATATTGAAGTACAAATACCAGGACAAAACTCGGGTTCGATGGGCCCGAACTTCAACTATATCTTCACCATCACATCAGAACAATCCCTTGTTGCTCCGCTAGTCATCGATATCGCATCCGATATGAATTTCACCATGTACATCCAGGAGGACCTGAGACTGTGGGCTTTGGGCCATAATGACTACGGCCAATTGGGTGACGGAACAACCGAAGATAGCGACGAACCCGTATTCGTCATGAACGATGTGATAGATGTTTCCACCGGACCGGACCACGCATTGATACTGCGGGCGGACAATTCGCTGTGGAGTGTTGGAAGGAACCACCATGGACAGTTGGGTAACGGTACGAAAATTTCATCTTCGATTCCAATCCATATCATGGACGATATCGTGGGCATCGATGCCGGTCATACACACTCGCTCGCACTGGATTCCCAAGGCAAACTTTGGGGATTCGGCAAGATGGTCATCGATTCCGTGCCGACCGACTCCTATTCCAGCATTCTTCAGCCGTTTTCCATACTGAACAATGTGGCAGCATTCTCAGGTGGGGATAATTTCACGCTCGCAGTGAAGCACGACGGTTCGTTGTGGGTATTGGGTGAAAACCGGTACGGACAACTGGGATTGGAAAATCCAGAGTTCATCACGGCTTTCACCCGGGTCGAGGTACAGATATCCGATTTCCCAGACAGTACTACAACAGCTGACGCACCCGATCAGTTGTAGGTGCCGCTGAGGCTGAACGTACCGTTAGGCGGAATGTTTTCTAGAACTTCCCCTGTTGAAGGGTCAAAAGCTATCCATACGAATGTACCGGCAACCTTGCCCCGCGCTTGCAGCTTCGCGCCGTATGTTTCCTTAGCCACCCAATTCATGTCTATCGTGGCTCCCAGAAGTGACCCGTCGAGCACACCGTTGGCATCGAGTGTCAACACAACTTCCCCCACCTCATCCACAACATTGATCACACTATGGTTCGATCCCGATATTTCCAAGGTATTTAGATCGAGATTATAGTTGGTGACATTCGACATGACGACATTCTTACCGTCCAACAAGTCCCAATCGGACTCGATAAGACCACCATACGGACCATATTGTGCACTGTACAGTGTCTCTTCAATCGTCTTGTGGTGGTTGCTATTGCCCATATCTTGGGTAACGAGGCTTGAATAGTCCTGATACATATTAACTGTTGCAGTGAAATGTGTTGGACCCTTTCCCTTCGCGGCAGTATCGACACTCGCAGCGGCGGATTCGAGGCTCCGACCCGCGACATCGCCCATTTGCAAACCACCAACGGCTAGATCACAACCAAGGAACAAGGAGAAGAGTGCAATCAACAAAACTGGAACGAGAACTTTTTTGACAGATTTCATTTTCATAGATAAACATCCTTTCTACAACTAATTGTATTGCATCACTATATAACAGTCTGTCCAGATGTCAATAATTTTTTAATCTTGATATACCAATTATAACACCTTTAACAATAAAATACTGTTTGAGCATTTAATTCTTCATCATGTCCACCACCGACATCTTGACCGGACCAAATCGTGGCAATATTGTAGATATGGTGGGGAATACCATAAGAATACCGGTGCCCCCAGAAGGAGAAAGCGAGGTATGGCCAACATCTACGATTACCTGGCCTGGCGCGGCGATTTGGGCTTCAGCAAGGATCCGTTGAACGAAATCGACAGCCTATTGTTCTCCACCCTTGCCTATGGAGAATTCGAGACCATACTCGCACCATCCATCGGCGAACCATCCCATCCGTTAACCGAAGTTGACCAAGCATATGCCAAGGTCATGCAAGAGAAATACAAGGAATTCGACCCGCTGGGATTCTTTGGCGAAGTGCCGAAACTCCTGCATCAAGCTGCCACCACCAAACGTTTTGCCAACGTCCACCTCAGCGGCTTTGAAAAACAGATCGATTTCGACAAATCCAAACAATTTGTCGCCATGGTGGTAACCCTTCGAAAGAATCTCCACTTCCTCGCCTTCAGGGGAACCGACACCAATCTTGCCGGGTGGAAGGAAGACCTGCAGATGAGCTTTATGGATGAAGTTCCGGCACAGCAACAGGCCGCCGACTTTGCCAACAAGGCATTCGAATCGCTAGAGGGTGAATTCTATCTTGGTGGTCATTCCAAGGGAGGCAATCTGGCTGTCTACGCGGCCGTGAAAGCATCGAAAGAACAGCAGGACCGGATTATTGCCATCTACAACAACGACGGACCCGGGTTCCAGTCACACATTGTCGAAAGCGAGACCTATCAGCGGATTCTTGGCAAAATCAAGACGTTCGTCCCTAGATCGTCTCCAGTCGGTTTGCTATTGGAACATGGCGGGGATTATACCGTAGTCGCCAGCAGGCAAAGGAGTATTCTGCAACACGACCCTTTCTCCTGGGAGGTACACGGACCCCGATTTGTATACGAAGACGGACTGTCCAAAGGAGTGTTGGCCATCAACACTGCCATACGGACATGGCTGACACAGGTCTCCATGGAGGAGCGGGCCGAATTTGTGAAGGGGTTTTGCGACCTTATCGAGGCAACCGGCGCAAAGACCTTGGAGGATATCACCAATGAGAAGCTGCAATCGGCCCAGGCAATACTGAAAGCCTACACCCATATGGGCAAGGATGCACGGGCAAACCTCAAGAAGACCCTGGACCTCTTTTTCAAGGAGAGTCGAAAATCGATACGTGAAACAATCCTAGGCGAGATAGACCACTTGCTGCCAAAGAAACGGCCTCCCAAATCGATATCGTCGGAGCAGGAGTAACGTCACTTTCCCCCGGAATGCGTCGCATCCTGCGCATGGTAGCTGCTACGTGCGAACGGTTCGGAAAGTACCCAGGTGAAGCCCATCGCCTCGGCCTCTTGGGCCCAACGCGCAAACTGTTCGGGATGGACGAACTCCTTGACCTCGAGCGAATCCTTGGACGGTTTGAGGTATTGTCCCAAACACAACCGGTCACATCCCCTGTCCCGCAGGTCCTGCAGGACCCGACGCACTTGGCTTTCCGATTCACCCAAACCCAGCATCAGCGATGATTTTACTGGAACATCGGGCCACCGGAGCCTGGCAAGCGACAGTAGCTCCAACGAGCGCACATAGTCACCACCGGGACGCGCCACCGGATACAATTCGGGTACCGTCTCCACGTTATGCCCGAACACGAACGGTTGCACCCTATCCAATATCTCCAGCGCCTTTTCCTGTACCCCCTTGAAGTCGGGTACCAACAATTCGAAACGCATGGAGGGATTCGCTTCTAGGCACGCCTGTACAACGGCTACGAACTGCGAAGCTCCCCCATCCGCCAGATCGTCCCTATCGACGCTGGTGATCACCAGGTACTGGATACCGAGCCGGCTCGCCAATTGTGCGATCCGTTTCGGCTCCTCGGTATCGGGTAGCTCGGGAATGCCGTGCGAAACCGAACAGAATGGACAATTACGCGTGCAGATTGTACCGAGTATCAGGACCGTGGCAGTACCTTGTTCCCAACATTCGCGTTGGTTGGGGCAATGTGCCTGCGTACAGATGGTATCGACATCCAACCGTTTGAGCAGACCCTCGGTCCGGTGGTATTGCACACCGGTCGACAACCCCTTGCGGATCCATGGGGGAAACGGGATATGTTGCGGCTTCACTTTGATACTCCCCGTTGCCCGGCAAATTCGGGAATGAGGGAGACGCAGCTGGATTGGACGACTTCCTTGAGTTGTCGCATCGGCACATCGTAGGCACCTTCCCTCGCGGCGCTGGTCATTTGGACGCCATCGATACCACACGGTACGATATGGCCGAAGATACCCAAATCATTGTACAGGTTGATCGCAATACCGTGCATACTCACTCCCCTCGCAATCTGAATACCCACGGAAGCGATCTTGCGCCCCTCGATCCAGAGACCGGGGTACCGGTTTCGCCTCCCCGAGGGAACTCCGGCATGTTGCAGGACATCCATTGCGATCTGTTCGAGATAGTGGACAAATGGTGCCACATGAAACCCGAAATCCTGCAATTTGATGATAGGGTACACAACCAATTGTCCCGGATTATGCGCGGTACCGCCTCCACCCCGGCGAACCTGGACGACATCTATTCCCAGATCGTCCAAACGCTTTTGGGGAAGCACGAGCATATTGTGCTCCTTATGGAGTCCGAGCGTGATCACAGGAGGGTGTTCGACCAACAGGATCACCGAAGGTATGGATCCGACTGAGACCGCTTCGTGGAGACGGGCTTGCAGTTCCAGCGCTTCTTGGTAGGCCATGAGTCCGCAATCGACGCATACCGGCACAACATGGTGGAACTTCAATGTACCCAGGCTATCAGGCAGAATGTCTTGGATTTGTACCATGGCACATGGTGTCAGAGGAGATTCTTTTTGTCAATGTGGGATACAGGCGGCAGAGGCAAGGCATCACCCGGATTGCTTCGCCTCGCGGTATACGGTGAGCTTGTTGCGTCCCGTCTCCTTGGACTGGTACAAGGCCTTGTCGGCCTTCTCCATCAACGATTCGGGAGTCTCATCCAGGCTCCATTGAGCGATACCGATGCTCACGGTCAACTCACCGGCTGCCAAGCCATCGAAATCTTGGGAAATCTGTTGGACCTTGTCCACTATCCGCTGCCCGGCCACAACCGCATCCTTCAAATTCGTCTCTGGGAGGATAACAACAAACTCGTCCCCACCATAGCGTGAACAGATATCCACAACACGGGTGTTGAGTTTCAGGACGTCGGCAATGGATTTGAGCGCCCTATCGCCGACCTGGTGCCCATAGGTGTCGTTGATCGCCTTGAAACGGTCGATATCGATCATCATCAACGATAGGGGCCGTTTGGTGGACAATGCATCGTCAATGGCGTCTTTCAGACGGAATTCATGGAATTTCTTGCTATGGAGGCCGGAAAGGTAGTCGGTCTTTTGCGATTCTATGCGCAACAGGATCAGAATGTACATGACAAGCGAGATCAGGATTATGAGTGTCACGAAACTGAGGGCAATCACTATGCTAATGTTCCTCAGCATGTCGCCGACTTTTTCCAAGGCGAAATCCACACCCACGAGTCCGACGACCGTTCCGTCGGCCGTATCCACGATTGGAGCGAATCCGGTAATCAACTTCCCCCATACCGGGTAGTCGACCACTTCGGTGAACAAGGACATCCTCTGGGTATGCGCGATCAATTCGTTCTCGGTAATCCCCTCACGCTCGCCGAAAGCAGAGAAACCTTCACTAGCCATGTCCTCGGCATCCAAGATGTACGCTATCTCCGAATCGGAAACCACCGCCTCGGTGTAAATGAAATCGGCATCTATCTCCTGCTTGATTTCACGCAACAGGGCGTTTGTATGCAGATAATAGGCTTCGTCGAATTGCGGATCCCCATACCCCATGGAATTCACCAGCTTGCGGTACGGTTCCATATCCTGCTCGATCAGATGTGCGATGGAAATGGCGACATTCCTGGCCTCGATACCAAGCCGTTCGATAATCAGGGTCTCCATATGGTCGTGGATCAACAAAGCGGGGAACGCAAGCGCAATCGTGACGACAGCCAGTATCGCCAACAAACCGAGGATCCGCTTGGTATATCGTTTTCTGGAAAGGCGCAATGTCAATCTCCTACCAATGCGGTATAGTAGCGAATCTTTGCTCTTTGGAATAGTGCTTTATCTGTCCTGCCAATCGAGCAATCGCTTTTCGCCTTCCATATCGCGAAATCCGGTGATATCCTGCGATACTTCGAGCGTTCCGGCATATGATCCGTCGCCATGGTAAAGAGCGGTATACGTGATCCTCACATACCTTGAACCAACGGTTATCCGGAATTCAGCCTCTTTTTGCGTACCCGCCCGAAATGCTTCCAAGATCTTTTGGACAATGTGGACACTTTTTGGTGGATGGCAGTTTTGCACAGTCCTGCCGACGACAGCCTTGGTTCTTGGGAATATCCTATGCTCGGGGGTGTTGAAGTACACCACCTTGTCATCCTCGTCCACCAGGGTGATATCTACCGGCAGACTGTTGAAAAGATGCACCAACTGACGTGCCGTCGGGTTTCCGGTAACGAGATCGATTCGTCCGTCGGAAGAACCTCTTGCGGCCGTGGGATCCACTTGACCCTCCTCGTGTTGGTCCTCGGAAAGCGTCAACAGCACATTCCGGGGTATCCGGGGCAAGATTGCGGGGAACAGGACTTGCTCTTCCCTGAATACCATCGAGCGCATATCGAAAAACAGCTGGCCGAACTGGCGGTTCAACACGGCAAGTGGTGTATCGGCATCCGCCAGCGACTCACGCAAATCCTTGAGCGTCGTGCGCACATCGTCATGAATCGCCCACATGAGTTGCACACAACGGTTCTCTTCGACAAACTTCTCGATAACCGGAAACAGGATATTTTCCTTCAACGTATAGTGTGCAGTCAGTTCGGACAATCGATCGAGTGAAGCGACCATGTCCTTTCTAAGCAGCCCAGGGGAATTCTTGGAATTCATTGAGACAACCTGTGGTTTCAACGAGTCGAGGATCGCGGTGATCCGATCGTTTCTCGACATCAGCTCCTCGAGGAACGGAAAGCCCCGCTCGAATGGACGGTGTTGTGCCGCAAGTGCCTTGGTGAAGGAATGGAGCAGCCTTGTGACGATTGTCTTTACGAGCTCCATGTCCTCGACCGTCTGCATGACAGCATCCACCAATACCAGGGTCTCAGCCGGTGTGACGGTATCGAACATACCCCGGGCCCTCACCAGATTGGCCGTATTGGAAGCCGGGTCCGCCAAGCCAAGGCAATAGGGCAACAATACCCTGAAATGCTCCGAGGTGGTGCTGCTCGAAATCTCCATCCTAGGCTTCTCCGACTTTCGGCACTATGCACATGAATACAAATTCCTTTTCTCCGGCATTGGACACCTGGTGGTCGATCTCGGAGGGAACATATGCTACCGATCCTGCTGTGAGCGGATGATCCGTGCCATCCATAAACAGGTTGCCCTTCCCTTCCACCACATACATGATATGGGGCCAGGGATGGGAATGACGCGGAGCATATCCACCTTTCCCCAAGGTGAACAAACGCATGACATGGTCCGACCACCCTTGGTCCGGGCCGATCAGTATCTGCTTCTCCACCGCGTGCATGGCTGGATGGCTCAGTTGTTTCTTTTCTATTTCATCTCGATGCGATACGAACATATTCGTCTCCTTTTCTGTTCAATTCGTGAGCTGCGACATGACCCAGTCGGTACGCATGGCGCTTTCGCCGGTACTTGGACAGGTCCCTTTGCCTTGCAATGTGTCGATGATTGTCTGGATCAAGGGCTGTGCGACATGCTGCGGAGGTTCCGGAACACCGACAGTCCTCGATTCTCCCTCGGAGACAATTTCAATCGGAGCCTCAAGATCCTGTACACTGAAGGAAAGGTTCCCTTTTGTCCCGATCACCTCTACCCGATCATGGTCGCTCCATGCATTGAATACCCATATACCGGTACCTTGCACACCACCGGCGAATTTCCAGCTTCCGCTGACAATGTCTTCGGCCTGGTAATCGTTCTCTTGTCTGCCGGCAAGGCCCTTTGCCTCGACAATCGGGCCGAAATACCAATCCAACAAATCCAAGGTATGGCACCCCACGTCATTGAAACGCCCACCACCGGCTATCTCCGGTTTGACGCGCCAACTCGAGCCGTTGAGGTCGTCACCTATCGGCCGCTGGTAGAGCAGTACCGTAACCGCGCGGACCGTACCTATGGTTCCGTCCGCAAGCATTTTCTTGATTTGCATGAATTTCGGCAAAGCACGCCGGTAATAGGCGCTGAACAACGGAACTCCGGCTTCCTTGCAGCATGCAACCATCTGACGGCTATGTTCGAATGAAAGCCCCATGGGTTTCTCGACATAGACCGGTTTCCCGGCACGTGCTGCTTGGATCGTATAGTCGAGATGTGCATTCGGCGGAGTGGCGATATAGATGGCGTCTACTTCAGGGTCTTGTATGAGCCGGGTGGCATCGTCATACCAACGGGAGACACCATGTCTCTTCGCATAATCGGCAGCATGATCACCATTGCGACTCATGACTGCCACCAAGGAGGATCCGAGGATATTCTGGAAGGCAGGACCACTTTTCTGTTCGGTAACGGCTCCACACCCTATCATACCCCAGCGGATGGTTTGCATGGATTCCTCCTTCTCGATTCGTAAGGAAAGCATACGGTATCTTCCGGCAATCGTCAAACAGACGTTGACCATTCATCCGAATATTCGCATATACTGTGGACATGGAGGTACATCATGAAACGTATGGCTGTGCTCGCATGGTTGGTAGTGGTTTGCGTGACTCCCTTGGTTGCCGAAATAGCTCCAGTGGAATATCAGAAGATGCAATCGGGTGCACCCGACCATGTGGAGATCTCCGTCGAACGGGTCAAGGTCCGTTGGGTACTGTTCACCAGGACCTCGAATGTCACGGTGCATGCCAAGGTTACCGACGTGTACAGCAGTCTGAGCAACCTGTCGATAGGAGATTCGATCACCATCACCTACGAGCACTACAAGAGCCCTTCCCGTGGTTGGACAGGTCCCCGTGCCATACCGATTCTCAAGAAAAGGGAAATCACCGAAGCCTTCCTGGCTTTTGACACGGAGACGAACACCTATGTCCCGGCTGCACGCGGTGCTTCGTTCGAGCCGTTGGTACCTATCAGATGATCGTTGTGACCGTCCCTGCCTTGTTGGCAAAATAACCGGGAAACTTTTCTTTGAGTATCGCACTTGCCTCGTCCCCCGTACAATGGGAAACACCAAGCAACGGAATGTCTTGGGTGATCAATTGGCGGATCACAGCATCCCGCCGTTCAGGCGCCGCATCGAACAGGTGGATGCCACCAAGCAATGCATACAGCGGTTTGGGGAATCGAGAACGTACCGCGTCTATCATGTTGAGTATTCCCGGATGCGAACAACCGGCGATCATGACCAGTCCTCGGGGCGAATCGATCACCATAGCCACTTCGTCGCAAAAATCATCCACAACCTTTTCCTGTCGATGTTCGACTAGGAACCGGGGATTCGGTTGTTCAAGCGGGTGTATCCGGTCGAATGCCGAAACCAACCAAATTCCGGGGTGTATCATGGCGGTATCGGTACAGACCGTATGCCAGAGCACATTGCTGTGTTCGGTGTCGCCCCGATCGAATTTGGGTCCCAGATACCGCAGGCCTTCCGGATCATCGGCATATTTCTTGTCTTCGAACCCCTTCCCTGTCCACAAGGTCAGCTGCGGGTAGGAAAAGGTTTCGAGCAAAGGTACCAAACCACCGCCGTGATCGTAATGTGCGTGGCTAATCACCACATCGTCCAAGTTGGACAAATCGACACCCAGTCGCTTCGCGTTGCGGATAAAAGTCTTGCCGGTACCGGTATCGAAAAGGATCCGTTTGGCCCCGACTTCGACTAGACACGAGAACCCGTGTTCCGCCTCCAGATCTTTGACCGGTAGCGCATAATTGTCGACGAGCGTCGTAATCTTGACCATCTTGGCCTCCCATACACTTCATGATACACAACAATATGGCGCCAAGCAAGAATTTATATGGTTTCCACTTAATCCGCCTGGGGTGGCAACACCTGCTTGAGGAATTCCAAGGTCCGTTCATGCTCGGGGGCACTGAACATCTTCTCGGGCGCAGCCTCTTCAAGGATGACTCCATCATCCATGAATACCACCCTATCGGCAACTTCCTTGGCAAACCACATCTCATGGGTCACCACCAACATGGTCATTCCCAGTTTCGCCAAATCGGTCATGACAGTCAGGACCTCCCCGACCAGTTCGGGGTCCAACGCGCTGGTCGGTTCATCGAAGAGCATGATCTTGGGATCCATAGCCAACGCCCGGGCAATGGCCACGCGCTGCTTCTGTCCACCCGAGAGCATGGATGGATACACTTCCGCCTTGTCGTTCAAGCCCACTTGGTCCAACAGGGCCAACGCGCGTTCACGTGCCTCATCCTTCGGAAGGCCTTTGACCTGTACCAATCCTTCCATCACATTCTGGATGACGGTCATATGGGGAAACAGATTGAAATGTTGGAACACCATGCCGAGGTCCTGGCGGACCCTATTCAGCTGCTTTTCCTGGTTGCGAATCCGCTTTCCCTCTATGTATATCTTCCCATCCTTCGCTTTCTCAAGAAAGTTCACACAGCGCAGCAGCGTACTCTTGCCACTACCGGAAGCACCGATAATAACGACCACTTCCCCTTTTTGGACACTCAGGGAAATGTTTTTCAGTACGTGCAACTCCCCATACCACTTGTTCAACTTCTCGATTCGCAAAAACGGTGCATCGGGATCGATCGGTTCCTTTTTCATGATCGGTTTGATCTTTTTTTGCTCAGTCACGGTCACTCACCTTCAATCTGGTTTCGATCCTATGGATCGCATACGACAGGACACTCGTCATCAACAGGTACCAGATTCCCACTATGATGAACATCTCCATATACATGAAGGTCGAGGATCCCATTTGCCTTCCACGAAGCATGAGCTCGGGAACCGCGATTGTTGAAGCCAGGGAGCTGTCCTTCAATGCGATGATCAGCTGGTTTCCCAACGAGGGAACAGCACGCTTGAATGCTTGGGGCAGGATAATCCGCCGCATGGCTTTCGAACGTGTCATCCCCAGGCTCCGTGCCGCTTCCATCTGCCCATAGTGGATCGATTGTATGGACCCACGGAAAATCTCGGCTATATAGGCACCATTATGGACACCCAGTGCGATAACCGCCGAGGGAATCGGTGCGATGGTCACGATCGAGGTCAGTCCGTAGTAGACTATGAACAGCTGCACCAGCAGCGGTGTTCCCCTGATCAGAAAAATGTAGGCACGGGAGAAGGTCGAAATCGTCTTGTTGTTCGACAGGCGACCGAGGGCTACGATAAGGCCGATCACCAGCCCCAGCAGAACGCCGAGGGCTGTGATCTGGACCGTATACCATGCCGCCTCTCCGAAGAGAAAGAATCGTGAGGGTATTGCCCCCAGATCCCATGGAATGATTTTCATTGGCATTGGCGTATATCCACCTTACTCGCGTGTGATATCTTCGCCATTGAACCACTTGGCGCTGATCTCACTCAGGGTACCGTCCGCATGCATGTCTGCAAGGACCGTGTTCACCTGCTCACGCAACTCGTCGTCGTCCTCATGGAAGGCGATCCCCATCTTCTCGGCACGCAATACCGAACCTACCGCAGTCACCGCATCCCCACCCTTGAGCTGGGTAATCGCATGCAGTCCCACGACACGGTCGGTCAATACTCCGTCGTTTCGGCCATTGATCAATTCGAGCAATGTCTGATTATCGTCTTCATAGAGTTTTGCCTTCACACCAAGCTTCACCGCATCCTGTTCGAAGGTGGTGCCTGTAACCAATCCGATCACATGGGAACTTTCCAGGTCATCGAGACTAGCGATTCCCCCGTCCTTACGTACCAACAGCTGTGCGCCGCTGTAGTAATAGGGGATCGAGAAGTCGACCCGCTCTTCACGTTCGGGTGTGATCGCCATACTGCCGAGAATCCCATCGTACCGCCGGGCCCGAAGCCCTTCGATGATCCCGTCCCAAGCAGTGGTCTTGTACTCCATTGTCTTTCCGAGACGATCGGCGATTTCCTGTGCGACATCTACATCGAAACCGATAAAAAGCGGATGTGAACTCAAATAGTTGAAGGGGGGATACCCGCCGGAACCAGCAAAACTAATCGAGTTCACATCCGCTTTTTGGCCCTGGGCAAAGGTCGCCGGAATTGCAACAATAAGCAAAATTCCTACAGCTGCCAACAACTTCCACAGTCGTTTCGTATTCATCATATCTACTCCTTATATGGTGGATTTATCCTTATTATAACACCATACCTAGTGCACAGGCAACCCCTTCGTAATTTTAAAAGAATATCTGATAAGGAATTACCATCTAACTTACTATATACCGTAGATTTATGGGGAAATAATGTGACAGGAATCACAACGGATCTTAATGAGTAATTTTTTGACTAATACGAATGTCAACCCCATTCGGGGACCAGGTGCTTAGAGAAAGAAATCAAGCGTAAATATATTCCAAAACAGTGCCACCGAGTTCCTTGGAATATTGTAGTAAGCACCGAAAGTGAACGTCCTTTCACGCAGCAGGAATTGCGGTCCTCCGACCGAAATCGGCGTGATGCGGACAACCGGACCATAGTGCGACCCCGACATGATATCGCCCATGAATCCGAGTCCCACGTATGCGTTGGCGAAGAGGGGAACAGTACCGTGATTTTCGTAGACTGCGCCCAATACGGCATAGGAAAAGACCAAGCCTCCCACGGTTTCGCCAAACGGATCCGGCGTCGCCTCGGTCAGGATGAACGCTTCCGCCTCCCACCGTGGCGTAATGCCGGAGACCACACCAAGCTGCACATGCGTGCCCTCACTGAGAAAACCGGAACCCTTTTCCGCATCGAAGATTCCCAACGAAAGTCCAATAGTTGTGGCGTACAGGGAAAGGGGAAGGACTATCAGTATCGTAAATATGCCGAACAATCTTTTCATGGTACCGCCTACCAAAGGTAATGGATTATTTCAAACAGACGTATTCCCCACCCCCAGGTATCGACCTGGTGGTCCTTGACCAGATGCACCCCGAGTATACCGATCTGCTTATCCCCGAAATGGAATGAAATCGGCTGGAGCAGAATCGAAGTCGCTGTAAAGGAGGTCTCCTGCACGTCGAACAGGAACAGGACATCGATACGCGGTGTGTAGGCGCTATCCCGCCTGAACGACCGGTCGAAAGGATGTTCCTGCAGTGCGAAAAGACTTGTGCCGACTCCAACGGAGAGGTATGTGTGGCTGTCTGTGAAGGGAAACGATGGCATAGTCAAACCGAATTGTACCGACGGACCCGACAAGAGCGCGGGAATCGGTTCGGCTATGAATGTGACCGACCAGTGCTCCTCCTGGGAAATGGATGGAACATCGAATCCATCGAGTCCGATCCGATACCCACCCCACCAGGGAGCAGCCGACAACGGTATACAAAACAAGAGGAGTGCCAGGACCAGGATAGTAGGTGTGATGCTTCTTTTCATCGGCTATCCCCACACCTGCATGATCACATAGTTGTACCAGCTGCGGAGGTTCCTATACGACTCGGCTTCCTCACGGGTCACTACCCTACAATCTTTCAATAATGTATGGATATAATCGAGCGAATAGGATCCGATCCGAACATCTTCGAACAGGAAGTTGAGCTCCCTCGCCAGCGTCTGCGAGCGGAAGTTGTAGTTGGTGCTGCCGATAGTCACCAGAGTCCCGTCAGCGACCATCAGTTTGGCGTGGAGGAACGCCTTGTCGGGGGACTTGTAGATGTAGACAGTCGCCCCGGCATCCAACAGATCCAAGATTCCGTAACGTGAAGCCATTTCGTATTTTTCCTGAGTGGCATACTCTGAAAGCATGATATGTACAGCCACCCCACGCCCGGTGGCGAACTTGATTCGATCGAGCAAGGCGGGGGTCAGGAACGTATAGCCTTGGATCATCCACAACTCGTCCTTCGCGTAGACACTGAACACGTCGAACATGGTCGAGACCTTGGATTGCGACGGCCAGTAATGGTCCAACAGCCAAAGGGATGTGGTTGCCCCCTCGCCTACCAAGGAACCGGCGATTTCAAAATCCTCCGCCCGCAAGGGTTTTGGCGAGTAGTTGTTCCAGGTATCGACAAATGTCTCGACTACAGCTTTGGAGGCTCCCGGTGATACCACCTCGGCCATTGTATCGATATTGCCGATTCCCGCCGGCCAAGCTATGGATGAATGGTTCACGTTCACCCCGCCCACCGCGAGAATTTCGCCATCGATGACCCAATATTTGCGGTGGTCCCGCTCGAACATCCTGGGAATGAAAAAGATATTGCTCAACGAGAGGGAATTGTACTCGACTGTTTCGAGTCCCAGCTCGCGCAAATGCATATATGCGGCTTTGATCAATGTGTCCGAAAATGGCACCATCTGGAAATTCGAGGAGGAGTCTATGATGATATAGACGCGAACGCCCTCCGAAGCCTTTTTCGCCAGGGCTTGCCAGACAGGTGCGGTTGACTCGTGTTCGACTCCAAGGAATGTGGAGATCAGGATATAAT
>Ga0209212_1005554_pt1 | contig 14952 bp, 13 predicted proteins | sample RifGroC2_FD_183996 | JGI IMG/M metagenome (GOLD analysis project Ga0209212, IMG submission 183996) | Groundwater microbial communities from Rifle, Colorado, USA - Groundwater C2 (SPAdes) (version 2) | ecosystem: Environmental > Aquatic > Deep subsurface > Groundwater | place: Rifle, Colorado... | reverse complement strand
GGGGGGGGGGGGGGGGGGGGGGGGGGTGGGTGCCACATTCGCGAAGTTGTCAACTTCACCCACCCCCCTGCCCCCTCCCGTCGAGGGAGGGGGAGACGACACTGAAGCTTCACATAGCGGGAACGGCGCCGGGTCAGGAAAGCTCGCCCGTCTTCTTCAGGCGCTTGCTGAGAGCCGGCTGCGAGATGCCGATCAGCCTGGAGGCGATGGATTGGTTCCCTTCGGCGCGCCGCATCGCCTCTGCGACCAGAACGTCGTCGATCTCGTGCAGCGAGGGAAGGGGCTCGGAAGGGAGGAAGACGGAACGCTGCGGGTCCCGGCCCGCCACGGCGCCGCTCGGCGCGGCACCCGGCTTCTTGTCGAAGATCCGCCTGAAGCTGTCCATGGAGAGCATGTGCGCCTGGTGCTGGGTCATGGCGTCGTAGACCATGCCGCGCAACTCGCGGATGTTGCCGGGGAAGCTGTAGTTCATCAAAAGGACCAGCAGCTCCTTGGGGACGGTCGGCTTCTTCTTGTTCAGCTCGCGGGCCGCCTCAGACAGGAAGTGGTCGAACAAAATGGGGATGTCGTCGCGCCGTTCGCGCAGCGAGGGGAGGTGCACGTGGTGTCCGCAGAGCCGGTAGTACAGGTCCTTGCGGAACCCCCCCGCGCTCTGCTTGCCCACCAGGTCGTGATGGGTCGCCACCACCACCCGCGCGTTCATCCGCTTGGGCAGGTCGCTGCCGATGGAGAAGTACTCCCCCTCCTGCAAAAGGCGCAGCAGCTTGACCTGGGAGCTAACGCTCAGGTCGCCGATCTCGTCCAGGAACAGGGTGCCGTCTACGGCCTGCTCGATGATGCCGCTGCGGGCTACATCGGCGCCAGTGAAGGCCCCCCTGGTGTGGCCGAAAAGGGTGTCGCTGAACATCTGGTCGTCCAGCCCCGCCACGTTGACCGAGACCAGCCTGCCGGAGCGCCTGCTCAGGGTGTGGATGGAGCGGGCCACCAGCTCCTTGCCGACGCCGCTTTCGCCGGTGATCAGGATGGGCTGGTTGCTCTTGGCCACCGCCTCGATGTACCTGAAGATGGAAAACATCGACTTGTCGACGGTAAGGATATCCGCGAAGGCCTCGGGATACTCCAGCTTGTCGCTCAGGACGCGGGAGCGCATCTCGCTGTTTTCCCGCTGCAGGTCGATCATCCGTATCGCCCGGTGGATCCCCTGGATCAGGCGCTCTTCCTCCACGGTCTTGACGAAGAAATCGAAGGCTCCCTTCTTCATGCATTCGACGGCGACCTCCACCTGGTTCAGGCCGCTGATCACGATGACCGGAACGTTGGGGTGCTCCTCGATGATGCGGGGGATCAGCTCCTCTCCCGAGAGATGCGGCATGTTCAGGTCCAGCAGCACCAGCCCGATCGGCCTCTGCTGCAGGATCTCCATGACCTTGCGGCTGTCGCTGCAGCGCACCACGTTGTTGATCCCCCCCGACATGGCGAGGGTCATGCTGATGCTGCGCAGCCAGGCCTCTTCGTCGTCAACCAAAAGAATCTCGTAGCAGGGGTACAGTGCATCCAACATCGTCATGCTCCTTTCTGGGCCGGCAGCGCCACGCGCACCGTGGTCCCCTGGTCCGGCACGGAATCAAATACCATGCTGCCGTTATGCTCCTTGATGATGGCGGCCGAAACGGAAAGCCCCAGACCGGTCCCTCCGCTGTCGCGCTTGGTGGTGAAAAAGGGGTCCGCGACATGGCAAAGGTGCTCCTGGGCGATCCCTACCCCCTCGTCCCTGACCAGGAGCAGCACCTCGTTTTGCTCCGCCTGGTGGCGCGTGCTCAGGAAGATCCCTTTGGCCGGGTCCGGCAGGGCCTGGCAGGCGTTCAGGATGAGATTCACCACCACCTGCTCGATCCTCTGGGCGTTACCCCTGATCATGGGGAGGCTGTCGTCCAGGTCGATCACCAGCGCGTTGGTCGCCTTCTTGACCGAGTTGTCGACCAGTCTCAGGGCGGCCTTCACCACCTCGTTCAGAGAGACCGATTGATCCAGCTCAGAGCTGTCCTTGCGCGCGAAATCCTTCAGATCCTCCACGATCCGCTTGATGCGGGTGGCGCCGTCGTACATCTCGTCGATTAAAAGCGGGATCTCGTCACGGACCTGGCTGTAGCGCAGGCCGCTGATCATGAAATCTCCCTCCTGCTCGAAGCGCCTCTCCAGCTGCTCCTCGGTCGACTTGTAGATCCGCTTCAGCACCGGCAGATTGTACAGCAAGAGGCCGGTGGGGTTGTTGATCTCGTGGGCGATCCCCGACACCAGGATGCCGAGCGACGCCATCTTGTCGGCCTGGATCAGTTGCTGCTGTTGCAGTTGCAGCTCCTCGGTGCGGTGCGCCACCTCCTTCTTCAGGACGCGGTTCAGATACACGATCCCGCCCAGGATCAGCAGCAGCGGCAGAGCGGTAATGGCTCCGTACTTGATGACCTTGGGCCAGGAGACCACGTTGGGCTCCAGCGCTCCCAGCCATTTGTCATAGATCTTGTGATAGCGTCCGGTATTTTTCAGGATGGCCAGTCCCTCGCTGAACTGGGACAGTACCTGGGTATTCCCCTTGCGCACCGCATAGCAGTAGGGCTGTCCGGCCACCAGTTTCCCCACAGGAACGATATTGGAGAGGCCGAACTCGCGGCTGAGATAAAGGCCCGGCAGATTGCCGACCAGGGCGTAGTCCCGCTTGCCGGAGGAGAGCTGCCGCAGCGCCTCGACATGGGTATCGACCAGGAACAGCTTGACCTCCACCTTTTGCTCCAGCAGGTAGTCGTGCATCAGGCCACCCTTTTGCACCAGCACCTCTTTGCCCGCCAGGTCCTGGAAGTCGCGCACCGGAGCGGTGCCGCGCCGCGCGAACACGGACTGGTTGATGATGGAATGCGAGGGGGAGAATTCCAGGGACCGGGAGCGTCCCGGCGACTGAACCATCCCCTGCAGGATGTCCACCTCCCCCTCTTCCAGGGAGCGGCGGATCATGTCCCACCTGCCGAGGCGGATCTCCACGTTCAGCCCCATCACCTCCGCGATGGCGCGGGTCAGCTCGACGTTGAAGCCGGTGGGCTGCCCCTCCTTGTCCAGGAACTCGTAAGGCGGGTAGTTGTGGTCGCCGCCGACCACGATGGTTGACTTTTCGGGGGCCGCAAGACCGGAGGCAGGCAACAGCAGAAGGAGCGCCGTTAGGAGAGTGAGAAGCAGGCAAGAGGCTGCGGTATGAAAGGTCCGTATCGCTGACATTCGTCCTATCGGCGTAAATCCTTGGTGGGAAGGGAGAAATAACGGGTCGCCGTGGCACCATTGCCGAGCGGCCACCCTATCATTAACACCAAAGGGAAGTGCCCTGCAAGGCGAAAGCTGGTAACGAAACAAAAGGGGGCGCTGAAAGAAAAGGGGACAGGCTACTTTACGCTCCCATTAGATGGAAAAGTAGCCTGTCCCCTTTTTAGTTGTCAGGTGATTCGGTCCTGCCCCGGCTACCATCCGCCGGCCGGTCAGATCTTGGGGAACCTGATCCTGCTCACCATGAGGGAGCCTGACAGGGCGAAGAACAGCACCAGCGGGTGCAGCGTGAAGCCGGCCAGCACAACCTTCCCGAACCAGAGCGATTCGTGCAGGGCGCCCCGGGAGCCTGCCACCCAAAGCATGATGACCAGAAAAATCGAGGTGGGAATGGGGGTTCCCTCGAAGTACTTCACCTTGTCCCCCCCTTCCGAGAGGGCTTCGGCGGTGACGTTGAAGCGGGCCAGGCGGGAGACGCCGCAGGCGACGAAGAAGGTGAGGATCACGCGGTCGTACAGCCCCTGCATGCCGCAGCCGTAGGCGATTACGGCCGGGGCGACGCCAAAGGAGACGACGTCCGCCAGCGAGTCGAGATCTTGTCCCAGCGCCGAACTCTTCTGGCGCCAGCGCGCGATCCTTCCGTCCAGCACGTCGAAGATCAGGGCCGCCAGAACGAGGCCGCAGGCGAAGTAGATGTGGCTGACCTCAGCTGTCTGAAGGTAGGTCATCATGGCAAACATGGCGGAGGTGCCGCAGGCCGCGTTGGCCAAGGTGACCCAGTCGGCGAGATGGAACTCCCGTATCATCGAGAAGGGCTTGTGCTTTTTAGGTTGCGTCATGGCTGGCTGTACTCCCTGTGCGGTCCGAACTTGCAACGATATGACAGTTTGACATGTATTCAGTAAAATTCGATAATTTAGGTGTTATATCCATCACAGCAGCGCGGGAGGATCACCATGAGTGCAGGAGCCCCTTCTTGTGGAATAGATGAGCACAAAAAGCATATGTGTAGCCTTCAGGCAGCAGGCGACAGCGCGGAAATACAGCGTCTGTCCAGCAGTCCCACCGTGGAATGCGGCGTGTGCGGCGCAAAGGCCAACTGTGTCGACAATGTCTGCACCCCGGCGAAAGTCTTCGAAGACGAGCAGGTTGTCTGATTGGAGTGCCTAGGCCGGTGAGGCCGGTGGATCCCGCAGCTATCTTGCCGCGGGATCCACCGCGCGTCTCACCCGCGTCTCATGAAGCTTCGAGTTTCCCTATTCCTACCGATGCTCTGCCGTCCCTCACCCTGCTCAATCAGAAACAGCCTGGCTCAGGGCCTCAGCCACAAACCGGTTCAGTGTCATCCCCTGCTGGGCCGCCGCTATCATCACCCTCTCATGCAATTCAGGCGGAATACGCACGTTGAATGAACCCTTGAATGGCTTCTCAGGCTCGCGCCCAAGATCAGCGCAGGTGGCCAGATAATCCTCCACCGCCTCCCGGAATGAGGCTTCCAGAGAGTCGGCATCCCGTCCTTCATAACTCACCAGCGACCTTATGAACTCGATCTTGCCGTAGAAAACACGGTCCTCGGCGTTGTAGTGAACCGAGCCGAAATATCCTTTGTGCTTCAACATGTCTTTCATAGCAACCCTTCCTTCTTGAGAAACTCGATGATCTGGTCGAGTTGGTATCGCTTCAAGATCGGTGTCGGATGGGGCTTGTGAAGGATAATCGGCGGATGCTCCTGATGAACAAATTTCACCCTCGACCCACCCGATTTCCCGCCAACGGCCAAGGCATAACCAGCTCTTTCCAATAGGCCCTTGAGTTCCGCCCAAGTGAAATCGGCCGGTTTGGTTAGAAGCCGTTGAACTAGTTTTTCCCGCTTGGTCATGGCTGTATCCTACTTCAGCTCGACTAACTCTGCAACTACAATTAGTCGCAAGAGACCTGCCGAGATGGATGCCGCGCCTAGCACAAAGGGGCCCATCACATTCAGAATTTTGCATATTGCGTTTAAATATGCTATTGGTGGTCTCCAATTCATGATCGTGCCGCAAACTGCCGCACCGGAGCCGCCCATGCTGCTAAAAAAGTACCTGTCATCGCTCAAGAGCACCTATTACTTCATGATCACCTTCGGACTCATCATGGGGGCGGTCTTCCCCTTTTACTCCTACTTCTTTTTCGGCGGCGACGCCTTCTCGCCACTTTACGTCCTCGGCTGCCTTACCGCCGGCTTCCTGGTGGGAACCTTCTGCTATCAGATCATCAAGCAGGTGATGCGCCTGTACCTGGAAAGCCAGTGGGACACCCTGAGCAGAATCGCGGGTGACCGGGGGGAAGCGTCAGCCAGGAAGGGGGGCGACGAGCTGCAGCTGCTGTTCGACGGCTATGACAGGCTGATGAGCTCGGTGCTTGCCATGGTGCAGAACATCTCCGCGCTGATCATCGACATCGTCCCGCTGTACCAGGAACTCTCCAAGGCGTCGCGTCATTTGGAGAGCGGCAACGAGAGGCAGGTCAGGGAGGTGCGCCGGACCCAGGACGCGGCGGAGGGGATGCAGCGTTCCTTTCAGAAGATGCTTGTGGAAACCGAGGCTCTCACCACGAGGTCGGACGAGCGCGCCGACATCGCAGCGCAGATGAGCGCGACCACCGATGCCATCGCCGAAAGCATCAAGGAGTATTCCTGCGCGGTCATGGAAACCACCGCCTCCATCGCCCAGATGGCCGCCTCGATCCGCCAGACCAGCGGCAACATCGAGGGGCTGAGCTGCTCCACCGAGCAGACCTCCGCCTCCATCTTCCAGATTTCCGCCGCCATCGGCCATGTGCGCGACAACGCCCTGCGCTCCAGCGAATGCTCGGAGAGCGTCAGGCTGAAGGCCCAGGAGGGTATGCGCTCCATGGAGGCGACCCGCAAGGCCATGGCCGAAATCGAGCGGGCCAATGAGGAATCGTCCCAGTGCATTCAAAGACTGGCAGCCAAGTCTGCGCGGGTCGGGGAGATCCTCGCCGTGATCCAGGAGGTGGTCCAGCGCACCAATCTCCTCTCGCTGAACGCCTTCATCATCGCGGCGCAGGCGGGCGAGCAGGGCAAGGCCTTCTCCGTGGTCGCCGAGGAAGTGAAATCCCTGGCGCTGCGCACCGCCACCTCCGCCACCGAGATCGATCTGCTGGTCAAGGAGATCCAGAGGGAGACCGGCACCGTGCAGCGCAGCGTAAGCGAGGGCACCCTCAGGGTCAAGGAGGGGGTGGAAATAGCGGCGCTGGCGGGCGATGCCCTGGTCAAGATCGAGGAGAGCGCCACCGAGGCCTCTGACATGGTGAAAAGGATCGCCGTAGCCACGGAGGAGCAGGCGGCCGGCACCAGGCTGATCACCGAGGAGGTCGGCAAGAACCTGGCGCGGGTCAAGCAGATCACCGGCGCCATACTTGAGCAGGAGCGGGGCACCGCGGTCATCGTCCGGACCCTGGAGCAGATGAAGGAGTTGGCCGGCAAGATCACCTCGTCGTCGGAGGAGCAGGCCAGGGGGAACAAGCTCTACCTGAAGAGCGTAGTGGATGACAGCGAAAAGGCGAAGCGCCTCAAGGTGGAATTCTCGCAGCAGCTGCAGGCGGCGGAAGAGGTGCAGGGCTTCATCGAAGCGGCGGGGAATCTGATAGAAACCAACGCCGACGAGGCCAAGCGGATAGCGGCCCGGATCGAGGCGGTCTCGGAGCTGACAGAGCGGCTCAAGCGCGAGCTGGCTCCCCTGCTGGGCGCGGCCATCCCATCCGCCCCCCCTCCCCCTCAAGCGCTCAGGCCGTGCGCTGCCCCCTTGGCGCAAATTTCATGAGTGAGGCCCCTGAGCCGGGGCCACCGCTGTTATGTTTGAGGTCAGTCTGCCTGGTCCAGCGCCGCGCGCATGCGCCGGAGCGCCTCGGTTAGCAGCGGCCGCGGGCAGCCGAAGTTGAGCCTGACGTAGCCGGGGAGGCCGAAATCCTCGCCGCCGGAGAGGCCAACGCCGGCCTCCTCGAAGAAGCGGACCGGGTCGTCCTGGCCGAGGGCACGTACGTCGATCCAGGAGAGATAGGTGGCCTCCACGTGAGAGACGCTCAGCCCGGGCATCCGGGCCACTTCCTGCGCCACCAGGTCCCGGTTGCCGCGCAGATAGGCCAACAGCTCCTGCCTCCACTCCTCTCCGTGCCGGTAGGCGGCCTCGGCCGCGGTGTACCCCAGCAGGTTAACGTGGGGGACGATGCGTCCCATCGCCTTGCGGAAGGCGCGCCGCAAATTGAAGTCGGAAATGACGGCGAAGGAGCAGCCCAGTCCCGGGACGTTGAAGGTCTTGCTGGGCGCCAAAAGGGTGATGGTGCGCCGGTCGGTCTCGGGTGACAGGGTGGCGATCGGGATATGGCGCACATGCTGGTCCAGCACCAGGCCGGCGTGGATATCGTCGCTGCAGATTGTCAGGTCGTGCCTCTCGGCAAACTCTGCCAGGGTGGCGAGTTCCTCCCGGCTCCAGACCCGGCCCACCGGGTTGTGCGGACTGCAGAGTAGCAGCAGTCTGGTCCTCGAGGTCACCGCCCGCTCCAACGCCTCCAGGTCGAGCCCCCAGCGCCCCTCGTCCACCCTGAGCGGCACCTTTACCAGGCTGCGCCCGGAAAGCGGCGGGGCGGACATGAAGGGTGGATAGACCGGCGTGAAGGTGATCACCTCGTCGTCCTGTTCCCCCACCGCCCGGCAGCTCACGTTGAGCCCGGTCACCAGCCCCGGCAGCCAGGTGAGCCACTCCTTCTTCACCTGCCAGCCGAACTCGGAGCCCAGCGCCTCGATCACCGCCTCCTTGAGCCCCTCGGGCGCATGGGTATAGCCGAAGATGCCGTGGCTCACCCGCTCGTGCAGCGCCTCGATGACCGCCGGCGGCGAGCGGAAGTCCATGTCGGCCACCCAAAGCGGGATGATGTCTCGCCCCCGGTACTTGTCCCACTTCTCGCTCGCCGTGCCGCGCCGGTCGATGATCTCGTCGAAATCGAACTTGCCTTGCGTCATTTAAGCTCCCATACCGTCAGTTCGGCCACGCTGTGCTGGAATTTGCGGCGCGTCTCCCGGATCACGAAAGGTACGTCGCGCGGCTCCCCGAGCATCCGGAAGCGCGGCGACAGGGCGGCTGTCAATCCCTCCAGGGTCCAGACCGGCTCGCCCGCCTCCCGGTACCCCCAAAGCCACTCTTCCTTCTGGGTGAATTCCTCCAGCCAGGTGTAGGGGGAGGTGATGACCAAAAGGGCGCCGGGATTCATGCGCTCGTGGATGCTGGTCAGGAAGCGGCGTGGCGAGTAGAGCCGGTCCACCAGGTTGGCGGCCAGCACCAGATCGTAGCCGGTGAACTTCTCCGGCAGGTTGCAGGCGTCGGCCTGGAAGAACTGGACCTTTTTGCGCACCTCTTCCAGCCCCAACTCGGCCAGGGCCAGCTCGTGGAAGGAAAGGATCTCCCCCTCTTCCGGCAGCGCGTAGCGCAGGTAGCCGTCCTCCAGCATCTTCACCGCCAGCCGGAAAAAGCGGGTGGAGAAATCGAGCCCGGTCACCCTGTCGAAGCCGCGCGCCAGCTCGAAGCTGGCCCGTCCCACGGCGCACCCCAGGTCAAGGGCATGCCCCCTGGCCCGCCCCTTGGTGAGCTCCAGGCAGATCTCGGCGCAGCTCTTGGGGAAGTTCGGCACCTCGAAATGCCCGGGGCCGTAATGGGCGTCGCAGTACTGCGCCGTCAGTTGGTCCGTTTCGTACTGGTCCTCGTGTATCTCGACCGGCTTGGCGCTCTCGATGTAACGGAAGCCCGCGTGCTGGAAGAAATGGCGCCGGAAGGCGTAGCGCGAATCGCGGGTCGCCTCGTTGCCGGTCGAGATCCAGGAGCCGCCGGTCATCAGGTTGTGCTTGGTGTCGAAGGTGGGGGTCGAGAAATCGTCGTACCAGGGATGGATCCGGAAGCCGTGGAACGGGTAGATGGGGGTCTCGGTCCAGCGCCAGACGTTGCCGACGATGTCGAAGAATTCCCCGAAGGCGAAACGGTCCACCGGGCAGGAGGAGGCCCAGTACTCCAGGTTGATGTTGCCGGGGGCGCCATCCCACTCCGGCTGGTCGGGAATCCCCGCCAGGTCGCGCAGGCGCATGGCCTCGTCCTCGGTCGGGAGCCTGATCGGCTTGCCGCTTTTGGCGGCGAGCCAGTTGCAAAACGCCTTCGCCTCCAGGTAGTTGACCTCGACCGGCCAGTTCCAGGGGAGATCGATCACCTCGACCATGGTGCGCAGTCCCCATCCCGGGCTCCTTTTCACCCAGAACAGCGGATGCTGGGCGTCCTTGAAGTTGCGCCAGCTCCACCCCTCCTCGGTCCAGTATTTCTGCTCAAGGTAGCCCCCCTCTTCCACGAAGGCAAGGAACTCCCGGTTCGATACCAGGTACTTGGAGGCGGCGAAGTCGGGCACCGTCACCTCGCGCTCGCCGTACTCGTTGTCCCAGCCGTAGAGGGGATGGTCCGTCGCCTTGCCCAGCACGACCTGCCCCCCCGGGACCGGGAGCAGCCGGTTGGCCGGCGCTTCGCCCGCCTCGCGGCAGATTTCCCAGAACTCCATGGGGCGCACCTGGTCGATGGGAAGCTGGCGGATCAGCACCGAGGAGGTTTCCAGGTGGATGCGTTCGTGCTCGATCCCCATCATCACGCCGTAAAAGGGGTCCTCCCAGCCGATGGGGAGGGTGAGCGGCAGGGTGCGGATCAACTGGTCCATCACCTGGCGCACCTGGCCGCGGAACTCCTTCACCTGCTGCAGGGTGGGCCAGTCGTAGTGGGTCGAGTCCAGGTCATCCCAGGACATCTCGTCCACCCCGACGGCAAAGAGCGATTCGAAGCGCGGGTTGACCCGCTCCTTCAGCACCCGGGCGATGGTCAGCTTGTTGATGAAGAAGGCGGCGGTATGCCCCAGATAGAAGATCACCGGGTGTCGGAGAGGATCCGCCCTGCGATAGAAGGTACTTTCCTCCTTGAGCGTGTCATAGAGTTTCTCGTCGATGTCATAGGTGGCATGAAAGTAGGCGAGAATTTCGGCCCTCTTGATCTCGGGCTCCCCCTCGTTCAGGTTGATGGTGTGGGTTTTGCGCAGATTCATCGTACCCTCCGTCTGTCACAGGTGGTGACTTCAAATAATGGGGTCAATAATAGCAGATATTTAGCCAAACAGAGCCGCTGCTGCTCCTTTTGCCCGAATTTTGTCTGAGTGTCAACAGGCGTTACAGGTAGATCCAGCGGTAAATGACAGCAAACTGCGGGTTGATTAAACTAAACAGGTGTACTATCATCATGGCTTTTCCGCCGGTTCTCTGCCATTTCCGAGGGTCGGGCCTTGACTCTGTCTTTGACTCTCTCTTTGACTTTATTTACACGTCGCCCTCCCCTTGGTACCATTCATGAGTAGGGGCAGAGCCATCTTGAGCAGCACGGCAAAGGAGCCAATTTATGCAGAAAACGATGCAGGCCCTAGTCAAGAAGTACTCCAAGCCAGGCCTGTGGCTTGACGAGGTCCCGGTCCCCGAGGTCGGCATCAACGACGTACTGATCAAGGTCTACAAGACCGCCATCTGCGGCACCGACCTGCACATCTGGGACTGGAACGAATGGGCGCAGAAGACCATACCGGTGCCGATGGTGGTCGGGCACGAGTTCGTGGGACGGGTCGCCGCAATGGGGAGCAACGTCTTCGACCTGAACATCGGCGACATCGTCTCCGGCGAGGGGCACATCGTCTGCGGCAGGTGCCGCAACTGCCTGGCGGGAAGGCGCCACCTCTGCAAGGACACCAAGGGGGTCGGCGTCAACCGCTCCGGTGCCTTCGCGGAGTACATCTGCATCCCGGTGACCAACGTCTGGCACGCCGACCAGAGCATCCCCATGGAGATCCTGGGCATCTTCGACCCGTTCGGCAACGCCACCCACTCGGCGCTGGCCTTCCCGGTGCTGGGGGAGGACGTGCTGATCACGGGCGCCGGCCCCATCGGCATCATGGCGACCGCCATCGCGCGCCACGCCGGGGCGCGCTACGTCGTCACCACGGACATGAACCCGTACCGTCTCGACCTGGCCAAGCGCATGGGCGCCACGGTCGCGCTCAACGTCAAGGAGAAGACCCTGGCGCAGGTGCGGCAGGAGCTGGGGATGAAGGAGGGATTCGACGTCGGGCTGGAGATGTCCGGCAACGGCGACGCCTTCAAGGACATGCTGAGCAACATGTGCCACGGCGGCAAGATCGCCATGCTGGGCATCCCCGACAAGGAACTGGCCATCGACTGGCATCAGGTGATCTTCAACATGCTGACCATCAAGGGGATCTACGGGCGCGAGATGTACGAGACCTGGTACCTGATGCAGTCGCTCATCAAGATCGGCCTGGAGTTCGAGGAGGGGTTCAAGGTGATGGGCTCGGGGAATTCGGGCAAGGTGATACTGAACTGGGTTGAGGGAGAATAACCATGTCCGACAAATTCGCCTGGATCGTCGAGGAGATGAACGCCCTGCAGGATCAGGGGCTTAGAACCAATATCCGCACCATCGGCTCGGCCTGCGGCCCCTGGATGGTGGTGGACGGCAAGAGGGTGCTCAACTTCTGCACCAACAACTACCTGGGCCTGGCCAACCACCCCAACCTGAAGAGCGCGGCGCAGCAGGGGATCGAAGAGTGGGGGGTGGGTCCCGCGGCGGTGCGCAGCATCGCCGGGACGCTGGAGCTGCATCGAAAGCTGGAGGCGCGTCTGGCCGCCTTCAAGGGGGTGGAGGACGCCCTCTACGTCCAGTCCGGCTTCTGCGCCAACCAGGCCGCCATCCCTCCCATGGTCGGCAAGGGGGACGTGATCTTCACCGACCGGCTGAACCACGCCAGCATCATTGACGGCTGCCGGCTCTCATCGGCCCGGATCGTGGTCTACGAGCATTGCGACGTGGCCGACTGCGAAAGGGTGATCCAGGAAAACCTGGGGCAGTTCCGGCGCGCGCTCCTGATCAGCGACGGGGTCTTCTCCATGGACGGCGACATGGCGCCCTTGGACCGGCTGTACGAGCTGTGCGAGCGCCACGGCATCATCACCATGGTGGACGACGCCCACGGGGAAGGGGTGCTGGGACGCGGCGGACGCGGCATCGTGGACCACTTCGGGCTGAACGGCAAGTTCGACCTGGAGATCGGCACGCTCTCCAAGGCGTTCGGAGTCATGGGGGGGGTGATCGCCGGGCGCAAGGTGGTCATCGACTGGATCAGGCAGAAGGCGCGCCCCTTCCTGTTCTCCAGCGCCGTGACCGCGGCCGACACCGCCGCCTGCCTGGCCGCCGTGGACCTCCTGGAGCAAAGCACCGAGCTGGTGGAAAGGCTTTGGGAGAATACGCACTACTTCAAGGAAGGGATGCAGCAGGCGGGCTTCGACACCGGGGTCAGCGTCACGCCGATCACGCCGGTCATGCTGGGGGAGGCTGCGCTGGCGCAAAAGTTCTCGCGCATGCTGTTCGATTCCGAGCCCGGAATCTTCGCCATGCCGATCGGCTTCCCTACCGTGCCGCAGGGGAAGGCGCGCATCCGCGTCATGATCAGCGCGGCCCATTCCAGGCAGGACCTGGATACCGGGCTGGAGATCTTCGCCAGGGTGGGGAAAGAGCTTGGGGTGATCGGATGAAGGTCTGATCGGATGAAGGTCAAAACCGCTGCGGACGGATTAGATCAGTTGGACAGATGAAGTGACATCGGGATGGATATTAGACCAGTTGGACAGGTAAAGGGAAATCCGGATGGGTAAAGGCGGGCGAACACAAGGTTCGCCCCTACATGATGCCCGGTTGGTAGGGGCGAACCTTGTGTTCGCCCTTTCCAGTTCCACTTGCTACACTTTCTGCACTTTCGGTTCCTTGAGCGCCCGCGGGTTGCAGAGATATGAGGGATTATCGGCCTTCGCCCTGCATTTACTGCAGTAAACTATCGGTTTCAGCTCGCGCAGATCGATCTCCTCGATCCTGCCGTCCGCCTTCAATTTGCACATGCGTTCCTTCGGCCCGGCCGGCTTGCCGCCGTTTTCCCTTTCTCCCATTCAGCAACTCCCTTTCTCATGTGTGATGCATCTTTCCCACGATAATGAAAATCAACTCTCGCCATTCTAATCGAAGTGCCACAAGAAAAGGAAGCGCTAGTTTCACCTGCCGGCACAAAGCGCCAGGGTTACCAGGACCGGGAACAGGTTGACCGAGGCAAACAGCGCGGACTCGCTGCGCTTGAAGGCGGTGATGACAAGGGGGGCGCAAAAGACGGCGCACCAGAGCGGGGCGCTCCCCGGGAGCAGGCCGAAGGCGGGGAGCATCAGGGCGGCGGCAATCATGGCAACCAGCCAGAGCCGGCAAAGCGGGGCCAGAGCAGTGCCGTGGGCCGCGGGGGTAAAGAGCGGGAATCCGGCGCGCCGGTAATCGTCGGCATGGCGGCGCTGCAGCAGCCAGAAGTGGGGCACCTGCCACAGGTACAGGATGCCAGCAAGGAGTATGACCCGGAAATCGCCGGGGCTGCCGCCGGCAAGGCACCAGCCGATCATGGGAGGTGCCGCACCGCACAGCGCCCCCAGGGCTAGTGCGAAGGGGGTGCGGCGCTTCAGGGGGGTGTAGACGACGAGATACCAGAGGAGGGCCGCGGCCCCAAAGAGCGCGGGAGCGGCCCCACCGGCCCGGGAAAGCAGCACCACCCCGGCAGCGGCGCACGCCATGCCGATGCAGGCCGCCGCTGACGGCGCAAGGACGCCGCTGGGAATGGGACGGTTCCTGGTGCGCTGCATCAACGCATCGGTTTTCCGCTCCAGCACCTGGTTCAGGGCCGACCCGGCCGCGGCCAGAAGCGACACGCCGGCAAAGAGCGCGCCCATCTCGTACCCCACGACCGGCTTCGGGAAAAGCAGGTATCCGCCCAGCGCGGCAACTGCGTTCACCAGCACCAGGCGCACGCGGAAAAGCCCGGCAATCGTCGACATCACTTCAGTTCCTTCAGGTACTCGACCAGTTCCTCGACTTCCTCCCCTTTCAGGTCGGAGGTCACCGGCATGATGGGCGGGAATCCCTCGACCACGGCTGCGCCCGGGGTCAGGATCGATTCTTTCAGGTAGGCTTCGTCACTTGTCACCACTTCCTGTTTGCCCCCCCTGGTCACCGTGGTCTTGCGCCCGAAGATCCCCTTGAAGCTTGGGCCGACCTTCCTGGTGCCGTCCAGGGAATGACACCCCAGACAGCCGTATTTTTCCAGCAGCGCCTTGGCCTCCTCCTTCTCATGGCCATCCTTTCCCTTTTCCCCTTCCAGCCACTCGTGGAACTGCTCCGGCGGGATTGCCTCCGCCGTGGTGATCATGGCGGAATGGTTGGTGCCGCAGTACTCGGAGCAGAAGATGTCGTAGGTGCCGGGCTTGGTGGCGACGAACCAGACGTGGTTCTTCATGCCGGGGACGGTGTCGCGCTTGATGCGGAAGGCGGGCATGTAGAAGCCGTGCAGCACGTCGCGCGACTCGAGGTTCACCTGGACCGGCTGGCCGACCGGCACGTAAAGCTTGCTGCTGGTCTTGCCGTTTTCGTACTGGAAGCTGAAGGACCACATCCGGGCCACCGCCGTGACCTGAAGTGCGCC
>Ga0209212_1005553_pt1 | contig 14953 bp, 18 predicted proteins | sample RifGroC2_FD_183996 | JGI IMG/M metagenome (GOLD analysis project Ga0209212, IMG submission 183996) | Groundwater microbial communities from Rifle, Colorado, USA - Groundwater C2 (SPAdes) (version 2) | ecosystem: Environmental > Aquatic > Deep subsurface > Groundwater | place: Rifle, Colorado... | reverse complement strand
AAGAAAACTTAAGACAAAAAGGCGATGTTGAAACAGCTACGGGCGTTTCTATTGTTTCAAGGGCGCTTGAAGAGCCGCTCAGACGGATTGCTGATAATGCTGGAGTTGACGGAGGCGTGGCAGTTCATGAGGTGTATAGTAGGTTTAAGGCTGGAAAATTGAACGAAGGATTTAATGCTGAAAATGGCAAATATGAAGATTTGTTTAAAGCTGGTGTGGTAGATCCGACAAAAGTTGTGCGCTCGGCTTTGCAAAATGCCGCTTCAATTGCTTCACTATTTGTGACAACTGAAGTTGTGGTGGCGGAATTGCCTAAAAAAGAAGAAACCTCAATGCCTCATATGCATCCGGGCGAATATTAAACTAAAAACTACCCCGCCCTTTGGCATAGACCAAAGGGCGGGGTAGTTTTTTATCTAATCAAGAATGACGACATCCGCCGTCCTAACTCCAAATCGTAAAGCTTCCATTTCCGAAGAAAACCAAATATCTATTTTGTCCGGGTGCTTTTTAGCCATACGATCTTCCACAGTAAACACCTTGTCTCCAAATATCTCTGGTATTTTTATTTTGGTGCCGAAGGGCAAAAAATTGGCAGCTACAATTCCTGAACGTACCGATTTTCCTGAGGCGGTAATAAAAGGATCGTTGTCCGTTTGTTCTGGCTCAGAAGAGTAAGCGGTAATAGTCAAAGAATTTATAACCAAATCACTGTTTGTTTCGGTACCTGTTTCCACCGGTAGCACCTGTTGAATTAATAGTTGTGATTGTGCGGGTGGAGTCTGGGTGGCCAATTCGTTATTGTTTGCACTTGGAAAAGTCCATGATGTCGATGTGTTTTGTGTGTTAAATATGGTCCAAATAAGCGCTAAACTGACAATGTTTATCATAAATTGGTCCTTTCAAATTAAAGAACTCCATCGCTGGAGTTCTTTAACGCTAGCACAATTTCAAATAAAAGTCAAACATTTTGCCATTCTAAGACGAAATGGCAAAATGTCTTAAAAGTCGCATATTTCTAGAGTTTTAACAACTGTTTTGTTGGCAAGGTTACGAATCTTTTGCGTTAAAGAACAATCTTTTTCTAAAATGGAAGTTTTTGAAGTAGGATCCATTTCTTTGGCGGATCTGTAGGATTTTATCAGCAAGTAAGATAAAACAGCTAATAGGCCCGCAAATGTTGAAATTAAAATAGTTTTTGGCGCGCCTGTGCCGGTATTTACAGTGGAGGCTCCGAGCACTATCCCCTCACTATCGTTGCCATTTTTATAGACAATTACATTTGTGTAATCTGACGCTATGTAGGCGGAACTGTCAGAAGATTTAACGGAAACGTTGGCCCTCAACACGGTCGTGTTTTCTGAAAATGAATTGTAAGGCGCAACAGACGCCTGAAACGTTAAGATGTGATGTGAAGAGGCACTAAGATAATTCAAATCGATTGACGATATGGATGATATATTTAATTTGACCCCATCTAAATAAGCCGAACCATTCACATAGGCCAGTCGAGAGGGCAGAGCGACAAACAAATAGCCAAGCTTGTTTGCAGAATTGTTGTTTATATTTACTTTAAGATCAAGCGCGCGTCCTGGCCGTGAAGAAATTTCTTTGGCAAAAGAAGATGAAGAAATCACGTCCCGACTTTTGACTTCTAAAGTAAGATTGGGAGTGCGGATTCCAGAATTATGTGCTCTATTTGAGAAAGATTGTCCGGATAATGAAGATGAATAATAAGTAGCCATGTAATTCGAATCCGACGAATTGCTGGATGAATAATCATTGTAAGAAGGATATGCGTAAGATGGAGAAGAGGGACGGTTTGTATAAACCCAAACAAAGTCATAAGAAGCACCTCCACCATTATTGGCGCAGGTTATTTCATATTTAGAATTTTTATTCACCAGGACTGTTTCCGAGCCATTCGCTTGAGCGCTACCGTACCAGTCCCCAGTTTTGGTGCACGCAGATATATTTTTAGATGTCCAGGATAATGTCACATAACTGCCCGTTGAAATGTCTTGGGCGCTGGTAGTTATATTAACAGAAGAATGATTAAATTGGGGATAGTGCCAGTTAATGGTCCATGCTTTTGCGGCACTGGGCAAAACAAAAGTCCCCAACAAAAAAATTGCGGTTAAGAATATAAAAATATTTATTTTTAGAAATTTTGTTTTCATGCTCATTTTTTTAAATCGGCTGATACGGCTATTCGAATAGAATTTGTGCCTACTGGCCAACAGCTCATTAATATTAAATCAGAATTTTGTATTTGTAAAAGCTGAATAGATTGCACCGCGGCTTTTATCTGATCTTTGACGATATATTCATAATTTTTATCATTGTAAACTATCGTGATTTCATCTCCAACTTTTAATTTTTCAAGCAAGCTGAAGATGCTGCCGTAGCCTCCTTTATACCAAGGGTAAGATGAACTATGTCCGATAATGACCATGGTGCCATTTTCTCCCGGCTTGACACTTCCCGGATAAAGCACGACGCCCTCCTCTAAATCTTTTTGTAAATCTGCCTCTTGTTTGCTCTTAGAAAAAACTATGGGTGCGGATATGCTCAAAGAGGGGATGGTTAATGAAGCTTGGTTGTTTGTCAATGGCGTGCCATTTTCAGGTTGGGATATTGTTGGTACGAGACTAGTTTTTTCCGTTTGGACTCCTTTTAAATAGTAATTTGCCCATTTATACAAAGGTCCGATATTGAGTAAAATAGCGGCTAAAATGAACGTTATTATAAAGATCAGGGCAATTCTTTTCATTCCCTCGATTATATCACCATCCATATGATGTGTCAAGTTTTTTAGGGGCCATATTGTGAATCTTGCCTCTGTCTGCTGCCTGTCTGCCGGAGGGACTATTTACTATTGTTTTAAAAAAGAAAAAGCCCTTGGATATTATCCCCGGGCATTTTTAAAATTATACTTTATTTGATTTAGTTATACTAAATCCATCTCAGAGAAATTTGATGTTTAAAGAACTAATTTTAGAATTGCAACTAATGCGGTAAGAGTCCAGATGATATTTAGTACTGCTGGTTGATAGACTCCTTTGTACAAAGAAATTGCAACAATTCCGATTGCGCCAGTGCCGTTAAGAATTTGATACCAGATGTTGGTAGGTTGAAGCAAAGAAAAACTAACTAGCACATAAGCGAGGACAATAGCCACTGTGCCATACCAACCGAAAAGTTCAGGAATTTTTTTCATAATAACTCGCCCCTTTCTTTTTAGTATTCACCTGAGCATTCTACTAAATTGTATTACTATTTTAAATTTTGTCAAAGTTTTCCCGTAGATTCTACTTATTACTTTCTGCTTACTATTTTCTAAACCACTTTATATTTTCTAAACAGTTGTTATAATAGGATAGAGCAAATATATAAAAAAATATGTCTTCTAAAAAATATTTAATTGCTGTTTTGGGCGGGGTCATGTTGATCTTGGTTTTGGGGACAGGGCTGTTTTGGGGAGGATATAAATACGGTTTGAGCAAACTTCCTTCATCCGAATCTATTACAAGTGTTGCCAATAAAGACGTTGGTCAGGTGCAAGGTGTTGACTTTAGTCTGTTTTGGGATACTTGGAAAGCTGTGCAGGAAAAATATGTTGACCGAAAAAATTTAGACGCGCAAAAAATGATTTATGGAGCGATCTCGGGCATGGTGAATTCTTTGGGCGATCCCTACTCGGTATTTTTAGAGCCGCAAAAAGCTAAAAAATTCATGGAGGATGTGCAAGGCAGTTTTGATGGCATAGGCGCGGAGATAAGCCTTCGTAATGGATTTATCACCATAGTAAAGCCGCTTGCGGGCTCTCCCGCTGTGCGCGCCGGACTTAAGGGTGGAGGCGATATCTATGATTCGCGGGCTCAAGGGTACGACGGTTACTTTAACAGTGTTGTCGCTTACTGATGCAAAAACCAAAAAAGAGGTGAAAATAACGAGAGACACCATAGATATTCCGGTCTTAACTTATGAAATTACTAAAGATAATTTTTTGAAAGCAAGCTTAACTGAATTTAGCGAAGATGCTGGCACGAAATTTAATCAAATGGTACGCCAGCTTTCTGGCAAAGAGGTTCGCGGAATGATTTTAGACTTGAGAAGTAATCCGGGAGGATATTTAGAAGTTTCGCAGGACATCGCTAGTTATTTTATTCCGGAGGGCCAAACAATAGTAGTGGAAGATTTTGGAAATGGCCAGACAAATAAAACTTATCGTAGTTTTGGATATAAGACTTTTGAAAATATGCCGATGGTAGTTTTAGTGGACGAGGGATCGGCCTCGGCTTCTGAAATTTTGGCAGGAGCATTGAGAGACAACAGGGGAATCAGTTTGGTGGGCAAGAAAACTTTCGGCAAGGGCTCTGTGCAGGAATTAAATGATTTGCCGGGCGGGTCTAAGCTAAAAATTACCATTGCTAAATGGCTTACGCCCAAGGGATATTCTATTGCTGACAATGGTCTTGAGCCGGACATAAAAATAGACTTAACAGAAGAAGATGTTACTGCTGGCAAAGATCCGCAAATGGATAAAGCAATTGAAGTTTTAAAACAGGCAGTTAGAAAGTAAACATGAAGGTTATTTTACTAAAATCAATAAAAGATTTGGGGCAAAAAGGAGACGTCAAAGAAGTGAAAGAAGGATATGGAAGGAATTTTTTGTTGGCGCGCGGCCTGGCTATTTTAGCAACACAAGGAGCCGTTTCATTTCGTCAGTCAGAATTAAAAAATTTAGCTGAACATGAACTGAAACTTGAAAAGGATGCCGAAATCTTAAAACAAAAAATTGAGCAGTCTCCACTTTTGGCCCATGTTTCTACCAACGAACACGGAGTTGTTTTCGGATCAATTAACGTCAAAGATATAACCGATCTTCTAAAGGAAAAGGGAATAGTGGTGGATAAATCACAGATAGAAATAAAATCTCCCATTAAAAAAATAGGGGAGACTATTGTGAAAATCAATCTTTATAAAAATGTTAAGGCCGATCTCAAGATAATCGTAGAGTCCAAAAACCGTTTTTAAATTACATTGACAACTTTAAAAGTTTTGCGAGAATTATCAAAGCGGACGCGTGTTTTTTTAGTAAACTTTATAGTGCCGTCTTTTCCGGCATATAGAGTATCATCGCCCCCTTTGCGGACATTTTTTCCGGCCAGCCATTTACTGCCGCGCTGTCTAACAAGCACCATGCCTGCTCTAGCTTTTTCTCCGTCAAATAATTTGATTCCTAAGCGTTTAGCTTCTGATTCTCGCCCTAAGCGCGTAGTAGAACCTGCTTTTGTATGAGCCATAATTTAATATAGAAATTAACTTCAACTTGTGGAATGATAAAACATTTTGTATTAAAAATCAAGACGTTTGTAAATGAGCGCAGAAGAATGCTCGTTGTAGCCCTTTTTGTGTTTATGATATCTTTAATCAGTTTTGGCTTTGGCAGATTGAGCATAGTGGCTCAGCCGGAATCTTTGGTGATAGAAAACGGTGTTCCGACACTTAGCGATGTCGGTAAAATAATGACTACGGGCGGTACGCAGAGCGTTGGTTTGCCCACAGCACAAAGCGGAAATTTTGTTGCTAGCAAAAATAGTAAGTATTATTATCTGCCCGATTGTGCCACAGTAAAGAGAATAAAAGATGAAAATAAAGTTTGGTTTCAAACAGAACAGGAGGCGCAAAGCTTAGGATTTACAAGAGGGTCGGGGTGTTTTAAGTAAAAATAATTAGAATATGTGACTGTTGTTTTTAAAAAGAACCAGGAGAGTGAACATCCTGGTTTTATTTGTTTTTATCTTTATTTATTTTTGTCCTTTAAAAAAGCTAAGGCAGGTTGAATCCTTTCTAGGCCGCGCATGGTTTTGGGCATCTTTAAATTTGCTGGCGCTTTAACCACTTCGGATGTGCTATACTTAATTTAGTGTGCGACCTTTGATTCTTTCAACTAAGCGCTTCATCGCTGATAATACTGTATCGCCCACACAGACAGTAGTATCAGAAATACTGCTTTCTAGTCGTAAGTCTTTCAATCCGCATCTGAATTCACGGGCACTGTAAGGGCGTCATGTAATAATAATTTCCGTTTGAATGTCTCTCGCAAATTCAAATAAGTTTATTGGTTCTTTCTTTGCCATCTACCCATCCTTTTTCAAGGCTCTTTATCTCTTCTGCGACGCAGAAGAGATTGCTAAAAATGTATCACGATTCGTTTAAAAGGTCAAATGTTTCGTAAGTAGTATTAATTTTTTAAATCCATTATAATTAAGTGGTCATTTAATAATCTCGCTTCGCCAACTGGCGGATAGCGAGCTAGAAAAATAAAAATATAAAAATATGATGCAAGAAAAACCATTACCATTTGATAAAGACTTAGATGGCATTTCTAAAAAAACTATAGAGATTCACCACGACAAACTTTATGCGGGGTATGTTAATAAGTCTAACGAAATAGCTGAAAAATTATCAGTTATTTCCAAGCAGGAAAAAATAGAAGGCAATGCTACATATTCAGAATTGCGCGCCTTAAAAGACGCGGAAACGTTTGCCAATAACGGAGTTTATTTGCACGAAGATTATTTCGGCTCCTTGGGAGGAGACGGAAAATTGGATGCCAATAGCACTTTATCTAAGGCTTTGGTAGAAAAGTGGGGAAGTGTAGAACAATTTGTAAAATATTTTTCTGCCTGTGCAATGTGTAGTCGTGGATGGACGATACTTACTTGGGATATGCGCCAGAAAAAATTAAGGATATTTAATGGAGATGTTCACAATCAAGGCGGTGTGTGGGGCACCCTTCCAATTTTGGCGTTAGATGTGTATGAACACGCGTATTTTATAGATTATGGAGCGGACAGAAAATCTTATATTGAAAGCTATTTTAAGAATTTGAATTGGAAATTTGCGCAAGATGTGTTTGAAAGTTATACTAAATAAGTAAAATTAAAAAAAGAAAGATTTATTTTATGGATCAAAAAGAAAACAAATGGATTATGCCGTTGGCGATTGTAGCCGCTGGATTATTGATTGCCGGAGCTGTGATTTACGGCAATAAAAATTCGTCAAACGAAGGTCCTGCGGCAAGCGATAATCCGCTCAAGAGAATATCTGTTTTGGGCGATGAAAAGGCATCAGTGAGCTTGATAGTTTATTCTGATTTCCAATGCCCATTTTGTAAAAAATGGCACGATGAGACTGCCCAGCAAATAATAGATGAATACGTAAAAATAGGAAAAGTTAAAATAGAATACAAAGACTTTGCGTTTTTAGGACAAGAATCTATTAAGGCGGCTATGGCGACAAAATGCGCAAAAGAACAAGGGTTGGAAAATTATTTAAATTATCACGATTATTTATTTGATAATCAAAAAGGCGAAAATCAAGGACAATTTTCGGTAAATAATCTAAAAAGATTTGCCAAGAATTTGGAGCTAGACGCAGATAAATTTAATAGCTGTTTAGATTCAAACAAATACAAAGATGAGGTTCAAAAAGAAACAAACGAGGGCAAGGCGGCAGGTGTCACAGGCACACCATCATCCTTGATAAATGGAGAATTGATTATTGGGGCGCAACCATATGAAGTTTTTAAGAGGGCGATAGATGACGCGCTGAAAGCGGGCAAGTAATTCATTGCAATCTTAAAACACCCCCAAAAGTGGGGGTGTTTTGTTTTATTTCAAAATGAAGATAGTGCATCGCTTTTGGTGCGATAGTGGAATTCTTCCGAAGCCATTCTGCGCCGTCTCACAGCCACGGAGTAGACTGAACCGTGAAATATTCGTATTATGGCGAGGGAGAATAATTTACGCTATAATGAATACAATGGAGCAATCAAACAGTCAAAAAATATTAAAAGTAAAAAATTTAACGGTTGCCTTTGACGACAATGTTGTCATTGATAATTTAAATTTTGAAGTGGAAAAAGGAGAAATGTTGAGCGTCATTGGCCCTAATGGATCGGGCAAAACTGTTTTAGTGCGAGCACTTTTGGGCTTAGCAGGCTTTACAGGTTCTGTGGAATGGAAAAAGGATATTAAAATAGGATATGTGCCCCAGCATTTTTTTGTTGAAAGCGATACACCCTTGACAGTTGAAGAGTTTTTTAAATTTAAAACCAGTAAACACGCTCAAATACACAAGGCCTTGGAGCAAGTGGGATGGCAGGGAAGCACAAATCCAGAACACTTCGAACACCATCTTAAAAGCCATCTTTTGAACCAGCAACTGGGTAAGTTGTCGGGCGGGCAATTGCAAAGAATATTAATCGCCTGGTCATTGATTGACAATCCGGACGTTCTGCTTTATGACGAACCGACATCCGGCATTGATGCGGGCGCTGAAGAAACTATTTACTCGACACTTTTAAATCTAAAAGACAAATATGAGATGACAATTATATTTGTTTCTCATGAATTAAGCATAGTTTATAATTATGCCACTAAAGTTCTGTGTTTAAATAAAGAAAAATTTTGTTATGGCGAGCCAGAGGATATCTTGGGCGCGGAAAATCTATCTAAACTTTACGGAGAAAAAATGAAATTTTATTCACACCAGCATTTGCAAAATAATTTTTATGATAAATAATTTAATCTCTTCATTTTCTTCCAACGCGCCCCTGTGGCTTCTTATGTCCACGGGCGTTGTGGTTGGTGTGTCCGCGGGATTTATTGGAACCTTTTTAATTTTACGCCGCATGGCCCTGTCTGGCGATGCTTTAACGCACGTGGCCCTGCCCGGAATGGGATTGGCGCTGCTCCTGGGCCTAAATGCTTTTTGGGGAGCGTGGGCATTTCTAATTTTGGCGGCTTTAGGTATTTGGTGGATAAAGCGCAAAACGCATCTTTATCTGGAAACTTTAACGGGTATATTTTTCACTTTTAGTTTGGCGCTGGGTATTTTGATAATCCCTAAAATAGATTTGTTAGAAGCGCTTTTTGGAGATATAGAAAATCTTACAGTATTCAATAGCTACCTGGCTATTTTCTTGGGTGTGACGGCTATAATTATTTTAACTATTTATAGAAAGCGTCTGATGCTTCTTACCATATCTGAAGATTTAGCAAAAACTATAAATATAAACGCCTCCCGACTTGATCTTTTGTTTTTAATACTTTTGGGAGTAATAGTGGCATTGGGTGTCCATGTCACAGGAACGCTCTTGATGGGAGCGCTGGTCATAATACCGGCCGCTTCAGCTCAAAACATCGCCCGCTCTTTTTCTGGCTATTGTTTTTGGAGTATTGTTTTTGGAGCGTTAAGCATAATTTTTGCTTTGCCCATTGCTCATTTTTTTAAACTGGCTCCGGGACCCATTGTAGTTTTGTCGGCAGCTTTATTTTTCATTATTTCTTTGATGCCTTATCGTTTTAGAAGATAGGCCCCTCCCCAGTTTTAATAAAACCATTAGATTAAATCTATAATATATTTTGTATAGCAAAAATTTAAATTTTATAAAAGGATTGTTCCTAAAACTGGGGAGGGGTAAATATGGAAAAAATTAAACTTCTTTCGGAAGACAATTTGAACTTGGTGGGTAATTATTATCCTTCAGAAAGCGACACAAAAGGAGTGTTGCTTTTGCACATATACAGACGCTCAAAAGAAGACTGGAAAGATTTTGCCGAGTTGTTGAATCGGGCGGGATATAAAGTGCTCGCTATGGATTTAAGAGGTCATGGCGAAAGCGAGGGTGATATACAAAAAATATTTTCTCAAGACTCCAGTTTAATTATTTCAAAAGATGTGGGGCTCGCGGTGGATTTTTTAAAAAAAGATGGCGCAAAAAATATTTTTATAATTGGCGCGAGCATTGGCGCCAATGCCGCCTTAATTTATGGCGCAAAATATGGCCCGGCGGGCATCGCTCTTTTGTCTCCGGGATTTGACTACCACGGCATAAATATTGAAGTGTCAATGAAAAATTATTCATCGCCGATATTTTTAGTCGCCTCCGAAGACGATTCTTATTCTGCCCAAACTGTTAAAAAAATTTATGATGTTTCGCCTGCGCTCAAAAATGACAAAGCTCTTATTTTATACAAAAAAGCCGGACATGGCACAAATATGTTTGGTCAGGAATTTCCTGATTTGTCGGAAAGACTTGTTGAATGGTTGAACAGTATTAATTAAACCCGCCCACCTTGCCTACCGGTAGGCAAGCGTTAGGCAGGGCAGGCAGCAGGAAATAAAAAGCTCCGTTTTGAACGGAGCTTTATTTCGTATCGGGCCTTGCAAATACAATAAAATCTTTTCGCTTTCCTTGCAGGTTTTTAGCGGATATGTCGAATTTTGCCACATCGTTTTTTTCGCCTCCGCGCAAAGCGATGAGAAACCAGCAGTGGCGCAGAATTTTAATTTCGCTGTAGCCTCTTTCTTCCAATTCGCGTATCAAAGAATCTTTATCAACCCAAAACCCCTGAAGAGATGTTGAGACTATTAAAACTAAAATCCAAAACAAAACGAGACACAATAAAACTATACAACCATAAAACATCGCATCGAGAACTGTCATGACCGGACCCCTTTTTAATTAAAGTGTAAGTCAAAATATGGGTATAATGCAAGCCCGCGACGGTTTACAATAGTGGCGCCGTATGGTATATTAGAATCATATTTAGCGGTCTAAATTTTGCGGTTTATTCATGAAACCAATAAAGGCACATAAATTGAAGGTGGGAGATAGGGTGGGCATTATTTCTCCATCTGAACCCATAACATATAAAAACGAATTTTTTGCAGGTGTTAGGGAATTGGAAAAACTGGGCTTAAAGGTAGAGCTTGGCAAAAATGTTTTTAAGACCTATGGAGGATATATGGCTGGAACGGTTAAAGAACGATTGAGAGACTTCAACTCAATGATTAAAAATCCGAAAATTAAAGCCATTTTTACCTCTGCGGGTGGGTTTTGCGTCAACCAGATGTTGCCGCTCATTAATTATTCACTTGTTAAGAAAAATCCCAAAATTATTTTAGGATATTCAGATATAACCGCCCTTACCAATGCAATTTACGCCAAAACGGGCCTGGTGACTTTTCATGGCCCGCATGTAGAATTTACTATTGCTGGGTGGGATAATTTTACAAAAAAATCCTTTGTGAGGGCCATTTTTCAGACAAAACCCGTCGGCAGAGTTCTTGGTTTGTCTTCTTGGAAAGTTTTGAAAAGAGGCAAAGCAAGCGGTCCTTTAATAGGCGGAAATTTGACCGTCCTTAGAACTTTAATAGGCACGAGCCACAACCCCAATTGGAGGGGCGCCATTTTATTTTGGGAAGACTGCGACCTTACTTGTGAAGATTTGGATCATTTCTTAACGCATTTAAAATTAGCGGGCATTTTGGATAAAATATCCGGAATGATCATAGGAAAAAATAAAAACTTCATAGAAATAGAAGAAGAGCCAGAATTAAAAAAGAAAGATCTTCTTTCTCCTAAAAATATCATTTTGGAAAGAACGCAAGAATATCATTTTCCCATTATTAGTGAAGTCCAATTTGGACATGTTGGTCAGCAGGTGACTATTCCAATAGGAGTACAGGCTACAATAGACACCTCTAAAAGACTGTTTTCTATTGATGAAAGCGGAGTGATATAGTTTTTGTATGGATAAAATATCTAAATTTATCAGCCAAAATAAAAAAAGATGGCTTTTACAATTGAGTGAATATTTGAACATCCCATCTATAAGCGCCCCGGGAATTTTTGGCAATAAAGATATTTTAGAAGCCGCTAATTGGCTCGTTGGCCATTTTAAAAAAATAGGATTTAAATCAAAACTAATAAAAACTCCATACGATCCACTAGTTTATGCTGAATATAAAAATCCTGAAAATAATTTTACACTTTTAATTTACTGCCACACGGATGTTCAGCCAGCAGATCCGCTGGAATTATGGAATACGCCACCTTTTAAAACAACTATAAAAAATGGGAAAATTTTTGCCCGGGGAGTGTCAGATAGCAAGGGTCATTTATTCGCCTATATAAAAGGCATTGAAAGCGTTCTAAAAACAGAGGGCAAGTTGCCTGTAAATATAAAATTTATCATTGATTGTGACGAAGAGGCGAATGAGCTTTCTTTGCCGTGGTTTTTAAATAAAAATTCAAAAAAATTAAAAGCGAATGCAGTTTTAGTGAGCGCCGGAGCCATGGTGACAAAAAATACGCCCTCGATTTGTCATGGCTACCGTGGGCTTTTGGCCACCGAGATAAAAATTAAAACATTGAAACAAAATTTACACTCGGGATCTTTTGGTGGGGCGGTTTTGAATTCTGCCGAACACCTATCTAAATTAATAGCTCAATTTAGAGATAAAAATGGCAGGATTTTAATACCAGGTTTTTATGAAAATGTTCTCTCTGTTCGAAAAAGTAAAAAAGTTTATGCAGGGGTTCATTGTGGAAAAAAAGATTTTTTAAAAATAACAGGGGCTAAAAATTCTGTGTGCGAAAAAAATTTTTCTTTGGACGAATGTCTTGCGGGCCGGCCTACATTTGAGGTAAACGGAATAAAAAGCGGTTCGGCGGACGGTGTCTTTCAATACATAATTCCGGCACAAGCCTCCGCCAAAATAAGCCTTAGGTTGGTTCCTGATCAAAAACCAGATGATATTTTTGAAAAATTAAAAAAGTTTGTTCAAAAAATAACATCTAAAGAAGCAAGGATTGAGATTAAAAAAATTGACTGGGCTAGGCCGATCTTAATAAGCAAGAAATCTAATTTTAGAAGAAAGTCTGGAAGAAATTTTTAATAAAAAAGCCGTATGGTATCGTGAGGGTGGGGCGGTGCCCATAATTTATAATCTTCAAAGAATTAGCAAAGAAGTTTTTATGGTTGGTTTTGGTTTGCCTGATGATAACATTCATGCGCCCAATGAAAAATTAAATGCGGCTGATTTTTACAAAGAAATTAAATTTTCCAGCATCTTAATAAAACGACTTGGCGGCACTAAACTGAATTAAGCGATTCATTTGGCGATCTCCTTGACTTTCGTGGCACGGGTCTCTATTATTGTAAATAGTTCTTTGATAATTCTACGGTACTCAAAGGAACCTTAGATGGTTCGTTGGTATATCGGCGTAACTTTTACGTTCCTGATGTTGCTACTTTTTATTTGCGGAACAATTTATTTTTACAAGGAAAGAAGCAAGATAAAAAGATTTTTATGCGCGCCTGTCTTAATTGGATTTTTTTTAGTCATTATGGGCTCACTCTGTAATTCAATAGTGGTTTTTTTCAACGATTATAAAATGCCCGTTCTGGGCGAGGCTTACGATAAATATCATTGCGACCTTACAGAGGAAAGCCGTTACGTCTTTTTGGCAGATATCTTTCATTTGGATTTGGGGGGGCGTATTCTGATGTACAGTATAGGAGACATATTAATGTTTGGAGGTTTGTTTATGTATGTTACGTATGTTTTGTTTTGTGTAAGCATCATCATCTTTAATAAACAGCGCCGTCTTTAAAAAGCTGGCGCAGATTGCCAGCTTTTATTTTGAGGTGTCTCGTGGATCCGCCCCAGGCGAACAGGCGATAGAACCAGGATTGAGGAGAAAATTGAAGAAAGTAGGGGATAGATAGTTTACTTTGGTGTGTTACTTGATATTAAAATAGATTTGATTGTACAATAGCTTTAAATGTGTACTTTAAAAAAGGAGGCTTTTCGTGCATACGGCAGAGCCCTGGAAAATAAATCGAGAGAATGTATATTATAGAATTATTACAGGGTGGGCTTCGGATTCTTTTAATAAGTGGCTCATTGAAATATCGGAAAAATATGGGCTAAATAAGGACGATCTGCTTCTTGGCGTCGTCGAAACGATTCGAAAAATATCTTATCGAACAATTGAGATTCTTGAATGGCAAACCAAGATCAGAAACAAAGTTCAAATTCCGCCCTTTATCGTTACCCTTAATTTAAAGGGTTATATGGGAGCCATTCATTCTCAATTACGAGCAGGTAAGAATTTCAATGATTTGTGTGATAAAAAAGAATTTCTTTCGGCCTTTGGATTATTTGGCCAACTTGTCCTAGAGCTTGCTGGTCTAAATGAGATTCTCAGAACTTTAAATGAAGGTCTGCAGGTTTCTGGGATAGCGTCTAATTCTTTGACTGCCTACAATCAATTGATGATTCAGACATCATTTGAAGAGTTTCTAAAAGCTAATCAAAAGTTACAATCTTCTGAAAGTCGTTTTGAGCTACCCGCTCCTATTCATGATCACAATTCTTTGATTAGAGTAGTGGCCGAAGAAACTATGCACTATTTTGATCATCAAACCAATCCCCAGTTGATGGAGAGCTTATTTGAAAGAGTCAGGGAAAAGTCCGGGGGCACCAAAGATCCTGAAAAAATATTAGATATGGAGCAAGGAGCGGAAAAAGAACTTGGGCTCAAAGATCGGGCCGAACAGATTTTTTCCACCTTGAAGAATCAAGAGGATCTCTTTTCTCCTCTAAAAGAAAGACTCAGTAGGGTTTAATTTTTTAAATCCCTCGTTTAAGGCGGGGGATTTTACTTTATGGTCGGCTGAGAAAACCCTCACTTAAGTTCCTCGGTTGGTTTCACTAAAGTGGGTGGATGATGGGACTCGAACCCACAACCGCCAGAGCCACAATCTGGTGCTCTACCATTGAGCTACACCCACCAATTTTTTCCAAGAGCGGAGCCGCGTTAGACGCGGCGGGGAGCGATTGGCTAAAAAATTGAGTGTCCCGCTTCAGTTTTGAAAAGTGATTAAAATTATCACGAGAGATTTTCAATAAAATTAAACTTTTATTAAAATAAAAGTTATTCTCAAAACTGGGGCGGGGCATTCAATATTTTAAAATAAACCGTTCCTACTCCTGCATTACTTTAAATTATAACAATATATCACTCTTCTTGGAAAGCGCTTATTATATCATCTAAACTCCCATCCATTATGCTGGCAATATTGTG
>Ga0209212_1005551_pt1 | contig 14954 bp, 17 predicted proteins | sample RifGroC2_FD_183996 | JGI IMG/M metagenome (GOLD analysis project Ga0209212, IMG submission 183996) | Groundwater microbial communities from Rifle, Colorado, USA - Groundwater C2 (SPAdes) (version 2) | ecosystem: Environmental > Aquatic > Deep subsurface > Groundwater | place: Rifle, Colorado... | reverse complement strand
TAATTATATAAATTTGCCTTACCCCAAGTCAAGCCGGGCTCTAACCTTAGCAAATAAAAAGAGGGTGACCGTTAGGGCCACCCGGCTTATTGATAAAATATTTCCGCTCCTCAATCCACCAACACGGGACGCCGCAATCGCTCCAGCTCAGAGTGTTGCGTTAAGGCGTCCATCAGCACGTACTCCGCCGGTTTTTCATGTTCATTGGAACACACCTCGGGATTGCCATTTATGGGCACCCGTGGCAAAAAACACTGGTTGCAAACAAGATGTCTCGCCTGCCCATATAAATCAAGTAGTAAACGCTGGGGATGTAAGCAACACGCGCAGTCTGTTGCGCTCTGATCCTCCGGAGGAATGAATGTTTTCGGACAAATCTTCAAAGTTGTCATAGCTTTCCTTTTGGTAAGGGTAAAGTTGATGGATAAAAAATTATTTAGAACCGCATGTTTTTTCCAGTTCAGAAATCCTAGCCACTAAACGACGCCTGGACAAAAGCGCCAAATCAGATGGTTTACCGCCAGTTTGGCTAAGCTCCTTAATGTGCGTGCGTACTAATGCCAGCTCTTGGCGCAGATTATCCAACTCTACCGTGGCGGGCTCGCTTCGTGGAAAAATATATTCCTCTCGGCGCGTCATCCTTCTCCTCTCTTCCCCGCCACTATCCCTTCGACGGGCGAGCTTTCACCTCGATGAGCAGGAAGTGCAGTCCCTGTAGTCAGGGGCTCGAATAATGGGGGACGGCCACAGTAGTAACAAAGGTGCTCCCGATGCGTTAAATTGCGGCAAGAACCGCAGTTTAAATATTCGCTCCGGGTGGTTGCGTAATTGGGTTGATCCATATAAATCTCCTGCCTCTAATAGTGGATGGATGTTAAATTTGCCTAAATATTCTGTACTCCTGGTGCAAGGTACGGGCTCTTCGCGATAATAATCTCTCATGAGCCAAATCCATGGCTAATAGCTGTCTGTCCTGACGTCGCTGCTCACGCATGCCAAATCGCAAACATGCTAACTGGCAGTTTACCTGATGTAAGGCTTGTTTGGTTTCGTGCGCCAAACGCCTCTGTTCCTGCTGAGCATAAGGCTCATCATCAAAACCTATCATAGCTTCTCCTATAATGAATTGATGGATGTGAGTTATTTATATTTAATTGGTAATATTACAATTTTGAAAACTGACCGTTTCCTAGCCGGAAGCGGTCAGTTGGAATCTATAATGTATTTTAACTTATGTGTTTCCAAGCCGCTTCGTAGCCAAAATAATCAAACCCTTAATTAGGATTTGAGAATCGCGAACAATAATGCGGCAATAGAGATTCATAAGTTACTAAATCATCTTATCTGAAAGCCGAGGCGTTGTCCAGCGCCGATTTATCCACAAATAAAATAGCGACGATCTGCGACCGTCGCTATGTGCACTAGTTTAGGGGCGTCTTCACTCCATATTCATTATTCCCCCTCGGGGTTTTATACCCCGCAACCGCGTTTGGACAACCAGTTTTTCCCAACGCTTCCGGTAATTGTAGCTCTCATCGCTTTTTTTAACTGATCGGACAATACGCGTCAGTTTTCGTTTGTTTTTTTGGTTTTTTTTCACTTCTTTACTCCTGTTTTGTTTAAGAATAAGAAACCGTGATTTAAAATGTTCATTTTTATAATTTAAAAAGCGCTTTTCATCCCTACGAAAATTCTGAATTAATTCAGAATTAATTCTTAAGGACGAAAAGCGCTTCTTTTAAAAAAGCTTTCCGCGGTACCACCTTAATTAGCCACTAGCCAATAGTTCTTAGCCGCTAGTAGCTCATCTGACATACTCCTGGAAAATCAGGATATATGTTAGTTCTATTACGGGAACACCCGTTATCGACTAATATCTTTAGAATTCGTCAATACAACTCCAGAGGGAACTTCCCTAAAAACTCGCCGGAGATTGCTTGCAGTCTTAACCCGTGGACAAAAGTCTTTACGGGTTCTAGGCAACCTCTCCCTAAACGGTTTGTGAATAGGTACTTTCCTCTTTCAATGTCTTTCCATAAAATTGTTAACGAGCTTACTTTGCACTTTACCTTAACGGAAAAGGCATGTCAAGCGCGAAGGTATCTCCGATGCCAAGCATCGGAGCTTGACTATCTATATTTCGCGCGCGACACTGAGCAACAAGCCCGGCGGGCTGGCGACTCTGGTTCCCCAATGCTAAACATTGGGGCTTGTCGTCGAAGTGTCAACCTTATACCCGATGCCACTTTTTAGACCAGGCCCGCCCCCTCAGTAGCGCTCCCGAGGAATTTACCAGCCACCACCAGGCCACTTTAACATAGCCAAGTTTTCTAAATCGGCGCGGCGATTCGTAAATAACCAGCGGCCAAAAGAATTTTACGCGGCCAACTTGCCTTAAACGCCTAAATAAATCATAGTCTTCTCCCGCCACCAGCCGTTCGTTATAACCGTGCGCCTGACGAAAGGAACTGGCGCGCACAATTTGGCAGTTACCCCGTCCCATACCGATGCCAATTTTATTTTCAAAATAAAACAGGTTATTAAAAAAACCCTGCCACATTTGGTCCTTAAAAGTTCTTTCCGGTGGTCCAATTTCCACGCGCACGGTGGCGGCGGTTATTCTTGGGTCGGAAAAAGCGTGTTTAACTTGGCTAAAAAAATGCCACGGGTTTTGCCAATAACCATCAGCATCCATAAAAATTAAAATATCGCCCCGGGCACGCCAGGCAGCTTTGTTGCGAGCCGAGCCAATCGTCTGCTGTTCATGCTCCAATTTTTCTACCACCTGACAATTATACTTCTTGGTTAGCGCCAATGTTTTATCAGTACTGCCGCCGTCGGAAATAATTACTTCAACCTTAAATCGCCGCCGCAACTCGGGTGTAAGTTGGTCTAATAATCGCGGTAATAACTCCTCCTCATTAAGTGTCGGGATAATTACACTAAACATATTTTTATTTTAGCACAAATATTCAATACCCATAATGCCTTAACGCGTTTTGTCGCGATCGCGACAAAACGCGGAAGTGACTTTTTGGCTCAAAATTTATATTACAAAGGAGCTGATTCGTCAACCCCTTTATTAAACCTCACAATCTATTTTAATCCTAGCGCTTCCACCAACTGTTTAATAAATGATACGACTATCGGCGGCGGCAGCAAACTGTAGCTATCATTACCCCCATCATCTTTTACTACCCACTGGCTTTCTTTAACTTTTACCTTACCATTTGCTCCCCATTCGTAATTATAACCGGGTGTAATTTCGTAGTCATCAACCTTATCTTTCTCCGACACTGGAATAACATTGCGTAAATAAATTTTAGGGATGCCGTGCAACTTTAGCAGCTGGCTCATAATTTTGTCATCTAACTCCAACCGCTCCCTAATTGGCTCTATGCCCAAGTTATCACCCTCTTTTGGCATCATGCGCGCCTTATGGCAACTGGGGGTATCGCACATTAAATAAAATTGTTTGGTCGCCTCGTCATAGCCAACGTCTTTGGTGGCCAACAGCTTTAAGTTGCGGGGCACCTTGCAAATTGGGCAGACCACACGGTACTTTATGCGTTCATTGATAACGCTATTGGGCAAGCTTATAAATACCATCACATCCGGATCTTCGCGATAACCAATAATTTCCTTTAAATACAAAGAATAACTTATCTGATCCATCGCGCGGGGAAAACCGTCAATAAAAATTGCTTGCCGTGGACGCTTAAAAATTTCGTATTTTATAAGCGCAATAATTAGTTCCGAAGAAACAAGCGACGATTGATTGCGCCCTAAAATTAAGTTGATAGTTTCCTCGGGTGAATGCCATCCGCGATAATTTTTTCGTAAAAATTCAACCAACTCTTTTTGACCACTGGCCGATTCTGCTAAGGTATGGGCGTCGCGCACAATATCACCAATAGACACGTGGCCTATTTTGTCACCGCCGACGGCTTCCATAAACAATTTAGAATAAGTACCTTTGCCGGAATTTTTTTTGCCCATTAAAAAGGCTACGAATGTTTTGTCATCGTCCAAATACTTTTTTATCACCTTAATTTCGGCGCCAGCCTTAAACTCAAAATACTTTTGGCGGTCGGCGGGGTCATTTAAATCAAACTTAGGCGAACCGGCTACTTTAGATTTAAAAACTGGAAAATCTTTTAACTCCATAGAATAAATATGCAAGGGAATTGTAACGGCTTTTTAAAAATTAAGCAAGGACCATGGCTTTAATCTTCTCCAGGCTGTACCATCACTGACAAACTTAATAGTCCCCTGCTGGTCGGTGCGCAATACCTCGACCCCTTGTTGCTCATAACGCGCCACCACTTCCCCATGCGGATGCCCATACCGATTGTTAGCACCAACAAAAATTACTGCCCAAGTGGGTTTAACGGCTTTTATAAATTCCAAAGATGACGAGGTGCGGCTGCCTTGGTGTGGTACTTTTAAAATTTGCGCGGTTACCTGCCCACCCGAGGCTAAAATATCTGCTTCATTAGCCACGGTAATATCGCCGGTTATCAAAACCGCGGTGCGGCCGTAAACTATCCGCACCGTTACCGACGACTCATTTAAATCAGCCACTGCTAAACCGTTTAAATCCCGATTTGGCCACAACGCTTCCAGCCGCACGCCGTCAGAAAAGGAAATAGTTTGTCCAGCTAACGCCTGTTGCCACGGAATATTTTTTTTATTTAAGAGCCGCAGCCATTCCAAGTATTCCGTAGTCGTGTGCAACGCGCCGGTGGCTAACACTTTACCGATTTTATAACGCTCCAGCACACCCACCAAACCAGTAACATGGTCGGCATGGGGATGAGTTAATATCATTAAATCCAAATTCCGCTGGCCAAATGGCAGTGACTTGCCTAAATAGCGCAATACTTTTCTATCCGGCCCGCCATCTATTAACACGGTTCCACCACTGGGGGTTTTAACTAAAGTGGAATCGCCTTGCCCGACGTCAAAAAAATACACTTCTAATTGGCGCGGTTGATTATAAATTAATATACCCGCGGCAACCAATAACAATATTCCGGCTAACAGCCAAAATTTCTTCATACGGTTTTAACCTTAGCCGCCGGCCTTACCACTAGCCGCCAACCCAACAAAACATAAATGACGCTAACCAACACCCACACCCAGATGCTGGATTCAATATAAGACCACTGCAAATTACCCAAGGCCAAAGCTACCATTTGAATATATTCTAAACCCAACCAAATCGGCCCAGCCGCCACTAATGCTAGCGGCCCTAAAATACTTGAGGCCAAAAGCAATAAACCACCTAACATAATCCAAGGCGCCGCCGGAACGATTAATAAATTAGCCAAGGGCGACACGACTGATAAATTATCAATGCGCAGTAATATCAAAGGCAAGGTGGCCGCGGTGGCGGCCAAAGTTTCGGCCACCACTTGCCGCAGGCCCAAGGCTTTGGGCAGCCACTTTACCCGCGCTGATATAAGGGGCGATAAATAAACCAAACCCATCATGGCTAAAAACGACAACTGCCATCCCAAATCAACCAGCAGACGCGGCCAAATAATCAGCATGCCCGACGCCGCCAGAAGCAACAACTGCCAAGGTTTTACCGCTCGACCCACCAGCCGAGCGGCCACCACCAATCCACCCATGATACCGGCGCGAATAACCGAAGCTTCGGCGCCAGTAAAAATCACAAACGCGGCTATTAATAACATCAACACCCCGCTGGCTTGGGGACGCCGCAAACCCAAAGACACTAAAATTGTAAATAAAATTGCCGTTAGGGTGGTGACATTAAAACCAGACACGGCTAAAATGTGGGTGGTGCCGGTGCGTCTAAAAGCTTCGCGTAATTCAAATGGTAAATCAGCTTGGCCGCCCCAAATAATTCCGGCCAGGAGTGATAAATGCGGTTCGGGCAAATATGGTATTAGTTGCTCGCCCAGCTTATTCCTAAAATCAAGCAATGTTCGCCTTACCCACAAACCAGCCACGCCGTCCAGCGTTTGAATTTGCGGATAAGAACATTCCGAAAAAATATCCCGCTGATTCCAGTAAGCAAAATCCGTCGCTTGCAACTTACAAGCAATTTCCAGTCGCGTGCCATAATTATAAGCCGGCTGCCGGCGCGCGCTTACCAACACCCGCTGCCAATTTTTATCTTCAACCGTCACTATGTACCGCGCCCTGGTTTCCTCCAGCAGTGGCGCTTCTGATACCCAACCAATAAACTTTAGGTTCTCATCATAAGGAACATTAGTCGGCGCCTGCGGTCGGTCCGAGGCCGCCCGAACCAAACCTAAACATAAGAAGATGATAATAAGAATTTGCCGGCAATAATTACCTTTTATAATAAAAAATAAAATTGCCGCGGCTAACGAGATTACAGCTACCGCTAACCAAGATAAAAAAATAAAATACCCAGCCACCACACCGATAAGTAATCCCGCTAAAATTCGTCGCAATATTTGCGCTGATGTTAATTTTTCTATCACCTGTATATTGTAGCTATTTCTACGTAATAAAAAAACCGCCAACTGACTTTAGTCAATTGACGGATTAAGGCATTACTTTATCAAACAGAAAAGGTTGATCCTTAATAGGTACCCCACAAGAGTAGAGACCGCCACCTTTAAAAAAGAAAGTAACTATTAATCGCTCATCATGCACTTCTATAAATATTTTATTTTCTGGACGATTAGAGTCATCCCCTACTTGGGGATAGTCGTTGAGTACTTTAAAAGTACCTATTTTTCTTTCGCTGGATTGGCCGCTATCGTCTTGACTCCATTCAGTAACTTCAACCAAATCACCGAGCTTAAGCTCAGCAAAAGTAACGTTGCCTTTATTTTTTGCACTGGTCACTTATTTACCTCCGTTATTATTTTTTGGTACTTTGTTGTTTTAAATACTCTACTATAAAGTCATCTAATTGTCCATCTAACACCTTATCCGGCTGTTTGGATTCTAAACCCGTACGGTGGTCCTTAACTTGTTTGTAAGGGTGTAGTACATACGATCGCGCTTGGTTGCCCCACTCAGCTGATTTAAATTCGCCCCTAATTTCCCTTTTTACTTTTTGTTGTTCGGCCCGCGCTAAGTGCCATAATTTTCCGCGTAAATGTTTTAAGGCCTGTTCCTTATTTTGCGCTTGTGAGCGTTCATTTTGACAAGTCACGGTAATACCTGTAGGAATATGGACGATGCGCACGGCCGAATAAGTGGTGTTTACACTTTGCCCACCCTTGCCCCCGGACATAAAAGTATCAATGCGTAAATCCTTAGGGTCAATTTTTACCTCCGCTACCTCTTCTAACTCGGGTAAAACTTCTACCAACGCAAAACTGGTGTGGCGCATTTTTTCAGCATCAAACGGAGAAATTCTAACCAACCTGTGCACCCCGGCTTCGGATTTTAAATTGCCATAAGCATTCGGCCCCTGAATTGAAAGAACCGAACTTTTTATGCCAGCCTCTCCCCCACGCGACTCATCCATTATTTGTACACGCCATCCTCGCTGGTCAGCAAACCGCATATACATACGCCGCAACATCTCGGCCCAGTCCTGGGCGTCGGTACCGCCAGCACCAGCATGAATAGCTAAAATAGCGTTGGCGTCGTCATGCGGCCCGCTTAAAAATTTTTTTAACTCTATTACTTCCAATTCCTTAAGCAACGACAAATAACTTTTTTCCAATTCCGCTCGCAAATTAACATCTTGATCCTTTTGATCCACCCGTGCCAGCTCTAAATTATCATTTATATTTTTCAGTAAATTATCAAATGATTCTAGCTCTTTAACCTGTTGATCGTGCTTTTGCGTAATACTACGGGCCTCATCTTGATTTTGCCAAAAATCGGGCTGCTCCATGGTAGCCTCGTACCCTTTTATTTCCGCTTTTACTTTGGCCCAGTCAAAGCCACCTCCCGAGCTCTGCGGTGCGCTCTTGGAGTTCACGGAACTTACGAACTAATTCCTGCTCTTGCATAAGTACAGCCTATCAAACTCAAACCCGATTGACAATCACGAGACTTAAAATTTATCAACTCCAACAGCCAATATTTAACTATCCCTAAATATGTCCGGCCGGACATAAATAGGTAATGTATAATTACGTTTGATTTATGACTGTAATTTAGCAAAAAAAATCGGCTCGTCCACCGGGAGTGAACGAGCCTTAGCCGCGCGGGGATTCATTTCGCGCGAGCGCCCCACTGTGTGTCGTCAGCGAGGATATTTATGATATTACCTGTACCAGTACATGATGTACTGGTCAGAGCGGTGTTGCATGACCATCTTTCTCACTGTGAAGATGTTCTCAGTGGGCATTTCCTCATCACTGAGGACTTGAACTACCTGGCCACCTTCCAACGTCGCTGTGGTTGCCCACAGCTTCACCTCCGAGTTGTACGTCGATGGCGCCGTGGTCGCAACTTCCATGAGTTCGACCTGCACGAGCGACGAGCTCACTTTCTCGGCGCTGACGCTATCTAACATGCCGATGCCTACCGCTATGCCGATCACGACAATGATGATGCCGAGGATGATGATCAACAACTGCTGCTGTCCCATCGTAATTCCTCCTACTATAAGATGAATAGTTTGACACTAGTGAATTATTTACTATTTATTTATACATTACTCTCACTAATCTGGAGAAGAATGTGGCCTATCTTTGTCCGAAGACGGTAGGCCGAGATGTCAATTAGTAGCAATACCTAGTTCGCACCAAGCGCAGCTACGATTGAAATCCTTCTCTCCCCCCAGGTCAGTGAGAATAATTTATTGTTAAAGAACCCATTATCATAGCGCAAAAACACCATTTTGTCAATGGTCGTAGAACAAATACAGAAAAGCCCGTGTTGGCAACTGTTCCACGTATTAATTATAACTAGGTGTTTTTAGACAATAAGTGTCAAGCGGCGCGGTGTACCCCGATGCCAAGCATCGGGGTTTGTATATTTATTTCCAGGCTCGCTTCGCTCGCGGGGCCGCTTCGACCGATCTGCCGCTAGCGCGGCAGGTAGCTATCCTTCCCCCATGCCAAGCATGTGGGCGTGACGCTACGGGCGGTCAATGCCAACCATAAACCAATGGCCGGTATTAAACCGGGAAGATGTTCTGTCTGTTTTTGTCCCGGCCGGGACAAAAAGACGACTAGTAAGATTTGTAAAACCAAAACCTGCTCCATAAAACATTTCATCTTTTTAAAAAAATAAAAATAGGGTTAACAATATTAAATCATAGTATGTAAAATTTGAACGGCCGTCTAAATTTTACACAGCTACAATACAGTATTTTTTGAAATAAACCAAAAGCCCCCGATGTACATCGGGGGGCTTAAAAAATTCCTTACTCCTTGTACTCCTCTAACACAGCCGTCAGCTCAATATTTTTTTCGTCCCGTAAAACCTTTAACTTAACGCTGTCGCCGGGGTTAAACTGCGCCAGCAAACGCGCCAAGCTGTGCCCCGAATCTATTTTTTGGCCATTAACTTCTAAAATAATATCTAATTCCTTTAGGCCAGCTTTCTCGGCCGGGCTGCCCACAAGTACCGACGGGCCGTTCGTTTGGTCGCCTTTAACTATCAAAGCGCCGTATTCAACCGATAAATTATTAGCCTTAGCGTATTCGGGGGTAATCAAGGTATAGCGCACGCCCAAAAACGGCCGTACAATTCTACCGTACTTGGCATAACTTGATATCATCCGTTTAGCTTCGTTAATCGGAATGGCAAAACCAATCAGCTGCCCCTGTTGGCTAACTGCTGTGTTCATACCAATAACTTGCCCTTGTAAATTAACTAGCGGCCCGCCGGAGTTGCCCGGGTTAATGGCCGCATCAGTTTGAAACACTCCCTCTAAATTTTCGGACGATCCCCGATTATCCCCCGCCACGATATTTCTGCCAATACCCGACACCACTCCTTTAGTAATGGTATTACGGTATTCCCCTAAAGCATTGCCAATGGCTATGACGGTTTGCCCTAATTGCACGCCGTCAGAATCACCCAAAGTCACCTGGGGTATATTGTGATTGGTAATTTGAACTATCGCCATGTCGCCTAAAGTATCACGAGCCACCACCGTCGCCTCGTAACGGTTGCCGTCATTGGTTAGCACGGTGTAATCGGCCTCGGTATCATCCACCACGTGGCGATTGGTTAAAATTAACCCCTTGGCGCTATCAATAACAAAGCCTGTACCTCCACCGATTTCTTGCTTGCCTTCGGGAGTTTGGGGCTGTTGGGGTTGTACCGGTTGACCGTTAAAGAAAAAGTTAAATGGCGAGTTGGGACCAAAAAATTGATCAAACGGCGAATTACTATATAGTTTAGAAACGTCTTTAGTGATAATAATACTGACCACCGATGGTGATACATTTTTTACCGCCGCGGTAGTTGATGATTCTTCTTGCAAAGTAACGGTTCGCCGACCGACCATTTCATTGATAGCCGGCAAAGACGCCGCTCCCCCTAAATACGTCTGCACTACTAACGCGCCGGCGGCACCAGAAATAAAGGCCAACACCGCCACCACCAACCACATAGCCCAAGCCGGGCCGGGGGTGTTAATTTTAGGAGTTTTTTTTATTGCTGATGTTGGTTCATCAAGGAACATAAATAAGTCTAATTAATGATCAACTAGAAGAATATTTAAAATTTACTGCTGGTACTGATTTACCAAATCCTGCAATCCTTCACTTCCGCTTTTTAAGCTGGCGCCGGTATCTAACAACTCTTTATAAGTGGAAGCGGCTTGATTAATAAACGGTTTCACCGTAATAAAGCCAAAAACTATCAAACCGACCACGATAACAAACTTTACAAAGCCCCACACCTGGCGAACCATTAAATATTTCCGCACTTTTTCCGTGGAATTCAAAATTTCTTTGGAATATTTTAGATTTTGCTCCAACAACGATTTTATGTCAGAATTAGTGGAAAAATCCTCTGGCATATTGCAAAAATTAGTATAGCAAATCTTAGAAAAATATCAAAGTTTGGATTTAGAAAAATAAAATCGTTGACTAGGTTGGATTACTTTGCTAAGGTAATTAAAAATACCCACCCTAATAAAATAGCTCCCCACAACACATACGCTAAGGATGCCACATGGCCAGAAACCGAAAACGTTCTCAGGGAAAATTAAAGACTGGCGCCAAAAAAGGTCGCCGGTCCGCTAAAAGAAGTTACCCCCACTACCCTAGCGGCAGACCGCCTGGCCTCAGCGCCACATTCAGTTTATCACCAGCCAAACGCTAAAGCGCTTCGGCAAAATCTGCTTACCCACTGGACGGAAACCCTCCGTCCTTTTTTATTCAGAATACCTAATAACCACCTATTTCTAATTCGCGCGAATAGGAAAATAGTAATAAAAGAAATAAACCTAAATTTTTAACAAACAACCACCTAATTACAAATCGGACAAAACTTTGATACTGGGAAGTATGGAAGTTTTGTCGTAACTATATTTAGGCTTTATAATTCGCCTACCGGGATGGGGAAAATTTCCTTAGCCGAGGCTGAGCGGGCTAGCCAAGTTAGAATGTTCAAGGCCTCAGCGCCATTAGCCAAATAATGCCGCTGGCCCGAAAGCGGGGCGACATACCAAGCTTCGCCCACTGATTCCACTTGCAGTAAAATGCGACCGCGCAGCTTATCCACCAATTTTTCATCTGCCTCGCCGCCTCCCATACCAGCAACCGGAATTTTTTCTAGATCAGCATTTGTAATTCCCAAACCAAATTGCCCCAGCGCAATGTAGGCCATATCAGCGTCGGGCAAACAGTAACGCTTTAAACTAACTGGATCATAATACCATAAATCACCGCCTTCGGTTGGTTTTAATATATACCCAGCCAAGGCGGGGTTAACTTCTCCAGCCGTGTCGGGTAAATCGCAGCGCGACACCGCCTTACCTAATACTTGTCCTTCCTCTTGAACCTCTACAACTTCCGGCGCGGTTACTGTTAAATCTATGGCCACGGTGTTGTTATTAGCATCAACTTCAGCTTCCGCTACGGTGGCGGTAATGTCCCAATTATAAGCTTCCGCGGCTGGCAAAACTAATTTTATGCTGGCTTGTTTAGTTTCGTTAACTGCTAAAGAACCTAGCTGCCAAACACGCGTAGTAAGATCGTAACTGCCAGCATCTACTGACACGGCTACGTCATTAAAATCTGCCACTAAATTATTTATGACTACGTTAGTCGCGGTGTCTGGCCCCAGGTTTTGAACTGTCATGGTATATTCAAGCTCATCGCCAGCTAAGCCATCTAAACTAGCCATGGGAGTTGATAACACCAAATCCACTTGGGGCAAGCGCGGCGCGGCCGCGGTGGGCGATGGCGCCGGCGCCACCACTTTAACTGGAAAAGTTTTATTAGCCAAAGCAATGAGCGCGAACGCTGTCATACCGGCTGAACCAGCGGCATCACTTGCCACCCATTTAAACGAACCATCATTGGTTTGCAACGACAATAAAAATTCTTCGGGATTTGCCCAGTCCGACACATTTTGGTTTAATTTTGTTAAGGCGGTTATCACCCAAGCGGTAGAAGCGGTGTCAGCGTCCCAAATTGGTTCATAGGCCCAGCCACCGGCGGGTTTTTGGGTAGATTCCAAATACCCTACCGCATCTTGAAGAGCTTGGTCAGAGCTGGAATAGCCAGCCTCTAACAGTGCCATTATAACCGCGGCCGTGTCGTTGGTGTCTGATGTAAAACTGGTACTCCAACTCCAGCCGCCATCGGGCTGTTGGTGACTTAATAAATAACTAGCCGCATCGGTTATAACGCTGGCATTGGGCGGAACGCCAGCCGAGCGCAGGGCTAAAATTCCCCAAGCATCGTCGTTTAATAAATCCGGGTCGCCGATTTGCTCGGCTTGAGCCATATTTAAAAGTTCCGCCACCAAATCCACATTGGTAAATGTGCTGGGATTTTCACCCAAGGCCGCTAAGGCTAAAATTCTTTTGGCATAGTCTGTGGCGAGTGTGCCGCTAAATGATTGCAGCGGCGCACTATCGGGGTGCGCCCCGGCCGCGGCCAAAGCCATAATAACCCAATCGTCTTGGGTTTGGGTTTTGAGATAAGAAACTCCCGCGGCCACATCGGCTTTGGCTGGTAAAACAAAAGCAAGTAAGAGCAGGGGGGAGAGTAAGAGTTTGGATATATTTTTAAACATATATTTTTGATTAATTAATAATTATTGGTTAAATATTATTATTTTCGTCAGGGGTAGAGGGCTTAAGAGTTAGCGAAGCTCGCCCTCTACCCCTAACAACCCCACACCTAGCACGTCACGGCAAACGCCGGTTCGGCCAAACGAATTTGCTTGTCAACCCAAGGGGCCTGCACAAATTCTGTTTCCTCACTACGGCGTTTGGCTATCGTCATTTTAAACAGAAAACCCCACTGCGAGAGCGGGGTTGAAAAGATAATTACTTAAGTACGTACTTAAATACTTACATTCTCATCTCCTCTCTCGCGAAGGAAGATTAAGACTATTGATCACGCCACACCAGAACATGAAATAATTGTGGCGCCCTGAGCTTGACGAGGGGGCCATTCAGTAATCGGACTCATCCAACGTAGAAATAAAGGAATGTGTTATAGGGATTTTGTCCCACCTGGGACAAAATCCCTAACCCACAAAATTACCTATGTGGAATCACCGTAGCGGGACTGTGCTGGAATTTCCGTCAAAGCGGAGCACCAGCTTCCCTGAATGGTTGGTTAATTATGTAAAAAATACTTTTATTTAAAACCTTACAAACCTAACTTATTTTTATACGCCTCGCGTATTACTGGTCTTACTAGTTCTTCCACTTCAGCATCAGATATTGGCTCTACATTGCTTAACCCTTCAAGCTCTATGGTTTTCTGCCAAAAAACTTTATCACCCGTCTTCATAAAATGATCGTATTGTCTGCGTAGAACACTTTTATATGTGTCGGTTGAAAACACCCCCTGCTGTTCCAATTCCTTTTGCATTCTAAGAGAGGACGGCATATCGGGAGACCTTAAAACTTTGACTAATGGATCATCTAATAAATCAACGATAAATGCCCGGTCGGTTTTAAATGGGGTTGTTTCAATAGCCGCCAAGTCTGGACGCGGAACGCCATCACGCTGTTTGGCTTGAGGGTTTATAGAAACTCCCGAATCGGGAACTTCCACTATAAAAACTCTAAAAAATATCTCGTCTGAACTGCCTTTGTCTACGTTTGTTAAAAAGGGAGAAGTTTCGTCCGCCAACTTTTCTTGGGCCTCGGCACGCAATTTTTTTAACTCTTCTATGTCGTCTTCGTCGGTGATTAACTCAGCCAAATCATCACCGACCTCTTCCATACCCTGCTCGATAGCGATTAAATTATTATTTTCCACACTCTCAACAGATTCCTGCGCAATTCGCCGAGCATTGTCGCCCAGATTATCCATTGCTTCTGCGTTACTCAAAATCTCCCGGGCTTTGGCTACCAAGGCATCTATTTTGCCTATATCTTCGGGGGTTGGTTGATGCTCAAAATTCGTATTTTCCATGGCCAAATCTTAATGCTGAAAGTTAGTTATGTCAATTATAAATATATAGGGTATTAAGTCTGAAATTCTTTGCGGGAAAGATATTCAGTTGGAATAATTTTGGCTTTAATTTTCTTTTCGCCATTCATATATACTTTTACGAGCCTATGAACGCCATCAAGCACAACATATCTTGAATTGTAATTTGTTATGATAATGGGGTGGCTAGTATCGGCTTCGGCAACTTTTTTCTGATGCTCTGCCGATCCTTTTTCTTTTCGTATAACTTCCCACGGGGTAAGATTCCAATCATCTGTTCCGTCCTTTTCCCATACTGGCATATCAAAATGCCAAATTAATTTTTTCATTTCAACTTCCACGATCGGCAACGGCAACCCCCGCAACTTCACTGTATCTACAAACATATTTAGGCCCGCATCA
>Ga0209212_1005550_pt1 | contig 14956 bp, 13 predicted proteins | sample RifGroC2_FD_183996 | JGI IMG/M metagenome (GOLD analysis project Ga0209212, IMG submission 183996) | Groundwater microbial communities from Rifle, Colorado, USA - Groundwater C2 (SPAdes) (version 2) | ecosystem: Environmental > Aquatic > Deep subsurface > Groundwater | place: Rifle, Colorado... | reverse complement strand
CCCGCGTTGTCACGCCGGAAGGGGAGATCGTCTACAACTACCTCTGCGCGACCAAGCTGGGCTCGATGAGCAAGGGGGGCGAGACGCTGACCTACACCTACGACGGCAAGCTCGTCACTGCCGAGACCCTTGCCGGCACCCTGAGCCAGACCCTCGGCTACAGCTACAACAACGATTTCAACGTCACCGGCTTCACCTACGCCGGCGGCACGGCCAGCTATGTTTACGACAACGACGGCCTCCTCACCAGCTCCAGCGGCTTCACCATCGCCCGCGACGTCGCCAACGGCCTACCCAGGACGGTCAGCGGCGGCAGCTACAGCCTAAGCCGCAGCTTCAACGGTTACGGCGAAATTGACAGCGAGACCACGGCCATCGGCGGCGTCAGCCGTTTTGCCTACAGCCTCAGTCGCAGCCCGGCCAGCCGTATCGCCACCAAGAGCGAAACCATCGGTGGCACCTCCGTCAACTTTGCCTATACCTACGACGATCTCGGACGTCTCCTCACCGTCAGCAAGGACGGAACCCTGACCGAGGAATACCGCTACGACGGCGTCGGTCGCCGCACCTATGAGATGAACACCGCAAGTGGCATCGTCGGCCGCACCTTCGCCTATTCGGATGAGGATCACCTGCTCACCGCCGGCGACACCGTCTATCAGTACGACCTCGATGGTTTCCTCACCACCAAGACCGATCCGAGCGGGACGACCGCTTACAGCTATTCGTCACGCGGCGAACTGCTCAAGGTGATTCAACCCGATGGCAAGATCATCGAGTACCTCCACGATCCGCAAGGCCGAAGGATCGCCAAGAAGGTCAACGGCGTCATCACGGAAAAATATCTCTGGCAAGGTTTGACCCGCCTCCTCGCCGTGTACAATGGCAGCAATGCGCTGCTCATGCGCTTCCAGTACGCCGACGGCCGCCTGCCGGTGGCGATGACAAAGGGAAGCACCACCTACTATCTCGGCTACGATCAAGTCGGCAGCCTTCGCCTCGTCACCGACAGCGCTGGCAACACGGTCAAGCAGATCAGCTACGACAGCTTCGGTAACATCCTCGCCGACAGCGCCCCGGCCCTCGCCATCCCCTTCGGCTTTGCTGGCGGGTTGCATGACCGGGATGTCAATCTGGTGCGGTTTGGGTTCAGGGATTACGATCCGGAAACCGGCCGGTGGACAGCGAAGGACCCGATTGGGTTTGCGGGTGGGGATGTGGATTTGTGGGGATATGTGCTCGGTGATCCGGTCAATTTTATTGATCCAATAGGTCTTTCGGACAGTGGAGTTGTAAGAAATTTTTTAGAAAATGCAGCAGGGGCAGTTAATCCTGATCCTATAATTACCCCCATAGGACAAGTTGCACTTAATCCTGATACGCCGAAAACAGTTTTGAAAATTTTGATAAAGAAGCATAACGAAGATATGGCATTGAAAGATCAGTGGGAACAAATGATTGACCCAGCGTTGGTTGACGATAATTTTATGGAAGCCCTAAAAAAATATAATGACATGAAAATAAATAATGAAGGAGGCTATTGTGAATAAAAATAAGCTCGTAAATTATGAAACAAAAGGATTAATATTATGAAGAAAATTATTGTAAGTTTTTTGGCCGGATTCATTTCCTGCCTGATGATACTATCATTTTTTTCATACATGAAAAATAGGCCTGTTGATTTTACTAAAAAACTATCAACTGAATCAGAGGAAATGATAGTTGGAGTTTTTCCGTGGATTAAGTTGGCACGGGGAGGAGAAATCGGACCTTTGTCAGTATTGATACCATACGGTACAAAAAAAGAAGAGGCCTTGGTCTATTTGAAAAAAGGTTCATTCCCAAAAATTTTATTCAGATCTTCAAATACTGGCGACAACCTTGAAAGCATAATGGTATTAGATTCAAAAAATAGGGCAATTATTGTAAATGATAATGATGGTGACAGGATATTTGATTCTTATCAATTTTCAAATAATGCAAGTGTCGATTCGTACTATTTTTCAGATAATAATTTAGACGGAAATTATGATACACGACAAGGGCCAGGACTTAATTTCTATATAAATATTGACGGAAAATGGCACTCGCTAATCAGAAAAAATGGAAAAAAATATATTGAAATATCCGGTGTTAATATGGAAGTCGATCAGGAGAAAGGCGTATGGTTGTTGAAAAATGTAAATTAGTTGTTCATCGGTATAATTAGTTTTACGTGTTTTGAATTCGTTTCAATCGGTTCTGTGCAAATACATTTTTCTTCGCTACCAACTCTGTCAGGTGGAATATGCATTGCTTTAATATAACCATTTGCATCGCATAGTTCTTGGCATCTCCTGGCAGAAAACCATTTATTATAGATTATGAATAAAACACCTAGTAAAAATATTGGCAATAATATCAACTTATAAATTAGGCATTCAAAAATTGTAGGACTTTTAGTGATTATTGGAGGCATAATTAGTCCTATGTGGCTTATGTCCTTGGCTAAAATTCACAAAATTTGACATATTTATTGCAAATAGATAAGTCTTTTTGTTCCAAAAAATAGATAATGCCATCGACGTGTCCCTCCACAACGAAAGCTTAAACTACGAATGGTGGGAATTCAAGTGCCATGTAACCGTGACAATTCTGACAAGGCAGCCATGGGGCGCGTCATCGCCAATCACCGTCCCGACCTCAGCAGCATCGGTTTCGGCAAAGACATAGCAGGGTCTTCCAGAGACATTCTGTTAGTTAAGGAACCCAAGGGGGACGCTGTTAAGGAACCCAAGGGGGACGCTGTTATCTATTTATCTATTGACACATTTCTCCGCCGTGGTACATTTCGCCCATGCCACGTTTAGCAAGACTCGACATTGCCGGGCTTCTTCAGCACGTTATCGTGCGCGGAATCGAACGGCGCGATGTTTTCAATGACGATCACGACCGTCAACTTTTTGTTGTCCGGTTCGTCTCGCTCCTCTCCGAAACCGGCGTTCGCTGCTATGCGTGGGCGCTTTTATCAAATCATTTCCACTTGTTATTAATGCCAACCACCACGCCGCTGTCGCACTTCATGCGCAGGCTGCTCACCGGATATGCTGTCTCTTTCAATCGCCGGAACAAGCGCGCCGGGCATCTGTTCCAGAATCGTTACAAGTCCATCGTCTGCGAAGAAGAACCCTATCTGCTAGAACTGGTCAGATACATCCATCTGAATCCGTTACGGGCAGGAATGGTTGCAAGCCTGGAAGAGCTGGACCTTTACCCCTGGACCGGTCACGCGGTTCTGCTCGGCCACCGACAGCTTCGTGGTCAGGAGACCGACCCTATACTTGAGCGTTTTGGCAAGAGTGTCAGTACGGCACGGCGGAATTATCGTCAATTCGTCGCGGATGGAATTATGACCGGTCGCCGTGATGATCTTGTTGGCGGCGGCCTTAAACGGAGTCAGGGAGAACGCCAAAATCACAAATACGAAAGTTTCGACGAAAGGGTATTGGGTGGCGGCGATTTCGTTGATAGCCTTAAGCAGGATTTCAACTTGCGGGATAAAATGAGAAGTGTTGTCACCCTCGTGCAACTGTTGGCAATTGTTTCGGCGGCATTGACGCTTGATCCAGATTCAGTTAGGAGACCAAGCAAAAGCAGGGCGCCAGCGGCGGCGCGCGGGATAATGTGCCATCTGGCGATATATGAACTCGGTTATACCGGTAGCGAAGTCGGCAAGTTTCTTCACCTGGGGCCGACGGGTGTCAGTCTGGCAGCGAGACGCGGTGAGAAGATCTTGAAAACAGATTTGGTGCTGTTGAAAGTCATGATGGATGCAATAGATAAATAGATAACACCGTCCCTGACAAATTGACGCTTGATCCAGATTCAGTTAGGAGACCAAGCAAAAGCAGGGCGCCAGCGGCGGCGCGCGGGATAATGTGCCATCTGGCGATATATGAACTCGGTTATACCGGTAGCGAAGTCGGCAAGTTTCTTCACCTGGGGCCGACGGGTGTCAGTCTGGCAGCGAGACGCGGTGAGAAGATATTGAAAACAGATTTGGTGCTGTTGAAAGTCATGATGGATGCAATAGATAAATAGATAACACCGTCCCTGACAAACCTGGCAACACGGTCAAGCAGATCGACTACGACAGCTTCGGCAACATCCTTGCCGACAGCGCCACGGTCTTTGCTGTCCCCTTCGGTTTCGCCGGCGGGTTGCATGACCGGGATGTCAATCTGGTGCGGTTCGGTTATCGGGATTATGATCCGGAGACCGGGCGATGGACGGCGAAGGACCCGATTGGGTTTGATGGCGGGGATGAGAACCTATTCGACTACGTCCAAAACGACCCCGTTAATATGATAGACCCATTAGGGTTGAGGCTATCTTCTGGGCAAAATGCGGCTGTCGCAACGGTCGGTGCTGTAGCTGGTTTTGTCGGATCGATAATAGCAGGGCCAGCCGGTGGAGCAATAGCGGGAGGCGTCACAGGGTTTGCTCTTTCGATGGCGTTAGGTGGCGATGCAATTGACGTTGCAAACAATACGATTTCTGGGGTTGTCACTGGCGCGGCGGGTGGAAGCTTTTGGATTTTTAATTGATCTAGCTGCCTATGGCGGCGATCCTTTGCTAGGGCGTGATAATAGTCCGTGTAATTAAGGGGAGAGCATATGAAGATGAAATCTGCATTCGTATTTTTCTGGTCTATATCAATATTATGTGTTTTCGTAATTATTAAAACTTTATTTTATGGTGATGGAAGGATTCTGATTTCAAATAATCATCAACTTATTAAATACTCTTTACCAATATTCGGCATATATTCATCATTTATTTTATTTTTAATACCAATAATGATGAGCAACGGGGTTATTTCTTGTAACTACTGGAATGAAGTCTCTCACGAGAAAGCAAAGACAAATTTAGTTTTGCTTATATTATTTATTCCAGGGTGGATTTTTTTTACGATATCAGTATTTTTTATTTCAAATGATTTTAAGGCTATATTTTTACTGTGGGTTCCTTTTGTATTAATTTTAATATCGAATGTAGTTAAGATGTTTGGGGAGAAGGGTGGTTGAAGGATTGCCGCCATTCTCCCCGGTAGGATCGGTACCTGGGGCGCGTCACCGCTGTCTATCGTCCCGACGGTAGCGCTATCGCCTTTCGCTACGACAACAACGGCAATATGACGCTCCTCACCAACCCCTCATCGGTCGGCCACGCCTTTTGCCTACGACGGCAACGATTACAAGACCGGCTATCAGACCCCGCAATCGGGGAGCTACCAGTACGTCTACGACAAGGAGCGGCGGCTGGTCGGGATTGACCTTGGAACGTAGTACCTTCGTCAACAAGCAGTGTCCATGACGATTCCCTTGACCGGCAGAACGATCTCTGCAATAAATCCCCCGTGTAACTGAACCTCCCGGCGGCAGCGAAGAAACACCGTGCTGACCACCCCCCTCAAAGCAGGAAAACCCCCATGCATATCGTCGCTCTTTTCGGCAGCCCTCGCAAAGAGGGGAATAGCGCCACCGTCACCGAACATTTCTTGCGTTGCGCCGAAACCCTCGGCGCAACGACCGAGCGCTTTTTTCTCAATGACCTCCCCCTGCGCGGCTGTCAGGCCTGCAATGCCTGCAAGAGCAGCCACGACCACTGCGTCATCAGCGACGGCTTGAGCGCCGCCCTCGAAGCGGTTTTTCACGCCGATCTGGTGGTCATGGCGACGCCGGTCTACTACGGCGACGTCACGGCGCAACTCAAGGCCTTCATCGACCGCACCTACTCCTACCTCAAGCCGGGCTACATCGCCCTCAAGGAGCCGAGCCGGCTCCCCGGCCGCAAGCCCCTCGTCTTCGTCCTCACCCAGGGGCACCGCGATCCCGCCTGGTTCGCCGACATCCTCCCCCGCTACAGCGAAATTTTCCGCTGGACCGACTTCGCCGAAACCCACCCGTTGCGGGTCATCGACGTCTATCATCCCGGTGACGTGCAACAGCGTGAGGATATCCTTCGCCAGGCGGAAACTCTTGCCCGCACTCTGGTCGGTGGCGGCGACTGACCACTCTCCCCGTTTATGATAAAAAAATCGGCCCCCCAACTTTTGGGAGGCCGATTTATTCTTTCAGCACAGGATAAGGGCAACAGCGCAGATGGGCGTTTTTCATCAGCCGGCTAGCGCCGCAGCTGCGGCCTTTGCGGCGCCACCCGCGCCCCCGGCGCGACGAGTTGGACTTCATCTGTCACCAGATTGTCGGGATCGAGCAAAAATCCGACGAGCAGGCCGAGGAGAAGACCGCCGAGGTTGCCGAGATGGCCGACCACGGCCGCGTTCATGCTGCCGGGGAGGTCGACGGTGCTGTTGATGTTGGCAAAGCAGAAGAGGGCCATGGCGAGCAGGGCGTTGAGCCGCAGGGTCAGGGCCGTCGAGAGGACGCGCGCGAGGAGGCCGAGGACCGGAACCGGACAGAGGATGCTGCGGTAGCTGCAACAGCCGACAAAAAGCCCGACCAGCCCGGCGATGGCGCCGGAGGCCCCGGCGGCATGAAGGGGCATTCCCAGCAGTTGCTGGTGGGCCAGGGCGGCGGCCCCGGCGGCGGCCATCCCGGCGAGGAGATAAACCACGAGAAAGCGGACGGCGCCGACGCGCTTCTCCACGACCGGGCCGAAGACGCAGAGAAAAAAGAGACTCCCCCATAACGCCATCCCCCCGCCGTGGAGGAACAGGGAAGTGAAGAGACTGAGGGGAACATTCCAGAAATTGGGGTCGACCGGGAGAAAAAAGAAGGTCTCCACCGGGAAGGCGTTCCCCAAGGGAACCTCCAGCCCGTAATAGACCAGCAGGTTCACAACCACGAGCACCGATGTGACCCTCGGCAAAGCCGCCAATCCCTCCTCTTCGCCTTGCTCGACGGTGAGGTCGATGTTGGCGGCAAAGCCCTCGCCCAGCTCCTGCCCCCCCGCCATGGCGCGGAACATGACATAGATGATAAAGACCACGGGGATGAAGATGAAGCCGAGGAGCATCAGGCCGCGGCCGAGAAAGGACTGGATCACGGCCATGCCGATGAAGATCAGGGCCAGGTACTTGGTCAGCTCCTGCGGCGCATAGAGGTTGTCCGTTGGCACCGGGGCCACGGCCAGCGGCACCGCCACGGCCGGGGCTGAGCGGCGGTCATTATTATTCCCCGGCGGCGGGGCAGCGGCATAGGCCTGGGTGGCCAGGGCTTCGGCCTTGCGGGCCTGGGCTTTCTCGTACTTGTCGAAGAAGATGCCGCAGCCTTTGCAGGTAATCCCCTTGTCCTGGGCGACCCCGCACGCGGGGCATTTGAAGCTGTCATCGATGGGATGGGCCAGGGTTGGCGGCGGCGGGGCCTTGAAGGATTCGGCGGTGAGGGGGGCGGCGGCGACCATCGGCAGGACATCGCACATCGCCCCGGCTTTTTGCAACGACTCACGATATTTGTTGGCCGTGACCAGATCGATATTCTTCTTGAGGACGAAGGTCCCCCCGGCAAAGAGCCGCTCGACGGTGGCCTGGTCGAAGCCGCAGAGTTTCTGCAGGTTCGCCTTGACCTCGGCCTGTTCGTAATCGAAGCCGATTTCCCCCGAGTATACGATCTTATACAGTTCGTCGCCCATCGCGTCCCTTCCCCATCGCAAGCGGGCCGCCACCGGCGGCGGTCCGTCAGAGCCAAAGACGATACAGGCGAAAGCTTAGGCGATTCTCAAGGAAAAGGCAAAACATTCTGCACGATTGCGCTCTTCGGTTTTTCCTGTTGGCAAGAGAACTCTTGCCAAGGGTGCCGGCTCATGTTAGCAATTGACTGCCCTTGCAGCAGGGAGGAAGGCTTTTCGTCCCCGATCAACCGGGACATAAGGAGCACACCATGACGGGCAGAATATCGGTCACCATCCCCCCGGAGGAAGTCGAGATGACGGCGATCCCGGCCCAGGGCGCCGGCGGGCAGAACGTCAACAAGGTCGCCACGGCGATCCATCTGCGCTTCGACATCCGCGCCTCCTCCCTCCCCGACATGATCAAGGAGCGCCTTCTCGCCCTCAGCGATCAACGCATCACCACCGAGGGGGTCATCGTCATCAAGTCCCAGCAGCATCGTACCCAGGAACGCAACCGCGCCGAGGCGCTGCTGCGCTTGCAGCAGCTGATCGTCGAGGTCAGCAAGACCCCCAAAAAACGTCGGCCGACCAAACCGACCCTCGGCGCCAAGAAGAAGCGCCTCGAAGGCAAGACCCGACGCGGACAGATCAAGTCCCTGCGCGGCAAGATCAACGACTAAAAGCCCCCCCCTGGCTCAAGGTTTTGCCGATGAACTGGACAATAAAGATCCTCTGTTTTTTCCTGCTGGCTTTTGCCGGCGCCTCCCCGGTCCTCGCACAGAGCGATCTGGAACGCGCCGTCTGGGCCGAGATGAATCTGGCGCGCACCCGACCCGCGCTCTATACCGACCTCCTTGCCCAGCGCCGCGTGCATTACCAAGGAACAACCTACCGCCCCCCCGGGGCTTCCTTTGGCCTGAAAAGCCGCGAAGGGGTTGTTGCCGTCGCGGAAGCGGCCGCGGCACTGCGCCGCCAGCGCCCCCTCCCCCCCCTGGCCTGGCACGACGGCCTCGCCGCCGCCGCCCGCGAACTGGCCCGGCGTCAGAGTCGAAACGGGGAACTGGGACACGGGAGCGGGACCATGGAGATGCGCGTCCGCATCGAACGTTACGGCCGCTGGCAGGAAACCATCGGCGAAAACATCGCCTACGGGCCGGATCAGGGACGCGAGGTTGTGCTGCAATTGCTCATCGATGATGACGTGCCGGGGCGCGGGCACCGGAAGAATATCCTGACTGAGGCCTTTCGCGCCGTCGGCGTCGGCTGCGTCCCGCATCCGCAATTCGCCACCGTCTGTGTCATCGATTTCGCCGGGGGCTTCGCCGCGTTGCCACCTGCAGAACAATCATCCGGGAGGGAAAACCATGGGAAGTGACAGTGAACAGGAACTTAAGGATCGCCTCTCCCTCATTGAAAGCCGGCTCAGCCGCCTGGAGCAGCGCTTTACCCCGCCGCCGACACCGGCTGCTCCCGGCGACGCCGCCGCTGCGGCGACCGATTTCACTTTCCGCCGCGAACCCCGGCCCCGGCCGCAGCAACTTCCGCAAGCGGCGAATCGTGCGCCCGTCCCGGTGACCCAGATACTCGGCTGGGGTGGTGTCGCCGCCCTGGTTCTGGCCGCCGCCTACCTCATCCGCCTCGGCATCGACCTTGGCTGGCTGACCCCGGGGCGCCAGTTGCTCCTTGCCCTTCTCGCCGGTTGCGGCCTCATCGGCGGCGGCCTCGCCCTGCGCCATTCCGACCGCCATTACGCTAGCCTCCTCCCCGCCGGCGGGGTCATCATCCTTTTTCTCTCCACCTACGGCGCCCATCTCTACTACCGCCTCATCCCCTACGCCCTGGCCCTGACCGCCGTCGCCGGCATCTGTCTGCTCGCCCTCTGGCTCTGCCGCACCTTCGCCAGTCAACTCTACGCCTTCTTCGCCGTCTGCGGCTCCTATTCGGCCCCCCTCCTCCTCCCCGACCTGCGTTCCGGCGTCACCGAACTGGCGGTCTATTACACGGCCTGGGGACTCCTCTTCTGCGGTTACGCCGTCTGGTTCGTCGAGCGGCGCATCTACCTGGTGGCCGCCTGTCTCGCCCTGCTCGGCTTCGATCTCATCTGGTACCTGCAATGGCATCACGCCGCCGCGCCGCAGTGGCGCGAAGCGCTGGTCTTCCAGTCGCTGCAATTCGCCATCTTCGCCGGCGTCACCGCCCTCTTTACCTTGCAGCACGATGACCCCCTCGACCGCGACAGCGGCCTCGCCCATCTGCCGCCCCTGCTCCTCTTCTACGCCCTCGAATACGGCCTGCTGCAACGCTATCTTCCCGCCCTGGCGCCGTGGATCGCCTTTGCCAGCCTCGCCGTCGTCCTCCTTCTCTACCTTCTCGTCCGTTCCGGTCGGAGTCAATCGCTCCCCGGGGGGGAAGTGATACTCGGCGCCTATGCCGCCCTCGTCCTCTTTCACGCCGGCTACCTTGAACTGTTGCCGGACCCTCTCGCCCCCTGGGCCGGATTGGCCGTCGGCGCCGCGCTGGCCCTGTGGCTGGTCCGCCGCAGCGAGCTCCACCTCGGCCACTGGGCTCTCCTTTGCACCGGGCTGCTGGTCTTTGCCATCAATCTGCTGCGTGCCATCACCCGCTTCGACCTCGATCGGGTGGCCGCCGGGGACTATCTCGCCCTTGCCTACGCCGCCGAACTTTACGCCGGCGCCGTGTTGCTGCGGCGCCGGTCACAGCCCCTGGTCCGGACCGTCCTCCTCTATGCCGGGCATCTCGCCGCCATGGCCGCGCCGGTCCATCTCTTCGACTCCCGTCTGGCGGTTTCCCTGACCTGGGCCGTTCTCGCGGTGGCGGCCCTGGCCCTGGCTCTGCACTTTCGCGATCGTCTCCTTGGCCAGTCCGCTCTCTTCATCTTCGCCGCCTCGGGGGCCAAGGTCTTCCTCTACGATCTCTCCGGGACGGCGCCTTTGATCCGCATCGGCAGCCTCGTCGTCCTCGGGGTCAGCCTCTATCTCGGCGGCTGGCTCTATCGCCGGGTCGGCGCCATTGAGGAAGAGACCGCAGGCTGCGGCCAATAGCCAGACAGTCATCACCCCGCGCTGTAGCGCCGGAACATCCACCTTATGCCCGACAAAAAACAGCGGGGGCAGGCCCATCGAGCCTGCCCCCGCTGTGTCTCCCGGCTGCAACCTTCCCCCTAGGTGCCCGTCGCTGTGAGAAACGGCATGACCGCCAACGATTTTTTGCGTTCTTCCGGCGTCGATCCGAGGGGGGTCGGTTCAACGAGAAAGCCGGTCACCTCCAGGAAACGCACGGCGGCGGCAACCTGCTGGCGGTACTCCTGCATATTGGCCGGCTGCCGTCGCGGCGTGTAAAAGAGGGAGCGACGGGAATCCCGGAGCCGCAACACGACATAGAGCTCAACCTTGCCCTGACGGTGGAAGGTGCAAATGTAGGCGCTGCAATGTTGCTGCGGATAATTTTCCGGCGAGAGAACGACCATGCTGAGGGAGATATAGAGTTCGGCAACTTCCATCGGTTGCGCGTAGGTCAGGGTCTCAAGCCCCGGCACCAGTGTAAAACTCTCGCCCGGGATCCCCGGAGCATGCCCTTTCGTCTCCCCCCCGCCGCCGAGCAGAAGGGCGGCGGCCTCGTCAACCATGGCACGCACCCTCGCTTCCTTGCTCTCCCGCTCGATAATGAGCGCTGCCCGCTCCTGCGGCGTCAGACTGCGCGCAGCCTCCTCCGCCTTTTTGCGGGCGTCCTCGGCCTGTTGCCACGCCGCCTCATGCGCCTTGGCGCGAGGTCTCTCCTCGAGCTTTTCCCCGGGAGGAGAAACAACCCTGGTTGCTGCCGCGGCCTCCGCTGCCTGTTTCCGGGCGGCGGCCGCGGCCGCCTGCTTCCGTGCCTCTTCCTCGGCGGCCTTTTTGCGCGCAGCTGCCTCGGCCGCCTGCTTCCTTGCCTCATCCTCGGCGGCCTTTTTGCGCGCAGCTGCTTCGGCCGCCTGCTTCCTTGCCTCTTCCTCGGCCGCCTGTTTCTGCGCGGTTTCCTCGGCGGCTTTTTTGCGGGCGGCTTCTTCGGCGGCCTTTTTGCGCGCGGCTGCTTCGGCCGCCTGCTTCCTTGCCTCTTCCTCGGCCGCCTGTTTCCTTGCCTCTTCCTCGGCCGCCTGTTTCCTTGCCTCTTCCTCGGCCGCCTGTTTCTGCGCGGCTTCCTCGGCGGCTTTTTTCCTTGCCTCTTCCTCGGCGGCTTTTTTCCTTGCCTCTTCCTCGGCGGCTTTTTTCCTTGCCTCTTCCTCGGCCGCCTGTTTCTGCGCGGCTTCCTCGGCGGCTTTTTTCCTTGCTTCTTCTTCGGCGGCCTTTTCCCGGGCGGCTGCTTCGGCCTGCTTCAGCGCCGCGGCCGCAGCTTCTTCAGCCTGCCGGCGGGCAACATCTTCAGCCTGCTGGCGAGCAGCCTCTTCGGCCTCTTTACGGGCGGCCTCCTCAGCCTGTTTCCGTGCCACCTCCGCGGCGGCCTGTTTCCGCGCCGCCAGCTCGGATAGTTTGCGTGCGGCGGCATCCTCCTGATTCGCCACCTCTTCCGCTTCACAGATGGCGGCTGCCGTCGGCACAACCGGCGCTGATTCCTTTACTGCCTTTGCGGTACCGGCCATTTCCCCCGATGAGGCGGCATGATCCTTACGCGTCAACCGGGATTGGGGTCGATTACTTTCCTCCTGCAATTTCCGCAAAGCCAGGGGCGACATGATCACCGGAATGGAGCGGATGACAACTTCACGCATCGCCTTGGCGTAATTGATCTTCACCGGTTCGAACTTGAAATCATAACCTTCCCAATAGCTGATCACCTGCTTCAGGGCATTACGGTAACCGGCCGCCGGCACTTCTGGCGCGGGGAGACGGAAGACGCGGATGGAACGTCGACTGGCGACGTAGGCGGCGGAAAAAACCTCGCTGCGCCCGGCCCTGGACGTGACCACGACATAGATCTCGATCGGCTCGTCGCCGACTCCGGGAAGATCCAGGACCCGAGACCTGTCGGAGCGGAGAACTTCAAGGATCTCGGAATCCTCGGCTTCGATGCAATTTAACTTTTCGTCAGCTATCAGCATGGCCTGCGCATCCGCGAAAAAACATTACAAGAAAAGTGCCCATATCTCTGACCACATTTATCGCATTTTCAAGCAATTAACAGAGCTGTCGGCGATTGTCAACGCTTTTGCTCCCGTACTTCCCGCAGCACCTCGGCACGGGTAGAACCGAACCCCCGCGGAGTGTTCAAAATGCGCAAAATGCTTTACAGCCGGTGAAATTCTTTTTAAACTGCCTCCGCACTCTTTCTCGACCTGTATCACATGCTGACGTTATCCGATTATTAATTGCAAGGAGCCCCACCATGACCTACCGTCACCTCTGCACGACCGCCCTTCTCCTCCTGTCGCTCCTTATCTTCGCCACCACCGCTCTGGCGGGAAGCCGCACCTATTATGAAAGCGGCAAGGTCAAGACCGAGTACATTACCGAAACCGGGCAGAAACCGATCCTCAAGACCTTCCAGGAAAACGGCAAGATCCACTCCATCATCACCTACAGCGGCGATCAGCCGGAGCGGGCGTTGTGGCACGACGAAAACGGCGTCCTCCAATCGGAAGAACTTTATGTCGATGCCTCCACCCGTATCGTCACCTTCTATGACCTTGTGGGGAATAAAATCACCGAAGAGACCCGAGTCGATGGGAAACGCATCAAAGGCCGGACCTTCTTTCCCAACGGCAATACGGAAAAGGAATACAATTTCAAGGATGACAAGCTCAACGGTCCCTATATCCTCTATTTTGAAAACGGCAAGATCAAGGCCGAGTTCGAATACAAGGATGGCGTGCAGATCTGATTGCCGGCCCCGCCTCTCCTGCTGCCGCAAAAAGGGTCTCGCCGTGCGCGGACCCTTTTTAACTTTGTTCACCTCCTGACCGTGGCCCCAGACGCTGAGACCGGACAAGACTGACTCCATGGCAACCGTTCACCAGATTCGCACCATTCTTGCCCGACGTACGCCGGTGACGACCGATCCCGCCCGCTTCCCCGGGCACAAGCATGCGGCCGTCGCCCTGTTGCTGCGGGACCATGCCGGGGTCACCGAACTTTTCTACCTGCTGCGAGCCAGCCACGACGCCGACCCGTGGTCGGGGGACATCGGCTTTCCCGGCGGCCATATCGACGCCACCGACAGCAGTCCCCGCGCCGCGGCCGAACGCGAAACCTGCGAAGAAATCGGCCTCGATCTCAGCGAAGCCGAGCATCTTGGCCAGCTTGACGACATCGCCGGGGCCCACCTCCCGGTCATCGTCTCCTGCTTCGTTTATCACCTCCCCATCGCAGTGGACATGGTCCTCAATCATGAAGTCGTCGAAACCTTCTGGGTCCCGCTGACCCATCTCACCGACATCCGCCGACACGTCATGACCGAAGTCCGTTTTCGCGAGGAGACGTTGCTGCGCCCCGGCATCGATCTCCTCGGCCCCGGTCGCCGGGTTCTGTGGGGGATCACCTATCGCCTGACGAGCCAGTTTCTGCACCTTATCGGCCACCGTCTCCCCGAGACGCCGCTCCCCTGATCGGCCCCATCACCCTTGACCGTAAGAGGTTGCCATGTCATTGGTGCAGGTGTTCAAGGAATGCGCCCGCAAGGATAACCCTGTCCCGTGAACCTCCTCGCCGACCTCCCCGCCGCCCGGAGCGCCGAAGAAACGACCCTGCTGCAGCAAGGGACGCAGGTCCGCATCGAGCGCATCGTTTCGCACGGGCAGTCCTCGCCCCCCGGTTTCTGGTACGATCAGCCGGACCATGAGTGGGTTTTGGTCCTCAAGGGGCACGGCGTCATCGAATTCGCCGACGGACGCACGGTCACTCTGGCCGCCGGCGACACCCTGGCGATCCCGGCGGGAACGCGCCACCGGGTAGCCGCGACGGCAACGGACGGACCGACGGTCTGGCTGGCGGTTTTCCATCGGTGATCGATACCGAACTGGACCCGGTGCGATCTGCTACACTTGTTCCCTGGAGGGTTTTCATGTCCGCCATTGATCTGCACCGTCTCAAAATCGCGAAATCCCCCGACCAAAGCGCAACGCGTCGGCGCCGTCGGCGGTGGTGGCGTGCGGCTCTCGTCGCCGGGCTCGGCCTGTCGCTTGTCGGCAGCGTCCTTTTCCTGCGGAGCCGCCCGGTGGAGATCGAAACCGTGACCGTCTCCCAGGTTTACCCGGCCCAGTCCATCACCCTCCTCAACGCCAGCGGCTACGTCGTCGCCCAGCGCAAGGCGGCGGTAGCGGCCAAGATCACCGGCCGCCTCGAGTGGCTCGGCGTCG